>Ga0080064_1001264_pt1 | contig 53456 bp, 43 predicted proteins | sample Subgrocontami54m_FD_69260 | JGI IMG/M metagenome (GOLD analysis project Ga0080064, IMG submission 69260) | Subsurface groundwater microbial communities from S. Glens Falls, New York, USA - GMW46 contaminated, 5.4 m (SPADES assembly) (version 2) ...
CGGCAAGCGGGTAGGGCGGGCGCGCCGCGGCATCGTCCCCAAGGACGTCCCGTCGCAGCCCGTGGCCTTCTGCGGCATCGCGCGGCCGCAGAGCTTCTTCCTGCAACTGCGCGCCGCGGGCATCGTGCCCGCCTCCGAGGCCGTCTATCGCGACCACCACGCTTACACCGACGCCGATATCCGCGAGCTTTTGCGCCTGCGCCAGCACAGCGGCGCCGGGGGATTCGTCACCACGGAAAAGGATGCGCTGAACCTGGGCGGGCTGCTGGCGGCGCTCGAGCCGATGGCCGTGGTCCCGGTGCGGATGGAGCTGGAGGAGGCGCAGGCGGCGGTAGAGGCGGTGCTCCGAGTGGAGAGTGGTGAGGGGCGAGCAACGAGCGGAGCTGGCAGCTAGCGGCTGGCGGCTGAGCGGCACCCCCACCCCCTCCCCCACCCCTATCTAATGGAATCAAGCGGTTAGGGGCAAAATCGTCCATCCAAAGGACTTAGCGCATGGCCTAAGGCATTTAGATTCAGCGGGTTAGGGAGGCCGCGCAAAATCGTGATGACAAAGAACTTAGAGGTAAAATCGTGAGTTCATTGAACTTATCTGTGAGACATACTATAGATACATACAATATCTCATAGAGCGGTGTTTGTCAAGGGAAATCGGGCGAGGGGGCTGGCCCACACGTTCCGCCAGCGAATCAGTCCGGGGTTGCCCCAACCCTTGTCGCTCCCGGTTTTGGAGCGACAGGGTGGGGACGTTCTCGCGGGTTGAGGAAAAGCCCCACCCTTCGCCAAACCCGGGCGAAAGGGTGGGGCAACCCCCGGAGACTCAGGATGACAGTTCCTACGAGGTCGTGGTCATGGTAGGGGTCCTTCGACTCGGCCCATCGTCCCGCAAAGCGGGACTCGGGCCTCGCTCAGGATGACAAATCAAAGGCAAATGCAAGGTCCTTCTCCCGCTTCGCGGGCTCAGGATGACAGCGTTGGGGTGACGCGGGAGCCCTCCGACATGAGAGAATCTTGCGCCAGCGGTCTTCCTGGACCGGCGAATCATGAGCAAGCACGCAGAGCGGCTGCGCAAAATCCTCGACGCCTTCCCGCGGGTCACCGTGACCGTGGTGGGCGACCTGGTGGCGGACGAGTTCGTCTTTGGCGAGATTTCGCGGGTCTCGCGCGAAGCGCCGGTGTTGATCCTCAAGCACCGCGAGCGCAGCGTGGTTCCGGGCGGCGGCGCCAATGCCGTCTGCAATCTGGCGGCGCTGGGGGTGAGCGCGCTTCCCGTGGGCGTGGTGGGTGACGACGAGGCCGGCCGCCTGCTGCTGGAGTGCTTCCGCCACAGAAAGATCCCCATCAACGGCATCCTGAAGCGCAAGGGCCACTCGACCGTCACCAAGACGCGCATCCTGGCAGGGACGGCGCACTCCAGCCGGCAACAGGTGGTGCGGGTGGACAAGGAGCCCGAGGCCGGCCTCGACCGGCATACGGTGCGCGAGCTGGTGCGGGCGGCGCGGCTGTACGTGCGCGCCTCCGACGCCTTGCTGGTTTCCGACTACGGCTACGGCGCGGCCACGCCCGCCATCCTCGACGCCATCCGCGCCCGCAGCTCGCTGAACGGCGTGCCGGTGACGCTCGATTCGCGCTACCGCATGCTGGAATTCACGGGCGCAAACGCCGCCACCCCCAACGAGCCCGAGGTGGAAGAGGCGCTGGGCCTGCGCATCGGGAGCGACGCCGGGCGGCTGGCGGAGGCGGGCAAGTCGCTGATGCAGAAGATGAAGCTGGAATCGCTGGTCATCACCCGCGGGCGCGACGGCATGGTGACCTTCGCGCGCGGGAAGAAGCCGGTGGCCATCCCCATCCACGGCTCGGACCAGATCGCGGACGTAACCGGCGCGGGAGACACCGTGATCGCCACCTTCACCGCGGCGCTGGCGGCGGGCGCGGAGGCGGAAGATGCGGCGCGGTTGGCCAACTACGCCGGCGGGATCGTGGTGATGAAGCGCGGCACCGCTACCGTCACGCGCGAGGAGCTGGCGGCGGCTATCGGCTAGTCGCCCACGTTAGCGCCGAAAAGCACGGCGCGAACGTGGGGCACCCGGCACCCGGCATGGGTAAGCTAACCACGAAGGACACGAAGGTACGCGAAGGGCCTAAAACCTGCGTCACGTACAACCCGGTCATTCAACCAACCTGATGCAGACTCGACTCACCGCGAAGAGCAGGAAGATCCTCAGCCGTACCGCTCTGCTGCGCCGGGTGGCCCGCTGGCGGCGCGCGGGAGAGCGCGTCATCCTGACCAATGGCTGCTTCGACGTGTTGCACGCCGGCCACATCCGCTACCTCACTGCCGCCAAAGCCCTGGGCGGGCGGTTGGTCGTCGCCGTCAACGCCGACAGCACCGTGCGCAAGCTCAAAGGCAAGGGGCGGCCGCACATTCCCGCCGCCGAGCGCGTGGAAATCCTCGCCGCGCTGGCCGCGGTGGATGCGGTCGTCATTTTTCCCGAGCCGGACGTGCGCGCACTGGTCCGCGAGATCCGCCCCGACATCCACGCCAAGGGCACCGACTACACTGCCTCGACCGTCCCGGAGCGCGACGTGGTGCGGGAATGCGGCGGGCGGGTGCGCATCGTGGGCGACCGCAAACGCCACTCCTCCAGCGGGATGCTGCGCCAATGGAAGCGATCCTAGCCGTCCGCTTGGGCGCGATGGGCGACGTGATCCACGCGCTCGCCGCCGTGGCCGCGCTGCGCGATGCCTTCCCCGAAGCCCGCATCGGCTGGGCCATCGAGGAGCGCTGGGCGGAATTGCTTTGCGCTCCCGACGTCTTGCTTTCGACTTCTGACGCCGCGCCCGATTCGCCCCGCTCCGCCGCCAAGCCGCTGGTGGACGTGGTCCATCCGCTGGATGCCGCTGCCTGGCGCTCCGCCCCGCTTTCGGATGAGACCTGGGGTGAAACCGTGGGCGCGCTGCGCGGCCTGCGCGCCGGCGGCTATGAAGCGGCCATCGACTTCCAGGGACTGATGAAATCGGCGCTGGTGGCGCAGGCCAGCGGCGCGCCGCTGCGCCTGGGCTTCGCGGATCCGAAGGAATCCGCGGCAAAGTTGTTCTACACGCGCGCGGTCGCGCGCACGGGTACGCACGTGGTGGAGATGAATCTTGCGTTGGCGCGTGCGCTGATTGGGCGGGATGCGGGCGGCATCCCTGTGAGCGGCTTCGTTGCCGGCGAGACGCCGGCGCTACCCGTGCGCTTCGAGCTGCCGCGCGATCCGGGAGCCGAGGCCTGGTGCGAGAGGGAGCTGCGCCGGCGCGGCGTGGAGCGCTTCCTGCTGCTTGCGCCCGGCGGCGGTTGGGGCGCCAAGCTGTGGCCGGCCGCGCGCTACGGCGAAGCCGCGCGCGCGCTGGCGGAAGACGGCCTGCGCACGCTGGTGAACTACGGCCCTGGGGAAGAGGCACTGGCGCAGCAGGTGGAGGCCGCGAGCGGCGGCGCGGCGCAACCTGTTTCCTGCTCCGTCTCCGAGCTGATCGCGCTGACGCGCCGCGCGCAGATTTTCCTGGGCGGCGACACCGGGCCTATGCACCTGGCGGCGGCGCTGAGCGTTCCCGTGGTCACAATCTTCGGGCCCACCGACCCGGCGCGCAACGGGCCGTTTGGCAAGCGCAACATCGTGCTACGCTCGCCGGCCAGCCGAACGTCGTACGCGCATCGCTCAGAAGCGGATCCCGGGATGCTCGCCATCACGACTGACGAAGTCGTGGCCGCAGCGCGGCGATTGCTGAGGGAGCATGTCTAGCTGGAGCAAGATCGCGCGCCGCATCCGAGTTCCGCTGGGATTCACCTTCGCCGCCGTCTATCTGTGGCGAGCGCGGCCGGAGTGGCAGTCGCTGGCCGCGGGCAGCATTCTCATCGTTGGCGGACTCGCGCTGCGCGGCGTGGCCTCGGGGCACTTGCGCAAGAACGCGGAAGTCACGACGAGCGGGCCGTACGCCTACGTCCGCAATCCGCTCTATTTGGGCTCGCTGACCGTGGCCGCGGGATTCGCGGTGGCGGCGCGCGATGTGTGGCTGGCGGCGGGAATGCTCGTCTTCTTCCTCGCCGTCTATCTTCCCGTGATCCTCTCGGAAGAGGCCTGGCTGCGCGCCAATTTCCCCCAGTTCGAGGACTACGCGCGGCGCGTGCCCCGGTTGTGGCCGCGATTCCGGCGCGAGGCCGCCGCTGAAGGACGCTTTTCCCGAGAACTCTACCTGCAGCACCGCGAGTACAATGCTCTGTTGGGCGCGGTGGCGATGCTGGCGGCGCTGGTGTTGAAGCTCCTCTGGTTTTCGTGAGCCCCAGACTCCCTCATTCGACGTGAGCCAAGCCTTCCCAAAACCCGCGCTCCTCGCGCTTGCCGTGCTTCTGCTGGCGCCCGCCGCGGGCGTCGCCCAGAAGCCGGCGGCTCCTCCTGCCTCCGCTCCCGCGCCGTCCGTGCCGGCCCGCGACACAGTCTCTTCCGCCTCTGTCATTCACCCACCCGCGGAACGTCATTTCACGAGCGGCGAGACCTACGTGTACGAGGTGGAGTGGCGGCTGTGGAAGGCGGGCACGGCCACGCTGCGCCTCGAGGACGCGGGCAGCGAGCAGCGGGTGCTGGCCTCCGCCGATTCCGCCGGCGTGGCGGCGCTGCTCTACACCGTGCGCGACCGCTTTGAAGCCTTCTTCGACCGCAAGACATTCTGCTCGCGCAACCTCACTAAACACACCGAGGAAGGCTTTCGCAAGATCCAGACCACCATCCGCTTCGACTACGCGCGCCGCAAGAGCGTGCTGGAGGAGACCAACCTGCGCTGGGAAAAGTCGAAGAAGGTGGAGAACGACATTCCGGAGTGCGTGACCGACGTGGTCTCCGGCATCTACTATCTGGGCTCGCAGCCGCTCGCGCCCGACGCCACCTACGGCTTCCCGCTGAACGATGGCGGGCGCACCACCCAGGTGGAAGCGCACGTGGAGGCGCGGGAGGAGGTGAAGACTCCGGCGGGAACGTTTCAGACGGTGCGCGTGCAGCCGCGGGCCACCTCGGGCGTGCTCAAAGACCGCGGACAGGTGTGGATCTGGTATTCGGACGACGTGGCCCGCATCCCGGTGCAGATGCGCGCCCGCATGTTCTGGGGCACGCTGACCTTTCGCCTGGCGCGCAGCGACCGCCGCTGAACGCACTTGACCCTGCGAACCGGGGCTCAAGCCCGCACGAGAAACGTCGCTCTACGCGGGGTCGCTATGCGATCCAGGGCTGAAGCCCTGGCCTACCGAGCCCCGCTCTTCCACCGAAATCTCAATGCAGGTGGAAGCGCTCGCGCATCAGCCGCCCGAGGCGCGGCTTGTAAATGAGGTCGAAGGCCAGATCCTTGCCGGGAAACATGGCGAGCGCGGCGCGGCGGGTGTTGGCCGCCATCTCGGCGGCTTCTTCGATGGTCATCTCCTGATCCTGGCTGATGACCGACATCACCATGCTCATCAGGATCTGCAGGCGGCGCAGCCTGCGGCGCTCGTCTTCCGCGGCGTCCGGCGCCGATTGCGGCGCGGGGGCCCCCGGTGGTTTCGGCAATTCCATGAAGTTGCCGCCATGATACATCCGGCGGTAGTATGCTCAGATTACGAATGAAGCCTGAAGAAAAGATATCGAAGGAGTTGGTCACGGTCTTCGAGACTCCGGAGGAGGCCGAGGCGCTGGTGGTGCACGGCTTGCTCGAGTCCGCGGGCATCGAAGCGCTGCTCACTTCGCTTTTCGCCCAGCAGGAGATTCTCCCCGGGGTGGGTGGGGTCGTGCTTCGCGTGGCGCCGGAGCGTGCCGAGGAAGCGCGCCGCGTCATCGAGGAGTATCGCGCCAGCCCGGGCGCGGACATGGAAGCTAACGGCGAGCCGGGAGCCGAGCCGTGACCGAGTGCCCGTCGAGGAAGAAGCTGACCGCGCCCTGCGTGTCGGTGCGGTAAGTAGCAACCCCCGCCGACTGGAGCCGGCCGAGCACCTCCGGCCGCGGATGTCCGAAGGAACTGCGGAAGCCTACGGAGATCACGCCGAAGCGCGGGTGCACGGCCTCGAGCAGTTCCGGCGTGGTGGAGGTGGCGCTGCCGTGATGCGCCACCTTGAGCAGGTCGGCCTGGGGATGTTCCGCGGCGATGAAGCGCTCGATGCGCTGCTCGGCGTCGCCGGCGAGCATCACGGCGGTCGCACCCAGGCTGAGGCGCAGCGCGAGTGAGTCGTTGTTGCGAGGGCGCGCGCTCGCCTGCCAGTCGCGAGGCGGCGCCAGGACCTCCACCTGCGCTCCGCCGAAGCCGAAGCGGTCGCCCGCGGCGTAGCGCACGATCTTAATCTTCTGCCGGGCGGCTTCGTCGAGCAGCGCGGCCAGGGCGGGCGTCATGGGATTGGTCCCCAGCCAGAGTTCGCGGGGGCGGAAGTTGCGCAGCACGGCGGCCAGCCCGCCGATGTGGTCGGCGTGCGCGTGGGTGAGGGCGACGGCGTCCAAGCGCGTGAGGCCGCGCGACCACAGGTAGGGAGAGACCACGGCCTCGCCGACGTCGAACTCCGCCGCCTGCCCGCCGAGCGAGCCGCCACCATCCACCAGCAAGGTCCGCCCCTGGGGCGAGACGACCAGGATGGAATCGCCCTGGCCGACGTCGAGCACCGTGACTTCGAGCGCGCCCGGCTGCCACTGGGGAGCCGGAGGCGCCGCAGCAATCCACAGCGCTGCCGCCACTAGCGCCGCCAAGCCGGAAGCGGCGAACCAGCGATTCCTGCGCGCGACCACGAGGGCGTAGGCGAGCGCCACGGCCGCGGCCAACGCGACGGGAAGCGCCGGGTCGGCGATGCGGAACTCGGCCACGCGCAGCCCGCCCAGCGTCCTCACCGAACCGGTGATGCCATGCAGCGTCAACTCGGTGATGACGGCCGGGAGCCAGGCGAGCGCGGTAGAGACTTCGGCGAGCAGCAGGGCCGCGATGGCCGCCGGCATGAGCACGCCGGCGAGCGTCACCACCACGATGTTGGCCGGTAGGCCGACCACGGTGGCGCGGTGGAAGTAGTAAGCCATGGGCAGCGCCAGCGCCACCTGCATCAGCGCGGCGATGACCAGTACGTCATAGATTCCGAGCGCCGCGCGGCCGCAACCGATCGCCAGCCAGCGCGCAGCACGCTCGCCCAGGAAGCGTGCGAGGCGTCCGGCGATCAGCCGCAGGTCGAGGCGGAACTGGGCCAGGCGCGGCGGGAGCGAGACGTCGTAATCCACGGCGTCGAGTTGGCGGAGCGCGCGGCGATAGGGCGCCGAGGTCCGCTCCAGCAGCGGCACACCAAGGCCGGCGATGGCGATCACCGCCAGGAAGGTGAGTTGGAAGCCGGCGTCGAAGAGCGCGCGCGGATCGAGCACCAGCAGAATGAGCGCGGCGGCGCCCACGGCGTTGAGCGGAGCGCGGTCGCGATAGAGGAGGCGCGCGCCCAGGTAGATGCCCAGCATCAGTGTGGCGCGCAGGATGGGGATGCCGCCTTCGGTGAGGTAGGCGTAGGCCGCGGCCAGCGCCAGGGTCACGGCCATCGCCCAAATCTCGCCTACGCGCAGGCGCCGCAGCACCCAGAAGACCACGAAGGCGAGGATGCCGACGTTCATCCCCGAGACCACCAGGATGTGGTAGACGCCGGTGCGCTGGAAGTTGAGGCGGGTCTGGCGGTCGAGGAAGGTGCGCTCGCCGATGAGCATGGCGGCGAGCAGCGCGCCGTCTTCGCGACCCCAGCGCGCGGTCAGGCGCGCGCGCAGCCCGCGATGGAGCTGGCTGCGCCACAGTTCCGGGCGGCTGCCGGAGAATCCCGAGAGCGGCTCCACGCGGTCGGCGCGCGACGAGGCCAGCGCCGCGATGCCCTGCTGCGCCAGCACGCGGCGATAGTCGAGCGCTCCGGGGTTGCCGAAGTTGCGCGGCGCCCGCAAGTGCGTGGTGAAGCGCAGGCGCTGGCCGTAGAGATAGACGGGCGGCTGGGCGGCTGGGGCGTCTTCCGCCGCGTCGTCGTCTGCTTCTTTGTCGGCGGGCGCGGGATAGATGGTGAGCCGAACGCCGGCGCGCAGGGACGTCAGCGCGCCCTCGAAGCTCACCGACTCGCTTTCCACATCCAGCGACTGCCGCGCCCCGCGCGGATTCTCCCGCAGGATGCCGTCGCGAGTGACGCGCGCAATCACCGTGACCTCACGGCCGTCAGCGAAGGGGGCGATGCCCGCCGCGCCTGGGTCGGCCGAAGGCGGCGCCGCGGTGTTTAAGGCGCCGAGGAAGAGCAGCGCCGCGATCGCCAGTCCGCAGGCGACCCGCAGCCGGCGTGCGATCAAGAGCGCGGAGGAGGCGGCGCACACGACGGCGGCCGCCAGCCACCACGCCGGCGGACGCCACGCGTGAGCCGCCAACAGGATGCCCGCGGCGTAGGACGCGGCGGCGAGGAAGAGCGGTTGGCGGCTCCAGGGAAAGGGCTGAAGCGGCTCGGCGCTGCGGTTCAGAATCACCATCGGCGGCCTGGGAGAGCTTACGGCTGACGGGCCAGGTGAAACACGCTTTCAATGTGGAACGTCTGCGGGAAGAGGTCCACGAGGTGAACCTGGTCCACGCGGTAGCCGGATTCTAGCAGCAGGCGCAGGTCGCGGGAGAGCGTGGCCGGGTCGCAGGAGACGTAAGTCAGGTGCGGCGCGCCCAGTCCGGCCACGATGCGCGCCGTCTTCTCTCCCAGCCCGGCGCGCGGCGGATCCACAACCACGAAATCGTATTTCATCCGCGGCGGAAGCGAGGCGAGGAATCCCTCCACCGGGGCATGGCTGGCGGCGACGTTCGAGGGAGAGTTGTGGCGCAGGTCGTGGAAGGCGAAGAGCGCGGCCTCGACCGCCGTCACCTCGCGGAAACTCCGCGACAGCGCGCGCGAGAACAGGCCGACGCCGGCGTAGAGGTCGAGCGCCAGGCCGCCGGCGCGGTCCGCGGTCACCAGTTCCACCAGCCGGTCAATGAGAAAGCGGTTGGTCTGGAAGAACGATCCGGCCTGCACCCGGTAGCGCGCGTTCCTGGTGTTGTAGGTGAGCGTGTGCTCGCCGAAGAGCGGCTTCATCTCTTTGGGAATGTCCACGCTGACCAGGGCTTCTCCCGGGGCCGGCGAGAACAGCGCGATGCCCGCAACCTCCGGCAGCGCGGCGCGCAGCAACTCCGCGAACTTTGCCACCGGGGACCCCGGCTGCAAAGGGCTGGACGCGGCGTCCAGCGTCCCCTCGATCAGCAGCGCCGCATCCTCGGTGTCAGCGAAGAATTCCATCTCGCTGATCTCGGCGGCGACGTTGCCCTCGCGTCCCATCCGCCATACCGCCGCGATGGCGCGGTTGATGAGTGGCGAGCTGATGGGACACTCCTCCACCTCGAGCAGCGTGTTCGAGCCGAAGCGGTGGTAGCCCAGGGCGAAGGGCTGGACGCGCAGGCGCATGCGGGAGCGGTTGCGGTAGCCCCAGGGCGGCGAGGGATGCGCCTGGATCTCGCCCGGCCAGTCGAGCTTCGCCGTCCGGCGCAGGGTTTCGCGCAGGATGCCGGACTTGATGGCCAACTGGTGGCCGTAGCCGGCGTGCTGGTAGTGGCATCCGCCGCAGGACTCGAAGTAGCGGCACGCGGGCGGGATGCGCTCGGCACTCGGCTCGAGGATCTTTTCCACGCGGCCGCGGGCGAAGCCGCGTTTCTGCTTGAGGATCCGGGCCTCCACGCGCTCGCCCGCGAGCACGAACGGGACGAAGACGGCCTTGCCCGCGCCGTGCTCGTCGGCCGCCTGTTTCGCCAGGCCGTCGCCGCCGTAAACCAACTTTTCTATGGTGAGCTCCATGATGTTTTCCGCTGTCGTCCTGAGCGAGCCGCGAGTCCCGCAGCGCGGGACGATGCGGCGAGTCGAAGGACCCCTACCCCCTCCGGAGACCGTTCCAGGAGTAACGAATCTCCTGGATGCACGTTGCGCAGATTATAGGGGTCCTTCGACTGCGCTCGCCCGCTTTGGCGGGCATCGCTCCGCTCAGGATGACAAACAACGAAACCTCACATATAGAACAAGCTCAACCGCGGCAGAGCGTGGCGCTCCATCAGGCGCTTGTGGACGTACTGGCGGTGCAGTTGGCCAATGTGCGCGGCGGAGAGCTTGCGGCGGTAGGGCGCGATGTCGTGGTCGGCCTCGGCGCGGACGCGCACCAGCTCCTCGTCGGGCGAGGCGGCGACCAGCGCCGCGAGCAGCTTTTCTTCCATGGCGGTCAGGCGGCGCTCCAAATCCTCGAGCGGCGGACGGGCCGCGGATTCCTGCAGCGCGGAGGCCAGATCGCGCAGGGTGCGCGCGGCGTCGCGGCCGATGCCCTGGGCCACATCCGGCAGCTTGGCTTGTTCGAGCTGCGCGGCATTGCGCTGGAGGTAGGCCGCGATCTCCGCCGGCTGGGGGCCGGATTCCTTTGCCGGGCCGGCGGGCGCGACTCCGACCGCGGCTTCTTTCATCTCCTCCGCCGCGGTCATCACCGCCTGGGCGCAGTAGGCGAGGCTGTTGACCTTGCGCGGCGAAGGCCGCCGGGCGCGGCGCTCGAAGGCGTCGTCGATGCCGCGCAGCACCGCCGCCAGCGGGATGCCGGCGTCCTTCCAGGTCTCGATCAGCGCCCAGTCGAGGGTGGAGAGCAGGAGCGCGGCGCCGCGGCGGCGCTGGAAATGCTCCTCGATCTCGGTGAAGTAGTTGAAGTAGTTTTCCACGGCGGAGGCGAGGCCTACTTCCGGGAGCCGCGCTTGCGGGCGCGGATGGGCGCGACGGACTTCTCTTCCGGCGGCGCCGAGGCAGCGGGGCGGGCGCGCCGCGGAGCGGCATTGCGCTCCCACAGGATGCGCAGCCCATCGAGCGTCAGCAGCTCATCCACGGCGCTGATGTAGCGCGAGCCCGAGGCCATCAGCGAGGCCAGTCCGCCGGTGGCGACCACTTTCGTTTCGGATCCCAGTTCGGCCAGCAGACGCGCGAGGATGCCGTCCACCAGGCCGAGGTATCCGTAGTAGAGGCCGGACTGCAGGCTGCCCACGGTGTTGGAGCCGATAACGCGCGCGGGCTTGCGGATATCCACGCGCGGCAGGCGCGCGGTGCGCTCGAAGAGCGCTTCGGCGGAGATGCCGATGCCCGGCGCGATCACCCCGCCCAGGTACTCGCCTTTTTTTGAGACCGCGTCGAAGGTGGTGGCGGTGCCGAAATCCACCACGATGCAGGGGCCGCCGAACTTCTCGAAGGCGGCGACGCCGTTCACAATGCGGTCGGCGCCCACTTCGGCCGGATTGTCGTAGTGCACCGGCATGCCGGTCTTCACGCCCGGCTCAATGAACAGCGGGGTCACGCCGAAGTATTTCTCGCAGGCCTCGCGCAAGGTGGAATCGATGGGCGGCACCACCGAGGAGATGATGATGCCCGCCACGTGGCGCGCTTCCATGCCCTTCATCGAAAACAGGTTGCGGAAGAGGACGCCGTACTCGTCGGCGGTCTGGCTGCGGACGGTGGCCACGCGCCAGTTTGCGACCAGGCGGGCGTAGCGCGGCTCGCCGCCCGATTCCTCGGAGGCGTAGAGGCCGAGCACCGTGTTGGTGTTGCCTGCGTCAAGAACCAGCAGCATCAGGTTTCCTATGTGACCAGCGCGCGCACGCCGCCGGAGAGCACGGTGCGCAAGCCGTCGCCAGTGCGGACGCGCAGAAAGCCGCGCGCGTCCAGCCCTTCGGTGACGCCTTCGAACCCGCCGTTCTCCTCCACCCGAACCACTTTGCCGCGGGCGTAGGAGGAGCGCTCCTCGAAGCGGCGAAGCAGTTCGTCGCGGGCGGCGGGGTCGGTGGAGTTCAGGCTGCGATACTCGCGGTCGAGCGATTTTAGCAGAGCGGCGGCGAGCTCCACGCGGCTCCAGGCGCGTCCGGTCTCCAGGCGCAGCGAGGTGGCGTTTCCGCGCAGCGCTCCCGGCAGGTCGGCGTGGTTCACGTTCAAGCCGATGCCCACCACGGCGTAGCGCACGCGCGTGGCTTCGGCGTTCATCTCCGCCAGGATGCCGCAGACTTTTTTCTCTTTGAGCAGGAGGTCGTTGGGCCAGCGCAGGTCGGGCTCGAGACCGGTGACCTGCTGCACCGCCGCCTGCACGGCCAGTCCCGCGGCCAGCGGGAGCGTGACCGCGTCCGCCGGCGCCAGGTGCGGACGCAGCACCACGGAGCAGTAGATCCCCAAAGACTTCTCGGAGTGCCAGGCGTTGCCGCCGCGACCGCGGCCCGCCGTCTGCTCCTCGGAGAAGAAGACCGAGCCCTCGGGCTCGCCATCGGCCGCCGCCGCCATGGCTTGGGCGTTGGTGGAGCCCACGCGGAAGTAGTGATGGATGCGACTGCCGAAGAGCGAACCTTTCAGCAGCGGCGTCAAGATCTCCGGCAGCAGCAGGTCAGGGACGCTTTCAAGCTGATAGCCGGTGGTGGAGTGTCCCTTGATCTCGACGCCCAGCGAGCGCAACTGCTCGACGAAGCGCCAGACGGCGGAGCGGCTGGTGCCGATCTCCTGCGCCAGCTTGGTGCCGGAAACCACAAAGGTGGCGTGGTCGCTCAACAGGCGCACGATGCGTCCCACGCGACTGTCGGTGCGGGCGGAGAGATCAGCCGCGGGCGTCCGGCGGCTTCGCTTGCGGGTTGGAGGTGTGCGGGGAATCCGGGAATTATGCGCGAGGGACGCGCAAAAGACAAAAGGAGTGGCCAAAGCGGGACCAGCCGCTGAAACCGACTTGGCTTCGTCATCAGCGAACTTCTTTGGGGTTTGTCATTCCGAGCATAGCGAGGAATCTGCTGTTTCCCGGCGAAAAGCAGATCCCTCGTCGCCGCGCTCCTCGGGATGACAATTCCCGAGGAGATGGCTTTAGCAAACCAGCCCACTGACCATGAGCCACCATCTGCTATGCGGGCGTGATGCGCATATTCATGTCCACGGCCGCGGGGGAGTGGGTGAGAGCGCCGACGGAGATGAAGTCCACGCCGGTCTCGGCGTACTTGCGGACGTTCTCCAGGTTGATGCCGCCGGAACACTCGAGGGGCACGCGGCGGGTGTGGCCGCGGATGCGCTCCACCGCCTGGGCCACGTCCTCCGTCGTCATGTTGTCGAGCAGGATGGCCTCGGCGCCCGAGAGCAGCGCTTCTTCGAGTTGCGCGAGGGAGCGCACCTCGACCTCCAGGGGCTGCTCGCCGCGGCGGTTCTGGTGGGCGCGCTCCAGTGCCTGGGCGATGCCGCCGGCCAGCGCGATGTGGTTGTTCTTGATGAGCACGCCGTCGGAGAGGTCGAGGCGGTGATTGAAGCCGCCGCCGCAGACCACCGCGTACTTATCCAGCAGGCGCAGTCCGGGGGCGGTCTTGCGGGTGTCGAGGATGCGGGCGTGGGTGCCAGCGATGGCGTCCACAAAGCGGCGGGTGAGGGTGGCGATGCCGCTCAGCCGCTGCAGCACGTTGAGGGTCACGCGCTCGCAGGAGAGGAGGACCCGGGCGTTGTGGCGGATGACGGCCAGCGTCTGCCCGCGGTGCAGGCGCACGCCGTCGAAGATCTCGGGGTGGCTGGTGACCTCGGGATGGGAGACCACGCTGCCTTCGAGCGTGGCATACACCTGAAAGATGCGCAGGATGGCGCCCAGTCCGGCGAGCACGCACTCCTGCTTGGCGTTGACCGTGGCCGTGGCCCGCTGCTGGGCGTCGATGCAGGCATAGGTGGTGGCGTCGCGGTTGGCGCTGTCTTCGCGCAACGCGTTTTCCAGGATCGTGGTGATGCGGCGGCTGTGCCAGTCCATAAAGACAGTGGTCGGTGGTCAGTGGTCGGTGGTCAGTAAAACCAAAAACCTTTCTACTGCAATTCGTCAAGAGCGGAGCGTGTTTTCTTCAGCAGCACCTCCAGTTCGCCGGCGCGCTTGCGGATGCCCTCCACCACCGCGCCCGGCGCCTTGGCCAGAAACTGCTGGTTGGCGAGCTGGCGCTGAGCGTTGGAAATCTCGTGCTCCATGCGCTTCAGCTCTTTTTGCAGGCGCAGGCGCTCGGCGGCCGGGTCCACCTTCTGTTCGAACATTACGACAACTTCGAAGTGGGCGCTGTGGCGCGCGCCTGCCGCCTTGGCCAGCGAGGCGGTCGCGAACTCGATGCCCTCGACGTGGGCCAGCCGCTGCACCGTCGAGCGGTTCTCCTCAATGAGCCTGGGCACTCCGGCCTCGGCGAAGACACGGATGGGCACGCGGGCCTTGGGTTCGATCTTCATCTCCGCGCGGATGTTCCGCACGCTCACGATCAGCTCCTGGAGGATGGACATCTCTTCTTCCGCCTGGGCGTCGATGAGCGCCAGCGTGGCCTCGGGGAAGGGCGCGAGCGCGATGGATTTGCGCGCCGGCTTGCCGTCGTGCAGCGCATACCACAGTTCCTCGGTGAGGAAGGGCATGAAGGGCGCGAGCAGGAGCAGCCCCTGCTGGAAGACGACCAGCAGATGCATGAGGGCGGAGTAGTGGCTGAACTTCTCCGCATCGCTCTGGCCGGGAGCGAGGCGCGGCTTGACCATCTCGATGTACCAGTCGCAGAACTCGCGCCAGAAGAAGTCGTAGACCGCCTTGGCGGCCTCGTCGAAGCGGTAGGCGCGCAGCGAAGCGTTCACCTCCTGGGTGACGCGCTGCAGGCGCGACTGGATCCAGCGGTCTTCGAGCCGCGTCTCCAGGCCGCGGCCGCCTTCGCCGCGCGACTGGAACCAGCCGGTGATGGCCTGGTGCCCGCCCGCCAGCTCCAGGTTCATCAGCAGGAAGCGGGCCGCGTTCCAGATCTTGTTGGCGAAGGCGCGGTAGCCCTCGGTGCGGCTTTCGCTGAAGGCGATGTCGGTGCCGGGGGAGGCCATGGCGGCCAGGGTGAAGCGCACCGCGTCGGTGCCGTACTTCTCGATGACCTCGATGGGATCGAGCACGTTGCCTTTGGTCTTGGACATTTTCTGCCGGTCGGCGTCGCGCACCAGGGCGTGGATGTAGACCTCGCGGAAGGGGACGCTGTCGTCGGCGCGCTCGGCCCAGCCGCTGGCCTGGCGCAACTCCGGATCCTGCCGGTGGGCGTGCATGAAGTGGCAGCCGAACATGATCATGCGGGCCACCCAGAAGAACAGGATCTCGTAGGCGGTGATGAGCAGCGAGCCGGGATAGAAGACGGCCTGGTCGCGGGTCTTCTCCGGCCAGCCCAGGGTGGTGAAGGGCAGCAGGCCGGAGGAGAACCAGGTGTCGAGGACGTCGGGGTCCTGCTCGAAATCCTTTCCTGGGCAAATCCCGCAGCTCGGGCACCCTTCTGGCGGTTCTAATCCGACAAACGGCTCTCCCTTTCCGGAAAAGTCCAGTTTGCGTTTTGAAGCCTCGCAGTTGTCATTCCCACAGTACCAAGCGGGGATGCGGTGTCCCCACCACAACTGGCGCGAGATGCACCAGTCGTGGATGTTGTACATCCAGTTCAGGTAGATGGTCTTGTAGTTCTCTGGGGTGAAGCGGATCTCGCCCCGCTCCACAACTTCAATGGCGCGCTTGGCCAAGCTCGGAGCACCACTCTTCCCCGTCTTGGTCACAGCCAGGAACCACTGGGTGGAGAGCCGCGGCTCGACCACGGTCTTGCAGCGGTCGCAGTGGCCGAGGGCGTAGGTGTGGTCCTTGACGCCCACCAGCAGGCCCTGTGCTTTCAGATCTTCCAGGACTCTTTCGCGCGCCTGGTAGCGGTCCAGGCCGTCGTAGCGCACGTTGGTATTGATGATGTGCGCGCGCTCGTCCATCACCACGATGGGCTCGAGCTGGTGGCGGAGGCCGGCCTGGAAGTCGTTGGCGTCGTGGGCGGGGGTGACCTTGACCGCGCCGGTGCCGAACTCGGGGTTGGCCAGTTCGTCGAGGATCACGGGGAGCTCGCGGCTCATCAGTGGCAGCACAACCTTCTTGCCGTGCAGGCGGCGGTAGCGCGCGTCCTGGGGATTCACGGCCACGGCGACGTCGCCCAGCATGGTCTCCGGGCGCGTGGTGGCGACCACAACGAAATCGTCCTGGCTGCCGACCACCGGGTACTTGATCTCGTACAGCTTCCCGGCGTGCTCTTCGTGCACCACTTCGAGGTCGCTGATGGCGGTCATGCAGCGCGGGCACCAGTTGACGATGTACTTGCCGCGGTAGATGAGGCCCTCTTCGTGCAGGCGGACGAAGGCTTCGCGCACGGCGCGGGAGAGGCGCTCGTCCATGGTGAAGTACTCGCGCTCCCAGTCCACGGAAGCGCCCAGGCGCTTCATCTGCTCGAGGATGGCGCCGCCGTAGTGGCGCTTCCACTCCCAGACGCGCTCCACGAAGGCTTCGCGCCCCAGGCTGCGGCGGTCCTGGCCCTGGGAGGCGAGCTGGCGCTCCACCATCATCTGGGTGGCGATGCCGGCGTGGTCGGTGCCCGGGAGCCACAGCGTTTGGAAGCCGCGCATGCGGCGCCAGCGCACGATGATGTCCATCTGCGTCTGGTTGAGCATGTGGCCCATGTGCAGGCGGCCGGTGACGTTGGGCGGGGGCAGCAGCAGGGTGAAGACGGGCTGCGAGCCCGACTCGGGCGTCTCCTGGACGAAGAGCTTTTCCTTCAGCCAGAACTCGGCCCAGCGCGCTTCGATGGCGCGCGGGTCGTAGGCTTTGGGGATGTCGTGTGGCATGGCGCTTCGATGAAGGGATGAAGGACGACAAAACGATAGTACAGGCGCGGTGAAAACGCGGTCAAACCGCGGAGGGCGGGAGGGGTTACGGCTTGCGGGCGCGCTGGGCTTCCGAGGCCAGCTCGCGCGCGATCTCGTTGATGAGTTCCGGCTTCATGCGTTCGGTGACGCGGTGAACGATGTTGGCGATGGTGTTGGCGTCAAGCGTGATGGTGGGCGAGGCAACTCCCGCCACCGCGGCCTCCATGGCCGCTGCCAGCAGCGGGTCGGGAACATTCTCGGCGGGCGCGGGAGCGGGCGGGGCGGCCTCGACGAGAGGCGGCTCCTCGACCGGTGGCTGGGTGTCCACCGGGACGTCGGCGAAGGCCTGCTGCATCTCCTGCTCCAGCGACTGGGAGGTTGCCTCGGTGGCGACGGTCTCGGCCGGGGCCGACCAGCCGGAGCCGGCTTCCGCCGGGGCCGGGGCCGTGATCTCTTCCGTGATGCGGCGCGTTTCCGCGGCCGAAAGCTCGACGGTCGCCGCGGCGTCGGTTTCCAGAATCTCTTCCGAGGCTTCAGCTGGCGCTTGCGAATCGGTATAGAGCCCGGGCATGTCGGGCATGTCCGCGGCCACACCCACGGGGACGACTTCGGCGCCCTCGATCCCGAACTTGGTGGGGAAGGCGCTGGCCATCTCGGTCGCGTCGGTGATCAGGCCCGGGTCCTTGCCATCGGCCGGGACCTCGTCCGCTTTGGGCGCGGAGGTGAACTCGATCTGGTGCGCGGGCGCCGGGGCGACGTAGGTCTCCAGTTCGGGCTCGGCGGCCGCCGCCATCTCCGCGACCGGTTCCGGCGCGATTGTGCCGCGCACCTCCGCCAGCGGCGCTTCCATCACCTGCGCAGGCGGGGTCATCACTTCGGAGGCGGGGACCGGCGCGGGCTCCGGGGTCTCCTCGCCCAGCATGTCGCCGAAGGCCGAGGAGGACGCCATACTCTCCGGCACCTCCAGCTTGGCCTCCGCCGGCTGGGCCTCGCCCTCGGGCTGCCCCTCGGCGGTGACCTTCCACTCTTCGTAGGAAGCGTCCTGGAACTCATGCGCCTCCATCTTCTGGGTGGGTTGGTAGGATTGGGCGGCGGGCGCAGCCTTCAGCTTCTGTTCGATCTTGGCCACCAAGTCTTCCAGGTCCTTGGCGACGAAGGGCTTGACGATGACGCCGTCCGCCTTCACCCGCTCGGCATCCGCGGGGTCGAAGTGCTCCATCTGGCCGACGGTGAGCAGTACCGGAGTGTTGGACCCTCCGGCCCGGACTTTCTCGCACACTTCCGGCCCGCTGTAACCGGGCATGAAGACGTCCAGCAGCAGCAGGTCGGGCTTGTGTTCGCCGATCCGCTTGAAGGCGGCGGCGCCGTTGCTGACGGCAATCACTTCGTGCCCGGCATCGGTCAGGATCTTCTGACCCAGTTTCTGGGCGGTCATGCTGTCATCGGCAAGCAGGATCTTCAGCGCCACGGAGCGTCCTCGAAAAACGCAGGGATATACGCGTCCAACGGTAGCCGGTATTACCCCCCAAGTCAACGGCGGGAGCGAGGAGAAAAGCCGGCGCTGTTAACTGAAAAGCGCCCCCGGCAACATGCCGGAGGGGAGGGTTGAGGGAAAGGGCGAACCAGCCTCAGAACTCTAGAAGGGAATGATCTTGCGCAGGCCTTTCTTCTTTTTCTTGCGGGAAGTGGAGGTCTGGTCCTTGGAGTCCTTGTTGTTCTTGGAATTGGAATCGGCGGAGGCGGCCTGGCCGCCCTCGCTCCCTTCCGCCGCGGCCTCGTTGAATTGAGTGGGCGGCGGCGCCTGCGGGTCTCCCTCAGCGGCGGGCTGCGTCCCCGGCGCGGCGCCGGCGGGCTGCGCGGAGCGCGGAGTGGGATCACTGGGCGGGGGCGCGCCCGTGCCCACCGTCTCCACCGCCAGCGCTTGGCTTCCCCCCGCGCCCCCGTAGGCTTCCTGGATGGTGCGGCCGGCGGCGCGCACGATGTCGGGGGCGCCCGTCGGTTTGGGTTCGATCATGGTGGGCTCACCCACCTTGGAGGCGCGGGCCACGTCCGGCCCGCGGCGCAGGTTCATGAAGAGGCGGCGGCGCATGCCGGTCTCACCCCGGCTGGCCTCCTCGGCCTTGTTCCGGGCGATGGCCTGCTCCGTGGGAGTAGGGACGGGCCGCTGCAGCGCCTCCAGGCGCTTCTTGGCGTCCTCCGCCCGGGCCATGACGGGATAGCGGGTGAGGATGCTGGAATAGGCTTCGGCGGCCGCGTCGCTGAACTGCTTCAGCAACTCTCCCTTGGCCGTCTCGCTCAACCTGGTTTCGCGCGCGGTGTCCATCTGCCGCTCGTAGGCCTGGCCCAGCATGTACAGGGCCTCGTCCGCCTCGCTGTACAGGGGATAGGTGTCACACATGGTCTTCAGGCGGGCGATGGACGCGGCCCAGGACTCGCGCGTGTAGTAGAAGCGCCCGACGCGGAACTCGCGCTCGGCCAGCACTTCCTGCACCTGCAGCAGGCGCTCCCGGGCCTCCGGCACCAGCTTGCTGTCCGGGAATTGCAGGATGAGCTGCTTGTACTCGTCCTCGGCGCGCTTGGCATGGGTGAAGTCGCGGTCGGGCTTCTCCATCTGCTTGTAGTGGATGTTGGCGACCTTGAGCTGAGCCTCCGCCGCCTCCGGCAGGTTGGGAAAGAAGGTGATGAAGTCCTTGTACTCGATCTCGGCCTGGGCCAGCCCGCTGGAGCCGCCCTCGGCGTACCAGGCGTCGCCCACCGCCAGCTTGGCGCGCGCGATGTACTCCGAATCCGGGTAGGTGTTGATCAGGGTCTGCAGGGTGATGCGCGCCACGTCGAAGCGATTCTTCTTCAGCGCCGCCATGGCGCGGTCGTACAGCACCTTGTCGGGCTGCTTGGAATCGATGTTGGCCAGCGGGTTCTGAACTCTGTTGCGATGGCATCCGGCGGTGCTCAGCACCGCCAGAGCCAGAAAGAGGACGGGAAGAATCCGACGCAGCATTGACCTACCTCACCATCGTGCTAAGGGTCTGGAAACGAGTGCGCCATTATAGAAGCTTGGAGGCGCAATCGCCAGTCCCTAGACCTTCTGCAGCGTGGCCTCGCGCGCCGTCTTGAGCAGTTCCTGGACGTTGCGCTTGGGGTCGCCCTGGCCGAAGACGGCGTTGCCCGCCACCAGCACCTCGGCGCCGGCGCGCACCACGTCGCCGATGGTCGAGAGCGCGATGCCGCCGTCCACTTCGATGCGGAAGCTCGCGCCCTTGGCCGCACGCATGGTCGCCAGCTTCTTGATCTTTTCCAGCGATCCGGGGATAAACTTCTGCCCGCCGAATCCCGGATTGACCGACATCACCAGCACAAAATCCACCTGGTCGAGGACCTCGCCGAGGGCCTGCACCGGGGTGGCCGGATTGATGACCACGCCCGCCTGCGCCCCCTTGCTGCGGATCATCTGCAGGGTGCGGTGCAGGTGGCGGCAGGTCTCCTGGTGCACCGAGATCCAGTCCGCGCCCGCCTCGAGAAACGCGGGGATGAACTGGTCCGGGTCCTCGATCATCAGGTGGACGTCCAGCGGCGCCTTCGTGACCTTGCGCAGGCTGGCCACTACCGGCGGCCCGATGGTGAGGTTGGGGACGAAGTGGCCGTCCATCACGTCCACGTGCAGCAGGGTAGCGCCGCCGTCGAGCGCGGCGCGGACCTCCTCGCCCAGCCGGGCGAAGTCGGCGGAAAGGATGGATGGGGCCAGTTCGATCAAGGAAGCCTCGGCACGGGGAATGGGCCGATTCTAGCACGCGCCTACGGCTGCGCCTGGGGCACGGCGGGGCCCCCACTCGTCACCCACGTTAGCGCCCAAAAGCAGGGCGCGAACGTGGAGCACCCTCGCCCATCCCCTTCCGACTCGCCCCCTCCCGATCGTCACTCACGCTAGCGCCCAAAACCGGGGCGCGAACGCGGGGCACCCTCGCCCGTGGAAATTTCTTGTCGGTTGGGGGTATGATTCCGCCCGAGAGCCCCTCGACAGGTCTGTCCCGTAACCTCCCCCAGGCCCAGGCTAAGGAACCGGCTGGCAGGGCACGGTGGGAGTTTGTGTCCGGCGGGGGCGAGGCCAGGCTTTGAAATACTGCGACGTCTGCCATTTCACCTATCCGAACGAGTTCACCACCTGTCCCAAGGACCAGGCGCTGCTGCGCGTGACCGCGGACCTGGCGCCGGGCACGGTGATCCGCGACAAATACCTCATCCTGGAAAAGATCGGCCAGGGCGGAATGGCGTCGGTGTACCGCGCCAAGCACCTGGCCTTCGGCGAGATCCGCGCCCTGAAGGTGGTGAGCACCAAGCTGATGGACGATGACGCCTTCGTGCGGCGCTTCAAGACGGAGGCGGTGGTCACGCGCAAGCTGCAGCATCCCAACGCAGTGCGGGTGGATGACCTGGACACCACCGAGGACGGCCGTCCCTTCATCATCATGGAATGCGTGGAAGGGCGCGACCTGCGCGCCGTCATCCAGCGCGAAGGGCCGCTGCAAGTGGATCGCGCCCTGAACATCGCGCGCCAGGCGGCCTCCGCCCTGGCCGCCGCGCACGAGCTGGGCATCACCCACCGCGACATCAAGCCCGACAACATCCTGATGGTGACCGAGGAGGATGGTTCCGAGCTGGTGAAGGTGCTGGACTTCGGCATCGCCAAGGTGCGCGAGGGGGCCATGGACCTGGGCGGTGGCTACACCCCCACCAAGACCGGCATGGTGGTGGGCACGCCGCAGTACATCTCTCCCGAGCAGGCCATGGGCAAGCAGGGCGACGCCATCGACGGCCGCGCCGACCTCTACTCCCTGGGCGTGGTGCTCTATGAGATGCTCACCGGGCACCTGCCCTTCGACTCCGATACGCCGGTCGGCCTGCTGCTGCACCACATCCAGACCATCCCCACGCCGCCGCATGAGCTCTGTCCGGAGCTGAACATCCCCGAGGCCCTTTCCCTGCTGCTGATGAAGGCGCTGGAGAAGGACCGCACGCGCCGCTTCCAGAGCGCGGACGAGATGTCGGCGGCGCTCGACCAGCCGCAGCAATGGGCCACCACCGCGTTTTACACTCCGGAAGCGCTGGCGGAAGCGCCGGCTCCGGCCGCGCCTTCCCGCGCGCGCCGCATGACCCCGGTGCGCCCCATCACTCCTCCGCGGGTGATGACGCCGCCACGCATCCCTGGGGTCGCTCCCACCGCCTACCCCGAGTCTGCTGCGCCGCCCAGTTCCAGCAGCAGCGGGATGTGGATCACCATCCTCATTCTGCTAGTGGCCATCGGCGTGGGCGGCGGCGCGTACTTCTACTACCACGGCCCGGGCACGGCGGCGGCGCAGCCCTCCGGGAGCGTTTCCGTCCCCGCGCAACCGGATGACGCCACCATCCTGGCGGAGGTCAAGCGTATCCTGGCCTCCTCCGATTCCACCCGCAACGCTGCCTTCGACACCAAAGTGGAGAACGGCGTGGCGACGCTGACCGGCAAGACCAGCCGGCAGAACGAAGCGGACATGGCGGGCGCGCTGGTCGCGGGCATCGCTGGCGTCAAGCAGGTGAAGAACGAGATCGAGGTGGAGCAGCCGGCGGCGGAAGTGAGCTCTGGAACTCAGAGCTCACCTCGTATCGAAACCGCCCCTCATCGTGTGGCCCCGGCTGCTTCTGCTGAGGGAGAGGGGAGCAGCCAGAAAAGCGGCTCCCGCGTCTTCACCCGGGAGGACCTGACGGGAATGCTCGACCAAGCCGATAAGGCCATGGGAGCCGGAGACTACCAGGTAGCGATCGTCATCTACGACGAGATACTGAAAGTAGATGCGCGCAACAGAGCCGCGGTGGATGGCCGGAACCGGGCTCGCGAAGCGCAGAAGATCCGCCGCTGAACGCGGCCGGCTACCTCGCGGCTCCCAGCAACATGACGTTGAAGTGCTTGCGAAGGAACTGCTGCCCTTCCTGCCGCTCCGGGGCGTCCTTGTTGGGCGTCGAATTGAGGTAGAGGATGTACTTGGCGGCGGCTTCTTCCAGGTCGGAGCGTGAGGCCGCGTCGCGGGCCTGCCCCAGGACGCGCGCCGGGACGCGATTCAGCTGCTCAATCATCTTCTTCAACATCAGTTCCTTCACCGCATTCTCCGCCTCTTGCAGGAGTTGCGTCTCGTCGGGAGGCACACCTTCCTGCACGATGCCATCGGAATCCTCGGGCTTGATGTTCTCCAGCACGACTACGGTTTTCGGCGTTTCGACGCGCACAACCTCGCTCTTGGTGATCTCTGAAATCGGGTCGTCCAGGCGGAACGAGACTTCGGCCACCGCATTCAACTGGGTGGTGCGCTTCACGTAGTTGTACGCCAAGATGGTGTCCTGCAAGAGCGTTTCGGAAATCGCATCGAGTTTCGCCTTGGTTTCCTGAAGCTTCGCTGCCAGCGCCTCAAGATTGCGGTTGCTCTCGGCGAGTTCCTTCTTTTTCAGGTGCGGCGCGGCGACTCGCTGCCCCTCGAGCGCGCGGTCATATTCCTGCTGGACGGCATCGTTCTCACGCTTGACTTCCAGCCAGGCTGGGTTCTTCACTTCGCGCTGGCCGGAACGGTAATGCGAGCTCAGGCTTTGGCTCTCGATCTTCTTCTCCACGTGGTGCTGGAGAATGTTTCCGTGGATGAGGAGGTTGGCATCCGCCACGCCGGCCAAGGTGTTGGGGCCATCCGCCGTGCCGAACTGCCGGTCCTCGCGAGCGAGGATCTTCAGGCCGGGAAGCCCCGCGCTCTCCAATCCGGTGGCGACCGCGTTCTCGAGCTGGCCGGCAAACCCAAGACTGTCGCGCAGGGAAGTTTGGTCTCGAAATGTCACCGAGATCGAGAGCTTCGCGCGGTTCTCATATTCGGGAGCGTACCGGGTCAACTGGTCGCGGACGGTTTCCTGCTCGGGTTTGAATCGCCGGGCCTCCTGGAGCAGCAGCCATCCCAGGCCCACCCCAGAGCCGCGCGGCTTCTCGATCAACCGCTTGGCTTCCTTCAGGTAGTAATCGCTGATGGCGCTGTTGAGCAGATCCAGCTGGATGCGAAGGGGCTGAGCCTCCACGAGGCTGGCGGCCCGTTCCAGGTAGTCGTGGGCCTGGCGCGCCCCGTTTTCGTCCGCGTGCCCCCGGATCGGCGTGTGGACGCGCCGCAACGTGGCGGCGCGTGTCATCAGATCCTCAACGTAGTTCTTCCGCAATGCATCCATCTGCTCTGTGACCAGCGAGCGGCGATGGTCGGAGAGCTGTTCCAACGCGTCATAGGCTTCGATGTATCGTTTCGAGGCTGCCAGCGCATTGGATTCCTCGATCGCGCGAGCCGCCGCCGCTTTGTCCTCGACGGCCTCCAACTCGCCCTGCGCCTTCTTTAAGGCCGCAGAAGTCTCCGTATCGTTTTGATACTCCAGCGCCCGGCGGAATTCGGAAATCGCCATCTCCCACTGTCCCTGGCTGGAGGCGTCGGTTCCCCGGCCGCGATGAAAGCTGAATGCCGCGCCGATAATCGCCGCGACCCGCGGCAGCTCCGCGGCCATGTCCTTGAAGCGGCTCACCGCCGCGAACGCCTGGTCGTAGCGTTTTGCGGCCACGAGCAATTCGCCGGCGGTGAGAGCCGCGTCCAGCGCCTGCGTCTGGGCAACGATCTCGGTGTCGAGATGGTTGGCGCCGGGAAACATCGAATCCACAGTGAAGACCTTCTGCATCTGCGATTGTGCGCTTCTCAGGTGATCGTAGCCGGGCTTGTGCTCGTTGAGCGCGGTGAGATAGGCATTCAGCTCATTGCGCGATCCCGCCAGCACGACCTGGAGCTCGCTGCCGATCTCGTGCTGCAACTTCTCTGCCCGGGTGAACGACGAAACCATGCGCCGAGCTTCGTCGGCCCGCGCCTTCGCGTTCTTCAGTCGGCCGAAGTCGGGCGCATGGTCCGCCACCGATTTCCGGTACGCCGCCAGCTCGCCTTCGGCTTGAGCGGAGAGAAGATCGGCCAGGGACTTGCGGGCCTCCACGATATGTGGGCTGGCGGGGTACTGCTTGATGTAGTCGCTCCACAGCGGAATCGCCTGAGTGCGGCGCGCGCGCAGGAATTCGGCCAATTCCGTGTCTAGGTCCGCAACCAGGTAGATCGCCATTCCCGGCAAGAATGAAGCCGGCGGCGTCTCGCCGGCGTTGGTGGACTTCGCGAGGACGCGCCCCTCGATCCTCGCCAGGTCGCCCAATTCCTTGCGCGAGAGCGCTTGCTTCGGGAGCTTCAGATTCGTGGGCAAAGCACACCACTCACCGTCATTGCTGGTGAGCGTCATCAAGCCGGCGGCGTCACGTTCGAGAATCATCCCGGCCGTGAGAAGCGTCTTGGGGAGCTTGCGATAGGAGGCATTGTCGAGGCTCTCCTGGTTCGCGCAGACGTACACTTCGCGCTTGCCGTTCAGAAGCAGGTCAGAAATCTGCGCGTAGGCGGGGCCGGCGGCGTCCTGATACAAGACAATGCCGGCCAGCGGCTTGTTCTTGGCCGGCGTGGAGGTAGCGAGGCCGAGAAGGCAAAGACCGAAGCCGAGACCCAGAAGACGTTTGCCGGACACACCGCCCTCCTCACGCAGAACCCCTGGCACGTTTCAGATCATAGATTCGTTGGTCGGCGCGGCCGAATCCAGCGAGGCTGCGTCAGTGACCTACTCCATTGGCCCGTACGAATGCGTACCGCGGGGGAGGCGCATACATTAGCGCCGATTGTAGCATGCGCAACCCCCCACCCTCCGGCTTCGCGCAGGGCAGGTTCTGTCGCTCGCCAGCCCGCGAGCGAAACCTGCTGCTGGCCATCGCCAAGGCCAAAAAGTAGTTGTTCAGCGTCAAGGTTAGAAGAATGTCATCCTGAACGCAGCGAAGGATCTACTCTGTGCTGCACAGGCGCCAGCGAGCTTCCTCGGAGGAGATTCTTCGCCCGCCGCGGCGGGCTCAGAATGACAGCGGAAGCCTTCTCTGACTCCTCCAGCCCATTCCTTTTTCCCTTTTTCCTCCTTTTTCCTTTAGCCTTGCCCCGTGGCCCTCGTCGAAGTTCGCGACCTGGTGAAGGTCTTTCCCCTGGGCGAATCCGTCTTTGGCGGAGGCGCCGAGCGGCACGTGCGCGCCGTGGACGGCGTATCGCTTGAGATTGAAGCCGGGGAGACGCTGGGCCTGGTGGGCGAATCCGGGTCGGGCAAGAGCACGCTGGGGCGGCTGATGCTGCGGCTCATCGAGCCCACTTCGGGCAGCGTGCGCTTCGACGGCGCGGATGTGCTGGCGGCGCGGGGCGGCGAGCTGCGCCGCCTGCGCCGCGACATGCAGATCGTCTTTCAGGACCCCTTCGCCTCGCTCGACCCGCGCATGACGGTGGAGCAGGCGGTCAGCGAGCCGCTGGTGATCCACGAGAACGCCGGCCGCGGACGCCGCCGGGAGCGCGCCGCCGAGTTGCTGCGCGCCGTGGGCATGGAGGAATCCGCGCTCGCCCGCTATCCCCACGAGTTTTCCGGCGGCCAGCGCCAGAGGATCGCCATCGCCCGCGCGCTGGCGTTGAAGCCGCGCTTCCTGGTGGCGGACGAACCGGTCAGCTCGCTCGACGTCAGCGTGGGCGCGCAGATCGTCAACCTGCTGGCCCGCCTGCAGCGCGAGTTCGGGCTGACCCTGCTCTTCATCTCGCATTCGCTGCCGGTGGTGCGCTACCTGGCCACGCGCATCGCGGTGATGCATGCAGGACACATCGTCGAGACCGGACCCGCCGAGCGCCTGACCTCCGCGCCGGAGCATCCCTACACCCGCTCTCTGCTCGCAGCCACCCCAGAGATCGGCCTCACGACCTAGTTTTCATTGCCCGCCCCCGGCCCTCGGACTACACTTCCCCAGAAATCCTGCTGCGAAAGGAGCTCCCATGGCGAGTTCAGCCCAGGCCCTGCACATCTCACCGATGGAGATGGAGACACGCGCGTTCGTGACGCGCGTGTATGGATGGATGTCCGCCGGCCTCGCCCTGACCGGCGCCATCGCCTACGCGGTCGCGGGCAGCGAGGAGTTGGTCCGCGCCATCGTCCTCAACCGGCTGGTATTCTGGGGCTTGATCCTGGCGGAACTGGCCCTGGTCTGGATCCTCTCCGCCGCCGTCCAGAAGATGCCGGTGGCCCTGGCCAGCGGGATGTTCCTGGCCTATGCCGCCCTGAACGGACTGACGCTCTCGGTCATCTTCCTGGTCTACACCAGCGGTTCCATCGCTTTGACCTTCTTCGTCACCGGCGGGACGTTTTTTGCGATGTGCCTGTACGGGGCCACCACCAAGCGCGACCTGACCTCGATGGGCAATCTGATGTTCATGGCTTTGATCGGGCTGATCCTGGCGTCGGTGGCCAACTGGTTCTTCCAGAACCCGGCGCTCTACTGGATTACCACCTACGCCGGCGTAGCCATCTTCGTAGGGCTCACCGCCTATGACGCGCAGAAGGTCAAGCAGATGAGCCAGTCGCTGGAGGAGGGCAGCGAGGGCGAAGGCAAAGCGGCGATCACCGGCGCCCTGGCTTTGTATTTGGATTTCATCAACCTGTTCCTTTTTCTGCTGCGCATCTTCGGACGCCGGCGCTAGGACAAGAGCAGTTGTCGCGCACCTCCGCCGGTATTAGAATCGCCGCGACCAAAAACCCAGTCTCGAGGAGACCACGATGAGCACGGCCCCCGCCGCTCCCGCTCCGGATTCCGGACAACCCGGCCTTTCCCAGGCCGCGCGCATCTTGAACACCTTCTTCGCGCCCTCGAAGACCTTCGCCGACATCAAGCGCAACGCCAGTTGGTGGCTGCCCTTCCTGCTGATGGCGGCCGTCTCCTGCGCTTTTGGGTTCGTAGTGTCCAAGAAGGTGGGCTTTGAGCAGGTCACGCAGAACAAGCTTCGCCTGACGCCGAAGCAGGCCGACGCCCTGGAACGGCTCCCCGCGGACCAGCGAGCGCAGCAGATGAAGTTCGCCGTGATGGGGAGCATGGTCGAAGCTTACGGCAGTCCGGTGGGCCGGCTGATCGTGATCCTGGTCGTCTCTTCAGTTCTCATGGCCACCTTCAATTTCGGCGCCGGCGCCGAGATCCCCTTCAAGCAAGCGCTCGCGGTGGTGGCCTACGCCGGCCTGCCGAACATCCTCAAAGACGGCCTCGCCATCGCTTCCCTGCTGGCCGGGGCCGACCCCGAAGGATTCTTGTTCCAGAATCCCGTGGCCACCAATCCGGCGTATTTCATGGACGCGGCCAAGTCGTTGCCGCTCTACTCGCTGACGGCTTCTCTCGACATCATCACCCTCTGGGTGCTGGTGCTGACCGGCATCGGCTTCGCACGCATCAGCAAGCTGAAGACGGCCACCACTGTGGGCGCGGTCTTCGGGTGGTACTTCGTGGTGATTCTGATCGGCACCGGGGTAGCGGCAATGTTCGCGTAAGCGCGAAGGGCGCGGACGCGGTCCGCCCTCGCCAGCCGCAGTTCACCCCGCAAAAACCGCCGCTCAGGCGGCCGCGCTTCCGTCCGCCGCCCGTCCCTATGGTCTAATAAGACGTTTGTATTCCTATGCCTAGCAGGTCTCTACGCTTCCGCCGGCTGCTCCTGGCCCAGCATCGCCGCCTCCGCGAGTGGGCGATGATCTTCCATGGCCTGGTGTCGCGCGACCATCCCGTCCTGGCGCACATCATCCCCATCCGGCGCTGCAACCTCTCCTGCGCTTACTGCAACGAGTACGACGACCACTCCCAGCCCGTGCCGCTGGAGACCGTCTACCGCCGCCTGGAGAAGCTGGCCGCGCTGCGCACCAGCATCATCTGCGTCTCGGGCGGCGAGCCGCTGCTGCATCCGGGACTCGACCAGATCCTGGCGCGCATCCGCAGCCTGGGCTCGATCTGCGGCCTGATCACCAACGGGTATCTTTTGACCAAGGAGCGCATCGAGGACCTGAACCGCGCCGGCTTGCAGCACCTGCAGATCTCCATCGACAACGTGATGCCCGACGAGGTCTCCAAGAAAAGCCTGAAGGTGCTGGACAAGAAGCTGGAGCTCTTGGCCGAGCACGCCGAGTTCCACGTGAACATCAACTCGGTGGTGGGCGGCGGCATCCACAACCCGCAGGACGCGCTGGTGGTGGCCAATCGCGCTCTGGCGCTGGGCCTGACCTCCACCGTGGGCATCATCCACGACCACGACGGGCAACTGGAACCGCTGGGCGAGGTGGAGCGCGAAATCTTCGTGAAGATCCGCAAGATGGGCAAGGCCAGCTACGCCCGCATCAACCAGTTCCAGGAGAACCTGGCGCTGGGCCAGACCAACCACTGGCGCTGCCGCGCCGGCGCGCGCTACCTCTACATCTGCGAGGACGGGCTGGTGCACTACTGCTCGCAGCAGCGCGGCTACCCGGCGAAGCCGCTGGAGGAGTACACCCTGGCCGACATCCGCCGCGAGTACCTGACGGAAAAATACTGCGCGCCGCAGTGCACCGTGGCCTGCGTCCACCAGGTCTCGTACCTGGACTTCTTCCGCGCCCCGCAGCACAAGGCCCCGCCGGTGGGCGCCGGCGCCGCTCCCCTGGTGCAGATCAAGTAGGGGGCACGGACGGCCGAGGGCGGCCGTCCCCACGTGGCCTGAGGTAGTCCCCTCAGGGGCGCTTGGCTTCGCCCTTCGCCGCCGCCTCCGCCAGCATCTTGTCCAGCGCGGGCCGGTCCAAGAATCTCCCCTTGACGACCGCTGCCCACACCTTTCGCGTGTCGCGGAGGTCATGGAGCGGATAGGCGTCCAGCAGGATCAGGTCGGCGCCCTGGCCGACCTCCGCGGTCCTCAGCCCTGCCAGAGTGCCCGCCGGCATGTCCCACTGGCCCGCGAGCAGGTACTTCCCGTTGGCGTTTACCACCTGGACGTTGCGCCCGGTCTGGATGAGCCCGTGCCGGGCGATGGCCGTGATGCGATTGTCGCGGATCACCACCGTCATCCCCGGTTGGCTGGTACCGTCGCGCACGTCCAGCACCATGACGTTGGTGAAGATCAGCCACTTGGACTTGGGCTTCTGCTTGGCCTGCGCCGGGGACACAGTCGCCAGCAAAACCAGCAGCAGCGCAACCAGAACGGCGTACTTGCGCCTCATGCGCGCGCCTCCGCAGGGAATCGTTTAAGGAACTGGCTCTTCTTCTCCTCCGGAAGGAATGACGCTTCGAAGGAATTCCGCGCCAGGCGCTCGAGCTCCGCCTGGGTAAAGCCGAAGGCTTCCTGCGCCAGTTGGTACTCGCGCCCGAGGGAGGTCCCGAACATGGCCGGGTCGTCGGAGGCGAGCGTGACCTTGAGACCGCGGTCGAAATACCGCCGCAACGGATGCTGCTCCAGCGACTTGCAGCAGCCGGTCCGCAGGTTGCTGGTGACGCACACCTCGACGGGGACCTGCTCCTTCACCAGGCGCGCCATTAATTCCTGATCGTGCCATGCGGTGAGCCCGTGGCCGATGCGCTCGGCGCCGAGGGCGTCCAGCGCGCCCAGGATCGAGGCCGGCCCGGCGCTCTCCCCGGCGTGCGCCGTCCGCCGCAGGCCATGCTCGGCGGCGTAGGCATAGACCTCGCGGAACATCTCCGGCGCGGCGGCGGCCTCGTCGCCGCCGATGCCAAAGCCGATGACCGAGGCGCGCTCGTGCATCGCCACCGCCTGCTCCGCCACCTTCTGCGCCGCCTCCGGTCCGAACTGCCGCACCGCGTCGAACAGCCACAGCAGCGACACGCCGAACTCGCGCTCGCCGCGCGCGCGGCCACGCTCCATGCCCTCGAACAGCGCCGGAAAATCCTGTCCGCGCCACAGGCAGACGCCCGCGGAGACGTACACTTCCGCGTGCAGCACGTTCTCCGCGCGCAGCCGCTCCAGCAAGCGATAGGTGATGAACTCGTAGTCCTCCGCCGTCCGCAGGCGCTCGGTCACCGCCTTGAAAGCCATGAGGAAGCCGCGGAAGCCGGAGTATCGGTAGAGCTGCTCGACCTGCGCCCGGTCGAGGGGCGTCGCATCATGGCGCCGGCATAGCTCCACCAGCGTCTCCGGCTCGACCGCGCCCTCCAGATGCAGGTGCAGCTCCGCCTTGGGCAGCGCGAGGATGAAGGCGCTGGGCGTGAGCTTCTCCGCCGTCAGCATGTCGGATGTCTTGGAGCTCTTACTAACCACTATCCACTGTTCTTGGCGAACTCGCTGTGCCGCCGGCTGTAGAGGAAGTAGATCACCAGGCCGATGGCGAGCCATGCGAAGAAGCGCAGCCAGTTCATAATAGGCAGCCCGGCCATCAGCAGCAGGCAGGTGACGATGGTGAGGATGGGCGCGATGGGCCCGCCGGGCGCGCGGAAGCCGCGCTTCCGGTCGGGCTCGCGGTAGCGCAGGATGAGCACCCCGACCGCCACCAGCACGAAGGCAAACAGCGTCCCGATGTTGGAAAGGTCGGCAAAGGTCCCGATGTCGAACAGCCCCGCCGGGATGCCGACCACGAAGCCGGCGATCCAGGTGGCGGTGTCGGGAGTGCGAAACGTGGGGTGCACGTGGCTGAAGAGGCGCGGCAGCAGGCCGTCGCGCGACATGGCGAACCACACCCGCGCCTGCCCCAATTGGAAGACCAGCAGCGAAGAGATCATCCCCAACATGGCTCCCGAAAGCACGGTGATGCGCACCCAGGGCTTGTCCAGCTTGCGCAGCAGGTTCACCACCGGGGCGGCGCTGTTGGTGACGTCGCTGTTCCACATTTCCACGCCGCAGTACACCAGCACCACCGCCACGTAGAGCACGGTGCAGACCAGCAGGGTGGCGATGATGCCGATGGGCACGTCGCGCTGCGGGTTCTTGGCCTCCTCGGCGGCGGTGGAGACCGAGTCGAATCCGATGTAGGTGAAGAAGATGATGGCCCCGCCGGTCAGCACCCCGCCCCATCCGTTGGGCATGAACGGCTTGTAGTGCGACGGGTCGATGAGATGCGCGGTGAAACTCACGAACACCAGGATGGCCGTGATCTTCAGGACCACCATCACGTTGTTGGTCCGCGCCGACTCGCGGATGCCGCGCACCAGGATGATGGTGAGCAGCATCACCACCAGGAACGCCGGGATGTTGAAGCCAAAGTGCCATCCCGGTTCGAACTGCGAGCTGCCCGAGGGCAGGTAGGCGGGGAACATCCATGCGTTGGGCAGGTGGATGCCAAGGAAGTCCAGCAGGTTGACCAGATGCTCGGAGAAGCCGACGCTCACCGCCATGTTCGAGACGGCGTATTCCAGGATCAGGTCCCAGCCGATGATCCAGGCGATCAGCTCGCCCATGGTGGCGTAGGTGTAGGTGTAGGCGGAGCCGGCGATGGGGATCATGGAGGCCAACTCGGCGTAGCACAGCGCGGCGAAGGCGCAGGCCACCGCCACCAGAAGGAAGGACAGCGCGATGGCCGGCCCCGCGCCCGGCCGTCCGAAGGTGGGCGAGTGGTAGATGAGGTATTCCAGCAGGGGAGCGTGCAGCACGCTCTCCGCCTGGAACTTCTGCCCGGCGATGGCCGTGCCGATGACGGTGAAGATTCCGGAGCCAATCACCGCGCCGATGCCTAGCGCGGTCAGCGACCAGGGCCCCAGCGTCTTCTTCAGCCGCCGCTCGGGCTCCTCCGACTCGGCAATCAGCTTGTCGATGGACTTCTTGGCAAACAGTTGGTTGGCCATAGGATTGAGCGATTGAGCCATTGAATCATTGAGTCATTGAGCCCGACCCAGCGCTTGGCCCAATGACTCAATGACCCGATGATTCAATCGGGTCTTACGCCCGCTTGGACGCGCCGCGCACCATCTTCTTGACCTTGCTCTTCTTCGAGCCGCGCGCGTAATCCCGCGGCTTCTTGGGCGCGGCTTTCTTGCGCGCCGCCCGTTTCAACTTCTTGCGTTCTTCCCGGCTCAACTTCGAGGTATTTGCCATAAGTCCGGTCAGACCCTTTCTAACTGCGCGTATTTTTCCACCAGCTTCTTCAGACCAAAGCGCAGGAATTGTACCGTAATCTTGGCGTCGTCGCCCTCTCCCTCGCGTTTGTACACCGTGCCCTCGCCGTATTTAGGGTGGCGGACCTTCTGTCCCGGGTGGAAGCCGGCGTGGGGTCTCTCCCCTTCTCTACGCTCAGGGCCGGGATTTCGGCTGCGGGCTCCCGGCCGCCCCGGCGGCCTCACGCCCGCAAAACGCCTCAACTTGCCTCGCGAGGCGAAAAATTCCGCGATGTTTTCGACGGAGTTGTAGGTGGGCCCGGAATAGGCGCCCTTGCTCTTACCCCCGCGGCCGAGGGCGGCCGCGCCAGGCGACTCCGGGCGCTGGTCTTCGTCCTCATAGTTGAAGGCGGAAGCGCCAACCGAGGAGCGCACGGCCGAGGGCCCTTCGACTCCGCTCAGGGCAGGCTCTTGTGCCACGCGAGCGCGAGGCACACCCAGGTCCTCGAGCAGCGCCGCCGGGATCTCGTCCAGGAAGCGCGAGGCCTCGCTCACCTCCGGCATCTCGCTGGCGTAGCGCCGCCGGTAGCGGGCGCGGGTGAGCATCAGCTGGTCCATGGCCCGCGTCATGCCCACGTAGCACAGCCGCCGCTCTTCTTCGAGCTCCTCGGGATTCATCAGGGTGCGCGAGTGCGGGAACAGGCCCTCCTCCAGGCCCACCAGGAAGACCATGGGAAACTCCAGGCCCTTGGCGGCGTGCAGGGTCATGAGCGAGATCTGGGCGCGCTGGTCGAAGTCGTCGGTCTCCGCGACCAGCGCCGCGTGGTCGAGGAAGTCGGCCAGCGACTCGCCGCGGTCGCGCGCGTCCAGGGCCGCGTTCACCAGTTCGCGCAGGTTGTCGATGCGCGAGTAGGCCTCCGGCGAGCCTTCCTCCTCCAGCAGCTTGATGTAGCCGGTGCGATCGATGAGGAACTTCAGGATTTCTGGAACGGTGGCGGGGCCGCCGGGTGTGCGGAAGGCTTGGGGAGTGTCATTGTCGGCGGGCGCAGGTTTCTCGTTTCTCGTTTCTCGTCTCTCGAATTCCTCCGCGCCCTCCGTGGCCGGCTTCGCGCTCTCTGTGGTCAGCTTTTCGACGAATATCCCCTCGAGCATCGCGCGCGCGTCCTCGATCAGCTCGCGGAATCCACGCAGCGAGGCCACCGCCCGCGCCGGCACCAGCTTCTTCTCCACTGCCTCGCCGGTCGCCGCCCACAGCGAGAGGCCGGTTTCGAGCGCCAGCCGCTCCAGCGTCTCCTGCGTCGTCTTCCCGATGCCGCGCGCCGGAGTGTTGATCACCCGCAGCAGCGCCACCGAGTCTTCGGGATTCTGCAGCAGCTTCAGATAGGAGAGCAGGTCCTTCACCTCGGCGCGCTCGTAGAAGGAGAAGCCGCCCACTACGTGATACTTGAGCTGGTAGCGGCGCATGGCCTCTTCGAAGAGCCGCGACTGGAAGTTGGTGCGGTAGAGGACGGCCGCGCGCGGGAGATCTTCGCCCTGCTCCGCTCCCGCATAGCGGGACTGGGCGCGCGCGATGCAATCGGCGACGAACAAGGCTTCGTTCTCGCCGTCCGGGGCCTCGTAGTAGCCGAGCTTCGCGCCGCCCTGGCGCGCCGTCCACAGCCGCTTGCCCTTGCGCCGCAGGTTGTTCGCCACCACCGCCGACGCAGCTTCCAGGATGTTTTCGGTCGAGCGGTAGTTCTGCTCCAGGCGGATGACCTTGGCCTCGGGGAAGTCCTTTTCGAACTCCAGGATGTTGCGGATGTCCGCGCCCCGCCAGGAGTAGATGGATTGGTCCTCGTCGCCCACCACGCAGAGGTTGTGGCGCTCGCCGGCCAAGAGCAGCATCAGCTCGTACTGCGGGCGATTGGTGTCCTGGTATTCATCCACCAGCAGATGTTCGAAGCGCTGCTGATAGCGCTGGCGCGTTTCCCCGCTCGAACGCAAGAGGCGCACCGCCTCCAGCAGGAGGTCGTCGAAGTCGAGGGCGTTGGCCTTGCGCAGCTCCTGCTGATAGACCTCGAAGATGTGCGCCACGCGCTCCGCCACCGGGTCGCTGGAGTTCAGGTAGGCCTCCTGCGGATTGAGCATGTGATTTTTGGCCCAGGAGATGCGCGACAACGCCGCCCGCGGCGTGAGTTGCTTGTCGTCGAGGCCCAGGCGCTTCATCGCCGCCTTCACCACCATGAGCTGGTCGGCCTCGTCGTAGATGGCGAAGCTGCGCCGGTAGCCTTTGCCGGACGTGACGTTCAACTGCTCGATGTCGCGGCGCAACACGCGCACGCAAAAGGAGTGGAAGGTGGAGATCAGCGGCTGCCCGCCCGCCCGTGCGCCGACGAGCTTTTCCACGCGCTCCGCCATCTCCGACGCGGCCTTGTTGGTGAAGGTGACGGCGAGGACGGACTCTGGCGCCACGCCCAGGTTCTCGATCAGGTGGGCGACGCGGTAGGTGATGACCCGCGTCTTTCCCGAGCCGGCCCCGGCCAGGATGAGCAGCGGCCCTTCCACCGCTTCGACGGCCTCGCGCTGCCGCTCATTCAGATTGTCGAGGAAAGACTGCATCACTCTCGATTGTAACGTGCGGAGGAAAGGACAAATGACAATGGACTATTGACAATTGTCTTGCTCAGGACGCCTTTCAATTGTCCTTAGTCAATTGTCCTTACTTAGAGCGTTCCTTTTCCGCCTGGCGCGCCGCCACGCATTCTTCGCAGGGGCAGATGTCGCGCAAGAAATCCCAGGAGTAGATGCCGTGCTCGTGGCCGTCATTCCAGGTGAAGCGAAGGGCGTACTTGCCCACCGGCTCGGCCTTCACCGGCTTCGAGGGCTGGCGATACATGGGCAGCTCGCCGGGCTTCGACCGGGGCGGCTGGCCGGGCTGGCGGCCGTCCTTGCCGCGCTCGTCGTCGCACAGCGCGCAGGGACAGGCGTCGCGCAGGAACTGGAAGCTGTAGCTGGAGCGGTGGCCGTCCTTCCACTCGATCTCCACTCCCGTACCCGTGGTGAGGTTGACCACGACCAACTTGGGGTCAGGCGCGGCCGGGGGATGCGCGGGCATGGATTCAGTATCGCATGGGGAGAAAGGCGCATTCAGCACTCAAGCCGTCAGCGCACGCGACACCGTTCAAATCGACGGAGATGTCATCCTGAGCCCGCTTAGCGGGCGAAGGACCTTCTCTGATGCGTGCGGGGTGGGCTCGAAAGGCAACGGAGTAGATTCTTCGCTGCGCTCAGAATGACAACCGCATAGGGATGCCGCGGTTTGCCAACCTGTGTCAACTCCTGTAAAATCTATGTTTTGCCCCACCAGTTCTGATTCCACCTGGAGCAGTCATGGCGAGAGTTTGCGACATTTGCGGCAAAGGGCCGCAGTTCGGCAACAACATCAGTCACGCCCACAACAAGACCAAGCGGCGCTGGAACGTGAACCTGCGCCCGGTGCGCACCCGGGTGAAGGGCGCCAGCAAGCGGCTGCGCGTGTGCACCGGCTGCCTGCGCAGCGGCAAGGTAATAAAAGCTTAAGGAAAAAGTAAAAAGGAAAAAGGTAAAAGTGAAGGCAGGCCCACTGCCTGCTTTGCCTCTGACTCTTTCCTTTTACTTTTTACTTTTTACCTTTTCCTTGGTCCTACACTTCTGCGATCACATCAATCTCCACCAGCGCGTCCTTGGGCAGGCCGGAGACGGCGACCGTGGCCCGCGCCGGCGGCTCGCTCCTGAAATGCTTCGCGTACACCTGGTTCATGGCGGCGAAATCGTTCATCGAGCGCAGATAGACGGTGGCCTTCACCACGCGGTCCAGGTCGCTGCCCGCGGCCTCTACCACGGCCCGCAGGTTCTGGAGCACGCGCTCGGTCTGCGCCGCCACGTCGCCTCCCACCATCTCGCCGGTTTTCGGATCCAACGCCACCTGCCCGGAGACGAAGACGAATCCTCCCGCTTTGATGCCTTGCGAATAGGGGCCGATGGCTTTGGGCGCTTCGTTCGAATCGACCGGATAGCGCATGAAGTTCCTCCCGACTAGATTTTGAGCACTCGCTGCACGTCGCGCACGCCGGGGACCTTGCGCAGTCCGGCGACAATGCGGTCCAGGTGCTTGACGTCCTCGACGTCGATCACCACGCCGATGCTGGCGTGGCGGTCTTCGCTGTTGGCCTCGATGTTGCGGATGTTGGTGCTGTCGTCGCTGATGATGCCGGTGACCTGCTTCAGCATGCCGGCGCGGTCGTCGCAGTAGAGCGTGAGCTTCACGGGATACGTCCCGGAGCGCTTGTCCTTGGCCCACTCCACCACGATGCGCCGGTCCGCCTCGTACATGAGGTTGTTGACGTTGGGGCAGGTCTTGGAATGGACGGCCACGCCCTTGCCGCGGGTGACGTAGCCGATGATGTTCTCGCCGCGGATGGGATTGCAGCAGCGCGCGCGATAAACCATGAGGTCGTCGTGCCCGCGGACCTTGATGGCGCCGGAATCCGCGCTCCAGCCGAACACCCGGCGCATGGCGCTGGTGAGCTTGCCCGGCGGCTCCTCGGCGGCCGCTTCCTTCTCCGAGGCCGGCGCCAGGTGCCCCAGCACCTGCCGGGTCGAGAACTTGCCGTAGCCGATGCCCGCCATCAGATCCTCGGGCCCGCCCAGGCCGTACTCCGAGGCCACGCGCTGGAACTCGGCTGCCTCGATCTCCTTCAGCGCCACGCGATACTTGCGCGCTTCCTTCTCCATGAGCTTGCGCCCGATCTCGATGGCGCGCTCGCGCTCGTGGATGTTGAGCCAGTGCTTGATCTTGTTGCGCGCGCGCGATGACTTGGCGAATCCCAGCCAGTCGCGGTTGGGCTTGTGGCCCGCCTGGGTCAGGATCTCCACGATGTCGCCGTTGTTGAGCGTGGTGCGCAGCGGCACCATGCGCCCGTTCACCTTGCCCCCGGTGCAGGTGTGCCCCACTTCGGTGTGGATGGCGTAGGCGAAGTCCACCACGCTCGCGTCCCGCGGCAGGATGACGACCCTCCCTTTGGGGGTGAAGGTGTGCACCTCTTCCGGGTAGAGGTCGATCTTGAGCGTGGAGAGGAACTCGTTGGGGTCGCTGACGTCCTGCTGCCACTCCACCACCTGGCGCACCCAGGCCAGCCGCTGCTCGTCCTTGGCGGTGACCGGAGCGCCGTCCTTGTACTTCCAGTGCGCGGCGATGCCCTCCTCGGCCAGCTTGTGCATTTCCTCGGTGCGGATCTGCACCTCGAAGGGCGTGCCGTTTTCCGCGATGACCGTGGTGTGCAGCGACTGGTAGAGGTTGGGCCGCGGCATGGCGATGAAGTCCTTGATGCGCCCCGGCACCGGCTGCCACAGGTTGTGGATCGCTCCCAGCACGCCGTAGCAGTCCTTCACCGACTTGGTGACGATGCGGATGGCCAGCAGGTCGTACACCTGGTCCACGGTGATGCGCTGGCGCTGCAGCTTCTGGTAGATGCTGTAGTAGCGCTTGATGCGGCTCTCCACCTGGGCGGTGATGCCGTTCTCCTTCAGCTTCTCGCGGATGACGGCCTCGATCTGCTCCAGGAAGTTCTCGCCGGTCTTGCGGCGGGCCTCGACCGCGTTCTTGATCTGGCGATAGCCGATGGGATCGACGTGGCTGAAGGCCAGGTCCTCGAGCTCGCCGCGGACTTTGCCCATGCCCAGCCGGTGGGCGATGGGGGCGTAGATCTCCAGGGTCTCGCGGGAGATCTGCTCCTGGCGCGCCGGCTTCAGGTGGGCCAGGGTGCGCATATTGTGCAGGCGGTCAGCCAGCTTGATGAGCACCACGCGGATGTCGCCCACCATGGCCAGCATCATCTTGCGGACGTTCTCCGCCTGGCGCTCCTCGCGGGTGGCGAAGTCGATCTTGGAGATCTTGGTGACGCCTTCGACGATCTGCGCCACCGGCTCGCCGAACTCCCGCCGGATGTCGTCCACCGTGGCCACCGTGTCTTCCACCAGGTCATGCAGCAGACCGGCGGCGATGGCGGTGGCGTCCAGCTTCATCTCCGCCAGCACGATGGCTACCGATAGCGGATGCACCAGGTAGGGCTCCCCCGAGGCGCGCGACTGCCCTCGGTGATGCTCCAGCGAGTAGTCGTAGGCCTTGCGGATGATCTCCAGATCGTCGCCGGGGCGGTTGGCGCGGACCTTCTTCAGCAGGTCGCGGTACTTGGTGACCGTGAGAACGTTGGTGGCGATCTGGTGGCGCAGCGTCGCCATGCTTGATTATAACTGTGTGGCACAGAGCCTGCCCTGAGCGCAGTCGAAGGGCGTCCTCGCCCGCGCGGTGTCCCGCAGGGACGCTGGTTTCATTGCTTCCATTCCGAACGAAGCTTGTGTTCCCGAGCCCTTTCCGTTGACACTCTGCCCCTGCTCCACAAGAATGACCAGCGATGAACATCCTGGTCAGCGGCGCTTCGGGGCTGGTGGGTTCTTCGCTCATCCCCGCGCTTGAATCCGCGAGACACAGCGTTCGCCGCCTGGTGCGGCAGCGCCCCGAAGCCGGTTCGCCGGACATCTACTGGGACCCGATGGGGCAGTTCGATCCCGTGGGCGGCATCGAAGGCTTCGACGCCGTGGTACACCTGGCGGGCGAGAGCGTGGTCGGCCGCTGGAGCCGCAACAAGAAGGCGCGCATCCTCAACAGCCGCAAGCAGGGCACCATGACGCTGGCCTCGGCCGCGGCCCGCAGCCAGCAGCCGCCCAAGGTGGTGGTCTCCGCCTCCGCCGTCGGCTACTACGGCAACCGCGGCGACGACATGCTGACCGAGGAGAGCACCGCGGGCTCCGACTTCCTGGCCGACGTGGCGCGCCAGTGGGAAGCCGCCCTCGCGCCCGCCACCCAGGCCGGCATCCGCACCGTGATGCTGCGCATCGGATTCATCCTCAGCCCGCGCGGCGGCGGACTCGCCCGCATGCTCCCGCCCTTCCGCATGGGCCTGGGTGGCCGCCTGGGCAGCGGCCGCCAGTGGATGAGCTGGATCTCGATCACGGACGTGGTCGGCGCCATCCAGCACGCCCTCGCCGCTGAGGCGCTCTGGGGGCCGGTGAATGCCGTCGCGCCCCATCCCGTCACTAACGCCGAGTTCACGCGAACGCTGGGGCGCGTCCTCCGGCGCCCCACCATCTTCCCCATGCCCGGCTTCGCCGCCCGCCTGGCCTTCGGCGAGATGGCGGACGCGCTGCTGCTCGCCAGCCAGCGCGTGCAGCCGGTGAAGCTTCAGTCTTCAGGATTTCAATTCCGCCATCCGGAGTTGGAAGGCGCGCTGCGGGAGCTGCTGGCGCGTTAGTTCTTTCTGGAGTTGTCATTCCGAACGGAGTGAGGAACCTGCTTTCCGCGGAAGCCCCTCAGCCCGAGGATGCGGGTCACTTCTGGAAGAACATCTTCACCGCGACACCCGCCAGCATCACCGCAAAGACTCTCCGCAGCACGAGGTTCGACAACTGCTGCGCCCAGGCGCCGCCGAAATACGCGCCGACGAGCACACCGGCGGCCATCAGCAGGCCGACTTTGAAGTTGACGTTGCCTGCCTTGTAGTACTCCATGATGGCGAAGATGCCGGTGGGCCCCAGCAGCATGATGAGCGAGGTCCCTTGCGCCATCTTCTGGTCCATGTGGAAGAGATAGATCAGCAGCGGGATGGCGATCACCCCGCCCCCCACCCCGATCAGCCCGGCAAAAATCCCAACTCCCACCCCCAGCACCAGCGCCAGAATCAGCATCAGCATGGTCTTCGCCTCGTCTCGCCGGCGACTGCGCCGGACTTAGGAATCGCCCTTCCTGCTGCTCCGCCACCGTCAGGTAGAGACGCCCTTACGGGCGTCTCTACGGATGAGAATGAGCGCGGATCAAACGAACACCGCCACAAACTCCTGCGCCCGTTCGCGCACGCTCTTCACGTGCTTGGGCAGCTTCAACGCGCTGCCCTCTTCCAGAATGGGGATGAGCTTGTCGAACTCCGGCCCGGAGTGCGACCCGGTGATCACCAGCCGGATGGGGTGATACAACTCCTTCCCCTTCGCGCCCGTCTCGGATTTCACCTCGTTGACGATGGACTTGAATCCCTCCACGGTCATGGTCTGGCCGGCCAGCACCCGGCGCGCGAACCCCTCGATGACCGCGCGGGTCTTCTCCCAGGCCAAGACCTCGGCGTTATCGGGCGCGGCCAGCGCGGCCTTTGCGTCGCAGGCAAAGATGGAAGCCGCGCGCTCCGGCAACTGCTCCAGCCGGTCCACGGAGGGAGCCAGCAGCTCTACCACCTGCTCGAACCAGGCCCGCGCGCTCGCCTCGGGCGGCTCCGGCATCCAGGCGGCTTTGGCGAAGAACGGCAGGCTCAGCTCTGCCACCCGCTTCACTCCCGCCTGCTTCACAAACTGCCGGTTCAGCCAGTAGAGCTTCTCGAAGTCGAAGATGGCCGGAGAAGCGGTGACGCGCGCGAGCGAGAACTCCTTGAGCAGTTCGTCCTGCGTGAAGATCTCGCGGTCGCCGCCGCTGGGCGCCCAGCCCAGGAGGCCTAGGTAGTTCATCAGCGCCTCAGGCAGCACGCCCATCTCGCGGAAGCTCTCGAGCGAGGTGGCGCCGTGGCGCTTGGAGAGCCGTTCGCGGTCCGCGCCCAGGATGGTCGAAAGGTGAGCGAATTCCGGCGGCGGCCATCCCAGCGCCTCGTAGAGCGCCACCTGCTTGGGAGTGTTGGAGAGGTGGTCGTCGCCGCGAATGACGTGGGTGATCTTCATCAGCGCGTCGTCGATCACCACCACGTAGTTGTAAACCGGCAGGCCGCTGGAGCGCAGGATGATGGGATCGCTCACCACCTCGTGGGCGAATTCCACGTCGCCGTGCACCAGGTCATGAAAGCGTATGGGATGCTCGGGGATTTGCAGGCGGATGGCCGCGGCCTCACCCGCAGTCCGCCGACTCGCCGACTGCTTGGAATCAAGCGCGCGGCACTTGCCCGAATAGCGCGGTGAGCGGTGCTCGACCAGCGCCCGCTTGCGCTCCTGCTCCAGCTCCTCGGCGGTGCAGAAGCAGAGGTAGGCCTTGCCCTCGGCCACGAGGCGCTCGGCGTGCTCGCGGTACAGAGCCATGCGCTCCGACTGCCGGTAAGGACCGAGCGGGCCGCCCACGTCCGGGCCTTCATCCCAGTCGAGGCCCAGCCACTTCAGGTCGGCAAAGATTTGCAGCTCGGAGCCGGGCTCGTGGCGTTCCAGGTCGGTGTCCTCGATGCGCAGGATGAATGTGCCGCCCTGTTGCCGCGCGAACAGCCAGTTGAAGAGCGCGGTGCGCGCGTTGCCCACGTGCAGATGCCCGGTGGGCGAGGGCGCAAAGCGGACGCGAACTTTTTGTTCCGGACTCACGCTGGGGATGTTACCAGAGAGAGGATTCCAACTCTTCGCCGTAGAGACGCCCGTCAGGGCGTCTCCAACCATGAATAGATAGCGTGGCGGAGGGAGACGGCCTGACGGCCGTCTCTACGGGAGCTTCCTCCCGAATTCCTCGTAGCCTTTTCTTCCCATGAGCCCGTAGGTGAGCTTCTTGCCCAGCTCGACGCCGGGCTGGTCGAAGGCGTCCACGCCGTAGAGCTCGCCCGCAAACGCCGTCTGAAACTCGAGCATCTGGAAGAAGGCGCCCACGGTGTACTCGTCCACCTGGGGGAGCGTCCAGCGGCAGTTGGGGCGCCCGGCTTCGGTCAGGGCCGCCTCGGTGGCCCGGCGCTCGGCATCGAAGAGCGCCGAGAGCTTCTTGCCGCCCAGGTAGCCGCAGGAGTCGTAGTGCGCGAAGTCTTTGGGGATGCGCAGCTCGGCGCGCGGCTTCTCCACCGCCCAGAAGGTGACCATCTTGTCGCGCGGGCCTTCCATGTAGAGCTGCAACTGCGAGTGCTGATCGGTCGCGCCCAGCGCCGCCACCGGCGTCTGCCCGGTCTCCACCACCTCGCCGGCGCGGTTCAGGCGCTTGCCCAGCGACTCCGCCCAGAGCTGCCGGTACCAGAGCGCCGCGCCCCACAGGTAGGAGGAGTAGGCAAACACCACCTCGATGGATTTTTTCTTCCGCGTGTTGAGCGCGTGATGCACCACGGCGGATTCGAGCGCGGGATTCGCCGCGAGTTTCGGCGACCAGCAACGCCGAGTGGCGTCCGCGGCGCCGCGCAGCAGCTTCATCACGTCCAATCCGATGAGCGCCGCCGGCACCAAGCCCACCGGTGTGAACACGCTGAAGCGCCCGCCGACGTTCGCCGGGATGAAGAACAGCGGATATTCTTCCTGCTTGGCGATGGCCAGCAGGTCGCCCTTTTTGGCGTCGGTGATGGCGATGATCCGGGCGCGCGCCCGCTTGCCCAGCGCCTCCGTCATCCACCGGCGCACGATGAGGAAGGTGGCCAGGGTCTCTGCCGTGGAGCCCGACTTGGCGATCACGCATACCGCAGTGCGCTTGGGGTCCAGGCGCTCGAGCGCTGCCGCGATGAAGCCCGGGTCCACGTTGTCGAGCGAGACCAGCCGCGGCCGCGCCTTCTTCCGCTTGCCGCTGGCTTTGCGCGCGGGCGAGGTCTGCACGGGATGCGGCCCGCGCATCGCCGCGTCCAGGGCATACGCCCCCAGGGCCGAGCCGCCGATGCCCACCACCAGGACGTCGTCGAGGTTCGGGCGCAGGTCGTTGGCGAACTCGACTATCGCGCGCGCCGTGGCCGCGTCCTTGGGCAGATGGGGAAAGCCGATCTCGCCGGAGCGCGCCCGCCGGCGAAAGGACTCGACCGCGGCCCGTGCCGTGTCGGTCTGGAGATCGCCCGCGCTCAGGCCTTCGGCGCCCACCGCTGCCTCGAGCGCATTCTGGTAGTCGAACTCCGGCAATCTCATGGCGGGAGCATTAGAAACTAAAATCGGCGGAGAGGAAAGCGCTGCTGCGCAGGATGGGATAGGGGTCCTTCGACTCGCCCGTCACCTGCGTTCCGGGCTCGCTCAGGATGACAGGCTTATTGCTTTGTTGCTTATTGCTTATTGCTTATCGCTGATTGCTATTCCCTTACGCAGGTGCGGGTGATGCGGTCGTGCCAGCCCAGGCCGTCCTCGTCCACCAGCGCCCACAGGAAGCCCAGGCCGAGCGAGGCGCAGGAGACGATCATGGCCAGGGCCCGCCAGAGCCTTTGGCGCCGGGGCACCGGGTTGCCGTCGAAGGTGGTGAGCCGCAGGCCGGTCATCTGCAGGCCGGGCGTGGTCCCGCCGTACACCAGGAAGACGTACTGGTAGAGCGCCCAGAAGAAGCCGGGGAGCGCCAGCGCGAAGCCCGCGGCCATGCGCCAGGTGGGGGCGGCGCCGGTCATGTACAGGAAGATGAGTCCGAACAGTGCGGTGGCCGTGGCCACCACCAGCGCGTCCACCAATCCGGCGAAGATGCGCTGCGAGGGGGGCGCCAGCCAGAGCAGGACTTCCTGCTCCTGCCGGCGCGCCTGGACGCCTTCCGCTGCCGCGGACTCCAGGGTGATGCTGGCGATGGGCGGGGCGGCCATCCCGCAGGGCGGGACGACTTCCTCCGGCGGTTCCTCGGCCTCGAGGATGCGCGGCTTCTCCACCACCGGCTCGGCCAGCTCCTCGACCACCGGCGGCGCCGCGGGACGCGGGAACTCGATGACCTTGGGCGTTTCGTTGACCTGGATCTGCGGCGGCGACATCTGCGGCCGCTCCTCCACTTCGAGGGCGGGGTCAAAGTCCAGGCTGAGCGAGGAATTGGGGTCGTAGCGTCCGCGCCGCCGGGTGCGGAAATTGTCCACCCGCGAGGTGACCTCCTGCCGCCAGGTGGAGGAGTCTTCCGGACGGTAGAACGGGGCCGCCGGCCCGGGGATGGGGGGCGTAGCCACGCTGGGCGATGGAGGAGGGTCACAGACGGCCACGGCGGCCATCGGCGCTTCGGCAACCGGCGCGGCGACCGCCTTGCCCGCCAGCACCGCCGCCACTTCGTTCAATAGCACGTCCACCACCGAGGGCCCGGCGGCAGGCTTCGGAGCAGGTTCGGGAGCCGGCTGGAGCGAGGCCTCAAAGCATTGCTCGCTCACGTCGCTGGCATCCAGGGATTCGGGATCGATGAGGACGGCGACGTGGGGCGCGATGTCCCCGCCCCCGCGGGCGGACGACGACCCTCGGTCAGCCGCGCAGGTGCACAGTTCGCCGCAGAGCGGACACGCCATTCCGGATTGGGAGACGCCGAGAGCCGCGGAGCCCGTTCGCGCCCGGCCGCGGCTTTTGCTTGTCCTGCCGCCGCCGTGCTACCTTTTTGCGCTCCCGATGAAGCTCCGCTTACGATTCCTTATCACGGCGGCTTTCCTTTGTCATCTGCTTCTGTCGCCCGGCCTAGTAACTAGCCAGTTGCCGCCTGACTCGGTTCTCGCCTTCGCTCTCTCCCCGGGCGACGTTTCGCCCTGGTCCGCCGCTCTTCCCGACGACCCGCAGCAGGCCTCTTCCTCTTCCGTGCGCGGCTTCGGCGGGCCGGCGCAGCCCGGCGAGGAAGTGATCATCCAAGCACGCCAGCAGGAAAAGGCCGGCGACGTCTTCACCCTGAGCGGCGAGGTGGAGATCGCCTTCCGCAGCTTCGTCCTGCGGGCCGACCACCTGGTGTACGACTCCAAGTCCGGCGAGATCACCGGCGACGGCAACCTCACCCTGGATGGCGGCCCCTACCAGGAGCACCTCTCCGCCAGCCACGGCAGCTACAACCTGCACACGGGAACGGGCAAGTTTTACGACGTCAGCGGGACGGTGGGCTTCCGGCTGGCACGCAGCAACGTCACCCTCACTTCCCCCAATCCCTTCGCCTTCACGGGAAAGATCGTGGAAAAGACCGGGCCCGACACCTACGCGGTCCACAACGGCACGGTGACCTCCTGCGAGCTGCCCAAGCCCAAATGGACCTTCAACGCCTCCCGCATCGTGGTGGAGTTGAACGGCAAGGCGCGGATCTATAACAGCACCTTCCGCATCAAGGGCGCGCCCATCCTGTATCTGCCGTACGCCTCCCATCCCGTCGAGCCCACCCGGCAGTCGGGCTTCCTCATGCCCAGCTTCGGCTATTCCAACCGCAAGGGAGCGATCCTGGGCGACTCGGTGTATCTGGTGCTGAACCGCAGCGCCGACGCCACCCTCGCCGCCGAGTACTGGGCGCGGCGGGGCTGGGCGCAGCGCGCCGAGTTCCGCTCCCGCCCCAGCGAGACCTCTTACATCAACGCCACCTACTTCGGGGTTTCCGATCGCGGCTTCATCCCTCCGCCCGGCTCCCAGCCCGGATGTACCGAGCCCGTCACTCCCTCGCGCCCTCGCTGTGAACAGGGCGGGCAGGACGTCACCCTGACCGCCGAGGAACTGTTCGCCCACGGCATCCGTGGCGTCGCCGAGATCAACTACCTCAGCACCTTTACCTTCCGCCTGGCCTTCACCGAGACCTTCACCCAGGCCGTAAACTCGGAGGTAAAGTCGGTCGCCTTCCTCTCCAAGAGTTACCGGGGATATTTCTTCAACACGCGGGTGGCGCGCTATCAGAACTTCCAGAGCACGGTGCCCGGCGACCTGGTGACCATCCTGCACACGCCCGGGGTGGAGGTTTCGAGCGTGGACCGCCGCATCGGCAGCTCGCCCTTCTACTGGGCCTTCGACGTAGCCGCCGAAGGCGTGGCCCGCCATGAGCCTCAGTTCTCCACCTCCGCCCTGGTAGGACGTTTCGACGCCTATCCCCGCGCCTCCCTCCCGCTGGTCTACCACGGCTGGAGTTTCCGCCCCGAGGCCGCCCTGCGCGAGACCTATTACACCGAGCGCCGCGTGCCTACCCCCAGCGGCATCGGCACCACCAGCAGCGAGGGCGTCAACCGCCGCGCCTTCGAGGGAACCTTCGAACTGCGTCCCCCGGCCCTGGGCCGTATCTACCAACGCCAGGTTCACGGCCACCGCCTGAAGCACGTCATCGAGCCGCGCATCATCTTCCGCTACGTCACCGGGGTCGAGAACCTGCCCAACATCATCCGCTTCGACTCCCGCGACATCTTGAGCAACACCAGCGAGGTGGAATACGCGGTGGTGAACCGGCTCTACGCCAAGCCCGTCTCCGACGACCCCAATGCCGAGAACGCCGGCGCCTCGCGCGAGATCCTCAGCTGGGAGCTGGCGCAGAAGTACTTCATCAACGACCAGTTCGGCGGCGCGGTGGTCGATGGCAAGCGCAACGTCTTCACCACTACGGTGGACTTCACCGGCATCGCCTTCCTCACCGAGCCCCGGCGCCTAACGCCGCTGGTTTCCAAGCTGCGGCTGCAGGCCACGTCCAAGACCGACGTGCAGTGGCAGATCGACTACGACTTCAAGGAAGGCCGCATCAACTCCAGCACCACGCTGGTGGACTACCACATCGGGGATTTCTTCCTGGGCGGCAGCCACGCCTTCTTCCACGTTCCCGGCGAGATCTTCGTCAACCCCACGCCCTTGCCCGCGCCTGCGCTCTTCAACCAGTTCCGCGTGCTGGCGGGCTACGGTGGCCCCAACAAACGCGGCATGAGCGCCGCCGCCAACATCGGCTTCGACGCCAACTTCAGCTTCCTCCAGTACGGCGCCTTCCAGAGCTCCTACAACTGGGACTGCTGCGGCATCAGCTTCGAGTACCGCCGCTTCGCCTTCGGCTCGGTGCGCAACGAGAACCAATATAGATTTGCGTTCACCCTCGCCAACATCGGCACCTTCGGGACGCTGAAGCGCCAGGAGCGCATCTTCTAGAGACCCGTCGTTGGCTGTTGGGTTCCCATTTTGCATTTTTAATTTTGCATTTCCTTTTCCCTTTGCCCTTTTCCCTTTGCCTTCGTTGTAATATTCCGCCGTGGACCTCACCGCCCAACGCGCCTCTCTCGACGCCCATCTGCGCTCCCTCGGCCGCCTGCTGGTGGCCTACTCGGGCGGAGTGGACTCGGCCTTCCTGGCCTTCGCCGCCCATGAGGCGCTGGGTGACGGCATGCTCGCCGTCCTGGCCGACTCTGCCTCGCTCGCCCGCGTCCAGCTCCAGGACGCCGTGGCCTTCGCCCAGGAGCGGCGCATCCCCCTCGAGGTGATTGAGACCTCCGAACTGGCCCGTTCCGATTACGCGCGCAACGACGCCGCCCGCTGCTTCTACTGCAAGGACGAGCTTTTCACGGTGATGGAGGAGTTGCGGCGCGCGCGCGGCTTCGACCGCGTGGCCTACGGCGTGAATCGCGACGACCTCTCCGACTTTCGCCCGGGACAGAAGGCGGCGGCCGAGCACGGCGTGGCCGCGCCCCTGCTCGAGGCCGGGCTCAGCAAAGCCGACGTCCGCGCCCTGGCCCGCGCCGCCGGCCTGCGGGTGTGGGACAAGCCCGCCTCCCCTTGCCTCTCCTCGCGCATCGCCTACGGCATCCCCGTCACCCCGGAGGCGCTGGCCCAGGTGGAGCGCGGCGAAGAGGCGCTGGCCGCACTCGGCTTTCGCCAACTCCGCGTCCGCCACCACGGCGACCTGGTGCGCATCGAGATCGCGCCCGACGAGCTGCCCCGCGCCCTCTCGCCCGCCATGGCCGCCCAGTTCACCCGCATATTCAAGGAGCTGGGCTACACCTTCGTCACCCTCGACCTGGAAGGCTTCCGCTCCGGCTCCCTGAACGCCCTGCTGCCCGCCGCCGCGCTCACCCGCGCGCGGTAGGTTCTTGTTTGTCATCCCGAGCGAGTGAGACCGAGGTCGCCATGGCGACCGAGGAAGCACGAGTCGTGGGATCCCTACCTTTCCCCAGCATTCCGGCCCAACGAACGCGCCTGGGGACGCGAGCCTCGCGACTCGGGCCTCGAAGTCGCCCCATGTGAGATAATCAATGTTTATGCCATCATCCCTTGCTCTCCGTAGATGCGCCCTCCTGCTGGCCGTGCTGTTCTGTGTGGGGTGCTCCGCCCAGCACTCCCCTGGCGCCTCCGAAGGCCCCGGCAAACCCGTCTCCAAGGACCTGGAGCAGCGCATCCAACTCCACATCCGCGCTTACTTCAGCATCCCGGCCCAGGTGCAGATCCAAGTGGGCGCGCGCCGGGCCAGCGAGTTCGCCGGCTATGACCTGGTCCCCGTCACCCTCATCGGCCAGCGCAAGACCAACTACGAGTTCCTGGTCTCGCAGGACGAGAAGACCCTGATCCGCTTCGCCAAGATCGACATTGCCCAGAACCCCTACGACCTGCGAGGCCGTCCGGTGCGCGGTAATCCCGACGCCAAGGTCACGGTGGTGGTCTATGACGACTTCCAGTGCCCCTTCTGCGCGCAGATGCACCACACCCTCTTCCCCGGCCTGCTCAAGCTCTACGGCGACCGGGTGAGCTTCATCTACAAGGACTACCCGCTCTACGAGATCCATCCCTGGGCCAACCACGCGGCGGTGGATGCCGGCTGCCTGGCGGCGCAGAACCCCGAGGCCTTCTGGGACTTTGCCGACTACGTCCATTTCAACCAGGCGGAGTTCAAGGGACCGAACCGGAAGGTCGAGGCCCAGTTCGGCGCCCTCGACCAGGCCGCATTGGACCAGGGACGCAAGCACAAGCTCGATCTGGACAAGCTCCAGTTCTGCATCCAGAAGCAGGACGACAGCGCGGTGAAGGCTTCAGTGAAGGAAGCCGAGGGACTGGGCGTGAACTCCACTCCCAACCTGTTCATCAACGGGGCGAAGGTGGATTACGCCGCGTCCGAAGAGGAGTTGCGGGGCTTTTTCGACCGCGCCCTGCGCGACGCCGGAGAGCCGGTTCCCGCGGCCGCAGCCGTGCCCCAGCCGGCGCCCGCCCCGACGGCTGCCGCGCCCCCCAAGTGATGCGCGCCGCTGCCGCTTCCGGCCCGCTGTCGTAGGTTAGAATTCTGATTTCCGGTGTTCCCGGTCCATGGAGGATGTGGCTTGAGACGCTACCGAATGCTGATACGCGTGGTTGTACCCGTGGGAGCGCTACTGCTGCTGGCGACACTCTCCGGCTGCAACCGGAAGAAGAGCTCGGGCGACGTGGTGGCCCGGGTCAACGGCAAGGCCATCCTGCGCTCGGAGGTGGATAAGTACTTCAACAACCAGACCGCGGGCACTCCCCAGAAGCCCAGCGGAGAGGCCGCCACCAGCCTGCGCTTGAACATCCTGCGCGAACTCATTGACAACGAGATCATGACGCAGCGCGCCGAGAAGCTGGGTCTGCTGGCCACCGACGCCGAGGTGGACAACAAGCTCACCGAGATCAAGGCGCCTTACACGGCGGAGGAGTTCGACCGCCGCCTCAAGGACAAGAGCCTCACGGTGGAGGACTTCAAGCTCGACCTGCGCCGCAACCTGACGGTGCAGAAGGTGCTCAACAAGGAGGTCACCTCCAAGATCAGCATCTCCGACGCCGACATTTCCGCCTATTACAACGAGCGCAAGGCGGAGTTCAACCTCATCGAGCCGCAATACCACCTGGCCCAGATCCTGATCACGGCGCAGCCCAATGCCCAGGTGGGCAACCTCAAGAACAGCAAGGCACAGAACGAGGGCGACGCCCGGGCCAAGGCGCAGATGATCATGAACCGGCTGGAGAGCGGCGAGGAGTTCGCCTCCGTGGCCATGAACTACTCCGAGGACGCGCAGACCGCCAACAACGGCGGCGACATGGGGTTTGCCCCGGAGTCCTCGCTCAAGACTATGTCCACGCAGGAGCCGGCGACCCGCGACGCCATCCTGCGCCTGAAGCCGGGCGAGACCAGCGGCATCCTCCCCGTGAGCGCCGGACGCCAGGTGCTGGGCTACCGCATCGTCAAGCTGCTGGGCAAGGAGCCCGCCGGGCAGCGCGACTTGAGCGATCCCCGCGTGCAGCAGACCATCCGCGAACAATTGCGCGACCGCCGCGAGCAGCTCTTGAAGGCCGCCTACTACGAAACCGTGCGCGACGAGGCCCGCGTCGAGAACTACCTGGCCCAGGAGGTCCTGAAGTCGGTGAAGTAGGTCGTTGGCTGTTGGTCGTTGGCTGTTGGTCGTTGGCTCTTGGCCTTTGGCTGTTGGCTGCGGGGCCTTTGTCTTCTCCTTTTTTCCTTTTCCTTTTTCCTTGATTCTTACTCCACCACCGCCAGAGCTTCCCCGGCGCTGACCGCGGTACCTGCCGCGGCCAGGATCTTCCGCACCACGCCCTTCCTGGGGGAGCGGATCTCGTTCTGCATTTTCATCGCCTCCAGCACCACCACGCCTTCGCTGGGCTCGACCGGCTCGCCCTCCGCTTTGAGGATCCGCACCACCTTGCCGGGCATGGGCGCCAACAGGCGGAGGGGACCGGCGTCTGTGCCGGCCGTTGCCCGGCGTCCCCGGAAGGCTCGCGGGTCGCGAACCTCCGCGGCATAGCGGCGGCCCCGGACCACGACGTGCATGGCGCCGGTGGCTCCCGCCTCGCGACGGACCTCATAGGAGCGTCCTCCCAGCAGCAGCCACAGCACCTCGCGCTCCGCGCAGACGGATTCGAGCGCCACCTCGCGCCCATCCACGCGGCAGGCGCATCCCTCCTTCCCGCGCTTCAGCTCCACGCGGTAACTCTTTCCGGCAATGACGACGTCGTAGGTCATGCTCTTGCGAATGTCATCCCGAGCGAGCGCCGAGCCCGCTCTGCGGGCGATAGCGCAAGTCGAAGGACCCCTACTCCCTCCACTTCTCCTCCCTCAGTCCCTCCTGCCTGCCCGCCCGCTTCCAGGCCTCCGCCGGCCGCGCTCCGTTGGTCGAGACCCCTGCGCCCGGCGCCGGCGTGGCCGCAAACAGCGCCGCCGCGATGGCCGCCACCTCCGCCTCCCCGTCCTCCGCCGGCGTGGCGCGGCCGGCCTCGGCCGCGGGCTCTTCCAGCAGCCGCTCCAGAAATCCTGTGTCGATCGCTCCCGCCACAAACTCCGGATGGCGCAGGATGCGCCGGAAGAGCGGCAGGTTGGTGGCGATGCCGCCCACGAAATACTCCTCCAGCGCCCGCTCCATGCGCGCGATGGTCTCCCGCCGGTTGCCGGCATGGGCGACGAGCTTCGAGAGCAGCGGGTCGTACTCCAGCGGCACCGTCCAGCCCTGGTACACGCCGCTCTCGTCGCGGATGCCCGGACCGGCCGGGGTCATGAGCCGCGTGATCTTTCCCGGTGAAGGCAAGAAGTCGTTCTCCGGGTCTTCCGCATAGATGCGGCACTCGATGGCGTGTCCGCGGAGCTGGACGTCCTTTTGCTCGAAGGGCAGCTTCTCGCCCGCGGCGATGCGGATCTGCAGCTGCACCAGGTCGAGCCCCGTGACCATCTCCGTCACCGGATGCTCCACCTGCAGCCGCGTGTTCATCTCCAGAAAGTAGAAGCTGCGGCCGGCATCCACCAGGAACTCGACCGTGCCGGCGTTGCTGTAGCCGGCGGCCCTCGCCACCCGCAGCGCGCTCTCGCCCATGCGGAGGCGCATGGCCTCGTCCACCAGGGGCGAGGGCGCCTCCTCCAGCACCTTCTGGTGGCGCCGCTGCAGCGAGCACTCGCGCTCCCCCAAGTACACCAGGTTCCCGTGCTCGTCGCCCAGGATCTGCACCTCGATGTGCCGCGGGCTCTCCAGGAGTTTTTCGAGATAGACCTCGCCGTTGCCGAAGGCGCGGAGGGCCTCGCTCCCCGCCGCCTCGAAGGCGGAACGCATCTCGGCACGCTCGCGCACCAGGCGCATGCCCTTGCCACCTCCACCCGCCGCCGCCTTCACCAGCACGGGATAGCCGAGCTTCTCCGCTCCGGTCTCCGCCTCTTTCGCCGACTTGAGCGCGCCCGACCCCAGTACCAGCGGTACGCCCGCCTCGGCCATGGTCTGGCGCGCACGGGTCTTCGAGCCCATCAGCTCCATGGCCGCCGCGCTTGGCCCGATGAACTTCAGCCCGGCCTGGGCGCAACGCCGCGCGAACTCCGCGTTCTCCGAGAGGAAGCCGTAGCCGGGGTGGACGGCCTGGGCGCCCGTCCGCCGCGCCGCCTCCAGCAGCTTGTCGATGTTCAGGTAGGATTCGCTCGCCGCCGACGGCCCCAACGGGCAGGCCTCCTCCGCCCGGCGCACGTGCAGCGCCTCGCGGTCGGCCTCGGAATACACCGCCACGGTGGCGATGCCCAGCTCGCGGCAGGCGCGCATCACCCGCACTGCGATCTCTCCCCGGTTGGCGATGAGGATCTTCTTGAACATTTTTCTCTCGGACTACGTGGGCACGGGCACCCTCGCCCGTGCCGCCGAGCGCAACTCGGTTTTTGTGGGGAGCAGACCGGCCCCGAAATCCTAGCAGAAACACGAAGGCCCCTCGCCGGAGCGAGAGGCCGTGTCAAAAACGGGAGGCGGCTACTCCTGGGGCGGCGCGTTCTGGTCGAGGGTGATGCCGCCGGGGCCGGTCTGTTTGGCCGCCTTGGCCTTCTTGGTGGCCATGGTCTTCTCCACCCATTCGTCGGCGGTCTTGTAGTCGGCGGCGCGGGCGTCCAGGTCCTCGCACTCGTAGTCGGCCCGCTCCCGGTACATCAGGTTGAGGTAGGCCATGGCGTCCTCATAGTCCGGGCGAATCTGGATGGACTTCTCCAGCATCTGCATGCCTTCTTCGACCTTGCTCTCGTTCCGGGCGCGAACCGCCGCGCACACCTTCTTGTCCTTCAGTGGCTCATCCGGCCTCAGTCCCAGCTTGGCGCGCTCTTCCATGCGCGGCACGTAGGTCTGGGTCCAGTCGATGACGGCGATGGAATAGTAGGCTTCCGGGTCGTTGGGATCGCTCTGGATGACCGCCCGC
>Ga0080064_1001265_pt1 | contig 53432 bp, 43 predicted proteins | sample Subgrocontami54m_FD_69260 | JGI IMG/M metagenome (GOLD analysis project Ga0080064, IMG submission 69260) | Subsurface groundwater microbial communities from S. Glens Falls, New York, USA - GMW46 contaminated, 5.4 m (SPADES assembly) (version 2) ...
CCCGCTTCTTCGTTGCTTCGTCCAACTGCTTCTTCGCCATGCCAAACATCCCCAATAAACCCGATGGAAATGTAACGCATGAGCGAACAATTGGTTGTCATGTATTTAGGAAATATCAATAAGATCTATCGCTCCATGTGATATGCCTTGGCACGGGCGCGGAAGGCACCGACGTGGCGTAGCAGTGCGACTAACCTTCGCGGCCGGGGAATACTTGGAGATCGTATGAAACAGCCCGGACTAGCAGCCTGTCGGACTTAGCCGACAGTTTGTGATTGATCTCGTCATCGAAGCGAAGGTGTAAACGTTACTCGAAATGGGCATAGGACACATCGGCGAGGCTAACGAATGAGGCGATTTGTGACGGTGAATCGAGACACTGCGTACCTGCTGCCTCCCTCGGTGGAGGACTGGCTGCCCAAGGATCACCTGGCGCGCTTCATAGTCGATATCGTTGAGCAACTCGATCTGTCGGCGCTCATCCGGCAGTATCGTGGCGCCGGTTCGGCCGCTTATCACCCGGCGGTGATGCTCGGCTTGCTCATCTACGGCTATGCCACAGGGGTTTATTCGAGCCGGCGCATTGAGGCGGCGACCTATGAGTCGGTTCCCTTTCGCTATATCGCCGCGAACCAGCAACCTGACCACGACTCGCTGTGCACCTTCCGCAAACGCTTTCTCGAAGAGATCGAGACGCTGTTCGTGCAGGTGCTGTGCATCGCACGGCAGATGAAGTTGCTCAAGCTTGGCACAATCGCGCTCGATGGCACCAAGGTTCACGCCAACGCCTCGCGTCACAGCGCGCTCTCGTACGGGCATGCGCAGAAGATCGAGGCGCAACTGGAAGCCGAAGTCAAGGAGATGCTCGCGCGCGCCGAGGCCGCCGATCAGGAGCCCCTGCCCGAAGGCTTGAGCATCCCGGAGGAACTCTCGCGGCGCAAAGAACGCCTGGCTGCGATCCGCCAGGCCAAGGCGCAGATCGAAGCGCGCGCCGCCGAGCGTGACGCGCAGGAGAAAGCCGACTTTGATGCGAAGATGAAAGCGCGCGAGGAGAAGACAGAGCGCACCGGAAAGAAACCCGGTGGCAAGCCCCCGGCACCGCCCAGTTCGGGGGTACGTCCCACCGATCAGATCAATCTCACCGATGCCGATTCGCGCATCATGCCCGCCACGGGCAAGGGCTTCGACCAAAGCTACAACGCCCAGGCCGCAGTCGATACCGAGAGCATGCTGGTAGTGGCGATCAACGTGGCGCAGGTGGCCACCGACCGGCAGCAGGTCGAGCCGATGCTCAAAGTACTTGCTGGCTTGCCGGAAGAACTGGGCAGCGTGGAGCAGTTGTTGGCCGACAACGGGTACTTCAGCGCGGCCAACGTCGAGCGTTGCGTGGAGGCGAAGATCGAGCCGCTGCTTGCGGCGGGGCGCGATGGACATCACCCGCATTGGGAGGACCGATTCACCGTGCCGCCTACGCTGGCCGAGCCGGCCAGCGCCGTGGAGCGGATGAAACACCGGCTCAAAACGGTCCAAGGACGCAAGCTCTATGGATTGCGCAAGCAGACGGTGGAGCCGGTGTTCAGCATCATAATAGTATCGGGGTGAAACGCAGGACTTGCTCGCGAATCAGCAGTTCGATATCCGCAAGGCCATAGCCGGGTACACCGAAATTCAGCACCTCGACGCCATTCGGGGCGAGCGTGGCGTCAAACACGCCGGCGCGGGTGTGCTCGATGCTATCCGCCCACTGTCCAAACGTGAAGGAATCGCCGACAAACGCCACCCGCGTCGTCCCGGCGCGCTTACTCAAAGATACGTCCCGCCATCTCATCCCGTAGGCGTTGGTCTTGATGCGGATGTCCTTCGTGCCGAACTTCGTAACAATGTCCAGGTTTGGCCGTAGCCGATAAGAACCGGTACCGTAGGGGTTCTCCCGGAATAACGCCAACTCTCCTGGTGAATAGTCGATCAGACGCAGAACCGCCTCCGCGAACGCGAGCGTCAGGAATACCGACAGCGAAACGAGGATGAGCGCGCTGCGAAAATGGGTTGTTTGCTGTCCTTGCATGGTCGTAGCCGAGTGTACCAAATACGGTAGGAAGGCGGTCTGGCGTTCCACGCCGCATTTCTCCGAAAGACATTGTCCTTGTACTCAACGCCTATCAGCGCCAAAGTTCACGAATCGCCGCAACTGATTCCAGATCCGTGTCATTTCCTGCCGGGTCAAAGCGCCCAGCAGTGCTGCGAGTGCCGCGTAGGACAACAAACCCAGCGCCATTCTGGCGGCATCGGGCCACTGGGGGGTGCTTTGAATCACTGCGTACATCGGTACGCTACCGGCGATCGGCGCGAGCATGCGCCACGAATACGGAAACTGGCCGCTGCTGCGCCAGACGAAGGCCGTCAGCAGCGCGAGGCCGATGAGTTCGCCCGCCAGGCAGGCAAGCGCGGCGCCGGTTCCGCCGTAGCCCGGGATGACCGCGATCCCGACCAGAATGTGCACGCTCATGGCGGCCATATTGGCGACTATGAAGCCACCGCTCTTTCGCGTGGCGATCAGCACATCCTGCATGACGATGCTGGCTTCAAAAACCGGCACGGTCAGCAGCATCCAGGAAAACACTGCCGCGGAAGCGGCAAATTCGCCGCCATAGACGAGCTGAATCAGCGGCGCGGCGTAAGCGGCGCCCAGCACCACCAGCGGCGCCATGGCGATGAGGGCATAGCGCAATAGGTTCATTTGAAAACGCAGCGCGCCGAACGGGCTGGACGCCGCGAGGCGGCTGACCACCGGAAACGCGTTCATCTCCAGGATGACCCCCACCATGACGATGGATACGATGATCTTGTGGCTTGCCAGAAACTCCCCGGCGCTAGCCGCGCCGGCAAGCCACGCCAGAAGCAGGATGTCGCCCTGGTAGTAGAAAACTCTCGGGAACCGGCCCAGGCTCACGCGGGCGGTTTCCTTGAGAGTCGGAAGCAGCGCCCGCCATTCGAGTACCGGCGTGATGCGGCCGAACCGGACCTGCAAACAGCGGTAATACCAGGCGATAAGAAAGAGTTCGGAAACCACCTGTATCGCGGGAATCAGCCATAGATCCGGCTGCGGGCTGCGCACCAGGAGAAAGGTCGCCGCGGCCATCAGGACATTCTGAACAACCAGGCCGGCGGCGATGCTGCGCATCTGCTGCAGGCCGCGCAGGGCCCAGGTGGTATTCAAGGCCAAAGTAAGCAAGGTCAACGCATAGATCAGCGCCAGGTCGATGCGGCCGAAAACCGCGGGCGGCAGCATGAACATGAGCAGCGCCATCAACACGAGGGAAACCAGCACGAGCAGCAGGCGCATGCCGACGACATGCCCGACAATGACCGGCAACTGTTCAGGATGCTGGGCGATGTCCCGCACGCCATGGAACTCGACCCCCGCCGCGACAAAAATGATAAAGTAACTGACGAAAGCGAGAGCGCTGCCGAGCAGCCCGTAACCCTCCGTTCCAAGCGCGCGCGCCAGATAAACGGCTATGCCAAGTCCGATCAGCCGGCTGAGGAACTCGCTGCCGCCCAGCCACAGGGCGTTGCGCGCCACGCGGCCGGATTGCAGGTCGAGCGGTTGGCTGGAAGGGTCTTCAGGACGCTGCATTGGGTGTCAGTGTGTTTTCGATCACAAGCGGTAGCGTCATGATAGGGCTTTCATCGGAATCCGCGATATTTCCCGCCTCGCGTCCGGAACGCCACCGCATGCCCACGGCGATAACGCTTGAGCGGAGCTGATCGTGCAGCGAACCACCCGCCACATGGTCTTGTTCCTGGCGAGCGGCGTGACCGGCGCGGCATTCTATCTTGCGCTGGCGCCCAGGGGTCCGCTGTTCTGGCTGAGCATGGCGAGCGCATACGCCAGCCTGGTTCTGCTCGCGCTGTCTCTGATGATCGGGCCGTGGAATAGGCTGCGCGGCCGCCCCAACCCGGTGTCCGGATTCCTTCGCCGGGATATCGGCATCTGGGCCGGGGTGCTGGGCATCGTGCATGTCATTGCGGGTTTGCAGGTGCATTTTGGGGGAAAGTTCTGGCTGTACTTTCTGCGGCCGCCGGATGCGGCTTACACTTTCCCGCTGCGCGTCGATCCGTTCGGCTTGACCAATTACGCGGGGCTGGGCGCGACGCTGATTCTGCTGCTGCTCTTGTCGCTTTCCAACAACGCCGCACTGCGCTCGCTGGGCGCAAAGCGTTGGAAGTCGCTGCAGCGCTGGAATTATGCGGGCGCGCTATTGGTGGTTGCGCACGGCGCGGTGTACCAGGTTCTGGAGAAACGCTCGGCGGGCTTTGTCGCGGCCTTTGCAGCCATCGTGCTTCTGGCGTTGTCGATGCAGTTCGCGGGCTACAGCATAGCGAAGAAGAAAACGTAATGAAAAAGGAATTGTCACGTCGCGGACCGCCCTGACGTTAAAGCAGGATCATCGGTGGATCACCGAAACACTACTGTCAGATTTACCGTCAAAAGTTACTGCTTGCCTGCGATAGCTGCCGATAGCTATTGTCGAGCAGACGCAGGGGTGACCGAACGGCGCTGCCGCACGTTGCGATGGACCTCCACCAGCGCTGCGCCCGAATCCATCAGCGGGCGGCTCCGGGAGTAATACCGTGGATGTACCACCAGCCGGTAAGTGGTCACCAGTACAAACTCCGGACCCGGATTGACGTGCCGATCATAGTTCAGAATCCCGTCCACTACAGTGTCGTGCGAAACTGCATCGCGGTAAGGGATTCTTGTCTCCAGCAGGAGAGCACCCGCCCCGGAGGACTGAAGCAATACAGCGTCCGGAAACTGGCGTGCCGCGTCGCGCGACGCGTCCCGGATCGAATAGGTCGGCTGCAGCAATTCGGGCGCGCTTTGTAAAAACAGGCCGGCCAGCGCGAGACTGCACGCCAGCGCCTTCGCCGAGGTGCGTTCGAGCAGACCGGCGATCGAAGCCGACCTTGCCAGGCAGTACCAGGCGACACTCCCGAGCATGGCGAGCTTGACTAGCGGTAACACCCGCTCCGCGGCAGACCGCGAAAGCACGATGGCGCCGACCTGGTCGATCGTCACCCCCAGCAGCGCGGCCACCACCGCAAACGCGATGAACCCGGTCACGGCGCCCCCGGCGGGCCGTGTTGCGCGGGCGCGCACCACGAGCACCACGGCGATCGCGACGATCGCGAAGAGCTTGTATGCGAGCCGGTCGTTCGGCGCACCGGCCAGGCCTGCCAGCGTCATGATCGCGGGCGATACCATCACCGCTGCCGGCAGCACCAGCCAGGCGAACAATGCGATGCCCCAGCGCGTCCGGAATGCGTTGATGCGCGCAAGCACGCGCGCCAGCCCAATGGCCCGCCAGAGAGCGAGTCCGGCCACAAGGTGGATGGCAAGCGGCAGGATGAAGTGAACGGAGTATCGGGGAGGCGTGTACTCCATCGACCCCCACACGATAAGCCATCCGGCCGCCCAGATACCCGACAGCTCGTAGATCTCCCCCAGCGGCGTGCCCCGGTATTCCTTTCGGAATAGCAGAATCCACGAGCAGACCCACGTCCCCAGCAGCAGCAGGTTGACGTTGCCGTATTCCGTGTTTGATCCGGCGAATCGGTCCCCTATCGTATAGGGGCTGCCGAGTGCGAGAAATCCCCGTAGTACCCGCCAAAGCTCCGTAAGCGTCTCGGCGTTGATGATTCCCGCAGCCAGCGCAACGGCCGCTCCGATAATGGCAGGGATCAGCACGCCAAGCAGAAAGACCGAGCACCTGAGCAGCCGTTGCCGGGCCGACTCCGGCACGCCCGACAGCGCGACCATCAGGAGAAACGCCGGCACCATCAGCATGGTGGTGCATTTCATCGAGATGGCGATGGCCATGAACAGGCCGCCAAAGACCGCTCCGAGAATGCGCCGTTGCCAGATGCAGATCACGATGAATGCCAGCAGCGTAAACAGCAGCGATGGAACCTCTGGCAGGGCAACCCGGCTCAGGGAAAGCGTGAGCGGCTCGAACGCCAGAACCGTCAGGCCCAGATAAAGCGGAACACCGGAAGCAATCCTTCGCAGCAACAGAAATGAAAAGAACACGATGGCCGCGCCGCACGCGGCGGTCCAGAGCCGCGCCGACCAGAAGCTCACCCCGGCAAGCTCGAACACAGTGTAGTTGACCGCCTGAAACAAGGGGCTCAGCACCAGATGCAGTTTCGATATTCCGTACAATCCAAGGTCGCCGAACAAAGCGAGATTTCGCGCTGTCTCGATCCAGCGGCCCTCGTCCTCGACGTAGAATATCCAGTACTCGAACTTCGGATCCGAATCCAGATGGATGAATCTCGCGACACAGGCCGCGGCGACGAACACCCAGAGCAACAGCGACTCGGCTCTCGGAGACGGGCGGGCGAGGGTCATCGGGCAGGACAGTTACCGGTTCCGATGCACTGCCGCAATCGATTCATTTTCGGCCCGCCAGTCTGCGCTCCCAGGTCCAGGCATGCGCGAGGATGCTCGGCAGCGCCCCGTATTGCGGACGCCAGCCCAGCGTCCCCCTCGCACGCGTCGCGTCCGCCACCAGGCGCGCTGCGTCTCCGGGCCGGCGCTCGCCATGGGTGACCGGGATGGGTTTGCCGCAGATTTCGGCAGCGGCATCGATGACCTCCTGAACGGAGTACCCGGCGCCGTTGCCAAGGTTGAATGCCGCGCCGGGCGAACCGGCGCGCAGGTATTCCAGCGCCAGCAAATGCGCCCGGCACAAATCGACCACGTGGACGTAGTCGCGGATGCAGGTGCCATCCGGCGTGTCGTAGTCACGGCCGTAAATGGTCACCGAATCCAGCCGTCCGGACGCAGCCTGGAGAACCAGCGGCACAAGATGCGTCTCCGGTTCGTGCCACTCGCCGATCATGCCCTCAGGGTCCGCCCCGGCGGCATTGAAATAGCGCAGGCAGACCGAGCGCAATCCGTGCGCCCGTTCGAAGTCGCCGAGCATCTGCTCCACCATCCACTTGCTGCGCCCGTAGGGGTTGATCGGCGACTGCGGGTGCGCTTCGTCGATCGGAACCCTGAGCGGCTGGCCGAAGATCGCGGCAGTCGAGGAGAAGATCAGGTTGTTGGCGCCATTAACCACCATTGCATCGAGGAGGTTGAGCGTTCCGGCCAGGTTGTTGCGATAGTACTTTCCGGGCGCATGCATCGATTCGCCGACCTGGATAAACGATGCGAAATGCATGACCCCGTCAAATTGCGTCGATCGAAACAGATCGTTCAGCATCCCGCGGTCGGCAAGATTCCCTTGCACGAAGTTCCCGCCCAGCACCGCCTCCCTGTGGCCGGACGACAAGTCGTCCAGGGTCGTCACCTCATGGCCGTCCTGCAGCAGCCTCTTGACCATGTGCGAGCCGATGTAACCGGCTCCGCCGACTGCGAGAACATGCATCTATCAGCCTCTTGAAGCTGTGAAACCGGACATTTTCAGATGCCGGCCGGTCACGGGATCTGAATTTTCAGACCCGGACGTCTCATTCTCATTGACCCGGCCCGGGGTTCGGGGCGGCGAACGCGCGGAAATATTCGATAGTCTTGAGAAGTCCCTCCTCGAGACGGACGGACGGCCGCCATGTAAGCGCCGACCGGGCGAGGGTAATATCCGGCTGCCGTTGCACCGGATCGTCGCTGGGTAACGGCTTGAACTCCAAGGTGGAACTGGATTGGGTGAGCGCGATCACCTTTTCAGCCAGCTCGCGGATGGTGAATTCGTCCGGATTACCGAGATTGACGGGGCCCGTAAAATCATCCGGGGTTCGCATCAGTCCCACCAGGCCGTCAATCAGGTCATCGACGTAGCAGAACGACCGGGTCTGGGTCCCCTCGCCATAAATCGTGATGGCTTCGCCTTTGAGCGCCTGCATGATGAAATTCGACACCACCCGCCCATCGTTCGGATGCATGCGAGGGCCATAGGTGTTGAAAATGCGCGCAACTTTGATACGTAAACCGTACTGCCGGCGATAGTCGAAAAAAAGCGTTTCCGCGCAGCGTTTGCCTTCGTCATAGCACGATCGGAAGCCGATCGGATTCACGTGCCCCCAATAGCTTTCAATCTGAGGATGGACTTGGGGATCGCCATAAACCTCACTCGTCGAGGCCTGCAGGATGGTTGCTTTGACCCGTTTGGCGAGACCGAGCATGTTGATCGCGCCATGCACGCTGGTTTTCGTCGTCTGGACCGGATCGTACTGATAGTGGATGGGTGAAGCCGGGCAGGCCAGGTTGTAGATCTCGTCAACCTCCACGTAAAGCGGGAAAGTCACATCGTGGCGCATCAGCTCGAAATGCGGATTGGGCATAAGATGCGCGACATTGTCCTTCATGCCGGTGAAGAAATTGTCCACGCACAGCACCGAATGGCCTTCGGCGATGAGCCGCTCACACAGATGTGAGCCAAGAAAACCGGCCCCCCCTGTGACCAGTATCCGCCGTCTCGAATCGTAGCTTCTCATGGGCCGTCCTTCGCAACATTGGTCATTATCCTATCAATCCGGCACCGTGCTGCAGGCAATGCGTCATGCCCCTCGGTGGCCACCACGAACTCCTCCATTTGTGGCCACAATTGCGCGCCGAGGGAGGACCTGCGCACTTGCAGCAATGACCGTATTAGGCTTGTTGCTGATTCCAGCAGGCGTTCTGGCCGCCGAACAGTCCCGGCCCGATTCCAGGCGCGAATCGGCCCTGCAAATGATACTGCGCGTCGGCCCCGGACAGGCGCTCTCTCTGCCCAGCGAGGCGGCTCGACTCGCCCGAGACGGCGATATCGTCGAAATCGCCGCAGGAATCTACTCGGCCGACGCGGCCGTCTGGAGGCAGAACAACCTCACGATCCGCGCCATCGGCGGTCGCGCGCACCTGCGGGCGAACGGCGCCCACGCCGAGGGCAAAGCGATCTGGGTAATAAAGGGCGATAACGCGACAATCGAGGGGATCGAATTTTCCGGCGCGGCGGTACCGCACCGCAACGGCGCGGGCATCCGGCTGGAAGGCGCCGGGCTCACGCTTCGCGACTGTTATTTCCACCGCAACGAAAACGGCATTCTCACCCGCGCCGGCGCCGAAAGCGACGTCCTGATCGAGCACTCGGAATTCGCCCACAACGGGTTCGGCGATGGTTACAGCCACAACATCTACATCGGCGCCGTGAGAAGCTTCACGCTGCGCTACAGCCACGTGCACCATGCCATTGTCGGCCACAACGTGAAAAGCCGGGCGTTGAAAAACCAGGTCACCTACAACAGAATCACGGATGCGAACGATGGCAGCTCGAGTTATGCCATCGATTTGCCGAATGGGGGCCTTTCCTATGTCATCGGCAACCTGATCCAGAAGGGGCCGGCAGCGCAGAACCCTACCGTCGTGTCCTATGGCGCCGAAGGGCTGAAGAACCCGGTTAATGAGCTTTACATCGTCAATAACACGGTGGTGAACGATCTGCCGGCGGGAGGTCGTTTCATCTTCGTCACCGCAGGCGCCGACGCGGTGCGGATCGCCAACAACATTTTTTCCGGGTCGGGTGAAATGTTGGGCGGCCACGGCGAGTTACGGAACAATCTGCTCACCGCAACATCCGATTTCGTCGATGCGGCTGGCTTCGACTACCGGCTCAGGGATGGCGCCGCGGCGATCGGCCGCGGCATTGGGCCCGGGCGAGTCAACGGTTTCGACCTGCGCCCGATCGAGGAATATGCCCACCCGATGCAAAAGCGCCCGCGGCGCAACTCCGGCGCGCTTGACCTCGGCGCTTTGGAATACCGGCGCGAATAGCCTCGCCTCTCAACCCGAGACGCCGTCAAGAACCTTCGCCAGCTCGATCGTCCTGGCGCGGCGCGAAACCGCGGCGACCTTTGCCTTGCCCGCCACCGGCGCGCGTTGTTGCCGCAGCAACTCAACAAAGCGCACCATCAGCCGCGCGATCTCCTTCTTCGAATCCAGAGGCGCGATGGTGTCGATACCCGCATCCAGGAGCACCGCAGCGGTGTCCCCCACAGGGTCTGTCAGCGCAAGTATGGGGCGCCGCGCCCGCAGGTATTCGTAGAGCTTCGCGGGCACCTGGAAATTGCAGTTTGCGGCCTGCAGCACCAGCAGAGCATCGGCGGCGAGCATCTCGGCGAGCGCAGCCCGGTAGGGGATCGAAGGCTCCAGCACGACGATGTCCGTGATTCCGTAATGCTCGATGAGCCCCCGCAGGTAATCGTCGCAGCCGGTCGCTCGCAGCACCACCCTCAACTCACCGGGTTTGATACCCCCGCTGGCGCGCAATTCCGACAGCGCGCCAAAAAAAGGACGCGGGTCCCGTTCCGACGGGTAAACGGTTCCGCTGTGCACCAGCACCAGCGGTCCGTTTCCCGGGCCGGGAGCTTTCACTTGCTCCGCCCCGGCGAAGGCCGATTCGTCATAACCGTTTTCGATGAGCGTAAGGCGTGACGCCGGAATATCCGGGTAGCGCGCCGCGTAAAGCCGCAGCGCCCCCGGCGCCGTGAACACCGCCCGCTCGCAGTGCTTCAGCGTCTGGTACTCGATCCACTCGAATGTCCGGCGCACAAGCGGGTCGGCCGGGTAGTCCGCCTGCGCCATCGGGTCGCGAAAATCGGCCACCCAGCGGATGCCGGTGAGACGGTGCAGTGTGTAGCCGATGAGATGGGCGGTGGCGATCGGATAGGTGGACCAGAGCACGTCGGGTTTGAACTTCCGTATCATCGCCAGCCCCGCGGGGACGGCGCCCAGCCACCAGCTCGAGAAAGGATCGGGGAGCGCCAGCCACTGCGGATACGCACCCCGCAGCGACAGGTGCCTGGCGGTATCGAGGGCGAAAGCGCGTCGCACCTGCAGATGCGGTGGCACCTCGGCGAGGCTTGCCTGCGACACGCCCGGATAGGCGCGGGGATGGGCGGTCAGGATCATCGGTTCCCAATCGTATTCCGGCAGATATTGCGCAAACCGCAGCGTCCGCTGAATGCCGCTGCTCACGTTCATGGGCGGGAAGTGGTACGCCACCATCAACACCCGCTTTACCACGATCGCACCCAATCAGCGGTCCAGGTTGCGGCCTGGTCGCGCCATTCGCGGCGCGAGAACGTATGGTCGGCTTCGGGCAGGCCACGGCGCTCCACCCGGGGTGCGGAGAGCAGTTCGCCCCAGCGCCTGGACGCACGGGCGATATCATTGAACTCCTGCGCGGTGAGATCCCTGCCGCTCAGTATCAACAACACCTTGCCCTTGAACCGGCCGAATCCCTCGGCCATCCGCTGCGGCAGCGAGCCGCCGCTGCCCGTGACAGCCGGCGCGTGGATACCGGGCGAACCTTCGGCGGCAACGCGCCCGCCGCGGGCGCCGAACGCGGCGAGGACCGTGCCCGCAAATGAGCGCGCCGCGGCTGCAAAGGGGAGTTCGCCACGCGCCACCTTGCGCCAGAATTCCCTGTCGGCAAGACGCGACCCGTAGTAGTACTTGAGATGGGTCTTCGCGATGCTCGATTCTGTACGAACCCATGGGTTCAGCAGCACCAATCCGGTGACACGCGGGTCCCGATGTGCATAGAACAGCGCCGCCGAAGCGGCATCGCACAGGCCCCAGATTACGACCTCTCGCAATTCGGGAAGCCGGATGAAAAACTGGTCGATTGCCGCCCGGATGTCGGGCAGAACGTCCTCGAACGTCCGTACCTCACCCTCGCTGTCTCCCATCCCGCGGTAATCAAAACGCATGGCGGCGATACCCTCTCCGGCCAACGCGCGGCAAAGCAAGGTGAACTGCCGGTGGCTGCCGGCACGGTACTGGGGACCGCCGACCACAACCAGCACGCCGCGCGGCAAAGGCTGCGCGGGGAAACTGATGATCGCGACGAGCCGGGCATCACCGCAGGAAAAGACGAACGCCCGCTCATTGAGACTCATTGCAGCCTCCAGCCAGGACTTGGGTCGTGGCGGTGATCAGCTCCGGGCACTCGGTGATCTCCAGGGTGTTCCAGAACGGCTGTCCCGGGACGCACCGGACTTCGAACTGCACGCCGCTACGCGTCCAGGAGTCGGCCACGCGCTGCGCGGCGGGCGCCAGTGTGCGCTGCGATTCGGGAACGACCGCTTCTGGAACGATCTCAAGCCAATGCACCCGCCCCCCTCGCGGCGCCAAATCGATGAGCTTCAAAGCATCGATCGGCTGGGCCAATCCCGGCGCGAGATCGTAACCGGCAATCTCGAGCCGGTTTCCCGCATCGAACTCGCCGCGCAGCTGCCGGGTGCCCGTTTTCGCCGCGCCCACGGAGATCATTTCGCCGGCCACGCGCAACCGCAGAAATTGCGTCAGGAACTGCTCCCCGCTCACGACCGGCTGCCACAGCACGAACTCCTCTGGCGCCGGATCGCAGTGTCTTGCCGCGTCCAGTGCCAGTAGCGCGCCCAGGCGCAGCCCCCACAGCGTGACCCCCCCGCCCACTTGCTGCCTGAGCCACCGGGCGCCGAGCGCCACATCCTGCCGCCAGATTTCCCAGCTTGCCTCCCCGAACTCGCCACTGCTGTCGCCGCAACCGAACAGGTCGATCTGCAGCACGGCGAATCCGTCTGCGGCAAGCGCGCGCGACTGCAACGCCGTCATGCGTCGCGACTTGTTCATCTCTTCGGCGAACGGGTGCAGGTAAAGGACCGCTCCGCGCGGCGTCCCCGCGACCGGATGAAACATGCAGAAGCGCTCGCCCTCGGAGGCCGGCAGGAAAAACGGCTCGAACTGCCGGCCGTGCGCGTCCTCGCTCACGCCCCGAGCTTCTGCTCGACGAAGGCGCTGAGACTGCCGAGCGTGGCGAAGGTCGCAGCCCCGATTTCATCGTCGGCGACGCTGATGCCGAAATGTTCTTCCAGCGCCGTGATCACGTTCACCACCGCCATCGAATCGAGCTCTGGAATCACCCCCAGCAACGCCGTCGAGGCATCCATCGCCTGCCCGCGCGCACCTAACTGCAGCGCATCGCCTACTATCGTCCTGACGTCGTCAATTACCACTGCCTGTCCTTTCTCACTATCATTGTGTGGGGGAACCACCCGCCTTCCCGGCACGGCGTCCGGCGCATTCCTGGCGTCATTGCCCGGGGCGAACACGCATCAGGCAACTTTTCGGCACAATTTTTCGACGCCAACGCCGCGCATGATACTATTTTGCGGGTGACAGAAGCAGCCCGCTTTATCGTGAATTCGTTTCCGGAATTGGAATACATGGCTCCAACCCCCGCCGGCGAGCCTCGGGCCGTACCTGCCGCCGCGTACCCGCGCGAGCGCATCCCCAAACAGCCGGTATTGTCGGCCGCATCGTTCACGCGATGTTCATCTTCCGACATCCCCTCGGTCCTCGATGCCGGCGAAGCGCTGTACGTCAGCCGCGGCAGCGCGGCGATCGGGCTCGCGCTGCAACACGCCCAGATCGGCGCCAACGATGAGGTCTTGTTACCGGCCTACCACTGCATTTCCATGATCGAGCCGGTGATCTGGCGCGGCGCCCGGCCGGTGTTCTATCGAATCAATCCGGACACATCGGTCGATCTGGGAGACGTCCAATCGCGGCTCACCGCGCGCGCGCGCGCCCTGCTGGTCACCCATTATTTCGGCTTTCCGCAGGATCTGGTGCGGATCAGGGCATTCTGCGACGCCCACCAGATTCTGCTGATAGAAGATTGCGCTCATGCCTTTTTTGGCGCGATCGGGGCGGCGCCTGTCGGTTCGTTCGGTGACTATGCGATCGCGAGCGCGTGGAAGTTTTTCCCGATCTACGATGGCGGCTTGCTGGTTTCGCGGCAAAAACATCTCGCCGATCTGGACCTCGAAACGCCGGGACCGCGGTTCCAGGCAAAGGCAATGGTCAATACGCTTGAACAGGCTTTTGAATATCGGCGCCTGACTATCGCCCGCCTGCTGCTCAAAGCGCCATTACTGCTGAAGGACCTCGTGCTAGGGCAGATGAAACCAAAGACGCCGTCTGACCCGCTCGAGCATGCCGGTCTGTCGAACCGCCTCGGCGGGTGGGGATTCGACGCGGCGCGCATAGCAAAAAAAATGTCCATTTCCTCGCGATTAATCGTGACCGCAGCATCTAAACAGCGCATCACGCATGGGCGCCGCCGCAATTACGCCAGATTGCTGGCGGAGCTTGGCCACCTTGCGGGCTGCAGGCCGTTGTTCCCCTCGCTGCCGGACGGCGTCGTCCCGCAGGTCTTTCCGCTGGTGTTCGATGCGCCGGAGCGCGCGTTTGCGCTACTCAAGCAGGCGGGTGTGCCGATCATACGTTTCGGCGAATATCTCTGGGAAGAGATGGACGCAACGACCTGCCCCGTCAGCGCGGATTTGTCGCGCCGCGTTTTTCAATTGCCTTGCCATCAGGAACTCGATGACGCGGAACTCGACTGGATGATTGCCCAGGTCAGCTCGGTGAGCCTGCGCTGATGGGCATCACCGATGTTGGCGCACAGGTAGCGCTTGCGAATATGAGATGGGAGTTTCACAGCGCGAAGGAATTCGAGCGTTTCTCGCATGAGTGGGACGAGATCAGCCTGGAGGCATCCAGCACGATTGTGCTGGATGCCGTCTTCGTCGCATTGTTGCTCAAGGAGTTCGGCACCGGTCGCGAGTTGCTCGCCATCGGTTATCGCGGGGACAGTGCGCAAGCAATGACGGTGCTGCAGCGCAAGTACGGCGCCTTCTGGGAGACCTTCCAGCCCGCGCAGGCGCCGCTGGGCGCCTGGATCCACAGACCCCCGCATACCCTGGAATCGCTGGTCCCCGGCTTGCTGAATTGCCTTCCGGGCTTTGCCCTGGCAATCGGTATTACCCAGCAGGACCCCGATCTGATTGGCAGGCCCGAGGATCTCGGGACGGTAACGACCCTGGACTCCATCCGGGCGTCACGCGTCACGCTGTCCGGCAGCTTCGACGCTTATTGGGCTGCGCGCGCGAAGAATCTGCGGAACACCCTGAAGCAGCAGCGCAGCCTGCTCGAAAAGAACGGCGCGGTGCTTCGTCTGGATGCCATTACGGATCCGGCGGACGTGGCAAAGGCGCTCGACGACTACGGTCGGCTTGAAAATTCCCGCTGGAAGCCTGCAGCAGGAACCGCGATTCGTCCGGATCATTCCCGGGGAGAGTCTTACGGGGCGCTGCTGGAACAGTTCTGTCGCCGTGGAGCGGGCAAAATCTACCGCTATTGGCACGGCGATGCGGTTGCCGCCATGGATCTGTGCATTGAAAGCAAAGACACGCTGATTGTATTGAGTACAGCATGCGACGAGACCATCCGTGAGTCATATCCGGCTTCGCTCATGAGGCAGGAGTACTTTCAGCACGTTTTTAATGAGGCCAGAATCAAGCGTATCGAATTTTTCGGCAACTTCATGGACCGGAACATTAAATGGGGCGATGAAGTCCGCACCCTGTACCACGCAAACTTCTATCGCTGGGCTGCTCTGTCCAGGGCCCACCGCGTGCTCGGCAGACTGACGGCGGAATCTCCGGCGGCAGTTGCGCCCTCGCCATCCACCGCGGTGCGCGCGCCGGCCACCGCGGTGCGCGCGCCGGCCACCGTGGCGCCGGCGACGGCCGCTGCTGCACCAGGCCCGACACAGGATATCTACGACACCCACCGCTGGTCCTGGCTGGCGGAACTGCGGGCGGTCCTTCGCGCCCTGGGCAGCCGACCGCAACCTTTCCGCCAAACCGATGACAGCGGGCCAATCCACCGCGGTGCAGGCGACGCCGGGCAGATTGCCGTGCGAGGACACACCTACGCCGTGACCCGCTACCAGGACTTGTCCGCCCTGCCCGGCCGCTACGAGCCGCTGTTCGCCGGCGCAGGCAAGACCAGCCTGTTTCACACCCTGCCGTGGTATCGCAATTTCGTACAAACGGTGCTCGCGCCGAACGAGCGTGTGCGCATCTACGCGGTCGATGCGGCAACAAAGCCTGCCGCGGCGCGTGCCGTGCTGCTGATGCGCCACAGTGATACGCCCAGCAGCTTGTTTGGCGCCAGGACCCTGAGCGGTCTCACCAACTACTACACCTCGCTGTTCGGGCCCGTGATCGAGCCGGAGGCAGAGGACATACAGGGCGTACTCGATGCGCTTGCCGCGGCGCTCGCGGGCGACGAGTTTCGCTGGGATGTGATCGACCTGCATCCGCTCGCCGTGGACCCGTTGGTCTTCCCGGGTCTGATAGCGGCTTTCAGGAACGCGGGCCTGCTGGTACAAACCTACTTCTGCTTTGGCAACTGGTACCTGCAGGTAAACAAGCAGACGTTCACGGAGTACTTCGACACGCGCACCTCGCGCCTGTCCAAGAGCGGCAAGCGCTACCGAAAGAATCTGGAAGCGAGCGGACGGTTTCGCTTCGAGTTGTTCACCGATGTTCAAGGACTTGAAAGGGGCCTGGCCGATTACAATACCGTGTATCACTCGAGCTGGAAGGTGCCTGAGCCCTACCCGGATTTCACCGGCGGCCTGATGCGGACCTGCGCCGGGCAAGGCTGGCTGAGACTGGGCGTCGCGTATCTCGATGGCACACCTGCCGCGGCGCAGATCTGGACCGTCATCGAGGGAAGGGCCTCGATTTACAAGATGGCGTACGACGAACGCTTTGCCAAGGATTCGGTGGGCACGGTATTGAGCAGCCTGCTGATGGAACACGTAATCGACATCGACAAGGTGCACGAGGTCGATTATCTGACCGGGGACGACGCCTACAAGAAGGACTGGATGTCAGATCGGCGCGAGCGCTGGGGCATCGTGGCGTACAACCTGCGCTCGCCGAAGGGTTTGCTGCTCGCGTTGCGACACCTGGGGGCGCGCGCGACGAAACGTGCGGTCGATGCCGTACGCAATATTGGCGTTGCCGGACATGAACATCGGCGCAATGCGACCGCGGGGCGCGAAGCCGACCCTGCCGGAGACGGAAAGTTCTTCGCCATCCGCTAAAATGACGCCTTTGTCACTTGTCGCCAGGCAGCGCCCATGCCCAGTCTGATTCACGAATTGCTCCTGCACAGCGCGGACAGACTGCCCCGGCAGCAGGCGCTGACATACCAGGGAGAGTGCCTCGATTACGGCGTCCTCGCGGCGCAGGTCGTCAAATGCGCAGCCGGCTTTCTGCACACCGGATTGGGCCGCTCCGAGCGCGTGGCCATCTTTCTGGAAAAGCGCATCGAGACCGTGATCGGCATATTCGGCGCGGCCGCGGCCGGCGGCGTGTTCGTCCCGGTCAACCCGCTGCTCAAACCCGACCAGGTCGCCTACATCCTCAAGGACTGCAATGTGCGCATCCTGGTCACCTCGGCGGTACGGCTCAAGTTGCTCGCGCCGGTATTGTCCGGGTGCCACGACCTGCATACGGTCATCGTCGTCGGCGCCGTGGATGATCCCGAGGCGCTGCCCGGCTTGACGATGATAGCCTGGGACCAGGCTCTCGCCGGCAAAGTCAGCGCGCAAGCCCATCGCGTCATTGACACCGACATGGCGGCAATCCTCTACACCTCCGGCAGCACCGGCAAGCCCAAGGGCGTGGTCCTGTCCCATCGCAACATGGTGGCCGGCGCGCAAAGCGTGGCGCAATATCTGGAGAACCATGTCGACGATCGCATCCTGTCGGCGCTGCCGCTGTCCTTCGATGCCGGGTTCAGCCAGCTCACCACGGCGTTTCACGCCGGCGCGCGCGTGACGCTGATCAATTATCTGCTGCCGCGCGACGTCCTTGATGCCGTCGTGCAGGAGCGCATTACCGGATTGACCGCAGTGCCGCCGCTATGGATCCAGCTCGCGCAGCTCAAGTGGCCGCCGGCCGTGACCGGACACCTGCGCTATATCGCCAATACCGGCGGGCACATGCCCAAGGCAACGCTCAATAGGCTGCGAGCAGCGCTGCCGAAGACGCTGCCGTTCCTCATGTACGGGCTGACCGAGTCGTTTCGCTCCACCTACCTGCCACCTGCTGAAATCGACCGCCGTCCCGATTCAATCGGCAAGGCCATTCCGAACGCCGAGGTGCTGGTGGTGCGCGAAGACGGCACACCCTGCGCGCCGGGCGAACCGGGCGAGCTGGTGCACCGTGGCGCGCTGGTGTCGCTGGGCTACTGGAACGATGCCGAGAAGACGGCCGAGCGCTTCAAGCCGGTGCCGAACCAGGCGGCCGGGCTGGTGATGCCGGAAATGGCCGTCTGGTCGGGCGACACCGTGCGCACGGACGAGGACGGCTACCTCTACTTCATCAGCCGCCGCGACGAGATGATCAAAACCTCCGGCTATCGTGTCAGTCCGACCGAAGTAGAGGAAATCGTCTATGCGACGGGCATGGTCGCCGAGACTGCCGCGATCGGCATCCCGCACCCCGCGCTCGGACAGGCGATCGTCGTCATCGCCACACCGCGCGAGGGCGGCGCGCTCGACGTGGACAAGCTGCTCGCCGAGTGCAGGCAGCGCTTGCCGGCGTTCATGGTGCCGGCGCTCATCAAGCCGCGCAGCGGCAGCCTGCCGCGCAACCCGAACGGCAAGATCGACCGCAAGCTGATGGCGCAGGAACTGCGGGATCTGTTCGGCGCCGGATCATGAGTGCGCCACTCCCGAAGCACGCGCCGATGACGCAGTTTCAGGTGGTCGACGATTGCCTGCAGATCGGCGGCATTCCGCTCACGCGCCTTGCCCAACGCGTGGGCCGCACGCCGTTCTACGCCTACGACCGCGGGGCCATCAGCGCGCGTGTCGCGAATTTGCGCAGGCACCTCCCGCAGGAAATCCATCTGCACTACGCAGTCAAGGCCAACCCGATGCCCGCGGTGGTGCAACATCTGGCTCCGTTGGTCGATGGCCTCGACGTCGCATCCGCCGGGGAAATGCAGGTCGCGCTCGATACCGGCATATCGCCGTCGGTGATCAGCTTTGCCGGACCTGGCAAGTCCGATACGGAGCTTGCACAGGCGGTTGCCGCAGGCATTGTCGTCAACCTCGAATCGGAACGCGAGCTGGAGCGCATCGCCGCGCTAGGCGGGAGCATTGGCGCGCGGCCTCGCGTCGCGGTGCGCGTGAACCCCGACTTCGAATTGAAGAGCTCGGGGATGAAAATGGGCGGAGGTCCCAAGCAGTTCGGAGTTGACGCCGAGCGCGTGCCCGCGATGCTTGCGCGGATCGGGCAGCTCGATCTGGACTTCCAGGGTTTCCACATCTTCAGCGGCTCACAGAACCTGCGCGCCGAGGCGATCCAGGAAGCACAGCGCAACACGCTCGAGCTGGCGCTGCGGCTGACCGAACATGCACCCGCACCGGTGCGCACGCTCAACATCGGCGGCGGCTTCGGCATACCGTACTTTCCCGGCGAGCAGGCGCTCGATATAGCCGCAGTGGGCGCAAACCTCGCGACGCTGCTGCCGCAGTTCAGGCGCCGGCTTCCTCAGACGCAGGTCGTGATCGAACTGGGGCGTTATCTGGTCGGCGAAGCCGGCGTCTATGTTTGCCGCGTCGTCGATCGCAAGATCTCGCGAGGCCAGGTGTTCCTGGTGACCGATGGCGGGCTGCATCACCATCTTTCCGCCTCCGGCAACTTCGGCCAGGTGATACGCAAGAACTATCCTGTCGTAATCGGCAACAAGGTGACAGGCGGTGAGCGCGAAGTCGCCTCGGTGGTCGGTCCGCTGTGCACGCCGCTCGACCTGCTCGCCGATGGCATGGAACTGGCGAAGGCGGATGTCGGTGATCTGATCGTGGTGTTCCAGTCGGGTGCCTACGGCCTCACGGCGAGCCCCACGGCTTTTCTCAGCCACCCAATACCGGCAGAGGTCCTTGTATGAACTGCGACCAGACCCGCGCTGCATACGCCTGCCAGGGTCGGCACCTGCACCTGCAGGTTGTCCCGACTCATTGAGCGAGAGCCGCAGCATGAGCGGTTTGTGTGGATCGTTCTGCCGCGACCGCGCCGGCCCGACGAACGCGGCGGTGATCGCGACGATGGCTGCGGCGATCAACCGGTTTGACGCAAGCGCGCTGCGCCGCGCTTGCGCCGAATTCGGTGCGGTGGCGGTCGCCGGCGTCGATGTCGACGTCTTTCAGGCCGCCGAGCGGCTGGTCGCGGTCTGGGGCTGCGCGCATTTTTCCGACGCCGAGTTCTCCGGACTCGCGCAGAGCCATGGCATCGCACACGCGCTCGCGCAGGGCCATGCCCGCGAGCGCACCGACGAAAGGGGGCAGGACGGCGGCACACGGAACGGTGGGCGCCTTTCTCAGCGGCGGGACCGACAGTTCGACGATCGCAGGCCTCCTTGTGAAGTACACGCTCGCCGACAACGATCCGCCCAAGGTGACGCCCTCGTGCGAACTGGCCGGTGTGGATGTGCGCTTTCCGATGCTTGACGACGCGGTGATCGCGTTCTCTGCAAACCTCGCCCCGGGGCTCAAATTCAAGGGGACCCGGCTGCGCTATTTTTTCAAGGAGATCCGTCTTGCGCGGATTTCTACCAGAGGTGATCATCACCAAGACCAAACACGGTTTCGGATTGCCTTTTGGTCTGTGGCTGCAGACGCACCGGCAGCTACGGCAAATTGAGCTGGACGGCGTGGCCGACTTGAAGCGACGGCATATCATCCGGCCGGAGTTCATCGATTACCTCACGTCGATGCATATCAGGAGCCACTCCGGCTATTACGGAACAATGGTCTGGGCGCTGCTGAGCGCTCGATCAGTAGCTTAGGCAGCATCGGACCTTTGCGTGATCGCGAACGGTTTGCGCCCCTGGCGGGCGAGCTCGATGCGCTGGCATTGGACCAGACCGGTTCCTACAGCCCTCGGGCAGGTTCAGCCGGCTGGTGGGCACATCTGACGGAATCGCGCGCGGCGTGTCCTGAATGGACAGGTCATCGTGTAGTTAGGAAGCCCAGTTTGGCTGCATCTTCCTCGGGCAGGACGAGAAAATCCTGGTCCGCGAGCGTCGAATCGGGCGGCTTGGCCTTTTTCAGGCCATCCTTCCCGAACCTGAAAAATCCGTAGCCGATATCCTCCATGCTGACGGCCAGCATGTCCATTTGGCGCTTGCGGCCTTCCACGAGCCGCATTCGCTCCTCTTCGGGCAAGTCCCCGAAATAGGATTTGTCGTAGGAGTTGTCCTCGATGTGGTAATACGGCGCAATCTCGATAATAATCGCCGGTCTGTGCTTCTTGATCGTTTCCCGCAGGCCAGTCAACACAAGAGGCTCCGCGCCCTCCGCATCGATCTTGATTGCCGCAATTCGCTCAAGACCGTGCAATTGCATGTCCCCCGTACTGACGGAGATCGGCACGCGATTGCGGTACATGCTGGTCGGCCGGATTGCCGACGTCAGCGTGGCGCTCACATCGCTTTCATCGTTCGACATGAGCACGGATGTTCCGCAATAATCCGCCAGCGCAATGGGGTAGATCGCATGCGTATCCTGCAACCCGTTCTCCCTGATAAGCCGCTGTACGTAACACGCGGCCTGCAGTTGCGGCTCGAAGCCAACATAGGGGATGTTCCGGTCAATCCCGGTGAGCTCCACGAGAACCGCGCCGATGTTCGCGCCGATGTCAACGAAAGTCCCACTTCGGTAGGCATAGACCGCCCGAACCAGCGGAGCGACGCCGTGGTGCGCATTCAACATCCCCAGTCCCATGCCGTTGGCAATTGGGATACGCAAACCACCGGCATTCACCACCACGAAACTGAGGGATTGGTAGCACCGCCATGAATTTCGAGCGGCGAAAAACAAGAGGTGGTTAAGCAATGTATAAACGTCCTGATTTCTGTCGGGCTTAACATATCATTATCCCGATCTGTAATAAAGCGACTGCGACAGGGGAAATTTATTGGCGTTGTTCGCCTCGTCCGGCTACAGGAGTTCGGGACATGAGTGAAAATCCAGCGCGACAACCGTCGAAACCCGCCTCTGGAGCAGAATTCGGCATCATGAGCGCGTTCGCGTGATGCCCCCAAAATCCACAATTCTGGAGCAGCCGTGCTCTTCAATTCTTTAGGCTTCCTGCTCTTCTACTTGCCGTTCGTGGTTGTGGGCTTTTTCTGGCTCGGCCGTTTAAATCAAACATACGCCGCAGCGTGGCTTGCGGTCGCGTCCATCTTCTTCTACGGGTATTGGGATTCCAGGTACCTGCCCTTGTTGTGCGGCTCAATCCTGCTCAATTACTGGGCAGGACTGCGGATTAACCAAGCAAAAGGAGTCAACCGGAAATATTGGCTGACCTTCGCGGTGTCAGCCAATCTTCTGCTTCTTGCATATTACAAGTATGCCGATTTCTTTATCGTTTCACTCAACGGTCTTGCGAATGCCGGCATTCCGGTGCTGAACATTCTCCTGCCTATCGGAATCTCGTTTTTCACGTTCACTCAGATCGCTTTTCTGGTGGATACGTTTCAAGGAAAAGCCAAGGAATATCGACTTGTCCACTACGCACTCTTTGTTAGCTATTTCCCCCATTTGATTGCCGGGCCTGTTCTGCACCACCGGGAGATGATGCCCCAGTTCGCAGAAAGCACCAATTACCGCCCTTCGGCCAGCAATACTGCGATCGGACTATCCATATTCGTAATTGGTTTAGCCAAGAAAGTGCTCGTTGCGGACAGCATTGCGCCCATGGCGAACTCTGTCTTTTCGCCAGGCGCTCATCCCCAGTTCATCGAAGCGTGGATAGGGGTGCTGGCCTATACGTTTCAGTTGTATTTCGATTTTTCCGGCTACTCCGACATGGCCATCGGTCTGTCGCGACTTTTCGGGATACGGCTTCCGCTGAATTTCAACTCGCCCTACAAGGCAGAGAACATCAGTGAGTTTTGGCGGCGATGGCACATGACCCTCTCGCGATTTCTTCGCGATTATCTTTATATTCCGCTGGGTGGAAACAGATCGGGGACCGTTGGTCGCTACAGAAACCTGCTGATCACGATGCTGTTGGGTGGTCTTTGGCATGGTGCAGGCTGGACCTTTTTTGTCTGGGGCGGATTGCACGGCATCTACCTGGTAGTTCACCATGCCTGGCAGGGTCTCACGCGCAGGATCGGGTGGGCACCCGGCCGCGGATGGGCAATGATCGGCAGGATCATCACGTTCGTCTCCGTAGTGTTTGCGTGGGTTTTTTTTCGCGCGGTGGATTTCACAACGGCGAGCGACATAATTGAAGGCATGTTGGGTATGAACGGAATTTCTCTCCCTTCTTTCGCGAAATCCTATGACGACCTCTTCCATGCAATGGGTTTTCAGCCCGTTTTCGACGGGATTCTTTGGATCGACAAATTTGGAATGGCCATGCTATTTGGAGCAATGATCCTCGCCTGGTTCGCTCCGAATACCCAGGAGCTTTTCAGGCGGTTTGAACCTTGTTTGGAGAAAATTCCCCAACCGGTGACCGTGCCTGGACTGGTTTGGCAGCCATCGGCTCGCTGGGCTCTCGTGTTGTCCCTGCTTTTTTGTACCTGCATGCTGAACCTCAACCGCCCCAGCGAATTCCTGTACTTCCAATTTTGACACGCGATACCGATACGAATGCTTTTGAATCGCACCAATCTCATCGACATCCGGTCAGCCCGGTACCTTGGAATTTTTGGAACTCTAGCCACGGCAGTCTTGGGCATCGTCGTGCTGGCCAATTATCTGGTGGATCCCTCCATGATCCATCAATGGGATTCGGCCATCGTGCAGCGGCTGCGGCCACCTAGAGAAAAATTGGATCCGTGGGTAAAGACCTATGCGATATTCAAGTACCAGCCACAGGTTCTCTATGTGGGCAACTCCAGGACAGAAGTGGGGTTGCCTCCCGATTCGCGGCTTTTCGGCGGAAAACGCGTTTTCAACGGCGCAATTTCTGGCGGCTCCGTTGGTGATGCAATTGCGATGCTGCAACACTCGAGGTCGGTGACCAAACTCGATACGGTTGTGTGGGGGGTGGATTACTGGTCATTTTCGCCGGAAATCGGCAACACGGACTTCGATCGCGAGTTGGTTGCTTCAGGGGCGAGTTACTGGGCAACGCGTGAACTGATGAATCTTAAGCGTTCTTTGTCAATTGATATGACTGTTGATTCAGTCGATTTTCTCGTTGGCCAAACGCCGACCGTCTGTCGTTCGAGCCTGGCTTTTTATGGGCAAAAGGACGTGGCATGCACTTCCGGTGTTCTGCTTGACCGGGGCGGAGCAGCAAAGGCGCTGGTTGCGGACATAAAAGCAGCAAAGGATAGGAACGAGAAAGTCACCCAGGGGATCAAGGCTTTCAGCGAAGAAATCGGCAGGCTTTGCACGTCGGGCACGCGCACGATGGTCTATATCAACCCGACACACGCGCTACTGCTTGAGATGCTCTACCGGCAAGGTCATGGACCGTCTGTGGAGGAATGGGAACGATTGCTTGTGGGCGCCACGCATAGTGCCCGGAAGAAGGGGTGCGACATCCGCCTGTTTGACTTCTCGGGGTTCAACAGCATCACCAGTGAAAGCATCCCTCAGGTAAGCGGACACAGTGATATGCAGAACTACTGGGAGGGTTCCCACTACCGCACGTCGGTGGGGAGGCTGATCCTTGCAAGGATGATCCCCATACCGGATGTAAACGTGCCCGAAGACTTCGGGGTGCAGCTTGACGACAATGTCATTGAGGGACAGCTTGGTCGAATTCGGGCTGAGCGCGAGGCGTATCGGTCCCGGCATCCCGCAGAGTCAATCTTGCTGGATGAATGGATTCGATCGGATCGAACAAAGAGACAATCCTGAATTCGTGTGCGTCCTAGCGCTGCTGCAAAACCGCTGTGCCCGACACGCGCGCGATACGAGGTGCCGGTGAAGCGATAGGAAAACTCCTGAATCAAATCGGACAGACAACAATGCATTAAACTTCATTACTCACCAATCGAAAAATAATGCGACAAAAGTGGAACTTTCGGCGACCGATATGCTCTTCATTGTGCATGAAGCGAGATGGATGGACAGTAGACCACCAGACGCTGGAAGCGATTCGGATGATGGCCCTTGAGCGGATACGCGAAGGCGAGCGCGCCTCTGAGGTGATCGAGGCCTATGGGTTCAATCGCACGACGATCTACAAGTGGATCAAGCCGGCCTTCGGTCGGGGTGGAGGCATCAGGGCGCTGCGCTCGACCAAGGCCACAGGGCGACCGCGTAGTCTCACCCCGACGCAGGAGCGGCGGGTGTTTCGCTGGATCAATGGACGCGGCCCGCGTCAGTATGGTTTGGATTTTGGTTTGTGGACGCGCATGGTGGTGGCTGAACTGATCGGGAAGAAGTTTGGCGTTCCTCTGGGGGTGACTGCGGTGGGTGAACTGCTGGCGAGGCTCGGGCTGACACCGCAGAAGCCGTTGCAGCGCGCCTATCAGCGTGATCCGCCGGCGATTGAGCGCTGGCAACGCGAAACCTATCCCGCCATTGCCAAGAGAGCGAAAGCGCAAGGCGCCGAGGTGTTCTTCTGGGACGCGTCCGGATTTCGCGCCAACACCGTACATGGCAAGACCTGGGGAGTACGCGGCCAGACCCCGGTCGTTGAGCGTCCTGGTCAGCGCCAATCGATCAGTGTCGCCTCGGCGGTGACTGCGCAGGGTGGGTTCTGGTTTTGCGTGTACGAAGGCGGGCTCAACGGCGAATTGTTCGTCGAACTGCTCAAGAAGATGATGCATCGGTGCAGAAAGTCCGTGCATCTGATTCTGGACAGCCTGCCCGCCCACAAGCGAACGCTCGTGCGCGACTACGTCGCATCGACCGAAGGGCGGCTGAGCCTCCACTTTCTTCCGGGCTACGCACCTGACCTCAATCCCGACGAGTTGGTGTGGAGCCACGTCAAACGCACAGGCACCGCGAGACGCCCACTGCGAAGGGCGAGAAGCTGCGCGAGAAAATCGAAGAAACTCGCGAGCCTACAAAAGCTATCCGGCTTGATCCGCTCATTTTTCAAAGCCCCGTTTGTCGCCTATATTGGCGACTGGTGATTAAGGGCAGCTTGTCATGAGCGGTTTGTGCGGATGGTTCTGCGGCGAGCGCGCCGCTTCCCCAGGGCCGGTTGTAATCGCCACGATGGCAGCGACGATCGACAGATTTGACGGCAGTGCGGTGCGCAGCGCCTGCGCCGATTTCGGCGCGGTGGCAGCCGCGGCGACAGGCAGCGGTGCGAACGTATTTCAAAACGACGAGCAACTCGTCGCGGTGTGGGGCGATGCGCGCTTTGCCGATACGGAGCTTGCCGAGCTCGCGCGGCGCAATGGCATTGCGCACGCGCTCGCGCAGGGCCATGCCCGCAAACGTACTGGAGTGTTGGCGGCGCTCTCGGGCAGCTTTGCGCTCGCGATCCTGGACCGCCGCAGCGGCGAGGCGGTGCTGGCGGTCGATCGCATGGGCGTGCACCCGCTGTGTTACAGCGTTGCCGGCGACACGCTGGTGTTCGGTTCCACGCTCGATGCGATCAGCGGCTTCCCCGGGATCAGGCCGGAGGTCGATCGGCAGGCGATCTTCGACTACGTGTATTTCCACATGGTGCCCGCACCGGGCACGATTCAGGCCGGCGTGCGGCGCCTGCTGCCCGGCGAGTACCTGTCCCATCGCAATGGCAGGGTCGAAACCGGCCGTTACTGGGAGATGCGCTTCATCGAGGACGAGCAGGAATCTTTTCCGGCGCTCAAACGGCGGTTTCTGAGCGTATTGCGCGAAAGCGTGCGGGAGGCGGCGGCACACGGGACGACAGGCGCGTTCCTGAGCGGCGGGACCGACAGTTCGACCCTCGCCGGCCTGCTCGGCGACGTCAGCGGCGAACCCGCGCGCACCTACTCGATCGGCTTCGAGGCCGAAGGCTTCGATGAGATGGAGTACGCGCGCATCGCCGCGCGGCACTTTAGCACCCGGCATCACGAGTACTACGTGACTCCCGACGACGTGGTCAAGGCAATACCCGCCGTCGCCGCAGTGCACGACCAGCCTTTCGGCAACTCCTCCGCGGTGCCGACCTACTACTGTGCAAAGCTGGCGAAGGAAGACGGCGTGCAGATACTGCTCGGCGGCGACGGCGGTGACGAGCTGTTCGGCGGCAACGAGCGATACGCGAAGCAGCACCTGTATTCACGCTACAGCGACCTGTCCCCGATGCTGCGCAAAGGGCTGATCGAGCCGGTCGCATTCGCGTTTCCGGAAGTCGGCTTCATCGGCAAGGCGCAGCGCTATATGCGCAATGCGATGCAGCCGATGCCGGCGCGCTACGATAACTACAATCTTGTCGAGCGACTAGGTGCAGCCAATATGTTCACGGCCGGGTTTCTCGCTTCGGTCGATGCGCACCTGCCGCGGGTCCTGATGTCCCGGACCTATCAGGAGGCGCACGCCGCCACGCTGATCAACCGCATGCTCGCCTTCGACCTCAAGTACACGCTCGCCGACAACGATCTGCCGAAGGTCTCGCGGTCCTGCGAGCTGGCCGGGGTGGAGGCGCAGTACCCGATGCTCGATGACGCCGTTGTGGCGTTCTCCGCGAGCCTGGCGCCGGGACTCAAGCTCAAGGGCACGCAGTTGCGTTATTTTTTCAAGCAGGCTCTGCGCGGCTTTCTGCCGGACGAAATAATTACCAAGACCAAACACGGTTTCGGGTTGCCTTTCGGTGTATGGCTGCAGACGCACCGGCCGCTCCAGCAAATGGCGCTGGACAGTCTGGCCGACCTGAAGAAACGGGATATCATCCGCCCGGAGTTCATCGACGAACTGACCTTGATGCACGTTCGCAGCCACGCCGGCTATTACGGGACGATGGTTTGGGTGCTGATGATGCTCGAGCAGTGGTTCAGACAGCACCGGATCGCCGTGCCAGGTGGGGTACAAGTATGATGAGAACTGGACAAAACAGGCTATTGCGAAAACGCCTCGTCATCGCGGGTTTCACGGCGTCGCTCCTCGCACCCATGTGCCTCATCGCAACGGAATACGACTACAGTCCGCGCGCGATGGCGATGCTGCCGCCCTATTGCAAATACACGCAGTTGTTTAGGCAAAATGTACCGGGAGGCGGGAACCTGTCGGAGATCAAGAAATGGTACGAGATCATGGGTGGTTCTTACCCCACTACGGGTCCCTTCCACCATATGCACCACTATTGCGCAGGACTGCAGCACATCAACCACGCGAAATTTGTTGCGCGCTCCCAAGGCGAGCGCAATCAGCGCTTTTCGTGGGCGGTCCTGGAGTTCGAGTACGTCCTGAAAAGTACAACGCCGGCTTTCGCGCTGTGGCCGGAAATCCTGACCAAGAAGGGTGAAAGTTTGATCGCGATGGGCAAGGCCCCGCTTGCGATTGCGGATCTGCTGCGTGCAATAGAGCTCAAGCCGGATTACTGGCCGCCGTATGCGGCATTGAGCGACTACTACAAGAACAACGGAAACCCAAAAATGGCGCGGGAGGCGCTTGAGCAGGCGTTATCATTCTCCCCGAATGCACAGGCGATGAAGCGGCGCCTTGCCGAACTCGATGGCGTCAAAGAAAAGCCCGGGGCCGCTCCGAGACCGGCCACGAAACCGGCGCCGCCGCCCGAACAACCGGCGGTCACTCACCCGGCGCCGGAAGCGCAAAAACCGCCTGCCGAGAGGTAGACACGGGATCGAGTCGCCAGTGGGCGCGGACTGCGACTTTATCGGTCAGCGCCGGGCAAGCACTCCCGCTTGTCCTCGCCAAACAGCAGGCGATAGGCCTCGCCGGCCGCCACACCATGGCCCCTCTTGTTCCAGTGCCGATCGTTCGGCCAATAGTCGAATTTCATCCGATCACGGGCGTAGAGCGCGCGAAAGACGGTATCCAGGTCGCTGACTGCGAACCCCGACGTTCGCGCCCGATCGAGTAAGTAACGCCGCACATCCGGCGTCTCCTTGGGCACCGAGGCCAGCTTGGGGTCGTAGATGGCATAGCGATCCGAATCAACAAGAAAAGCGATGCATCGCGGAGCCACGCCGAGCGTTCCTGGCAGTTCGGCCAGAAAGTAATCGATTACCCTGCGGTGAATTTCGGCATCGCCCGTAACGCGGCCTGGCTGAGGCTGCTCCTTGCTGCTACCGAATCTGAACATCTCGTCGAACAAGAACCCGAGGTTGCCGAAAACGTAACGATAGAGGGATATCTCACCGATCCTTCCGCGGACGGCTTTCATCAGTGTCTCGCCATACTGCGGACGGTATGCCAGCCGGAACGACTCGCCTTGCGGCACGAAGTGGTAGGAACCGAGTCTGGCCGACAGGCTTTCCGAAAAATCACCATCGATGATGACAAACACTGCTGCCGCGGGAGCGAATTCCTCTCTGGCCAGTCGCGACATCGCAAGATAATCGCTGGCCGACAGACCGGAAAAACCCATTCCATACACCGACTCGCGGGACCCGAGACGCTCGTCGAGCTGCCCCTGCATGGTTTCCCCATAGGGTTGCATCAGCGACTCGACAAAACTGTCTCCGATGGCGATCACCGCATGCGATCCCTTGCGATAATCAAAGGGCGCATTGTGGCCATAGTTATTGGTCATCCCACGATGCACGTTCAACATCTGCCAGCCTTTGGAGTACGTGTAGGGCTGGCCAGGCTCGTACCCCTGCAGCGGCCAGCGTTCGAATTGCTCGGTGCGATATAGCCCCATCGACACCGGCAGCAACCTGAAAATGCCTTCGAGCAGGATCAGTGCCGCCAGGGCTCCCGCTGCCAACCACATCAGTCTGGAAAGCAGCGCGCGCATGTCAGAAGTTGAAGTAAATGAATTCGGATACGCCGTGCGATCCATTGATGATCGCAAGCAGCCCCACCAGCACACCGATCGAACCGAGCGAGAACCAGGCCCATTCACCCCGGTTCGCGCCTGCAACGCGCGCGGTTTCGCGAAAACGGCCCATCAGCGCTTGCGAGTTCGGCAACAACCAGGCCACGGCCAGCAGCCCGGCGATCCATACCCACTGGCGGGTTCCGCCAAAGGCTTCGAGATACGCCAGGCGGCCCAAGCCTGACCCGTACATGCCGGACATTCCCTCGAGGACACGCAGCGCTGCACCCAGGTTGGTCGCCCGGAAGAAAACCCAGGCGATCACGACGAACAGAAACGTCGTCAGCAGCGCAAGCCAGCGGCCCAAACGGGTCAAGCGTTTCAGATCGTGGCCGAGAACGCGCACGCGGAGCGCCTGCCAGCCGTGGTTGATCACGAGGTACAAGCCGTGCAATCCGCCCCAGATGACGAAGGTCCACCCGGCCCCGTGCCACAACCCGCCCAGCAGCATCGTGATCATCAGGTTCGCGTAGCGCCTCGCCGGCCCGCTGCGATTGCCGCCAAGCGGGATGTAAAGGTAATCACGGAGAAAACGCGAAAGTGTCATGTGCCAGCGCCGCCAGAAATCGGCGATGCTCGTGGCCTTGTAGGGTGAATCGAAGTTGAGCGGCAGGTCCACGTTGCAGAGCTTCGCCAGGCCGATGGCCATGTCGGAATATCCGGAAAAATCGAAGTAGATCTGCAGCGTGTAGGCGAGCACCCCGCCCCAGGCCTCCAGCGCGCTCAGAGAATAGGCTGGATCGGCGTCGAACACAGGTCCAACGTAAGGCTGAATGCCATCCGCGAGGATGACCTTTTTGAACAGCCCGATGAGAAAGTAAGCCGAACCGATGAGAAAGTTGTCCAGACGAAAACGATAAGTCTCGTCCCGCGCAAACTGGGGCATCATCTCGGCATGGTGCAGCACCGGGCCCGCGATCAGGTGCGGAAAATAGGTTACGAACAGCACGTAGGGGATGGTCCTGGATTCCTCCACCTTGCCCTGGTAGGTGTCGACCAGAAACGCGATCTGCGTGAAGGTGAAGAAGGAGATGCCGATCGGCAGCACGATGTGAGCCAGCGCGAGCTGCGTGTGCGCCACATCGTTGAGGCTGTCGACGAAAAAATTGGCGTACTTGAAATAGCCGATCGCGCCGAGGTTGGCAATGACCGCCAGCGTGAGCGTCCGCTTCGCCGTGGAAAAACGCTGCGACGCCCGGTAGCGCAGGATCGCGCGCCCGGCAAGCAGATTGGCTGCGATCGATCCGAGCAACAACAGCAGGTAGGCCGGACTCCAATAGCCGTAGAAGACGATCGATGCAAGCCCGAGCCAGGTGGCCGCGCTGCGCAAGTACCCGTAAGCCGACAGTGCGAAGAACCCAGCTACCGTCACGGGCAGGAAAATCAACAGGAATTCGTAGGAATTAAAGAGCATGTGCTGGTCCTGAGGTCCGCTGCCTGTGCGACCGGCGAGGCCGTCAGGTGACTGCCGGATTCGGCTTGCGCTCGATTCCGCGCTGGACCGCCTTGGGCTCAACGGCGCTGACCAGGCGGTAGGCCGCCATCAGGATCACGACCTCGTAGTACTGCAACTCCCAGTAGGAGATGTTGACGAATGCGCCCCCGACGGCAAATCCGATCAGGCTGACCTGAATCGCCCGGGCCAGATCGCCCGCCCAGACGCAGTCGGCGCGGTTGCGGCTCGCCTTGATCGTCCGCCGCGCCAGGCTCCAGCTCGCAATACCGAACCAGAGGAACAGGGCGAGGCCCACATAGCCGTGCTCGCCCAGCATCTGAAAATAAATGCTGTGCGCGGCATGAATGTCGAGAGGATTGGGCGCATACGTGCGGAATGTTCTTGGCGAATAGAGTTCGAAGCCGCCTCCCATGATCGGCCGGTCATTTGCAAGATTGAACGCCATTTTCCAGGTATTAATGCGCCCCATTGCGGAGTCGTCCGTCTCGTAGGTCTCGACCGTCTTCATCCGCTCCGTCCATGACTTCGGCATGAAGCCGATGGCGAGCGGGACCAGCGCAACGAGCACGAACGCGAGGAGGAGTTTCTTCCGACTTTTCAGCCAGAAAAACATCAGCATCGCCAAAACTGCCAGCAGCGCGCCACGCGACTGGCTGCCCAGTACCGCCATGCCGCTCAGGCTCACTGTTCCATAGACGCCCCAGCGGACCCACTTCGAAGAAGTGACACCCGCAAGGTAGTACATCAACGGAATGGTCATGACCAACGCGACGGAAATGGCGTTGTTGTCAGAAATGTAGCTTTCACCTGGAGGCCCAAAAACCTTTTCGCCGCCGCCGCTGACGATGGTGAATATTCCGCCCTTCACGCCATAGAAACCTACCGACAGCACCAGCACCCAGAGCATGCCTTCGAGGTGCTTCCGGGAGTGTAGCAACGCGGCGGCCATGAACACGAAGACGAACATCTTCATCACCCGCTCCCACTGTACATATGCATCAACCGGCTCCAGCGCAAATCCCAGCGTCACCGTCATCCACAGCGGAAGCAGGATCATCAACAGGAGGGTTCCGTTGAAATGCAGACGCACCTCGCTCAGCCTCAGCAGCATGGCGATTACCGTCACCACCAGGACGACTTGCGCAAACGGAAAATTCAGTGCAAAGCCATAGGCCCACCGATGGGGGCTGAAGATGCTCACCCAAGCGGAAACGAGCACCCCGGTCCAGGGATATCTCAATATCACCGGGATCAGGCCGAGAATGAGCAGCGTAACCGCGATATCTCTCATGCCGGCACGCTGCGCATACAGTTGGCGAGCAGGCGCAAACCGAACCGGCACGGACTCCTGTCCCAAGGAGTGAAACGCGGCAACTGGAACGGGTCGCTGGCGCGATTGGCAGCGCCGGCTGTGGTCGACACCGCCGCGACGAATCCCGCCTGCCTGACAAGTTCCACGTCCCTCGGGCCATAGTCCCGTCCGGGTTTGCCATTGGGATAGGCAAACAGCGTAACCGGCGCGCCGGTGATCTCTTCCAGCCGATGCTTGCCGCCGACGATCTCGGCGCGCGCCTGCCGGTCGTCGAGCAGCGTCAGGATCGGATGGTTGACAGTGTGGCCGCCGATCTCCATGCCCGCGTCGTGAAGGCGATTGATCTGCGCCGGACGCATCATCAGGGTGGCGGGAAGCGTGGACTGCATCGCCCCGGCAACCTGCTGGGCCAGAGCAATGCGCTCCTCGATCGGGCGATACTTGATCTGTCCCAGCAGCGCATCGATCGCCGCCCGCCGGCTTGCGCTGTCATCCAGGCTGTGAATCCCCAGGCTGAGTGAGGACAAATCGTGGCTCCCGGCCGGCGCGCGCCGCACCGCCTCGATCACGGCATCGTTGAACATGATGCCGCCGCTGGAGAATCCGGTGGACACGAAGAACGTCGCCGGCAGCCCGAGACGCTTGAGAATCGGCAATGCAATCTGCTCATTATCGGCATAGCCGTCGTCGAATGTGATGCAGGCGGCGCGCGCCGGTAACGCCCCGCGCGTGAGCCGCGCGCAGGCCTCGCCGAGCGGCAGCACGTTGAATTCGTCGCGCAGCAGCGTCATGTGCTGCTCGAACGTCGCCGCGTCGATCTCGCCGTGCAGGATGGGATCGGGCGTATGCAGCGCCCGGTGATAGATGAGGATGCTCAGTCGCGCCCGATTGCCCGCGGGAGAAAGAAGATTGCCAACAGAACGGAACACTGCGTCTCCCTCAAAACATCAACAAGACCCAGAGAAATTTTAACCGAACCGTGGCGCGCAAGCCCTGTGCGGCCGGCGTGATTCCTCTGCTACGCTGACCACCGACATTAGCCAAGCCCCGGTGCGGCACCAATGACGAACATTTTCATTCTTACGGCGGTAGGTCGGGTGAGCATGAAGTGTCGCTCAGATCGGTCACTTCCGTTGTGAAGATCCTTGACCCTTCGAAATACCGAGCCATAGGAAAAAGCAGCTTGCCGACAAAATGGAACACCGCACCGTCTGGGACATTCGACTACGATCGCCCGTCAGTGTTTTCCTTACGGAACAGATCCACCATTTCCCGCACTCCGCTCCTGTTCGTCGCAAACGTGATCATCGAGTAACCGGCCACACCTGCCGCGATCAACACGGCCATCAATACCGGCGCCGGCAGATCGACAGCGAGAAGCTGGCGCGCAATACCCACGCAAACGTACATTCCTGCCGTCGCCAACGCGGGTAATGAAATTGCCCTCAGCACGGCGGACAGGTTCAATCCGACCAACGGCAGCATGCGAAGCAAATTGACCAGAAAGACCAGCGGAAAACCGACGAGCCAGGCGATGCACAAGCCGAGCAGCCCCCATTTTGACCCGATCCAGAATGCCGCGGGCATGATCAGGCAAGCGGTGAAAACGTTCATCAATCCGACGCCGCCCTGCCCGATTCCTTGAAAGGCGGCATTCAGAAACGTACTGATCAGCGTAATCGGCATTACCAGCGGCAACAGTTGCAACGGCACTATAGCAGCGGCCCACTTTGAACCAAGCAATACCGCGACGATTTCCGGAGCAATTCCCGATATTCCCCACAGAATCGGGAAAGAGAAAAAACTCAGCATGCGGATTCCCTTAAGCATATGAATCGGTATCGTTTCCGGCTGGTGCTGTGCTTGAGCAAAAGCGGGAAAAGCGACCTGATTGAAGACCGAAGCAATTTTTTGCACCGGCAGCGAGGCGAGATGCATTGATACCGAGTAAAAACCGAGCAGATCTTTGCCGAGCAGCTTGCCGGCGATAAAAATATCAGCTTGAGAATACAACAACCATAGCAGACGGGCCGCAGTTAGCTGGCCGCCGAAAACGATAAGACTGCGCATCCCTTTGAGCGAAAACTCAGGCCAGCGTAGAAACGGTGCAACCAGATTCATACCCACCGTGTTGCATAGCGACACGATCAAACTACCGTACACCAGGGCCCAGACGCCGTATCCGGAAAGCGCCAGCCCCAGCGTGCTCAAGCCGCCGCATACGGCGCTCGCCAGAGCTATCAGCGATTGACGTTTGAAGTCGAGCCTGCGATTCAACAATGCGCCCGGGATGACCCCGAAGATCATGATCAGCAATTGCAGTGCAAGGACGCGTATGATCGCGACCAGGCGGTCTTCCTCGAAAAAACCCGCAATCAACGGCGCAGCCGCGATTTGCAACATAAACAACCCGACGTCGATCAGAATCGTGGCGCCGAAAATGCGCCGTAATTTGAGTTCGTCCACTTCGAGCGCCTGGATCAGCGCCGCGCCCAGACCCGCTTCGGCAAGCATGATGAGAATGCTCATAAACACCGTAGCCATCGCCAGCAGACCGTAATCGCTCGGACTCAAGAGCCGGATCACGACGATCGTGATGGCCCAGGTCAGCATCTGACTGAGCAGGCGCATGCCGCCAGTCCAGAAGAGCCCAGAAAGCACTTTGGACCGGAGATTCACGCGTGCATGGCTATTCGATGCGCCGAACGGCGTTTGAGCGCGCTCTAATCGGCACGTGTTTCGACATGGGCAAACAGCACCTGCATCGGATGGTTGATGTCGCGGATGCTCTCCAGCCGAACCACCGAGAAATATGCCGCAAGCAGCTTGCGTAGCGAACGGGCATTGAACTTGATGACGTGCTCGGACTCACTGATTGGACCGAGACAATCGTCTGGCACGAATACGAACGCCCGGCCGCGGGGCTTTAGAACACGCCGGATCTCGCTCATGAGGCGGCCGCGCCGAATGATGTGTTCCAGCACCTGCGACGCGATCACCACGTCGAAACTGGCGTCGGGCAGCGCTATCGAAGGAAGCGCGCCGGAATGCATCTGGATGCCCTCGGCGCCCAGGCGCTGAACTGCATAGCCGGATGTTTCGAGCCCATGAAGATTGCTGTAACCGCGGCCCTTGAGGTACCGCAGGATGCTGCCGTTGCCGCACCCGATGTCAAGGATCACGTCCGAAGGCTGAGTCAGGGAGGCGACCAGATCGTTCCTGGTCGGCCAGATCCGGCTGGCGTCGTCCCAAGTCTGCGACAAACGCCGATCCCAGTAATCCGGATTGTTACCCCGGGTGCCGGCGTTGCGCACGAGGTGATAGAGCAGCGGAAAGTGCTCGGACAGGAAATTTTTAGCACGCCAGGGAATAAAGATCATTTCGGATTCTCTCGTCGCGGGTCATTTACCGGCATCTGCCTAATTCGCCGAAAGTCTCTTGTCGCTCCCGCGAAGCGTGCGCGTGCATCACCAGCACAACCCCACGACGTTGCCGCGTAGCGCCGGACGCCGAGGAATGCTCACCAGGTCGAGCACCGTCTGATCCTCGCGCACCAGGCGCCCGAGCGCCTCGAATATGCCCGCGCCGCCAAGCCCGACCACCAGCACGTCGGACTCCCTTATGACACTTTCGATGTCGCCGTGTATGAGGGAATCGATATGCGGGATGTGCTGCTCGACGAAGCGCCGGTTCGCGCCGAGCAGCCGCGACAGGTGCACCTCGGGGTCGTACACCTGCAGCGCCAGGCCCTTGCCGATGAAGTGCTCGGCCATCAGCACCAGCGGGCTTTCGCGCAGGTCGTCGGTGCCCGTCTTGAAGGACAGCCCGATCATGCCGACGCGCCGCTTGCCGCTGGCGAGCACCTTGGCGATCGCGTGATCGATGTGCGCGCGATTGGAATGCAGGATGCCGGCATGCATCGGCAACTCGACGTCGCGCATCTTGGACATGTACAGGGTCGCGCGCAGATCCTTGGGCAGGCACGAGCCGCCGAAGGCGAATCCCGGCTTGAGGTAGGCCGTCGAGATATTGAGCTGCCGGTCCTTGCACACCAGGTCCATCACCTCGAAGGGATCGACCTCCAGCGCTTCGCACAGGCGCGCTGTTTCGTTGGCAAAGGTGATCTTCAGCGCGTGAAAGTTGTTGCAGCAGTACTTGACCGTTTCCGCCGCGCGGATCGAAGTCGTGTGAATGTCGCAGGACAGATGGCCGAACAATTCGCGCAGCGTCGCCACTGGCGCTTCCGCATTCGCGCCGACGATGGTGAACGGCGGCTTGTCGTAGTCCCTGATTGACGTGCCTTCGCGCAGGAACTCAGGCTGGAAGCAGACATGGAAGCCCTCCCCTTCCTTCTTGCACGATTCGGTTTCGATGATCGGCCTCAGCACATTCTCCACCGTGCCCGGCACCAGTGTGGACCGGAACACGAATACGTGCCCGTCCGCCTTGCGGCGCATGGCGCGGCCGAGATCGAGCGCCAGATTGAGAATTGCCGACTGGTCCTGGCTGCCGTTGGCTGCAGAAGGCGTGCCGACGCAGATCAGCGAGACCTCGGAATCCAGCACCGCCTGCACCGCGTCGGTGGTTACCGAAACCCGGCCGCTCGCGGCCACCGCGGACATGAGATCGACCATGCCTTCCTCCACCACCGGCGTCTTGCCGGTGCGGATCAAATCGAGCTTGGCCGGATCGATGTCAACGCCGATCACCGCATGGCCATCCCGGGCGAGGCATGCGAGCGAGACCGCGCCGACGTAGCCCAGGCCGAAGATGCTGATTCGCATGTCTGTGTAACCTTTACTCTGTCAAGTTTCCAAGGGCTCTCAAGCAGATCTGCTCGAACGCCTGCGCCGCCACGCGCGCCGACATGTTTTCTTCGACGTACCGCCGGGCCTGCCGCGAGAGCCGCTCGCGGAGTTCGCGATCATCGAGCAGGGAAAGAACGGCAGCGGCCATGGCGCCGGCCGAGTCGGCCTCGAGAAAATGTCGGCCATGCTCCACGGGAAGCCCCTCGACGCCGATGCGCGTCGAAACCACCGGGCATCCCATTGCCATCGCTTCGTACACCTTGATGCGCGTCCCGCCGCCGACCCGCAGCGGAATTGCATAAACGTGCGCATTCTGCACGAAAGGCCGGACATCGTCGACAAAGCCTGTGAACTCCCAGCTCAATCGGCGTGTCCGCGAGCGATCGACGAGAACCTGCGGCGGGCTGCGGCCGACAATGACGCACCGCGCGCGGGGCCGCACGCGGGTGACGACCGGCCAGACCTGATCCATGAAGAACTCGACCCCGTCGACGTTTGCCATCCAGTCCATGGAGCCGGTAAACACCACGGTTCCGCCATCGCTTTCTTCCAGCGCCGCGTTCCCTCCATAGGTAAAGAAGTCCAGGTTCACCCCCGTCGGGATTACCGAGACGTTGGCAACACCGTACCTGCTCTGGAAGAACTCCCGGTCGCGATCGGCGACGGCCACCACGGTGGTAAACCGCAGCAGGAGACCGCGCTCGTAGCGTTCCATCTTGGCTGCCTGGTTGCGCCAGATCGCCCTTTTAAGAGAATTGGGAGCAACCTTCGCGTGACGATGATAGATCTCCGCTTCAACGTTGTGCGTGAATATCACGCTGGGACACGGATACGGCGGCGGCGCCAGAACTCCGGCGTGCGGGAAGTCCACGACCACGAGATCCGGACCTTGTTCGAGATAGCTCGCAATGGCCTTGCGGCCCGCTTCCGAAGCATCCGTGGCGATCGCGACCGGCAGTTGCGAAGCGAGGTGACGCAGCCGGCCCCATTGAAAGAACGCCCCGCGCGGCTTCTCGGACCAGCCGATGAAACGATCGCAAACGCCGAGCGTCTCGGCCGATTGCCGCGCCCGCGCGGCCTCCGGCAACGGGGAGGCAAGCGTGATCTCGAAAGCGCCGCCCTTCATCCCGCGCAGGATGTTCACGGTGCGTATCTTTCCGCCGGAGTCCATCGGGAACAGATACCTGCTGGAGACAAAAAGAAGGCGTGGACGCCGGGTCAAATCGCCGCCCTCTGGAGAACGCGGCTGAAAAGAGCCAATTGTCCGCGGGTCGTATCGTCCCAACCGAAACGCTCGGCATAGCGACGAGTCAGATTGCGGTCCGGATAGTTGCTGAACAACCGGTTCAGCGCCTCCAGCATACCGGGCGCCGATCGCTCGGTCATCAGCACGCCCGCCTCGGGCGCGGCGACGATCTCCAGCGTGCCTCCGACGCAGGTTGACACGACCGGCGTACCACAGGCCATGGCCTCGAGCAGCACGTTCGGCCAGCCTTCTCGGCTGGAAGCAAGCACCAGTGCATCGGCCGCGCCGTAATATGCGGGCAATTGTTCTTGTGGCATTGCGCCCAGAAATCGGACGCGGCCCTCTACCCCAAGCGCACCGGCAAGCGTTCTCAGCGTTTTCTCCTCCTCGCCTTCACCTATAATGAGCAGGCATGCGCCGGGAAAATCGGGAAGTGCCCTCAGCATGATCTCGTGCCCTTTGAGCGCCACGAGGTTTCCGACCATCAGCAGCACGCTTCCCGCAAGACCCAGGCGGGCACGTTGCACCTGGCGATCGACAGGATGAAACAGTCGAGTATCGACCCCGTTTCGCAGCACGCTGATATTGTCGCTATCGACCCCCAGTTGCGTGAGTGCCGTTTTGAGCGCGGCGCTCACCGCAACCAGCGCCGCCGCGCTCCTGGCCGCCCTAAGGATCAGCCTGCGGGGAAAGACGAACCGCGGCAGGAGATTAATGTCCGTTCCACGAGCGGTAATCACGACGGGTTTGTTCAGTTTTTCTCCGAGTATCGCCGCGGCGACACCATCTGGATAAAAATAGTGGGCATCGATAATGTCGAAATCCCATCCGCCCCGGATCATGTCCGCCATGACAGATAGAGCCCCAGCCGCCAGTAGAAATGGCGCTACGGTCATGCCAATCTTCGGCAAGGACAGGTACCGCGGGTGAATCACGTCGATGCCGCGGCACTGCTCCTGCCGCGGCGCGCGGGCGTACGCGGCGTAGCGGCCGTAGCGCGGATTCGATGACGGAAACCACGGCACCGGCGCAACCACGCGCGCGTCCACGCTGCCACTCTGCAGCAGGTGCCGCAGCCGGGTTTCGACGAAGATCCCATGATTGGGGCTCGCCGCGTTGGGATAAAGCGTGCTGAACGTGAGTATCTTCATTTGCGTGGCGGGCGCTGCATGACGCGCTCATAGACGCCCTGGTAACTGGCCGCACTGGCCGACCAGTTGCGCTCACATTCGACAAAGCGCCGCGCGGCTGCCGTGAGCAGCGGCCAGCGTTCCGGCGCGTTGACCAGACACATCACCGCTTCCGTGAGTGCGCTGTGGTCCCCTGGCTTGAAAAGCACGCCGGTTTCGCCATTGCGGATGAGTTCGCGATGTCCGCCGACATCGGATGCCGCCAGCAGGCAGCACCGCGCCATCGCTTCGAGCGGCTTCAGCGGCGTGACCAGCTCGGTGTGACGCGTGGATAGACGCGGACACACCAGCATATCCACCAGGCCATAGTAGTGCGGCACGTCTTCGCGGGGCACCCGCCCGACGAACACGACCTTGTCGGCGACGCCGAGCTCCGCGGCGAGATGTTTGAGCTGCGCTTCCTGCGGCCCGCCGCCGGCCAGCAGCACGCGCACCCGCGGCGCAGCCGCCAGAACCTTCGGCAGCGCGCGCAACAGGACCGCGAGTCCTTCATATACATAGAAAGAGCCGATAAAACCCAGCACCAACGCGCCGTCCAACCCGAGCCGCTGCCGTAGCCGAAGGTCGGCCGCACCGCCCGCTGCGAACTCTCCCGTGTCCACTGCGTTCGGGATGACAGTGATCTTTTCGGCCGGGATGCCGCGAGCGACGATGTCTCCCCGCAGGCCCTCGCAGATCGTGGCGATCGCGTCGACGCGCCTGAGCGCCCAGGTTTCCAGTCCCCGGGTCATGCGGTAGCGCGCCCCGCCGACGCGCACGCTACCATGGCCCACCGCCGCGTCTTCCCAGAACGCCCGTACCTCGTATACCACCGGGAGGCCAAGCCGCCGCCCCACGCGCAGTGCGGGAATAGCATTCAGGACCGGGGAATGGGCATGCAGGAGATGGGGCCGCATGCGCCGGGCAATCTTCTCGATGCGGTAAGTGATTTCCCCTATCAACTCGATTTCAGAAAGCACCGGCACGCCTTCAAGAATACCGCCCGGCGGAGGTGTGCGGTAAAAATGCCAACCGTCCACGTCTTCTTCGGTCACCGCGGCCGGTCCCTGTTTTGGACCAGTCAGATGGAATGTTTCCCAGCCGAGGGCCCGCTGCTCCTTGAGGATTGCCTGCGTCCTGAAAGCGTAGCTGCTTTGCAGGGGAATCGAATGGTCGAGGATGTGCAGAATGCGCATCAGGCTCCCTGCAACACGGGATGATCCGACTGCCGTGCGGCGAATTCCAGAGCGGCGGTGATGTCCTCGGGTTCGAGATAAGAATAATCCTCAAGAATCTGTTCCCGCGTCGCGCCTGCCGCGAGCATGTCGAGGATATCCCGGACCCGGATACGCAGGCCGCGGATGCATGGCCTGCCCGCGCACCGGTTCGGGTCAATTGTGATGCGATTCAGATGGCTCATGTCGCGCTCCTGGAATGTTACGCCCTCCTCCCCCATGCGCCCCGCCCCATTCAGCGCACTTCCCATCGGCCATTCTATAGTCTTGCACATGTCGGTATCAAAGCGTTCATCGGGCCGCCGATGGACCCCGATTTTATGCGTGGTTCAACTGCCCGCAGCGCGCGCCGGAAGAGGGGCCTGGGCGCCGGCGACGTTGCGCAGAAAAGACTCGAACATCATCAGCGTCCATAACGGCGTGCTGTAGTCGCTCAGGCCGGACTGGTGATCGTCCACCAGCCGTCTCAGGTAACGCGCGTTGAACCAGCCGGTATCGGCGAGCGCCGGCCCCAGCACCGCATCCCGGACCGATTGGCGCAGCGGGCCGCGGAACCACTTGGCCAGCGGAACCGCGAAGCCCATTTTCGACCGATAAAGAATCTCGGCGGGCAAATAGGGCTCGAGGGTTTTCTTCAACAGATACTTGCCCTCGCCACTGCGCAGCTTGAGGTCGGGCGGCAGGCTCGACAGCCATTCCACCAGCGGGTGATCCATCAGCGGTTCGCGCACTTCCAGCGAGTGCGCCATGCTGGCGCGGTCCACCTTGGTGTTGATGTCGCCCACCAGATAGGTCTTGAGATCCAGGTACTGCACCAGCGACAGCGGATGATCGGAGGGCGCGCGCGCCGCGTGCCGCTTGAGCACCTCGACGGCGGCGTAACCCTGCAGCTCATTGCGGAAGCGCTCGCTGAATAGTTTGCTTCGCATGCTGTCGTGCAGGACCGAGACGCTGTGTAAATAGGCATCCACCGGCGCTCGGGCGAGCGCCTCCAATGTCGATTTCGCCCGAAACATCCGGGGCGCCCAGTCAGCCTTGGGATAAAGCCGGCCCAGCAGCCCGAACAACGGCTTTCGCAACCGCAGGGGGAGCCGGGAGCGCAGCCGTTCCTCATTGACGTGCCAGCGATAGCGCCGGTAGCCGCCGAAACTCTCGTCGCCGCCGTCCCCGGAAAGCGCAACGGTCACGGTCTTGCGCGCCAGCTCGCACACGCGGTAGGTGGGCATCGCTGAACTGTCGGCGTAGGGCTCGTCGTAGAGGGAAGCAAGCTTGTCCACCAGACCGAAATCATCCGGATCCACCTGCTCGACGCGGTGCCGGGTGCGATAGCGCTGTGCGACCGTCTGCGCGTACCGCGATTCGTCGAACGCCGGGTCGGAAAAGGCGATCGAGCAGGTGTTCACCGGATCGGCCGACAATCCGGCCATCATCGCCACCACACCGCTGGAATCCACGCCGCCCGAGAGAAACGCGCCCAGCGGCACTTCCGACATCAGCCGGATTTTCACCGCTTCGCGCAGGCGAGTGGTCAGTTCCTCGATGGCCTCCGGTTCGCTCAAGGCCGGCCCGGGCTTGAAAGGCACATCCCAGTATTCGCGCGGCTCGCCCAGCGGGTCGCCGCGCCTGAGCGCCAAGGTGCACGCCGGCGGCAGCTTGCGCGCGCCGCGAAAGATGGTGCGCGGTTCTGGCACGTAGCCGTAGGCGAAATACTCCTCGACCGCGGCCGGATCGATGTCGCGCTTCAGTCGCGGGTGCGCGAGCAGCGCTTTCAGTTCCGAGCCGAAGATCAGCGTGCCATCGTCCAGCATCGCGTAGTAAAGCGGTTTCACGCCCAGCCGGTCGCGCGCGAGAAACAGGGTCTCGCGATTGCGGTCCCAGATGGCGAAGGCGAACATGCCGCGAAAGCGCTCGACGCAGGATTCGCCCCACGCCTCCCAGGCGTGGACGATGACTTCGGTATCGCTGCGGGTGCGGAACACGTGGCCGAGTGCCTGTAACTCGGGAACCAGTTCGAGGTAATTGTAAATTTCACCGTTGAAGACGACGACGACGCTGCGGTCCTCGTTGTACAGCGGCTGCTGGCCGGTGGACAGGTCGATGATCGACAGCCGGCGATGGCCGAGTCCCACGCCGGGCTCAAGGTGCAAGCCGCCGTCATCGGGACCACGGTGGAACTGCGATTCGTTCATGCGATCGAGCAGGCCGCGGTCGATCTCGCGCCGGGTTCTGCTGTCGAATATGCCTGTGATTCCACACATCAGCCTTGTTTTCCTTCCAGCATGCGCTCGTATATCCCCATGTAGTTTTTCACCATCGCTGTCATGCTGAAATCACGCTCAGCGCTGCCGCGGGCCTCCCGGCCCTGGCGCCGGCATTCGGCAGGATCGGCATGGTAGCGCAGCATGGCCTGCGCCATCGCCTGCGGATCCGCCGGCGGCACCAGTTGCCCGGTGCGGCCCGCCTCCACCAGTTCCGGGTTTCCGCCAACGGCTGTCGCCACCACCGGCAGTCCGCTTGCCATCGCTTCGAGGATGGTGTTGGAAATGCCTTCGGCGAGCGAAGGCAGCACGAACAGGTCCAGCCCGCGCATGATCCGGGGCAGATCGTCGCGCTCGCCGGGAAGCCAGGCCAGCGCACCCGCGCCGGCCTGGTCCAGAATGCCGGCCACCTGCATGCGCAGCGGCCCGTCGCCGACCATCACCAGCCGCAGCCGCGTCGCGGCCTGCGGCGCCATCCGCAGCAGCAGGACGAACGCGCGCGCCAAGGTGACCTGGTCCTTCACCGCCTGCATGCGGCCGACCGTGCCTATGACAAAAGCACCGGCCGGAGCGAATTCAGGATGCGGCAGCGGCTCACGCCCGCCGCCGGCAGGGTGGAACAGCTCCGTATCGACCCCGTTATAGAGTTGCGCAATTTTCGACGGCCTGACGTGGATCTTGCTTTGCAGGTAACGCTCAAGGTCCTTCGACAGCGCGATGTACCGGTGGACAAATGGCTTGAACAACCGGCGCAGCAACTGGTACCTGCGATTGCTGCCGTCCAGGTCGCCGACATCGCGGCCATGCTCGCCGTGTATGCGCACGGGAACGCCCGCCAGGGCGGCCGGCAGCACCGCATCGAGCGCGGCGAGATTGCGCGTATGGAGAATGTCCGGCCGCAGCTGCCTCAACAGGCGCCACAGCCTGAAAAGGGTGATCGGGCTGTTGCCCGGCGGCTTGCGCAGCGCGTACACCGGGACATCGCTGCGCCTGATACGCCGGCGGAAATCCGAGTAATCGGTGAGGCAGATGATCGCGTGACGGAAGCGCTGCGCCGGCATGTGGTTGATCAGGTTCACCAGCCCGTTCTCCAGCCCGCCCACATCGAGCCGATAAATGACATGGGCGATGAGGGGGGCGCCTCCGGTTTTGCCTGTGACTGCGACAGGATCAGTTACCCGGTGGGACTCGGCGCGCATCGTCCAGGCTCCCGGTGATGGCGGGCAGCACGGCCCGGACAAAATCCTGGAGCCTGCCCGCTGCCTGCGTCCGGTCCCGGTCGAGTTCCGTATAGGCAATGACAACGGCCCCGTCATCCCCGCGTCCGAACAGCCTGGATCTGGCCTGCAGCAGCTTTGCCCAATAAGGATTCACGATGAATTGCCCATCCACCCAATACCACTGCCACACCAGCAGCCGCGTCGATCGGCCACGCAGTTGTGCCTCGAGCACGGCAATCGTCTCGCTATCCAGATCCACGGCACGGCGGGATTCGCCGATTTTTCCCCACTCGGTGTTACCCGTCGAAACCAGCACGTTTTGCGAGGAGATGAGCGTTGAACCCTGGTTCTGGTTGCGGTAATAGCCGATATACAACCCGGCGCGCCCGGCGCCATCGGCGTAGCTCTGGTTGACGCTGGCGCGCGGGTTGTGGAAACGCGGCGTCCAGTCGGTCAGCGACTCCGCGACCGGCTGCCAGCCGCCCGATGCCGCCGGCGCCCGCAGCGCCGGAAGGGAGTGAAGACCCATGCCCGCGATGCTCGCGCCCAGCGCCGGCCAGACGGCCACGATCACGGCTGCCGCCACAGCGGCCGCCGTGATCGCCGTCAGGGACGGCTCACGCTGATTCAGCCCCGGTACGAACACCCGCGCCTCGCCTGGAACAAGATCTTCGCGCCAGAAAGAACCGACCCAGAACAGGATCAGCATCACCACGCCGAAAAACAGCCAGCCGTAGATCAGGTGATCGATTCCCACTGCATATTTCATGCTGCTCAGATGGCCGATCATCACGATGATATAGGCGCGCAACCAGTTCGCAATGATCGGGACCAGCACGGAGGCGACGACAAAGAGCGCGCGCCGCGCCAGGCTCCGATAGGTGAGATAGGCGTACAGGAACCCCAGGGTCAGCGAGGCGATCAGATAGCGCAGCCCGCTGCATGCCTCCACCACCGACCAGCTGCCGCTCGGAATGGTGAAGAACTGGCCCTCGCGGTACACGGGAATGCCGGTCGCCCTGAGCGCGAATACGACGGCGTCGGCGGTGTGCTCCATCAGCATTGGTTCCAGGAACTCGCCGAACGGCACCGCGAACAGCAGGAACAGCAGCGGGAAACTGAGCGCTTTGACCTCCTGGTTCCCCAGAATGGTCCAGACCAGCAGCGGAATCATGACGACCAGCGCGTACTGCTGCACCACTCCAGCCGCAGCCAACTGACCCAGCAGCCAGCCGAACCCCGCCAACGCCAGCAGCAGCAGCGCGAAGAAATTCGGCCGGAGCTCGAGCGCCGCGAGAGCGTGGCGCCGGCGCCAGATTATCCACGCGCTGATCGGCACGATCAGATAACCGTGGGCGAATGTTTCCGAACGCGACCAGATGGCGACCATGTCCTGCGCCGTGCCCAGGTACCAGGCGAGCAGCCAGAAAATCGCGGCGAGGACCAGTGCCACCGCGAATGTCCGACTCCGGGACTGCTCCTGTTCCGGTGTGGCGATAAAGGATCCGCCCGCCGTCGCCATCGTCATGGCATCCCCCGCTGCGAGCGTCCGGTTGCGAAAGCGTTTTCCGGCGCGGACGCGTGGCCGGAATCGGGCCCGGAAGCGCCGGCAGCATGCCTGCCTCCGGTATGAGGATCGCGGGACAGCAACTCTTCGAAACAGCTCAGATTGCGCTGCCAGGAGTAGGACGCGAGCGCGCGAGCGCGCGCCGCCGTGCCGATGGCCGCGGCGCCGCTGCCCTTCAGCAGCTGCAATGCCTGCCTCACGAAATCGTCCTCATCGGCCGCCACCAGCAGTTCTTTCCCGGGCTGCGCCTGGATGCCCTCCGCCGCCTGGGGCGAGGCGAGCACCGTCTTCGCCATCGCCATGGCCTCCAGCACCTTGTTCTGCAGTCCGCGCGCAATGCGCAATGGGGCCACTGCAAGCGCCGCGTGGGCGAGGTAAGGCCGGATGTCGGGAACGCCGCCTGTGACGCTGACGCCTGACAACTCGGCGAGCCGCATCACCTCCGCGGTGGGCCGGGAGCCCACGATGTAAAATCGCGCCGCGGGAAGCCCGCGCTGGATCCGTGGAAACACTTCGCGCACGAACGAAACGACCGCGTCGATGTTGGGCCAGTAGTCCATGGCGCCGGTGAATACCAGCACCCTCCCGCCCTCGTCATATGGGTTGGCGTAGGTCCGTTCCGGGGAAAAATAATCGCTGTCCACGCCGTTGCTTACGTGCCATATTTTGGCCGCCACCTCGGGGGCAAGCTGCCTGAATAGCAAGGCTTCGTCCGCGGAGACCAGGACCGTGGCATCGAACCGGCGCGCGATCTGGCGTTCGTAATCGAGCAGCGTCCGGCTTTCGCGCCGATAAATCGCCGAATAGGGCCAGGCCCGGGTGAGCGCGTATTGCCGCCACTTGTCCGAGTCCACGTCCACCAGGTCCGCAACCCGGCGCACACCGCGGACACCCTGGGCAGCCATGACGTACTGGGCCATGGCGGCGGAGAACACCAGGATGCCCTGAAGCGGAACGCAGCGCAGCACCTGGTCCACCCAGTGACGCATGCTGGCGTCCCGGTAATAGGGCACGGTGAGCGGCTCGCCCGACACCAATCCGGTCAGGCTTTTCAGTTTCGCCCGCGCCGGGTTGAGCCTGACCAGATGGCACTGCTCGCACAGTTCCCGCAAGGCGCCGGCGTGCCCGAAATCGGCTTCATCATCCACGAAGGCGCCCAGGTGCACCCGATAACGGCCGGCGAGAAACCTGAGCAGGTTGTAGGAGCGCACCTTGTCCCCCTTGGTGGGAGGATAGGGGATGCGGTGCACGAGATAAAGCAGGTGCTGCTGTTGCACGAGCGCTGCCACCTAGCCCAGGCTCTTGACAATGTGAGGACCGATCAGGTTCGCCAGCGGCAGCGGCAGGCGCTGCCACAGCTTGATGAACAACGCGTACTTGGGATTGAGGGGATTGTGGTCGGGCACCTGTTTGCCCTTGATGAGCTGGTACTCGTAATGCAGCGGCTGCGGCTCAAAGCCCCAGTTTTTCTTGAAGTCGAACGATCCGGTGCCGCGCTTGCTGCGGCCGTAGTCGAACACCTTTATGCCGCGCTCGCAGGCGCGCCGCATCAGCTCCCAGTACATGAAGTCGTTGCCCGCGACCTCCCGCGCCGCCGCCGTGCCGCCGCCGTAATAGGGCAGCACCTCGTCGCGGAAATAGAAGGACAGCACGCTGGCGATCAGCCGGCCGTTCTGGATGATGGTCAGGACCTCGCAATCGGGACCGAAGACGTCCCTGAGTATCTGGAAATAGCGCCTGGAAAAAACCGGGGTTCCCAGCCGGTGGACGCTGTCCGCGTAGGCGGCAAAAAAGCGCTCCACGCCTTCATCCAGTTCGCCCTTCAACTCCGCCTTGATCCCCTTCCTGACCATGGCCCGCTGCTTGCGGGGAATCGCCTCCAGATTGCGCTCTGCCTCCGGATGGATTGCCTTGCGAAACGTCACGTAGAGATCTTTTTGCGCCCAGGCCGGATGCTGCAGCGTGGTGCACCGGTACTCCAGGTGATCCACGCGCAGCTTTTCCGCCAGCGCGCGGGCCGCCTGGTCCAGGGCCGCTTTGGCGCGTTCGCTCGTGGCTGCAACGCCCCCGTAAACGCAAAAAGGCAGGGACACCAGCGCGTGACCGAACAACAGGCTCCTGACCTGCGCCAGGGGCAGCACACCCTCTATGCGGCCCCCGGCCTCGGCGTAGAGGAACCAGGTGCGATGACCGAAAGCGGATTCGATGACGGTTTTCCAGCCGGCTCGATGGAAAAATGTGGCGCCCTCGCAAGCCGTGACGAACTGGTCCCAGCGTTCGCGATCCTGCGCCTGCATTTCCGCAACGCGCAGCGGCATTGTTTCTGACGCGTTCATGGCGTTGCCATCGTTCATGGCTTCGCCATCGTTCATGGCTTCGCCATCGTTCATGGCTTCGCCATCGTTCATGGCTTCGCCATCGTTCATGGCTTTGCCATCATGCGTGGACACGCTGTGGCGCGCCGGCGTGAGGAGAGTCTGCCTCGGGAAACACCCGGTCCACCCTGTCCCACTCGAAATCCGAGAGCAGCGTGCGGATTCGCGCCTGCATCGAGCCAAGGTTGACGTAGTGCCGGAAGCGCGTCTTCAAGCCGATCCCCCGCTGGCGCGGCTGGCCGGGGTCAATCTCCCAGGGATGAAAATAGAATATGCACGGCCGGCCATCGACCGCGTTGACTCTTCGCAGGCACCAGCGCGACACGCCATAAGGCAGCAAACGGAAGTACCCTCCTCCGCCAGCCGGAAAGTTCCGATTCAGGATGCTTACCGTGGTAACCGGCAATTCCAGCAGCCCCTGCTCCGCGTAATAGGCAAATCGCGGCGCCTCGGACATGCCGTAATGGTCATGCCGTATGGGGTAGATGCTCGAGCTGTAGCGATAGCCGGCCTCCTTGAGGCACGACAATGCCCACAGGTTGTCGCGCCCGATGGAAAAACTCGGCGCCCGGTAGCCCTTCACGGCCACCCCGCCGATGTCTTCCAGCAATTTCTTGGCATGGCAAATGTCCTGCATGAATTCGGCGCGCCCCAGCTCGCTCGCTCGCTGGTGCCCGTAGCCGTGACTGGCGAGCTCATGACCTTGAGCGATGATGCGGCGGACCAGCTCCGGATAGCGCTCGGCTATCCAGCCCAGTGTGAAAAACGTCGCGAATCTGCCGTGCTCGTCCAGCATCGCCAGTATCGTGTCCACGTTTCGCTCGACCCGGCAGGGCAGCCGGTCCCAGTCGCCTCGGGCGATATGAGGCGCAAAGGCGGAGACCTGAAAATAGTCCTCGACGTCGATCGTCAGGGCATTTCGCATGCGCATAGTACTAGGAAGAAAACGCCCGGCGTTTTCCCCGATTTCGGGGTGTGCGAGGGGGTTTGCCCCCTCGCGTCGTGGATGACCGGCCACGTCTTCTCAACCTCGTTCCGTGATGCCGCGGTCCAGCCAGGCGCACAATACCGCCGCGATACGCTGGGAGGCCCGGCCGTCCCAAAGCTCGGGAATCTTTCCAGCCTTTCCACCAGTGCGCAAAATATCATCACAGGCGTCCAGGATGCGCGCCGGATCATGACCGGCCAGGGTGTTGGTGCCTTCCTCGACCGTAATCGGCCGCTCAGTGCTGTCACGCAGCGTCACGCAGGGAATGCCGAGCGCCGTGGTTTCTTCCTGAATGCCGCCGGAATCGGTCAGCACCATTTTCGCGCTGCGCATCAGGCCCAGCATTTCAAGGTAGCCCATGGGCGGAAGCGCGAGTACCGATTCCGATTTCAGGATATCGCCAAGCCGGTACTGTTCGATCCTGGCGCGGGTCCGCGGATGGACCGGAAACACGACGGGCAGGCGCAGGCTCACCTCCCGTATGGCGCTCAGCATGGCGTTCAGGGCGTCCGGGTCGTCCACATTCGACGGGCGGTGGAGCGTCAGCACGGCATAGCCTTGTTTCGCCCACTCGGCCGGCGCGCCATACTGGCGGAGCGTCCGGGCGGCATCGATGGCCTGCTGCAGACTGTGATGCAACGTATCGATCATGACATTGCCGACGAAATGTATCCGCTCCGGCGCAATGCCTTCCCGGAGAAGATTCGGCCGCGCGCTTTTTTCGGTGGTGAACATCAGCGCAGAAATCTGGTCGGTGAGCACCCGGTTGATTTCCTCCGGCATCGCCCGGTCGAAACTGCGCAGTCCGGCCTCGACGTGGATCACCGGAATACCCTTTTTAACCGCGACCAGAGCGCATGCCAGGGTCGAATTGACGTCTCCCACCACCAGCACTGCCGCCGCCTGCTCCCGGTCCAGGACGGGTTCGAAGCGCCGCATGATTTCGGCCGTTTGCAGCGCATGCGATGCCGAGCCGACTTCAAGGTTGATATCCGGCGCCGGGATACCCAGAGCCTGGAAGTACTGGCTCTCCATGTCCGGGCCGTAATGCTGGCCGGTGTGCACCAAACGCTTCGGCACCGGACGGGACATGCCGCTCAACGCCCGGTATATCGGCGCTATCTTCATGAAGTTGGGACGCGCGCCCACCACGCAAACAATTGGCGAATTTGGCAAATCCGGATTCCTTGCTTGCATCAGCCCTGCCCCTGCGGATGCGCCGGTTCGAATTCCCCCAGGTCTTCGATGACTACGCGCACCTCCTTGCCGCCGAATGCGTGCATTTCCTCCAGAAAACCCATCAGCAGCAGACGTTCGCACAGGATATTGACCTTGCGGGGTATGCCACCGCTGTAGCGGAAAATACCGTCAAAGGCATCCTTGTCAAGTGAGGGATCGCCGAGCCAGCCGACCGTTTGCAGGCGGTGGAGTACGTAGCGTTCCGTCTCGGCGCGATCCATGGGGCCAAGATGACAGGAGGCAATGACGCGTTGCCGCAGCTGTTTCAACTTTGGGCGTTGCAGCGTCTTCCTGAACTCCGGCTGACCCAGCAAAAAGCTCTGGAGCAGCGACTTGTTGGCGGACTGGAAATTCGACAGCATGCGCAATTCCTCCAGAGATTCGAGAGGCAGGTTTTGCGCTTCGTCCACCACCAGCAGCGCGCGGCGCCCCTGCTGATGGCAGGCAAGCAGCAATTGCTCGATATTCTTCAAAACGACCGCTTTACTGTTGTTGTCCGCCACGCCAAATGCCGCGGCCACCATGCGCACCATATCGTCCGCGCCAAGCTGCGTGTTCACGACGTGGGCCACCAGCATTTTCTGCGCATCGAGATTGCGGGCGAGATCCCGGGCAAGCGTGGTCTTGCCGGCGCCGATCTCTCCGGTAATCACGATAAATCCTTCGCCTTGATGAACGCCATATTCGAGGTACGACATGGCTCGGCTGTGGCCGCTGCTGGCGAAATAAAAGCGCGGATCCGGGCTCAGTTGGAAAGGCTTTGCGCTGAAATGGTAGAAATCCTCGTACATGTCCGTTCAAAACCTCATCAGGAGCGCGGCGGTTACGGCATTCTCCTTGTATCCGGCCAGGGCCTGGGTGGAATCGCTCTGCAGCCACCGATAACTCAGGGAACCGGACAGTTTCGGCAAAAACTGTCGCGTGACGCCGAATCGGATTTGTTTCTGTGCATCCCTGCGGCCGGTTCCGGGAAACTCATTTTGGGTGATTGCCGCGCTGAGGTTGGTGGTCGTAGTCGCCGTCATCCGCAGCGTCCAGAGCGCGCTCGCGCCGGTCTGCAGGGTGCGGGGACTGGTGGCGAAATCTCCGGCCCCGGGCGCGATGGTTGACGTCGCCTCCCGGGTCTGCACAAATGCATTCGCCAGTATGGTGTTCCGTACCCCCTGGATGCCAAACGAGGCCTGTCCGCGTTTCGACAGATAGGGCACGGAGGTGATGAAATTAAGCGGGACGGTCTGGGTCTGTGGCAGCCCCCTCTGGACGATGAAGTCCTGCACCGCCTTCTGGCGCGCGACCGGGTCGGGAAAACTGGTCAAAAACAGCCCATCCAGCAGCGTGGCGGTGTTTACCTCCGTCGGAATGAGCGCCTGAGTGCGACTGGTCGTGAGGTCCTCGCTGTAGTCCGCGCTCCAGATCGTCAGACGGGTGCGATGACTGAAGGCGAGCGAGTATGACGGGTCGGTATTACGGCGTCCAGTAGTGGCGGCGAGCCGGGTGCGAGGCGTGGGTGTCCACTCGGCGCCCAGATTCCATCTCGCCCCGCCGGATGGCGCCCCGGCAACGGGATAATCGAAATTTTCGTATCCGATGTTTCCCAGCAGCCGCAGATTCGGCGTAATGAGGCGTCCCGCTCCCATCGTCAGTTTTTCGGTGTCTGTCCTCGGCCCTTGCGCCTGAACGATGGACTCCTGTTCGTAACCGAGATTCCAGGTGAGGAGCTTGAAAGCAGGCCCGCTCGTCAACCGCAGGCCGAGACGGCTGGAGCGGCTGTCCGAGGCGCTATTCGACGCGGCATCCGAGCCGACGGTGCTGAACGTCAGCCGCGCCTCGGCCCTGGCGTCCTGCGCGAAATCGTGCCGCAGGTAGGGACTGGCGCTGAACGTCCTGACCGTGGCGCGGTTCCCCGTCACATTGACGTTGCTGTCGCTCTGCGGACCGAGGAGAGACACGTCCTGCTGCGATATGGTGGCACGGGCCTCCAGAAAAGCCAGCCGCGGCGCCAATTCCGCGTCGGCGCCGGCGTTGAGGGCATGCACGACATCGCTGCCCCCCTCGTTTGCGCGATACAGGAACTGCGGCGAATAAGCGGCATTGATCCGCAGCCGGGAGCCGCTTGCGTTGATGGCAATGGCGGGTTTGATTTGTGTCACCCAGTCGCTGCGCGCGGCGCCCGCGGAACCGAGCCTGAGATTGTCGGTGTAGGTCTCATCCACAGACAGTGTCGGGACGATGTTCCATTTCGCCGCAGACACCGGCGCACCCGCCAGTAGGGATGGAATAAGGAGCAATCGAACGAGGCGCGGCAGGGGACGGCCGCGCTCGCAGCGCGCCGTCGCCAATGCCGGCCACCGGACCTTTTCAGGCGCTGGAACCATAGCCGTAGCCGTAGCCATAGCCATAGCCCGAACCGGAGGCGCTTGTCTTGTTTAGCAGCAGTCCGACAAATTCGCAGGATTCGACCCGGCTCAGCGCCTCCTTGAGCGCCGCCTCGGTGGTTTCACCGGCCGCCGAAACGATGAGAATCTGGGTCATGTGACTTGCCAGAACACTGGCCTCGCTGGCAATCAGGAGCGGCGGCGAATCGAAAATTATGATCCGATCATGATACCGGTCGGCCATTTCCCGCAGCAGCGCACGCATGGCCTCGCTTGCCAGCATTTCGGTGGCGTTCAGGTGCTGCGTGCCGGCGGGAAGAATGGTCAG
>Ga0080064_1001266_pt1 | contig 53417 bp, 47 predicted proteins | sample Subgrocontami54m_FD_69260 | JGI IMG/M metagenome (GOLD analysis project Ga0080064, IMG submission 69260) | Subsurface groundwater microbial communities from S. Glens Falls, New York, USA - GMW46 contaminated, 5.4 m (SPADES assembly) (version 2) ...
CGTACTAATATTAATGGAGGAGCAGTAAATGTTACAGGTGGTACTGCAATTTCCAATAATGGTACTGGTGGTGCAGCCAGTCTTACAGGAGGAAACGGTGCTGGTAGTGGTACAGGAGGGGCTGCTGTACTTACTGGTGGTACAGGAGGAACTACAGGTACCGGTGGAGCTATTAGTTTAACTACAGGTGCTGGAGGGTCTACATCTGGAGTATCTGGAGCAGTTTTAATTGCTACAGGTACCACTACTGCCTCCTCTACTTCTGCTAGTGGAGCTATTACTTTACAATCTGGGGCTGGGTCAAATAGTACAGGTGGGACAGCAGGAGGTGCTAGTGGGGCATTAACCATTAGATCACAAGCTGGAGGAACTACTGCTACTGGAACTGGTGGGGCTGGAGGAGCTTTGAGTATGGTAGGAGGAGCTGGGGGTAATGCTAGTGGAGCTGGGGTTGGAGGAGCTGGTAGTACCATAGCTATTACTGCTGGAGCAGGTGGTTCTACAACTACCTCAACTGGAGGAGCAGGTGGGGCTATTAGTTTAACTGCAGGAGCAGCTGGAGTTCCATCTGGTGCTGGAACTGGAGTAGCAGGAGGAGCAATAGGACTCACTGCAGGAGCTGGATCATTAGCTCTGGCTGGAGGAGCTGTTAATTTAACAGCAGGTCAAGGTGGAGCTACCGGAGCAGGTGGGGCTATTAGTTTAACTACAGGTGCAGGAGGAGGAACCTCCGGAACTTCCGGAGCATTAGTTCTAACCACTGGTACAGCTGCATCAAGTGCAGCTACTGGTACTTCTACCCTTTCTACTGGTAATGCCACAGCTGCTAATTCAGGACTGTTAACCCTTTCTACTGGCACTACTACTACCTCAGGTACTACTGGAGCTATTAGTATAGTTACAGGAAACTCTGCTGGAACTAGTGGTGCCATAGTCATTGGCACTGGCACTGGCACAGCCGGAACAGTAACTCTAAACACAGGTGGCACAGCCAGGATCACTCTTGACAGCTTAGGTAATATTATTTCAGGAACAGCAGCATTGGTTACTACTGCCACTGATGGCTTCATATATATATCCTCTATGGCTGGAGCGCCAACAGGAGCTCCAACTGGAGCTACTGGAAGAGGAGCATTAATCTATGACACCACTAACTTTAAGCTATGCGCCAATGCTACTACCACTACCACTTGGAAATGTTCTGGCGCTATGACAGATTATGCAGAATGGGCACCGGCAAAGGGTACTGAAAGCGGAGATATAGTTTCCATTACCAGTGAACTAAATCCGGTAGAGGATCAAACTGCTCCATTTATGTTAGGTAAATCTACCAGAGCGTTTGACAATAAGATCTTTGGTATAGTTTCCCAGTACGCAGAAGATGCCCAAAGCGCCAATGGATATAAAAAAGGGCCGGATTATCATGCCATTGCTCTGGTTGGAAGAGTGCCTGTTAAAGTTTCCTCTCAAAATGGGGCTATTCAAAAGGGAGATTATCTAACTTCCTCCTCTATCCCAGGAGTAGCCATGAAAACCTTAAAACCTGGGCAGGTAGTGGGTAAAGCATTAGAGGGTTATGATAATCCAGATCCAACTGCAGTGGGGAAAGTGATAGTTTTTGTTAATATTTCTTTTGCAGATCCAGGGGATTTCTTTGCCTCCCTATCAGTAGATGACCAAGGTAACTTACTTATGCCAAAGATCAAATCAGATAAGCTAGTTTTAAATTACCAGTTTAATTTCATTCCCCCAGCTCAAGGTAGCACTCTTGCTTATGAGCAAACCACATCTTTGGATGGCACAACTTCTTTTAGTATAGATGTGGCTAAATCCCTACAAAATCTTGAAGCCAAAGCTATAGCATTAGAAACCAAGCAAGCTACTTCCTCTGCAGCTTTAGCAAGTTTGGAAAGTAATGTAGCATCCCAGTCAGCATCTTTGGCTGCCCAGATTGCTTCAGCTTCTGCAGCCTTAGCTAAAACTAAATCAGATGTAGAACAACTAAAACTTACCCCACCACAAAGTTTACTTGCCACAGTTTCTGCCCAGTTAGTAGATCTTAAAGTAACAAGTGAGGCTACTTTCTCTGGCAAGCTGACTGCTTATGATAGTGTTTCCCAAAACAGCTTTAAATCTTTGGGCACAACAACCTTAGGGGCAACTATTATTGCTGGCACTGTCACAGTTGATGGAACTTTGGCTTTAGAAAATGGTTCAGAAGTTAATGTTAGTGGAGTTTCTCAAGGGGACGCCTTGAGTACTCAAGGCGTCCCCTTATACAATGGGATTCTGTACTTACAAAAATCTCCTTTAGCCCAAGGACTGGATATATTTGATGGTAAAGTTTATATAGACCCAACTGGTCAAGTTAAAGCCCAAGCTGTACTCGCTCTGGAGTATAAAACTATCGCTGGAAAAGCTGCTGGTCATGGGACAATACTTGGTGGTACTACAAGTGTAGATATCCCCAACACATTGGTACATACAACTTCTAGGATTTTAATTACTCCAACTGTTAGTACAACCCTTTCTCTGGCAGTTACAGATAAAGTGGAAGGGAATAAATTTACTGTATCAGTTGCCCAAAGCACAGGGGTAGATATACCATTTGATTGGTTTGTGATTAACGAAGTAGCACAGTAATTTTAAATTAACAATTTTAAATTTTAAATGAAATTAAAATTTCGAAATATTTAAAATATGAAGTACGATCTAGAAGAAAGAACTGCTGATTTTGCTGAAAAAGTAATTGAGCTTTGTAAAAAAGTTCCGAAAGATAATGTAAGTTCACCAATTATCAGCCAATTAATCCGATCAGGTACAAGCATAGGAGCAAATTATATGGAAGCTAACGGAGCATCAAGTAAAAAAGATTTTAAAAATAAAATTTTTATTTGTAAGAAAGAGGCTAGAGAAACTAAATATTGGTTCAGAATGTTAGCTAAGACCGATAAAAATTATGTTAACGAATGCCGAATACTATGGAAGGAAGCTCAAGAATTGACATTGATATTTTCAAAAATAGCATTAAACACGAAATAATTTAATCATTTAGATTTGATTTAAAATTTAGCTTTTAAAATTGAAAATTAATAAAGATACCTACATTATTATAATAAGCAAATCTGGTATGTTAGTTGATAGATTGATATACATGATCATAGTTGTCAAATTAAGCTTATTTGCGTACGGTAAGGATACATATTATGGATCATAACATTGGTGAAAAAATTAGTACTTGGTTAACATTAGTTTTCCGGGTAGGAGTAATACTTCTTGGGCTTAGCACCTTATTTTTATTTTGGGACCAAACCACTGATTTTTATGAAACTCCAAAATTTTTAGCTTTAGCTGCCTTTGTGGCTATACTCCTCGTTCTTTCCACCTTAAAATATATTAGTGAGGGCAAAGTTGTTTTAAAAATTACCCCACTGGATGTGCCTATCTTAGGAATTGCTATACTGGCTTTAGTCTCTTCTCTTTTTTCAGCATCAAAATATATCTCACTTTTAGGTACTCCACCAAGAATACATGGAAGCTTTTTGGCTTGGGCTGTCTATACGCTTTTATTCTTTCTACTTGTTAATAATCTAAAAAGAGTTAAGGATGTTAAACCTGTAATTACCACTTTGCTCCTGGGGGCAGCAGGTGTAGCTATATTAAGCTTGCTTTCATATTTTGGAGTAACAGTGCTGCCTATAGAGTGGGCAAAGCCTGCAAACTTTACCACTACTGGTTTAAGCTTTTCTACAACAGCCATCTTGGCAATGCTTTTACCTTTCCCAATTATTAATTTACTAAAAGAAAACGCTGGTGCTGAGAAGATTTTAAACCTGGTTTTAGCTACTATTTTTGCTGTCACAATAGCACTTACTGGATCACTTCCCACTTATGTGGCAGCTTTATTTGCTACATTTGTAGCATTACTGGTATCTAGAAAAAACTTGCATGGCTCCCAATCTTTAGCATATTTAGCCCTGCCAGCATTGATAGCCTTGGTAGTAACTGTACTTTCTTTAATTCCCCCTGTTGGTAAAGCCATAAATCCACTCTATACCAAAGCTCAAAATTTCCCACGGGAAGTCCAATTACCTTTTAACACTTCCTGGTATATTTCTACATCTAGCTTCAGGGATGCTCCTTTTATAGGCACTGGTCCTGGTACATATTTATTTAACTTCACTCAATACAAACCAATAGATTTTAACAACAGCCAGTTTTGGAATGTCAGATTTGATAGCGCTTTTAATGAATATTTGCAAGTTTTGGGAACATTGGGAGGAATAGGCTTAGCACTACTATTACTACTAACCTTAGTTTATTTAACCACTAGCTCAAAAACTCTCAAACAGTATCAATCAAATGGGGAAAATAGTTTTGAAGCATCACTAGCCATTGCTGGTTTAGTTTTCCTAGGTTTACTTGCCCTACACACTTCCACCCTAGTTATGATGGTGGTAGGAATAATTATTTTAGCCTCTTACATGAGCACAAACCCAAATCTAACTAGATCTCTTCACCTAAGACTAGGTGCTATTAAATCTAGTGGATCAGAAGGAGCGTCCTTAGATATATTTCCAGCGGTGTTTCTTTTAACAATACTGTGCTTGACAGCATATGGAGCATTTTTCATTGGTAAATTTGCCCTGGCTGATTTTGCTCATAGAAAAGCACTGGTTGCTGTGAATCAAAATAATGGCATAGAAACTTATAACCAATTAGTTAAAGCAGAAACCCTAAATCCTTATAATGATCTTTATAGAACAGATCTTGCCCAAACAAATTTTGCCCTGGCAAATGCTATAGCATCTGCTAAAGGCCCAACTGCTTCTTCCCCTTCTGGATCCTTAACAGATACTGATAGGCAAAATATTCAGCAGCTTTTGCAGCAATCTATTAATGAAAGCAGGAATGCCACAGTTATTTCTCCTAGGAGTGCTAATAACTGGGAAATATCAGGTAATATTTACAGACAAATTTCTGGGGTTGCTCAAAATGCCCTGCAGTTTTCCTTAGATTCTTATGGCAGAGCAATACAACTTGACCCTCTAAATCCTGTTTTAAGGCTTAATGTGGGTGGAATTTATTATTCAATTAAAAATTATGAAATGGCAGTTAGATTTTTCACAGATGCAGTTACTCTAAAATCTGATTATGCTAACGGGTTTTATAATTTATCAATTGCCTTAAGGGATAAAGGTGATTTGCCAAATGCTCAGGCAATGGCAGAACAGTTGGTGTCTTTGGTTGATCCAAAAAGTCCAGATTATAAGCTAGCTTCAGAATATCTAAAAGATTTAAAAGATCGGATTGCTACAGGTTCTGCAGCAGAGTCAAAAATTAGTCCACCTTCTGCTGCCCAAACCTCTCCACTACAAAATAATCAACAGAAAAAGGTCTTAGATCTACCCCAGCCAGAAAATATAGCCACCCCTCCTGCAGTTAAGAAATAGTTAATAGTTCATTGTTAATAGATAATAGGAAGACAATTAACTATTAGCAGTTAACAGTTATCAATTAATCAGTGGACCTGATCGGGCTTGAACCGACAACCTACTGAATGCCATCCAGTTGCTCTACCAATTGAGCTACAGGCCCTTAATCATACCCGACTGTTTTGACCTTAATTTAGTATTAACCAAAATTAACCCGAAGTCAATACCTATTTCTTACTAAAATACTCATAAACACCTTTTGAAATCTCTACTTCTTTCTCCACTGCATCATCCTCATATGTCACATCCTTTGCCATAATTACTATGACATAGGCACTCAAGGCCTCCCCTTGTGAGGCTAAATATACTATTCCAGCATCATTCCTTATACCTTTAAGCTCCCCTGTTTTATGAACAACTCTTACCCCTTCCGGGACTCCTGCTGGGATTCTGTCATTGAGATTACTAAGTGATAAATATTCTATAATCTTAGCTGATGCATCTTTTGATACTACCTCACCGTTATAAAGCTTCTTGAAAAAGAGTCCCATATCTGAGCTAGAGGTTGAAATTGGGTCTTTGATACTGGTATTTTTAGCTCCTATCTTATTTACCATATTTTGTATCTTTTCCCAACCAACTTTATCTGCCAGCATAATGGCTGCAAAGTTATCAGAAATCCTTCCTACTCTTACCATTGCTTCATCAACTGTGTAGGAAATATCACCTGATACATCCTCATAACCAAAATCCACACTCCCTAATCTTCCACTTAAATAATCTTTAGAAGCAGAGACTTTATTGTCCATTTTCAATTTTCCATTTTCAATTTCTTGCAATACTGCTGCAAGTAGAAATACTTTGTACAAAGATGCTGCAGGATATGCTTGTTCTTCATTTAAACCATATTTTTCACCACTTGCTAGATTTTCTATATAAATAGCATACTCACCCTCTGACTCTTCAAGCAAATCTCTAACAACTCCAGATAAACTACTATCCAAAAAACTGAAGCTAAAAGTTTTCCCTTCAAGAAATTTAGGAAATGGTATTTTACTCAAACCTACTATTACTAAAAGCAGAACCAGAAGATATACTGCCAACCTCAGCTTAAATGATTTCTTTTCCATGACTTTAGTCTACCTTAGTATTGACAACGGATTCAAAGGTACTCCTTTAAAGTGGATTTCAAAATGAAGATGAATGCCTGTTGAGCGTCCTGTAGAACCCATCTGGCCTATTGTTTGGCCACGGGATACACTTTGACCAACACTAACATAAATATTTGATAAATGAGCATAAAGTGACTGGTAACCATTCCCATGATCTATAACTACCCTATTCCCATATCCATAACCATCTGGCCAGCCTGCTACAATTACTCTTCCTCCATCAGTAGCTGCTATAGCTGGAGCAGAAGCATTAGCAATATCAGTACCAGGATGATACCAGGCGAAATATTGGGTAATCAGCCCTCTTGTTGGCCAAATAAAGCTTGCTCCATTTAGCGCATTAAAGGTAGGTGAAGATGAACCTTCAGCTAAGAACTTGGGTTGAGGTTTAGGTTTAGGTGCTGCAATCTCTGGAGGTGCGCCATCTGGAATAATCAACTTCTGTCCAGCCCGAAGGGAGAAATCATCTGGCACACCATTAAAGGGATAATCAACAATTGCTTGGGCATCTGCCTGGTATTTTTTGGCCAGGGAATGAACAGTATCACCACTTTTAACTGTGACTTCAACTCCACTGACAGGTAAAATCTTCAGGGTATCACCTGGCTTAACACTATTTACATTAATAATATTGTTTGCCCATTTAATTGTATCTACTGAGAGTGGACCAGTTGGGGTGGAGAATTTTTTGGCAATAGATGAGATAGTATCCCCACTCTCAACCGTATACTCAATGGTTTCAGATCTGGGTTTAACAGCTATATTTGTACGGGTATCCTGAGTATTATCTAAAATTAAACCATTCGGAAAAGGTTCAAATGAATCTACAAATCTAGGATCTGCTCCACCAACTCCTGGATATGTTGAGGAAACAAGAGTCCTACCCCCAAAAACTCCTGAGGCAATAAGTCCAATTGAGGCCAGCCCAACCATAGAAGCATGCCAAACTCTTTTTTGGATTACTCCCCTTCTGTACATCAAAACATCTACAACAAAGTTTTTAAAACCTTCAAAGCGCCTGCCTAAATCTGTAAGTTTTTTACGGGAGTACCAAGCAAAAGCTTTTAATAGAGCCTGGAGATCTTGGTGGATTGAATTCACCGAGTTATTTTACCATACTCTCCCTCTGTCATTCCTGCACTCATTGTCATGCTGTTACCTTGTCATCCCAAACCCGATTTGGGATCCATATTATATAGATGCTGAATCAAGCCTGCCCTAGCACCAGGCCAGGGTTCAGGATGACGCTAAAAGCGTCACTTTACGTCTTTTAATGTTTTCAAAAAGTCTGCATTTGAATCTGTTTTAGAAAGCCTATCCAGGAAAATTTCTGTTCTTTCTGTCTCTCCTAGTATCCCAATCATTCTTCTCATAATAATCATTTGCCTATAATAAACATCTTCGAAAAGTAATTGTTCTTGTCTTGTACCAGAGGCTTCTATGTCTATTGCAGGATATATTCTTCTCTCAGCTTGCCTTCTATCAAGATGAAGCTCCATATTTCCTGTACCTTTAAACTCTTCATAAATAAGATCATCCATCCTACTACCTGTATCAACCAGTGCTGTACCTATAATAGTTAAGGATCCACCCTCTTCACAATTTCTAGCAGCTCCAAAAAAGTGTTTAGGAGGGTAAAGTGCTACTGGGTCAAAACCACCAGAAAGCGTTCTTCCAGAAGGTGGTACTGATAAATTATAAGCACGTCCAAGCCTGGTTATGGAATCAAGCAAAATTACTACATCCTTACCCTCTTCCACTAACCTTTTAGCTCTTTCAAGGGCAATTTCTGCAGCTGTTGTTTGATTTTCTGCTGGCTCATCAAAGTTGGATGCAATTACATCACCTTTTATTGATCTTGATAAATCTGTTACCTCTTCTGGTCTTTCACCTACTAATACTGCCATTAAAATTACATCAGGGTGGTTTTTAGTAATTCCTGAGGCAATATCTTTTAAGATAGTAGTTTTACCAGCTTTTGGAGGGGAAACAATCAGACCTCTTTGGCCAAAACCAATTGGGGCCACCAAATCTATCACTCTTTGAGATAAAGGTGCTTTACCAGTTTCAAGTTTAAGATGCTTATTTGGATAAATTGCTGTTAAATCTTCAAATTTAACTCTTTTTTTAGGTCTGCCATCAGTTGAAACAGACTTTTCAGCATCTTCTCCATTAATTTTATCTACCTGAAGTAAACCAAAATATCTTTCAGTTTCTTTTGGGGGTCTAGCTGCCCCTTCTACAAAATCTCCCATTCTCAGACCAAAACGTCTTATCTGACTAGCAGAAATATATACATCGCGCTCTGAAGGTATATATTTAGGCCGCAAAAATCCATGTCCTTCTGACATAATGTCTAAGATTCCTGAAACTTTCTCTGTTGGAACATCACGGTCTGGATAATCACGATTGCCATTGTAACGTGAGTGGTAACCCCCTCGATAATTGTCATTCTGACCTTCGGAGAAGGGGTGTGTTGGCGAAGCCGAAGAATCTCTAGATTCTGCTTTTAAATATTGAGATTCCTCGCCACTCGCCCCTCCTTCGGAGGTAACGCTCGGAATGACAGGAGAGGATTGTCCCCCAACTAACTCTTCAGCTGAAGTGTCTTCCTTTTCAGGTGTATCTTTACCTCCTGTGGAGGGGTGTACTGGTTTAAATGATTTACTGTATGGCATAAGTTAAAGTTAATGGATAATAGTCAATTGTTATTAGTTAATAAACTCTGGAAGGAAAGTAACTGAAGTGCTTATAGCTTGATTAAACCATAATCTTAAACAAGTGTCAATATTATATCTTGAATTGTCTGTCTTCCCAAAGATAATTTGCATTTGAGGCAAGCTGTTGATCCGGTCCTTTATTAAATCTCTTTAATTGTCTACCCAAAGGTAAGAAAGCAGCTGCAGCCCAAGCCATTACTGGAAGACCTGTTTTTGGAAGTTCTTTGGTTTCAGCAACTCCTGCAAGTCTTACAACAGGAGCATTTTGAATACAAACTATTTTCTGATTCTCTACTTGTTTAGTAGTATTTGCTGGACATTCAACTGAAGCTACTTGAATAGCAAGAGGCTGAGATTGAACAACTGGAACTTCCCTAACTATTGTAGTTCCAGGAACATTTACAGTAACTACTTGCTGGTTAGTTTGAGTCTGAGTATTTGTTTGTGTTTGGCTGCCACCTACTCCAGGAATTGTTACAACTGGAATGACTTGTCTAGGAGGAGTAGATACTGCTATACTTGGCTGACAAAGCAAAGTCCCTGTACAATTTGGGTTCTGAGAAGCTCTACAGGTAGCACTTCCATCTGCATTCCGGACACAAGTATCATATGCTGGTTGTCCACAAAAGGTGCTTGTTACAAGTGTTGGACAAGCAGGTAAAGATGATGTTGGATTAGGTGCTGGTGGTGCAGCAGGAGTGAAACATCCATTAGGAACAGATACTCCATAACTTCCACTTTGGACAGTGCCACCACTGCAGTTTTGTCCAGCATAAGCAAAAACAGTCACAATATAAGTTGCATCAGTCCTAATTGGATAGCTTCCAAAATTATTAGAAGTACTTCCCCCTACACAAGTAGAAGCTACTGTATTACCAGAAAGCTGAAGAGTTGCTTGATAAGAAGCAGCTCCAATAGAAGACCAGCTAGCAGAAATATTTTCTTGGTTTGAAGCAGCACAAATAGCAGATGCTGTTACATTTAATGGTCCATAAGACGGCTGTTGTGGCTGTGGTTGAGGCTGAGGAGCAGGTTGCGGAGCAGGTTGTGTTGGCTGTGGAGCAGCAGGAGTTCCACATTGACCTATTACATCAAATGCATAAACACATCCATTAGCATCTGCTCCAGAAGTTGATGGACTGTAATATCCACCATGTTTATGGATCATTTGGTTTACATTTGTATCACAATAATTGTGGTCATCAGGACATGATGGAGTTGGTGCAGGAGCTGGCTGAGCTGGTGCAGGCTGGTAAACAGGAGCACTAGGTGCTTCTGGGGGGAAATACATACCCTCTTGAGTACCAGGATTAGCACAACCCAAGTAACCAAACTCTGCATCTAATGGACAATCATTATCTGCTAAAGCAGCCTGAGGTCCTTTTTGAGTAATACTCAAACCAGCTTGTCCACTTGCTACAAAAAGTATCAAAGCAGAAAATATTAATAGTAGAAAACGGGTTATTTTATTCATAGTTTATTATTGACCCTCAATTTTAATAGTAGGTTTACCTGGAGTCACAACAGCCCGTATTGTAGGAGGTTCTTCTACCTCTACATGAACATGGCCTGTATAAGCCAAATCAGCACTATTATATCTATATCCCTCTGCATCAGAACCATATCTATCTGCGCGGCCACGATGACCTTTTCTTACTGGACGACCATTATCATTTTCATCATCCTGGTTATTTCTTCTTGACCTTCTTAAAGCAAGCAATAGTATCGCTACTCCTGCTGCAAATCCTGCTGCAAGTAGCCAAGGAAGCAAATCTGCAATCAATTCTTTAATGTCGTCTTGATTATATTCAACCTTTCCTGGTATTGAAGGATTTACAATAGAGGACTTATTGATACTTTGACTAGTCCCTTGTTTTTTAAGAGCCTCTTGTATAGATTGGTGTAATTCAGTTCTAGTCTTTGCATTTAAATCTCTTACAGGTTCAAGTGGATCTTTTAATATTCTGTCTATTGCTTCTGGGTGTAATATAGTTTCTTTTTTACCATCTGTAGTTTTATGTTCAACTCCTAACTCTCTTCCAAACCATTCTACATCTACTGCTCCAGAAGCAATTTTTGTTTTATAAGAAGTATTTTCTGGATGTTGAGTTGAAACTAATGTTAGATTTAATCCAGGAACTATACTTCCATCTGGCTTAACATAATCATCATTACATATGACATTAAATTTCACATGTGCATATGCAACATTTTTATCCAATCCAGGAACATAAGAGATTTTAGGTGCTTCTTGTTTAAAAAGGTCTCTTTGATATTCAGTCTTACCATCCAAAGAAGTAGCTACCATTTGACCACCCAAAGCAGGTTTTTCTATATAAGGATCTAGCGGAGTTTTAACTCCTTTATCAAAAATGCCTGGTCGTACATCACCTAATCCCCATCTTTCTAAATCAATAAAAGGAACTTGTTTACCAACTATTTCAAAAGGAACAGTTTGACCTTTACATTTAACATCTACTGCATAGGCTATTCTAGGTCCAAAATCTAAACTAAAGTTTGGGTCATGGGAAACAAGAGCTGGTCTCTGATGATCTTGTAATATAGCATCAGCAATAGTTGTAGCAGTATACTCAGAAGCTGCACCAGTAACACCAAGTCCTATAGCAGCACTTGTTCTACCTAATTCGTTTAATGGGATGTTTCTTAAAATATCTAACATGTAACTGGGAATTATACTATGGGGTCAAATGTTTGTCAAGTCCCATTGGGGATTAGGGCTTAATTGTAACTGTAGATGATGCTCCTGTAGAAGAAGAGGTTCCACCAGTAGCATGTCCCCCAGTGGAAGTACCACCTGTGATAGTAACAATCTGGGTATTAGTTTGAATCTGTTGGTTTGTTTGGATTTGACTTTGTTCTATACCATTATTTATAGTAGGTATTGGTAAAAATGTAGGCTCAGCTGTAGGAAAAGGGGTTGGGAAAGGTGTAGGAAATGGAGTAGGATTAGGACATATCAGAGTTCCACAAGTAACTGGTAAATTTACGTCACAGCTATAAGTTATCTGCCCAGAGTAGTAACAACCAGCTGGAGCAGTGGTACAAGTTATGTTAGTACAAGTGCTAGTAACTGGGCAAGTATAAAACTGGCAGTTATTATTAGGGTTTCTGGCTACTATTGTCCCATTTGGGCATATAAAAGTGTCTTGCGTACAAACACTTCCACCTGAGGTAATAACTACATTTGCACTGCAGTACTTAGTTTCCACATTATCTTGAACTTGTAATCTAATATTCCTGGATACAGAGAAAGAATAGCCTTGCAGTGTAGATTGAAACCAATCATTATATACGCCATTTTCATCTAAATCCCAGCGGAAACTAGGAGCAGATCTACCAGACGGCTGTTGTATAGAAGTAGTAAAGGTAGGATAAAAAGGTGCCATACCTGTTTGAGAAGAGGGGTTAATAGTACAACTTAGCTGCGTACCTGTACCTGTGCTGTTAGGAGTAGTTCCTGCCGGACAAGTAATCTGGCAGTTATTATTCGGGTCAGGGTTTGCCCAAACTCCCCCACCGCCACCATCATCTGAATTATAATAACACCAGACTGGTTGAATCCCTGAACAATTTTGTTGTACTGTGCCTGCTACAGAAAATGTCCCTTCATATAAATTTCCAGATTCACAGTTATTCCCAGGTCTAATTCCTATTCTATATGAAGTATTATTTTGTAGTCCTGAGACATTAACACTAGTGCTAGTGTAATTATCATTGGTAAATAATGTTACCCCAGATGCTGTCCTAACAGTCACAGCATAAGCACTTGCGTTTTGAGCTGGACTCCAGGAAACAGTTGTGCTTGTTGTTCCTGCTGGTAACTGACTAGAGGGTGAGATATTACTAACAGCTCCAGTTGGGGCAGGGCAAGTAAAATCTGCAAAAATAGGTATGGCAGCACTGGTATTGAAGAAGAAAAATAGTACAAAAATGGATACTCCCAGGGTTAGGTATTTAGCAAACTTTTTCCAAAAAAGTTTTTTGTAAAGTATGTTTTTCACATCTTCTTAGATTTTCCTAAATTTCCTGATCTCTGTCAAATAGTTAGCTTGATTTACATATTTATATTTGCGTCTTCCAAAGCTGCTTAAAGATGCTCCCAATGGCAGAAAAGCTGAAGCTGCCCAGGCTATTGCAGGAAGTCCTGTTTTAGGAAGTTCTGTAACAGCCATCCCTTTTACATATGTAGGTGTAGAGGGAGCTGCTGCTAAAGTCACTCTTCTTTCCAGTATCTGTTGTGCTGAGGTAGGCCTAGAACCACCTATCCCACTAATAGTAACTGTTGATGATCCTCCAGTAGCAGAAGATGAGCCTCCTGTAGCATTACCCCCTGTAGCATTCCCACCAGTTACAGCTACTGTTTGGCGGTTATTTTGTGCTTGCTGGTTTGTCTGGGTCTGAGTTTGGGTAACAGGTACTGCAGCCGCTACCGGAGCCTGAGCTGCAGGCTGAGCAGTAGGGGTTACAGGAGTGGCTGCTTGAGCTGGTGCAGGACAAGTCACTTCTCCAATACAAGCACTGTTTACAGAAGAGACACAATTAGAATAATGTTTAACACTTCCATCAGAATACCATTGATCGGCAGTGCAACCTAAATCATAACCTAGGACTGTCCCGTTACAATACAATTTGGTGCCTGCTTGACCTGGTTGGTTTGGGCATGGTGTAGGTGCTTGAGCTGTAAGAGTAGGGGTGGTTGGACTTGTGGGAGCTGCGGGTTGAGTGGGTTGAGTTGGAGCAGGTGCAGCACTACAACTTGAACATTGCCCACCATTACACCAACCACCATTACACTGATCACAAGCTCCAGCTGAGGCACCAGAACAAGTACAAGCTTTTCCAACAAAACAGGCGGGAGCCTGGGCTTGTGGTGGGCCTGCTGGAGGCCCGGCAGGTGGAGCAGATTGAGGAGGAGCTGCAGGCTGTGAAGGCTGAGCTGGTTGTTGTTGAACTGCCGGTGGACAGTTAAACCAGTTACATGCACTATCATCTTGGGAAGCAATTACTATTTTAGGCTCAGCACAGGTACTTGTTTCTACCCTTCTACTTTTATTACATGAGATACATTCATTGTGTTGATCAGTTTGGCAAGTTGGAGCTGCAGGTTGGGATGGCTGAGCAGGAGGTGCAACTGCACTGTATCCGCAATCAGCTGAGTCTTGACAAGCATATGGGCCTCCTTCACCTGTCTTACAGGTGGTATCTTGCCATATATTATATGTACACATTTGGGTAGTACCAGGCTGACAATGGGTAGTTGTCCCAATCTTATCGCTCTGATGACAATCTGATCCCCCACTAGATGGCGCATCTGGAGGTGTTAGCTCTGGAACCTCGGGTGGTGTAGACTGGGGTTCTTGTACAGGGGGAAGTATTTCAGGAGGTATAGGGACAACATCTGGTGGTAGAGGATCATCAGGAAAAAGGGGCTGGTCTCCAGGATTTTCTAGCAAAGCCATTACTGCTTGAGGTGAGTTATAAGAAATACCAATTGGAACAAAAACTAGTAAAGCTAGGGTAAAACAAAGGTTTAAAATAGTGTATTTAATGAATTTCTTAAAAAAACGTGGGTTTTTAAGGGGCTGACTACTCTTTTCCATTTATTTTTATTTAGTTTTATTAATCTCATGGTACTATTGAAAACTAAGAGAAAAATAAAAAAAATGTAATAAATTGGAAAGAATCTATAATAAAAACTAGAGGATATATGCTATCCTAGATAGGAGACTAATCCCTGCCCAAGATTAGTCTCCAATATAGAACACCACACAATTTAGCCTCAATTCGGGGTATTGACAAGGGATCAAAATAGATCTAATGTGGATTATAGAAGGTATAACTTCGCTGCTCTGAAGTTATATTTTCGTAATTAACTAAAAGGGCATTGCTATTCGAGTCCGTCTGCGGTAGTAATGCTCTTTTTTTGACCAAAAAGCTCTTTTCCCTTATTTTCCCTTTTAATGTGCTTAAAATAAAAGAAGATAGTGAGTCCGTCTGCTTCTCACTATCTTCTTTTTAACCTCTGACCATCAGAATTATCTTTTGATCAGATTTCTGTAATGCTTCTTTTACCTGTTGTGACACTTGATCCTCTTTAGCTTTTAATCTCTTATTCTTTTTAATTCCTGCTAGGCGGTGTAAAAACATGTATTTAAAATTTAGCACTTCAAAAACTATTTGTCAAGTATTCGTAGTCCGATAGTTTTTTTTACTCTCTTTTTACCTAGACCTGTAGTTTCCTAAAAGTGATGTTACTATATTTTTGGACTGTTATAATAGTCTAAACTAGACTATACTTTTTACTATTCACAAGATATTTTGAATTGTGGAAAACTGGGCTGAAAGATATTAACCTATTGCAAGATATGGAGAGGCTGGAGGATTATCTCCATAAACTAATCTTTGAATCATGGCCTTTACTAGTGGTTCCTTTAATCCTATCTCAAAAGCCTCTATCCTATCTTCTTTACCATCTACTAATTTAAAAACAGTATCTATATCATCCACCAAAGGCTCAATATACTCCCCATTCTCATCTAAGGCTAATATATGCCATCTATTTTGCGTATCAGGCTTTCTTCCTACCCCAATACACAATCTGTACCAAAGTCCATTTGGAGCTTCTTTCATCTTGGCAACCAAAGGTCTACGCTGGGCTTTAGGAGTTTCAGCAAGTTTTCTAAAAGCATCCTTGCCTGCTTCCTTAAACTTCAAAGGGCACATTTGAGCTATTAAAAGATCTACTTTTGCATTATATGTCACTGTAAGTCCTCTATAATTTTCACCTGGTGCAATTTGTGGCTGTTGGCAAACACCTTCCACATGTACTAATTCAGCACACTTTCCAGCTGATATAGAGGGAGACTTATCATCAATAATTTCTTTTTGTCTTCTTGCAAAATCTGGACTGGAGTTATATGTTTCCCACATAGCTTGAGTTAAAAGCTGCAATCCACCCATGTCACCGGGAGGACCCTTATAATGCAAGGATCTCAATCTTGGGCTGTTATTTGGCCTCCAATTTGTTTCTATAAAATAAGCACTTTCTGGAACAACATAATAATAAAGATCAAATGGTCCAATGTCTTCAATATTCATTCTAGGCACCTTAGTAGGAGTTAAAGTAGGTGTTGGGGTAGGAGTTTCTGGAGATTGAGATAAACCTGAACATCCACTCAAATACCAAGCTGCAGTAACAAGTCCACCAAACATCAACCCTCTTCTTTCTTCTAAATATTCTGCACTCATTAAGGCTGATTATGGTCTTACTTAGTTAATAACTTAAAAGAAAAGTGTAATAAATTTGTAAATCTAGCTAGGTTTAGCAAAAATCATTCTGCCTGCTGGAGATTGCAGGTTTTTAGTAACTTCTACACTAATATTTTTCCCTAAAGAGGGAGCTGCATCTTTTACCACCACCATTGTCCCATCTACCAGATACCCTACCCCTTGTGTAGGATCTTTACCCAAATGTGTAATCTTAATCTCCATATTCTCACCAGGTATAGCTATAGTTTTGACAGCATTAGCCAAATCATTAACATTTAAAACTGCTACATTAGAAACCCCTGCCAAACGGTTGAGATTAAAATCAGTAGTAACAATCCTGCCATGTAGACTTTTTGCAAGCCTCAACAGCTGATCATCTACTTGTTTGCCGCTCACATCTCTATCCCAAACTTCTACCCTGATACTTTTGACCTTTTTAAGATTCTCTATTAGCTCAAAGCCATGTCTTCCACGGGCTCTTTTTAAAAAATCTGCTGAATCTGATACTTGTTGTAGCTCTGTTAAAACAAAAGAAGGAATCAGTATAGTTCCATATAAAAAGCCAGTTGTGGCAATATCCAAAATCCTGCCATCAATTATAGCTGAGGTATCCAAGATTAAAGGCTTTTGTAAAGAAAGAGTTCCGATAGTTGGAGAGTGAGTCATAAAAGGTAAGTGGAGAGTCTCACGGGGCAGTCTCATTGTTTGATTAAGTATCTCTGTTGCCAGCCTTACAACTAACAGGTTAAATAAAGATAAAGCAATAATGGTAATTCTGGTTGCTAGGTCTGGGAAAACCATGAAACCAATCACCCCAGCCAAAAAAGTAAGAACAGGCCTAATGACAATAGGATCTATACCTGGTATAGGTGGTAAAAGTTCAGAATATATAATAGCTAGTGTGGCCGCAAAAATAGCTAGCACCAGCCTCAAAACAAGCTTTATATTCACTTAGATGACTTCCTTTAGCAAGGGGGATGAACTCAAATTTGGAAAAATCCTTGCTAGAATCATTTTCTCACAATGGTGTTAATATAACAATATGAAAAATTCTACACTTAGAGCTTGTCTTCTGCTTTTTTTCTTGAGCATTATCATTTATTTCCCCTCTCTTAATAATAAATTTGTACTTGATGATCCATCTCAGATTATAAATAATCCAGCTGTCCATTCAATTTCCAATATTCCCAAGCTTTTTTTGGGCAGTACTTTTGCAGGAGGTGGTGGCTTAGAAGGGGTCTATTACAAGCCTGTGATGACCACTTTCTATACAGTTATTTATAGTCTTTTTGGGGCAAATCCTCTACCTTTTCATCTGATACAAATTATTCTCCATACTCTAAATGCCTTCCTAGTTTTTTTATTTTTAAAACATTTTTTTAAATTAAGCCTTTCACTTTTCCTTTCTTTAATTTTTCTAGTTCATCCTATTAATACTGAAGCTGTGGTATATATTTCTAATTTACAAGATACTTTGTTTTTCTTTTTTGGAATGTTAGCCCTTTTGCAACTCTCTAAAGACAAACTTAGGTTCAAAAACTATCTGTTATACACACTTTTTGCCTTACTTTCACTTCTTTCCAAAGAAACAGGAACTTTATTTGTACTAATTAGTATGGTTTTTGCAGCTACAAGATTTAAAAAACCAGTAGGTTTCATCATGCTTAATGTCTGCCTAATAACTTTTTATGGTCTGGTTAGATATGCTGCTGTAGGAATACCCAATTCCTCTGACACTCCTTTTCCTATCATGAGGTTACCTTTTTGGGAAAGGGTCCTTAATATCCCTAGTATTATTTTTCATTACTTAAAAACTTATTTTTATCCAAAAGACTTGGCTGTTGGCCAGATGTGGGTTATTAAAGGAATAAATTTTAAAGATTTTTACTTGCCTCTAGTAGCTAATTTTTTAGTGCTCTCTGGCCTAATTTTACTTGGTTTGAGGCTAAAAAATAGTCCACAGTTTAAAACTTTTCTCTTTTTTACTACCTGGTTTATTTTAGGCTTAGGGTTACATCTGCAGATAATTCCACTAGATGCAACAATTGCTGATAGATGGATGTATTTCCCGGGAGTAGGAATCTTGGGAATAATTGGCATTATCTTCTCCGTCATTGCGAGCCCCAGAGGGGCGTGGCAATCTCAAATTAGATTGCTTCGTCGGGGACTCCTCGCAATGACAATAATAATTTTAATCCTGCTTTCCATTAGATCTTATACCAGAACTCTTGACTGGAAAGATGGGCTAACTCTAGCTTTACACGATACCAAAACTAATACGGATAGCTTTGTCATGGAAAATAACTTGGGATTTGAATATATTGAGGTAGGCAATTATGAGGAAGCCCTGCCTCATATTGAAAAATCCACTTTCCTTGCTCCTTATTGGTGGCTAAATTGGAATAATTTAGGAGTAATTTACAGACATTTTGGTGATACACAAAAGGCAGAGCAAGCTTTTAAAAAATCAGCTGAAAATACTAATAACTTTTATCTTCCCTACCAAAACTTAGCCGAACTTTATCTCCATTTTAAGGATCCAAGAGATGCTGAAACATTTATTGCCCAAACATCTGAAAAACTAACTTTAAATGATTCTTTGTGGTTTTTGTTCTCTATTACAGAATACAAATTAGGCAATCTGGAAAATGCTCTAAAAGCAGCTCAGCAGGCACAATTTTTAAATCCTAACAATCAAACTTATGCCCAGTTAGTAACTGCTCTACAAAACAACCAGAAAATCCTGATTCAGAAGCCAGAGTTTTAAAAGCGAAACTAAACCCGAAACAGGACCCGAATTCAAGGCTGTTATCAACTACTTTTCCACAAAATACGGGCTGCATCTGCTAAAGATTTAGCATTTTTTGAACTAATGACAGATATATAACCAAGCTTTTGAGCCTCTTTAATCCTTTTATCCAGGTTTCTAACCTCTCTAAGTTCCCCAAGTAGTCCTACCTCCCCTACTAATGCTGTCTTGGAAGATATAACTTTGTCCTTAAAAGAGGAAATTATGGCCAGACATATCCCAAGATCACAAGCTGGCTCTGTAATTCTAAATCCGCCTGTTACATTTACAAACACATCCTGCTCATGCAAAGGTAGTCCTAACCTTTTTTGTAAAACAGCAACTAGTAACTGAAGCCTATTATTATCTACTCCTAAACTAACCCTTCTAGGCACAGGCAGATTAGATCTAGTTACAAGGGCTTGGATTTCTACTAATATTGGCCTCAGACCTGTTAAAATAGGCACAACTGCTGAGCCTGGGGCATTTTGCTTTGTTTCCAAAAAAATTTTGGAAGGGTTTTTAACCTCTAACATCCCCTCCTGCGTCATATCAAAAATCCCTACCTCATCTGTAGGACCAAACCTATTTTTATCAGATCTGAGTATTCTAAATTGGGAATTAGCATCCCCTTCTAATGATAAAACTACATCTACCAGATGTTCCAAAGTTTTGGGGCCAGCAATTGTGCCCTCTTTGGTAACATGACCGACAATAAATATTGGGATATGAAGGTTTTTAGCCAGTCTTTGCAAACGGGTAGCACATTCTCTAACCTGGGAAACTGTGCTAGCAGCAGAAGATAAATCAGAAGTTGTTAAAGTTTGAATTGAGTCTATTATTACTAAATCAGGCTTAAAAGAATCAATTGTAGAGGTAACCACATCTACATCTACCTCATTTAAAATAGGAATGTTGGATTTGGGATCTATTCTATCCACCCTGATTTTAATTTGCTGGGCAGATTCTTCACCAGAAACATAAAGCACCTTCCGGTTGTCATCCTGAGCGATTAGCGAAGGATCTCCAGATTTAATCTTGAGATTCCTCGCTCCGCTCGGAATGACGGAGGAATGTATATTCAGTGCTAACTGTGTCAGAAGAGTACTCTTACCTATTCCAGGATCCCCAGAAACCAAAATTACAGAACCTTTTACAATTCCTCCACCTAAAACTCTATCAAATTCTTCTATTTTGGTTGTGATCCTAACGTAATGTTTTTTCTCTACATCTTTTAGGTTTAAAATCTGGCCAGGAGCAGCTTTCCTACTCCCAGATTTTACTTGTGTTTCATTAGTTACTTGCTCTACAAAAGAGTTCCAGGAATCACACTGTGGGCACTTACCCAAAAAAGATGAGGACTGGTAACCACATTGCTGACAGACGTAAACAGAGCTGCTCTTTGGCATAATATTAAATTAAAAATTAAAAGTGAAAAGTGAAAAGTTGCAACTAGAAGTTAAAAATTTTGAACTTTGAACTGTAATTTTGCACTTTGAATTTTGCATTTTGAACTCACTTATAAATAAGGCCTTCAGTTGAAGTTAGCATTGGAACTAAGTTTACTCTTCTTCTATTTGAATCAACACTATCTACCAAACAGCTTATTTTCTGCCCAACTTCATAGGTTCCAGACATCTTTGAGCTTGGCATAAAACCCTCTATTCCATCTTTCAAAGTAAAGCTTACTCCTTGATCTGAAATAGCTGAGACTGTCGCAGAAACTACATCATCTGCAGGATAACTTTCAGCAATTTTTGCAAAAGGATCCTCTTTTAAGGCTTTCAAAGATAAAGTGATCCTCCCATAATCCTGATCTATAGATAAAATTTGCCCTTTAACCTCATCTTTTACCTTAAGTGAAGATGTTGGATCCTCAATTTTTTCCCAAGTTACATCTTGTGGGTAAACCAAAAAAACTTGACCCTCAGCTTCAACTATTGCTCCAAATGGATAAACTGCCACCACATGTCCTGTGATTTCTTGACCTACTTTAAAGCTATCTAATTTAGTTCTAACTTCACCTGTAGCCATTCCCTTTTGAGAAAAAATTAATCTATTATTATTTTGATCAATTTCTATAACATAAGCTTGCAGGTTTTGTCCCACAATATCAGATCCAGCTACAACTAACTTTCCTAAGCCGTCTATTCCTATCTGAGATCCAGGCAAAAATCCTCTAATTCCTTCCACTTCTAAGATCAAACCACCTTTGTTAATCTCAAGTACAGTACCATTTAATTTTGAATTTTGATTTTTGGCATTTATAAACCTGGCCCAATCAATGCTCTTGCCAAATCTACCACGGGATGAACGGATAGTAACTGGTTTGTGGGAAGCTAATGTTGTTTGGCCAGATTCATTTTCTACCTGAACTACAAATGTTTTTAGAGAGTCTCCAGGTTTTAGATTTTTAAGGACATCAGAAGATAATTCCTTTTTTGGTAAAATACCTTCTGATTTTGTGCTTAAATCAAGTAATATTTCTTTATCTAAAACAGCAATCACAATGCCTTCAATTTCCTGGCCAGATTGTAAGAGGAGAGTTTTATTAGAAAGAGAAGCTAAAAGCTCCTCCATAGTTTTAGGACTAGAATTGATAGTTTTGTTCAGACACGTTCACCTTCGCTTTCTATATAGGAAAAGGGTCAAGATCATTATTTATATCCTGCTTCGCAGAAATAGTGCTTGACCCGTTAAAATCTCATTTAGAGATTTTAACCCCGGCAATGGGGTATTTTCACATATCCTTGCGAATACATTATCGTCCCCGCTAGTAAGTTTCACGACTCTGTTCGGAATGGGAAGAGGTGGGACCTTACCGCTGAAAATCACCGAGGATTGTAGTATATAAGCAAAGCTTGCGATAGTCAAGCCTATCTAATGTTTTTTTATTAAGTATCAAGAGTTACAAAGAAAGTGGGTGGGTGTTTTTGGAGGTTTAAGTTTTAGCAACTTCTACAGAACGAGTCCTTGGACCGCCAGGGACATTGAGAGGCAGCAGACCCGAATAGACAAAGCAGTAGCCACCCTGACCGTAACTGGCATGAACAACCTGACCCCTGCAGCGAGTAGACAGGATTCTAACCCAGGTATCAACTTCATCCAAATATTGATCTGTTAACAACTTGCTTTGTTCACTAGCTATTGCATAAATATTTAGAGTGTGTCCTACTCTATGATTTTTCCTTACAATTTCTTCTGCCTGTTGTTGATTAGTTTTTGCATGAGGAGCATGAATAGTTTTTTCTGTTTTCATCCATCCATAAAGTTCAATTAAATTGCCGTCTTCATCTACATTTAAAACAGACGTCCCTTCTTGAAAAGCCAAACTCCCCAACCTGGGAGAACGTTTACCTAATCTGACTAAACCTTCAGGAGCTGTTGAGACAACTTGAGGTGTATATAAAGCAAAGTCTGGGATAGATGGCTTTCGAATTCTAAACCCTATACCCATAAACTCTCTGATATCCTTTTCACTATAAGGAGCCTGAGGAACTACTAAATCTGCTTGAGAAAGCCCCATTGCTTCTCTTCCTGCATACCAGAAAGCTTGATTAAATTCAGATAAATATTGAGGGTTTGCCAAATTGGTTTTATATTGGGCCTTTGCTAAACATAAAGTATTCTCTGCAGTAACTATAGCTGGCCCTGGGATTTGAAATTTTGGTTCTTTGCTTACCATAATTTAAGATATTTTACTATCCTAATTGTACCCTAGAATGTGAATACGGCTTCGGGCGCCATAGTCACGCCAAAGGCGGACGACGGCGTCCTCAATATGAAGACCTATCACCCGACTTCGCATGAAGCTTCGTCGGGCAATGCCAAAATTTTTCAACTATGACCATTAGTATTGCTTGGCTAAATACCTTACGGTACTTACACCGGCAACCTATCAACCTAGTAGTCTCCTAGGGGTCTTAAAGATTCCTAATCTTGGGGTCTGCTTCGTGCTTAGATGCTTTCAGCACTTATCATAAAGCGACGTAGCTACCCTGCGCTGCCATTGTAATGACAACAGGCACACTAGAGGTCACCTCATCTCGGTCCTCTCGTCATTATGTTAACTCTAATTTCTTAGAGAATCAGACTATATCTTTTCCGCCGACTTCACGCTGCGGAATTGGCATATAAAGTAAGTTTAAATTCCAGATTATCTGGTACCTTACTTATCAGTCGTTACGGGGACATCTACTAAAGCATTTCTCTGTGAGGAAAAATAATTATATTCCCTCATTTTTTGAATCCAAACTACAGTTTCTGTTTTTGAAACTAACTTTTGCTGCAACTTTGGAATAAGATCTAATATTAATCTTGCTTGTTCCCTTTTAAATCTAAGATAAGGTTGAAGTTTTGATAAAATTTCAAAAACTTTTTGAAATCCTTCAATACGAAGCTCGCAAATGTGGTCGTTTCTTGTATAAACATAGCCACATTCTAGAACTTTCTTTATCCATTCAATCTCTTTTAGATGTTTACTATCTTGGTAAAAACATATAACTGTCTTTACCCTGAAAACATCTTTACCTAATTTACGACGGTGCATTTGAAGCATTATACTTCCATCACCGTCCAAGAAACCTGCAATATATGCTAGATTTTCAGAATTTACTTTAGAGAGTCTTCCCACGGTATTACCCATTGACTTTTGTGTATGGATTTATCATAGAACCGAAATAAACCCAAAGTCAAGAGGGCTTCACCGTTATTAGCCAACTTGTCATCCTATATTTCTATAGGAAGTAGCAATTGCTTACTAGAGATAACTCCCCTCAAGAATCAAAACGCCCATACTGGATAGAGTCCAACCTGTCTTACGACGGTTTGAACCCAGCTCGCGTACCGCTTTAACTGGCGAACAGCCAGACCCTTCCCACCGACTTCAGCAGGAGGATGCGATGCACATAAATCATGTATCACTACATGTGTAGACTATATCTTTTCCGCCGTCATTATACGCTGCGGAACTGGCATATAATGGAAGTTTAAATCTGGATTATCCAGTACCTTCCATATAAGTCGTTACGGGGTCAAGTTAACTTGAAGTTAGATGTTAGAAATTAGAAGGTAGATTATGAAATTAGATTTTAGATGTTGGATAACTTTTCCAGTTTTGAAGCAATTTAGTAAGTTGCTTACCTAAAATGTCATATCTTTTAAGTAAATCTTCACAAAATTCTTCTTTCCAAAAACCTAAGTCTTTGGTAAAACTGATATGTACAACCATTTCATTGCATGATCCAATTGCAGATAAAAGATATCTCTTGAATTCTCTTTCAAATAACCTTTTAGCATATCCTTCAGCTATATTTGCTGGAATAGATTTTGATGCTCTGCGCATCTGATCCACAAGAATATGTTTCTCAGTTAAAGGAAGCCTTATGATTGCTCGATTGATTATCAGAGCTAACTCATAAGATTCTTGATATACCTTTAAATCTTTAAAACTTTGAATCATTAATTTGATTGTACTTGAACCAACTTCTAACTTCCAATCTCTTCTTCCATCTTCCAACCTCAAACATCTAACCTCAATATCAACCGACTTCCCACGGTATTGTCTTTTGACATCTTAATTCAGAGTAACCCGAATTAAAGCCGAATGTCAATAGAGTCCACCGTTATTAGCCAATTTGCTATAGGAATTTTCTTCCTAAAGGGCCCACGGTCATTATATAGACCGAAGCCGACATCGCTGTCAAATTTTTCTGCAATTACTCGCAGGATCAGACTATACCTTCACCCTGCACCATCCGGTGCGGGGGCTAGCCTTTTATTCAAGTTTTATTCCAGAATATCTGGGACCTTGAATCCAAACCTTTTTAGGGGTTTAAGTCGTTACGGGGTCCGACTTTATGTCGAACTTCCCTCGGTGTTGCCCTTCTATTGCTAGTTAGGGGTTCTCCGATTTTAGCTAGTTATTTTTCAAAAAGACCATTATTTGGTTTAACATTCTACAAAATTACTTCTGTCGCACCCCAATGTGTTAAGGTGCCGAACCTTGCCGTCCTTGTGGACTGTAGGGCAAGACTAGCCTGTTATCCCCGGGGTAGCTTTTATCCGTTAAGCTCTATCCGTCCCACGACGAAATAGAGGATCATTAAGACCTACTTTCGTATCTGCTTGACTTGTTTGTCTTGCAGTTAAGCACACTATATACCTTTACGCTTTACAGCCGGTTTCCATTCGGCTTAAGTGTACCTTTGTACCCCTCCGTTACTTTTTTGGAGGGGACCGCCCCAGTCAAACTGCCCGCCAGACCTTGTCCCACTCCCAGTTTTTATATGGGTTATGGTGAGACTTGAAATTTCAAAAGAGAGGTGTTTCATTGTCGACGAATCTCCCTCCTACGCTATACAATTAAACTTTCAAATCAGGGCCAAGCTACAGTAAAGCTCCACGGGGTCTTTTTGTCCAAGTATGGGAAGGCCGCATCTTCACAGCCATTGCAATTTCGCCGAGTCTATCCTCAAGACAGTCGCTAAGTCGTTCTACCTTTCGTGCGGGTCTGAACTCGCCAGACAAGGAATTTCGCTACCATAGACTTTTTCGTTATCACTCTACTTTTAAATTTTAAAAGAGAGATCCTGTATATCGCTATACAGTTCGGACTATATCATCCCCGATTGTATCGGAGCTCGACGTATAGTCTCTGAGGATTGATCCAAAGTACTAAAGATTTCTTCTAAAGTGTGCTTTCTACCTTTTCCGCGCTGATTCATTTCGAACGCGGTTTGAACAATTTTCTTAAATCCTAAAGTTGTACGGTGTTCTTTTCTAGATAACATTTCTACTACTTCTTTAAAACGGATGAATTCCTTGTACTTTTGCCCAATAATTGGGTAAGTCTCAAAAAAAGGAATCACCTTGTCTAAAAGATTTCGTATGCTTGCTACTACATAAACCATACAATTTGGACTCCCGCTTTTGTAGGTTATAAACCCACATCCAAGCACTTCTTTAAACAGAAAAATAACTTCTGGGTTATCTTTATGTTGAAATACTTCAAAAAGCGGACTAATTATCCAACCAGATCCTGAGGTAGGATGTTTTCTAATAGGAACACAAAAACATCCCTCACCATCAGCAAATCCTGATAGGTAAAAGCCTAAATTATCTTTATTCTTTGGAACTCTTTCCTGCTGATTGTCTGCACTTGCAGCATTGTCAGTTAAGTTATTTGGCATTAATTCAGTATTATCCGAAATTAACCCAAAAGTCAATACCTTAACTAGCTCAAGATACACCAGATATTCCAGCATATAGTCGAGTTTTAAAACTGCCCTATAGTTGACAGTTATAGTTACTGCTGCCGTTCACCAGATCTTAGACCCCAAGCTCATCCAATCTTACGATTGAAGTCACAAAGAGTGTTAAATTACTGGCACTGGGCAGGTGTCACCCCCTATACATCATCTTTCGATTTAGCAGGGAGCTGTGTTTTTGATAAACAGTCGCTCAGCGTCTTTTATTGTAACCGCGTTTGACCGCGGCAGGACATCTTGCTAACTTACGTCCAGTTATATTGCCGAGTTCCTTAAGGATAGTTTTCTCGATCGCCTTTGTATACTCAACTCGCCCACCAGTGTTGGTTCTAGGTACGGTTTACCTTTACTCCTTTACGGGTCTTTTCTTGAAAACAGAAAAATATCGACTTTAAACTTTCGTAGTTTAATTTTGCATCCCGATAAGCTTACGCTATCGGAGCGATCTAATGATAAATCATTAGACTGGGAGCGCATTTAACAACTCCCACTACTTCACTACTTGGACCAGGCATTGCCTGATTCAATTTTTCCCATTCTGTCCACCCTTAAAGTCTTACGCCGCGCCTTGCGGCGGGCGTGTTGTTAGTAAAAATAAGTACAGGAATTTTAACCTGTTGTCCATCGGCTACGCCTATTGGCCTGACCTTAGGACCGACTAACTCCACGTCGATTAACGTTGCATGGAAAACCTTGGGCATTCGGCGATGACGTTTCTCACGTCAATACGCTACTCATACCGGCATTCTCACATCTATGCGTTCCACTCTGCCTTACAACAGGGCTTCACAACACATAGATCGCTCCCCTACCACTCTTACCTTGCGGTAAGAATCCAAAGCTTCGGTAGTAAGTTTAGCCCCGGTACGTTGTCGGCGCCTAAAACCGTAGTAGACCAGTGAGCTGTTACGCTATCTTTAAAAGGTGGCTGCTTCTAAGCCAACTTCCTGGCTGTCTAAGGTTTTAGACTTCCTTTAACACTTAACTTACATTTAGGGACCTTAGCTATTGATCTGGGTTGTTTCCCTTGAGACCGCTCCGCTTAGCCGGATCGGACTGACTCCCCAAGACACATGCAGTATTCGGAGTTTGATTGAACCTTGAGTCTTGCGACTCAAAAGTCCATCCAGTGCTCTACCCCTGCACTTTAACTTGGAGGCTATACCTCAATATATTTCGGGGAGAACCAGCTATCTCCGAGTTCGTTAGGCATATCACCTCTAACCACATCTCATCCCAACCTATTGCTACAGATGCGGGTTCGGGCTTCCAATCGCCTTTCGGCGACCTTCACCCTGGACATGGTTAGCTCACTCGGTTTCGGGTCTAACATAATCTCCTAATCGCGCTTTAAACGCTCGCTTTCACTACGCCTTCATATCCTAAGATACTTAGACTTGGAAATTATGATAACTCACCGGTTCATTCTTCAATAGGCACGCCATTGTCCCAATAAATTGGGACTCTGACTGCTTGTCAACATACGGTTTCAGGTACTATTTCACTGAGCGTTTCGCTCTTCTTTTCACCTTTCCCTCACGGTACTAGTTCACTATCGGTCCGAAAGTATATTTAGCCTTATGGCATGGTCGCCACAGATTCACACAGGATTTCACGTGTCCTGTGCTACTCGGGTATTCATTAGGTAGTTTTAGATTTTGTTTACGGGACTATCACCCTCTTTGGTTAATCTTTCCAGACTATTCTTCTATCCTTAACCTCCCATATTACGAACCCCACAACTCCCAAAATCTTACGATCTTGGTTTAGGCTCTTCCCTTTTCGCTCGCCGCTACTGGGGGAATCTCTTTTGATTTATTTTCCTGCGCTTAATTAGATGTTTCAGTTCGGCGCGTACCCTTCGCTTACCTATGTATTCAGTAAGAGATATCACAAATGTGATTGATTACTCTATTCGGAAACCTGCGGATCAAAGCTTCTTGGCAGCTCCTCGCAGACTATCGCGGTCAAGTGCGTCCTTCATCGGTACTTTCGACCAAGGCATCCACCGTATGCATTAATGTTGAATATAATTTTGGCTATCATTTTAATTGCTTAAAAATTTGGCCTTCATACACCATCCACGACTCATCATCGGGATGGATTTTTATTATCCGTATTCACATTTTAAGGTGCAAAGCCGCCTTACGGCGCCTAGTACTTAGTTACTAGTTAGTAGTTATTAGACTATGAACTAACAACTATGAACCAATAACTAATTAGTGGACCCGAGAGGAATCGAACCTCCTACATTTTCATTGCAAATGAAACGTTCTACCAGTGAACTACGGGCCCTTCTCGCTTGCGCTCGAAGTAAACTCCTAGAGCTCTCGAATCCTAATATATTAATAGTAAATCTTCAACTTCGAATAGTTTACACTGAACGAAGTGAAGTGAGGGATACAACGCTAAAGGGCTTAATCTTCCCGCACTAGGAAGACCCTTAGCGGAAAGCTTAAGTTTTAAGTGCGTTGCTTCTCATCTTAAAAGTGATTAACACTGCTTGGAGTTTACCAAATTTGATCTTGCCTTGTCAACTAGAACAAGATATAATTAATTTATATGACAAAGATAGTTACAGATCCTAAGATTATGCTCGGAAAACCCACAATAGCTGGGACTAGAATCACTGTGGAATTAATCCTGAACTTAATAGAGCATGGTCAAACCATACCAGAAATTATGGATGATTATGATCTGACAGAAGATCAAATTAAGGCAGCTATACGCTATGCCAAAAAGGGTGTTGAGGAAAAATTCCCTGCTCAAACTGCTATAGCCCATGAAATTTTTGCTAGACGAAAACATAGGTAAAGAGGTTGCCAAATTCCTACAAAAACTAGGCCACTTTGCTTCCCGCATTAAACTAATTTCTCCCGGTGTAGATGATTATAGAGTGCTTGATCTTTCTGTATCAAAAGACTCAATTCTTATCAGCTCAGATAAAGATTTTGGAGAATTAGTATTTAAAGAAAAAGAACCATCCACTGGAGTAATATTCTTACGCTTACAAGATGAATCATCTGAAAATAAAATCAAGGCTATCAAAGAAGTTTTCTTAAAACACAAAAATATTAAAAATAAGTTTGTTACTGTAAAAGAAAGGGGTGGAAAATTTAGGATCAGAATTGATAATATGGGATAAATTTAGCCTGACACCCTTGGGGTGGAAAGCAAATTTGAGATATAAGGATACGAATTATGTAATTTAGCGAGAGTATCTGGAGGATTATTTATAAGTAAATTTAACGCTTCTGCTTTAGATTTTCCCTCTTGTCTTAACCCAACCATAGTTTCATTTACAAAAAAATATCCTAAGTATGCTCCTAAGATATACATTTGTGAATCACTAATGATGCCTCTTGTTTCTGATAACGATAAGCTTTCCCCTTCAGCTTGCTTCCTTTCTTGTTCCACACCTAAACTAAATAAATTAAAGGCTGTATATTCATCTAATCTTAGGCTAAGATTGTTCCCAGAATTAGTTATTAGTCTGGAATAGGCATAATCTATAGCAACATCTTCTACAATCTTTTGGGCAAGATCCGCAATAGGAGGGGAATTATGTCTAGCTAAGTGAAATGCTTCTGGCATTCCTGCTGACAATTCACATTCATATGTACCCCAGTAGGCAATACCTTCATTAAATGCTCTATAAACCTCTCTTTTCTCTATAGATTCCGCATTATCCAAACCGTTAACCTTATAAAATTCAGAGTTGGTTTGATCAACATACGCGTGCAAATTTTCATGGATTGAAATTCTCCAAGTAGCTTGCCTCGGGAGTCCAGTAGTTAAAAAAATTGTTCTATAATCTTCACTGTAAAAACCTGCAGTATTCTCTGATGCCATTCCTTTTCTTTCTCTCATATACGCCCATCCTGCTTTTCTATCTCTCATAAAATAAACTAATAAATTTCTCTGAGTTAGATCAACTTTAGGTGGTGTCTCTTTAAAAGATAGTCCTAGCCATCTTTCTAGAACCTTAACTTCAGAATTTGGAGATGTTTTAAATCCCCACATACTTTTTCTCGGACGATCGAATTCACTCATAAAACGAATTATAGCTCAAATAAGAAATGTTATCAACTATTATAGGATGTTTTAGGAGGATTTACCAACGTTAATTACTTGTTCTACTAAACGGTTGGCATAGCCCCATTCATTATCATACCAGGCAAAGACTTTAACTAAATCCCCATCTACTACTTGAGTTAAAGCTAAATCTACTATGGCAGACTCACCACGTCCAACTATATCAGAAGATACCAAAGGCTCCTCAGAAGTAGCTACAATTTTATTCCATCTTGGACTTTGAGAGGCTTGTTTAAAAGCCTGATTGATCTCATCAACTGTAGTTTTTTTACTCAAAAGAAAAGTGAAATCTGAAATTGATCCTATTATTACAGGCACTCTTAGTGCCCTTCCATCAAAAAGTCCTTTTAGCTCAGGAATAACTTCAGTTGTAGAAACAGCAGCACCTGTTGTTGTGGGGATAATATTAGCATAAGCTGCCCGGGCTCTTCTTAAATCATTAGCTTTTCCTCCGGGAGGAGGCCCATCTACTAGATTTTGCTCTGCTGTAACAGCATGAATTGTCGTCATTAAAGCCTTCAGTACCCCAAACTTAGAATGCATGATAGCTGCAACTGGAGCAATGCAGTTGGTGGTACATGAGGCATTATTAATCATATTTTCCCCTTTATATTTATCCTGGTTTACTCCCACTAAAAATGTGCCTACTCCATCACCTTTAGAGGGTGCTGATAAAACAACTTTTTTAGCTCCTGCTCCAATGTGTTTACTTAAACCCTCTTCATCTGTAAATCTACCAGTAGATTCAATTACCACATCAACATTTAAATCTTTCCAAGGGAGCAAAGAGGGATCTTTTTGGTTTAAAACTGGGATAGATTTACCATCCACAATAATGTTTTTTTCATCAGAAGATATAGTCCTGGGCCATTTGCCATAGGCACTATCATATTGAAGTAAATGGGCTAAAATTTGAGGCGTGGTGAGATCATTTATTGCTACAATTTCTAACTCTTCTGGATGTTCATCAAGTGCCACTTTAAAAGCAGCTCTTCCAATTCTTCCAAATCCGTTAATGGTAACTTTTAACATAATTAAGATCTTACGATATTGAAATTACAGGGTCAACTTCCTGCTGCTTCTCATTACATTATCAAAATCACCATGCACATCCCACCAATTCCTTAATTTTTTACCTTGATAAACTTTAGTATTATTTCTGCCAGGCATATTCTGCCAATTCCAAATCATATAATTTAAAGAGGGTTCATTGGTAAACTCATCTAAAATACTGCATCCCCAGATTTTACAACTGATATCTGAAAGCTTCCCTAAACCATCTGGATTCCAATCCAAACAATCTGATTTTTGAGGTATAGAATTGGCTCTATCATATTCAGATCTGGCGTTAGGTGGGTTATGAATTGAGCCACAACGGCCAATCACACCTGCTTTTTGAGGATGAGGTTCTCCCTGCCAAAGATTAACAAAAAGATTTAAATCTGTCATTCTTAACTCCCGCTCAATCTGGTGTCCCCAACTCTCAAAAGCTGAACTTGTTTTATACACATAATTAAAGGTGTAGATTCTATAGCTAGATTGACAGCGGGGAACAGGATAATAAGGGCCATTTGCAAAACCTGGAACACCGTCAAAAATATCAACGAAACCTGCAAAAGGATTAAAACTAGCTGAAATATCAGAGTGTACCTTTCCTAAAATTAGCTGGGACTCACTGATTGCCAGTTTAGGACCCGGACCTTGATAAGCCCAAAGCCATACTTCTTTCACCAAAGAATTATCAACATAATCACAAATATTATGGTCTCTCATAATCATATCAAGATCGGGTTTATTTGTACTACCTGCTTGAATAGGAACAGCCTGTTTATATTCTTTTGTGTCAACAATTTTGTATCTCAAAGCAGGTTGAGCAGATTTATCTTTATATCCTAAATAAATTGTACCTTTTTCTATAGCTTTTTTTAGAGCGTTAGTTGAATCATCTGTTCTTTTTTTGATAACTGATAAAGGTTCGTCTACATCCCCAGTTACATTTTTGTCAATTAGACCCTCAGGGGTGATAGGGAAATATTTAAGTACTAATACATTAACCCCGATCGTTTGATTGGTAGGATCAACTTTTGGTAAATCAGAACCTGGGGGTTCATCTTTCTCTTTAGACTTTTTCAACAGTATTGATACATCATAACTAATTCTTTTGCCTGATCCCTCAAATGTCACTGCTACTTTCCGTTCTGCTGAATAATCGTTAGGAAGTTCATTTAGCTTCCAAGGAATAACCTGATTAAGATACCGTCCAAAACCAGAGTTTAGATAAATTTCGCTACTGCCGCCTTCCGCAAAACCGTCAGCATTACGAATTACCATGACATAAACCGTTGTGAGTTTAGGAGGAAGTTCTTCAGATTTAGCACAGGAATTACATTTATAAGTATTTAAACCATCACAGTTGAAATTATCCTTGGCAAAACAATTAAAAGTAGTATCCGCTGTTGCACCTGGTTTCCGACAGGAACTAGTATCACAAGTATCATAAGTTTGTTGGTCACAAGTATAGACTACTTGACAGGCTCCGCAACTATCTTGACAACTAGTAGCTATGGATGTTGATTGTAAGGTGGTAGTATTACTTTTTGCCGGACAATCATAATTAAAGTCGCTAATATCTTTTCCGCTTATACAGTTAGAATTATTTGAATAGTAACAGCGGAATTTAGTAGCACTGGCAGAAGAACACAAAGTTCCAGATGTACTGGTCCCTCCTTGGTTATCTACACAGGTATCATAAGTAAGGCTACCAAATGTAGTAGTTGTACCATTACCTGATTGAGGACACTCCTGGGCAAAAGCTTCTTTGACTAAACCTTGGGTTTGTTCTTTGGGTAACTCCCATCCAGGAGGCAGGGTAATTTTTAAATAAACATTTGGAGTATCAGTTTCAGTAATGGGATTACCGTCTTTATCGACAATCTGGATATAATTTTCTTCCTGGGCCTTGGGGAACAAATTAGTTTTCTGTTGGACAAGATAAACTCCACCTATAATCCCTATCAGAAGAATTAATAAAACAAGCATGTGGATTACCCCACTTTGATTATTAGACATTAATTTAACAATAGGCTCTTAAAATTAGTTTGTCAAAGAGAAATACACCTGGGGGGTGGATTAGGCAGGCATTTAAGATATTCTAACAGATTAACGGGTGGGTTTATGGTCTATTAAAGCATCATCTAACATTTTATCGCCATACTCTTTAAAATCATCAGCAGAAAAAGGCCTTGGAGAAGTAAAATATAAAGTATAGATTATTAGGAAAAGATTACTTTGTCACAGTAATGGTAATAGGAACAGTCACTTGCTGATAAAACTTATCATCTTGAATAATTGCTGCTCCTGTATAGGTTCCAGGGGAAATACTGCCATCTACTTTAATAGTAGCAGTAACTGATTTCCCATTTGCTAATGCACCCCTAAAAGGAGCAGTCCAAGTAATTTTCGGCTGGGAGGAAATTGGGGAACCAAATAAATTATAACCTGTAGCTCCTGTTGAAGTAAGAGTAAAGATAGAAGCACTATCCCCTTGTTTAATAGTTAAATTAACTATTTTAGGAGAAACTTTTAAAGCAATCGGACTATTAACTGAAACTGCAAAGCTATAAAATCTTTTATTATTTTCATCACTCTCTGCTATAACATTCTCAGAGTCAACAGTGACTGTATGTTTATAACTGCCTATAGTTTGATACGTTGTTGAACAATCAAGAAACTGGACAGTAGTAGAACCTGAGACTGCTAATTTATCAACATTTTTACTGCAAGTCCCTATTAAAGTTCCATCTGTTTTAGAAGTCTCCAATTTTACTGTAAATTGTCCTGCTTCAGCTTTGCCAATGTTTTGAATCACTACAGTTGTATCAGTAGGGCCTCCAACTCTTTGCATCCCCACAGAAGCAATAGTCCTCACTACTAAATCAGGTTTAGGACCAGCAGGAGTTGGGGATGGAGTTGGAGAAGATGCTGAAGTTTGTTCAAAACAATAGAGGGCAGCTTGGTTATAACAGTATGGATATGTGGCCTGAGTCCACTCTTTACCGAGCACAGATTTAGAAGATCTTCCGGTTAGTGCTCCAGTCGTATATGCTGTACCATCACTCCAATTCCTGCAGAAACCCCAAGGAACTTGTGCACCCTCAGCATCTTTTTCACCATTCCCCATTGTACCTGTCCATACTTGTTCGTAATCTTTTAATTGTGTGCCTAGCTCAGTAATACTTATTGGATTATCAATAGAACCATCAGTCAAATCAGCCCAGTTGTCAGCAACTGTCACTCCATCTAATCTTTTATAAGGTGTATTATCATGAACCAGTCTAGATGATGCTGATAACTGGCCATCACTTAACCATGCCTTCCAAGTCCCTCCTAATTTTGCTACATTTGCTTTATCCTGACATTTAGCATCTGCACCAGATAACCCACTTAAATTACCGTTATATGTAGTGCTTGTTACAAACACTCTTTGAGAACTAGAGGTTGATGTAGCCCCAATTGTAGAATCTACAAATTGAACCTGGCCAAACATCTGGGTATTATGACGATAAGTACTCGCGTCATTCACATTTCCATTAAACTGATATAAAGCTATCGTATTTGTTGCATCTGTTGTACTAGGATTAATTAAACCTGGAGTAAAATCACCAGTATATAACAATCCTCTATGCAACCTTGCATCATCTATTAAACCTGGATAATAATAGCCAGCAATACCACCTAAAGATGTCAGAGGTTTAGCAAACCATACTTCTTGAGGTTGTTGGGCAGATATCTGACAAGTTGGCTGCATAATTCTTTCAGCAGTTTCTGCTAATTTTCCATTAATATACATCTTAAGTGTGCACTTGTTACCAGAGGAAGAAGAGGTTATAGCAATATGGTTCCAGGTATCTGCTTTTAATACGGTCTGATTTTGTGCCCCTACTGATATATAAGCAAGATGAGAATTTTGAATATCAGTCCAGTTTGCTAAGAGTGCTTTGAACATTGGTCTTGAATCTCCATTAGTTTCTTGAGTTTCTAAACTTAACCTAAAGACGGAGCCTTCATCTAATCCAAACGCGCCTTGAGGTTTAGTCAATGTCACAATGCTGTATGATCTTAAACCATTGCCAGAAGATGGTTTGGGAGTATTAATCCATCCATCCAAAGTCCACTCAGAAGGCATAGCTAAATTAAAAAATATTGGCTTTACAACTACATAAGCAGTATTTGAAATTTCATTATTGAACTTAATTGCCTTTCCAAAAAGATTAGTGTTATTGTTCGCTGCTTTGGGTAAAAGATTGGTTCTAGTTTGGACTAGATAAACCCCAACTGCTAAACCTACTAAAAGGACCAAAAGAATAAAAACTTGGATTATACCCGCTTCGTGAGGCGAGCCTTTTTGACTATTTAGCATCTGATGTAATCATGCCCACATCTAAAAAGGATTGTCAACTATTTAAGAAATTATTCCTAAATTTCTGGCCTCTTGGAAAATTTGTGCTTTATAAGCTTGTACATTACCTCTAAATTTGTCAAAGAGAAATACACCTGGGGGGTGGATTAGGCAGGCACCTAGGGATCTTGCCATTACACTTTTTTCTGCCAGTTATCAATATCAAGAACAAGTATGCTAAACAAAATTACTACTACTGTTTCCACTACAAACAACACAACATTTTCTGACCACCAGGCAATAATCCCTATATTACCTAAAAAATAAATAGGTATAACTACTAATAAAGACATCAAAATAGCAAAATAGTAATCAGTAGGCATTCCTAGAAAAAAGCTTTTGTGGTTAATATTTTGTTTAGTAAAATTTTTCAATGGATGATAAGGGTTTAGCACAAACCACAAGAAATCCTCAAGGGCAATAAAGATAAAGTATAAAGACAAGATTTTAGCTTCATTTTCCAAGGTAAAAGGGGCACCTAAAAAGAAAGTCAGGTGGAAAATTAGGATAATAAAAGGAAATAAAAGAGCATGATAACCAGTTAACTCTTTCCCACTCATCATTTTAGAATAAATTTTAGCAATAGGGCGGGAAGGATCTGGCCTCCAAGTAGGAAGATTTTTGGCCCAACCATTAGGACCTTCAATTTGAATCTCAAGAAGTGCCAAAACAGCAGCCATTATAAAAATATAAAGATTAGTAAAAATCATTTTAGTGCTTCAATGGTTGGTAATGTCCCATCTGATAATAACTTTAACATAGCTCCACCACCTGTGGACACAAATGTAAAATTATCTAACATTCCCCACTTTTGTAAAGCTGCAATTGTATCTCCACCTCCTACAGTACTTTGGGCTCCAGAATTTTCTATCCAGTGAGCTATTGTTTTGCTGGCTGTGTTTTTTGGATCTTCTACTTTTCCCAAGGGCCCATTCCAGATAATTTCTTTTGCTCCCCTAATAATATTTTCCCAAGCCAAAACTGTATCTCCAGATATATCCAAACCATCATCTGTCATTTTGCCCACCATCACATTAGTAGGTAAATCCAACTTTTGCCTTTTCAACTCAGCTACTAATTTCCCTCCTACTAGGACGACGTCAGCTTTTTGGGCTAATGTTTGAATTACTGGTAATTTATCCTCTACTTTTGCTCCCCCCATTATCACCACAAATGGTTTTTCTGGATCTTCTCTTACTTTAGTTAACTTTTCTACCTCTTGGGCAAATCTTAAACCAGCAGCGTGTGGTAAAAGTGTGGGTAAAATGGTAGTTGAGGCTTCAGGACGGTAAGATGCAAAGGCTTCATTTACATAGAAATCTCCATATTCTGCTAGGGATGTAGCATAATCCAAATCTGCTTTTTCCTCTCCCTCCTCAAAACGCAAATTTTCCAAAAGTTTCAATTTTCCGCTTTTTAAATCAGCTTCAAATTCCTTCTCTTGCAACCACTTATAGACAGGTGCAACAGAAAGCTCAGGTACAACCCGGCCTTCTGGCCTACCAATCTTTCCAATCATAACTACACTTTCCCCATGCTCCAAACATAATCTTAGGGTTTCTAATCCTGCCTTTAACCTAAAATCATCTACAATCTGCCCATTAAGAATAGGCACATCAATGTCATACCTAAGAATTATCTTTTTCCCAGCAACATATGACGCGGTAACAACATCCATAAAATCATGGTAACACAAACTGTCAGAGTGATTAAACTAATTAGATCTGCTAAATTCCTAGTTTTAGTATTAATAAATCTTGCTTCTATTTTATGTTTACCTTTTTCTACATCAAATATAGGCAATCCATAACTTTCAGAATCACTTAAGTAGTTAAATTTAACTAAATTATTATCAATTCTGATCTGCCAATCTGGGAAATAATACTGGTTAAACCTCAAAGTTCCACTATCTGTAGCTTCAATATTTGCTAAAACATAATTTGATTTATCAATATCCAAGGTTATGTTTCCATTGCCTCTGATAAACTCAAATTTGCCAGGAGATAATTTATCCCTAACGCTTCCCCATTTGGGTAAATGTTCTGAATAAGTTGTGCTGGTTGTTCTTAGGCTTTGGTAATATAAATCACCAGGATCAAAAACTTTATTAATATGCCAGTGGTTTCTATTTGCATATAAAACTAGCACCAGCAGTACAAAAAATGTAGCCTTTTTGTATGGAAGATGAGTTAGTAATAACCCAGAAGCTAAGCTAGCAGCAAAAATAGTTAATGCTTCAAACCTTAAAGGAAACTGAACTAAGGCTAACACAGGTAAGTTATCCCATAAAGGCAAACTTAACTTTGTCATCATAAATATGCTAAGCAAAAATGTCCCTAAAACAAAAATTCCCAAAGCCCTATTTTTGCTTTTCCTTCCATAAACTATAAACCATATACCATAAACTAGTATCACCAAAAGATGTACTAATCCAATTTGATATGACATATCCCCACTCTCAGGATTCATAGGATGAGATAATCCATATCCCCAAGGGGAATAAATCAGTTGTTGGATATTGGGGAACTGATCTTGATAGAAATTATTAAAAATAGAATCAAATTTTATATATTGTTTTTCAATTATGGCCGGGATCCAAAACCAGGCAGAAAGCCCCAAACCTAGAGCAAGCATTACTAATATACCTTTCTTATTCTTCCAAGCTAAAAATCCTGCAAATGCTAAAAATACTGGGAAAAATATTAAAGTTGTTACATTATGGGCAAGTATTAAAAAAGCAAGTGTTATTCCACCCAAAATTGGAGCCCATCTGTCCCCTTTTGAAATTCTTAAGATAAATAAAAACACCCAGGGAACAATCCCCATAGCTAGTGCTGAACCAACAGCAGCTGAAACATAAGTATTTAAAAACCTCAAAGGAGCATACAGAAAAAACATCGCCCCCAATACTGCAACCCAGTCATCTTTCAATAACTGTTTTAAGAACAAATACATTCCAGGCACACCTAAAACTAATCCTAGAAATAAAACAGCTTTGACACTGTCAACAAAATTTAATCCCATTTTATGAAAACCCTCCCCAATCAAAGCAGGTAGTGGGTAATTAAATAGAAAAACTGGATAACCATAACCTTGGTTTAAATCATCAGACCACCTAGGTGGGAACTGCCCATCAGATATTAACTTATCCATAGAAACTTGCCTTATTACATGATGGGTAAGATCATGGCTAGTAAAACCTCCAGGGATAAAAAGCTCATATAATGCTGGGATAGATAAAATTAGGAGTAATAAGATTACCAAAAGATCTTTTTTCATGAATCAAAAAAGTTTTGTTTAGTTTTATAAGCCAAAAAAGATTGCTTACAAGCTTCAAAAAGTGGCTTGGGCAAATTACCCAATTCATACCAGCCCCAAATTTCACACTTTTCAGGCTCTAAAACTATTGGAATTCCCCTCTTCCAGTCTGCTACTAAACCAATATGCGCATAGTGTTTACCACCATACTTTTTAATATTAGACAAATGCAAAAACTTAATATTTTTAATTTCTATCCCAGTTTCTTCCCTAACTTCTCTTCTAGCACAATCCAAATATGATTCTCCAAATTCTAAATGTCCTCCTGGAAATGCATATTCTCCTGCTCCATGTGAACCTTTTCTTTTTCCCAAAAGAACTTTTCCTTTTTTAAAAATTAAAACTCCAATACCAACTTGAGGTTTAGCATTTACCATAGCCAAAGTTTATCACAAATGTTAAAATACTAAAGATTCGGGCGCGTAGCTCAGTGGGTCCCGAAGGGACGGGAGTCTAAATGACTCCCAGGAAGAGCACTTACTGAGAAGAAAATTTGGGCGGTTAGCTCAGCGGTAGAGCACTTATCTGATAAGTAAGGGGTGAATGGTTCGACACCATTACCGCCCACCAAATTTTCTTGTGATCCTTTGGATCTAAAGTAAGGGGTCCAAGGTATCAATCCCCAAGCGCGCCCACCCCATAATTCCCCTTCTCCACATTTCATGCTAGAATTACAAGGTAATATGGCCTGGTAGCCAAGTAGTAAGGCAAGAGTCTGCAAAACTTTTATACGCGGGTGCAATTCCCGCCCAGGCCTCCAAAATAAGGGTTCCACCTTTTGCGAAGCAAAAGGCAAGGTTCCTGCGTAGCAGAGTTCTTCTTCCCGCTCGCGCCTCAATATTCTCCTAAGTAAAAATGTTCAGCTCGATCTACCACACCATTAAAATCAGTGAGTAATAAATAAGCACCTTGAGCTAAAACTCCCCCTTCCATACCTATCAATCCACCCAAAAACATATTGGGATTTTCAGAAATAAAACCAGCAACCCAAAGAGCAGAAAAAACTAAACTAATAGTTAAACTAGCTTTTTCTACACCAGAATATGGTTTAGAAGTACTCTCTCTAGCTTGCTCCCTTAAAGATATATCTCGTGCTATTTCCCCCCAGACATCTCCCCTGTTAATATCTCTTCTGCGACGCAATTCAAGATCAGTAAACATATTTTCGAGTCTAACAAGTATTTAAATGTAAGTCAACAAAAAAGCCTCCATTCGAATGGAGGCTTTTTTGTTTTAGACCGATTAGGTCGCAAGAATTTTAATTCTTAATACCAAAAGAGTGGTGGGGATAGAAAGTATCTTCATTGACTTAGAAGACAGCGTCCTATCATCGCTTTTCGACTGCCATTCAACAGCCATTTGGTGATCGTGAGATCAACCTTGGATCATATCAGTGTTCTCTGTTCCTTACGGATTTTCAGAAATCATCAAATCGATCTTTAACTCCAGAAAGGAGGTGATCCATCCCCAGCTTCGGCTAGGGATACCTTGTTCATGTTTACGGCGAAGCCGGCAAGCTTCGCTTACTCCCACTATTACTAGGGGCACGGACTATATCTTCATCCGCCTAATGGCGGAGTCTGCGTGTAGTCTCTACGGGGATAAGCTGTATTTGTCATCCTGAACGAAGTGAAGGATCTCAAGATTTATCTAGAGATTCCTCGCTAAGTGCTCGGAATGACAATATAAACCATCTTCCCTCGGTATTCTCCTCGACTTTACGTTTGGAGTTCACCGATATAGCAGAATTTTTCATCTAGATTACTCTAGAAGGTCGCAACAAAATGCAGTATGCATTTACGACTTAAGCTTCATCGCTGGTTTCACCTTCGGTCGATAAATCGACCTTCGGGTGCCCCCAACTTTGCTGCCTTGACGGGCGGTGTGTACAAGACCCGAGAACGTATTCACCGCGACCTGCTGATTCGCGATTACTAGCAATTCCAACTTCATGAGGGCAAGTTGCAGCCCTCAATCTGAACTGAGGCGAAATTTTAGAGATTAGCTTGCTATTACTAGCTTGCTGCTCGTTGTTGTTCGCCATTGTAGGGTGTGTGTAGCCCAGGGTGTAAGAACCGTGCTGACTTGACGTCATCCGCGCCTTCCTCCCCGAAAAATCGGGGCTGTTCCATATGAATTATTTAACATATAGTGCGGGTTGCGCTCGTTGTCCCACTTAAGGGTACAGCTCACGCCACGAGCTGACGACAGCCATGCAGCATCTGTGTACCACCCTCGAAGGAGGCCTACTTTCATAAGCTTTGCAGGTACATGTCAAACCCTGGTGAGGTTTTTCGCTTTGTATCGAATTAAACCACACGCTCCACTGCTTGTGCGGGTCCCCGTCAATTCCTTTGAGTTTTAAGCTTGCGCTCGTACTCCCCAGGCGGTCTGCTTAATGCGTTAGCGACGTCGCTCAAGCAAGCTCGAGTAACTAGCAGACATTGTTTACGGCTAGGACTACGCAGGTCTCTAATCTGCTTCGCTCCCCTAGCTTTCGTGCCTCAGCGTCATGGATTGGCTAGGTACCTGCCTACGCCTTTGGTGTTCCCGATAATATCAACGCATTTCACTGCTTCACTATCAGTTCCAGTACCCTCTCCAATCATCAAGTCCGATGATATTTTGCCCAAATCTATGGTTGAGCCATAGAATTTCAAGCAAAATCTATCGGACCGCCTACGCAACACTTTACGCCCAGTAAATCCGGATAATGCTTGCACCCTACGTATTACCGAGGCTTCTGGCACGTAGTTAGCAGGTGCTTATTCTTTGGGTACCGTCATAATCTTCCCCAATAAAAGGAGTTTACAACCCTAAGGCCTTCAATCCTCCACGCGGCGTCGCTCGGTCAGGCTTTCGCCCATTGCCGAATATTCCCGGTTGCTGCCACCCGTAGGTGTATGGCCCGTGTCGCAGTGCCATTGTGGCTGACCGACCTCTCAGTCCAGCTACCCGTCGTTGCCTTGGTAGGCCATTACCCCACCAACAAGCTGATAGGACGCGAGCTCATCTCAAAGCGGTACGTTCATGTAACTGAACGTGCCTTTAAACTTACGTTCACATGGGAAATTACCCAACCTTTCGGCTGGCTATGTCCCACTTCGAGGTAGATTCTCACGTATTACTCACCCGTCCACCGGTTGACTCTTGCGAGCCCCCCTTGATTTGCATGCCTAAGGCACGCCGCCAGCATTAATCCTGAGCCAGGATCAAACTCTCATAAATATTTATATCCAAACTTTACTTGGAATTGACAAAAACTTTATTTTTGTCATTAACCCACCACTCTTTTAGCATTAAAAAACCCCGACTAATCGGGGTTAAATTTTGCCGAAGAGTAGTATATAAAAAATCTTCGGTTGTTAATGTGCTTTGAGTAGTATTCTTTCTTTGTCTCGCCGTAGCTTTTTAAGCGGAGGCGGATGAACTTGCTCCTTTTTTCTACCCTGACTTTCATCAGAGTAAAAAGTATTTTACCGAACCAGAGTTGTTGTGTCAACTCCTAAACCCAAAGTGGCATTAAATTAAACAGCTAGCTTATACCCAAGACCTTTAAAGTTTAAAATACTACCCTTACCAAGTCTGGAAGAAAGGTGTGCTAAATGCGGACGTAAAAATGCATCATCACCCTGATGTTCTATTCCAAATGCCCGGATCAAGATTTCATTATTATACATTAACCGGTCGTGGAATTGTATTAATACACCAAGTAATGCCTGCTCATGAGGAGTAAGAGCTATTGGATGACCATTTTTCCTGACTTTAGCAGAAGATAAATCAACCTCTACCTCCCCTACTGCAACCCAATTTGGTTGAGTATTTACCAAGTCTCCTCTTCTCAAAATTGAGTGAATATGGGCAGCGATTTTGGCAGGACTGTAGTATTTTGATAAATAATGGTCAGCTCCTCCATTTAAAATGTCAGTCAACTCATGATAGTTACTCATTCCAGAGACCACAATAACTGGTATATTTGCACAAGCCCCGCGGAGTTTAACTATATCTTGTAGGACATCCTTTTTATCTTCATATCTGTCCCGGTCCAACAAAACCATATCAGCTCCTTTTGGATTTGTCAGTTCTTCAACAGTTCTGTCAATACTTCTTAGAACACTAACAGCTATACCATACTCTTCCATATTTTCCAAATGATCTACAAAGCGTCTATCATTTCCTACTAACAGCGCTCTGTGAGGAATATCAGAATTTTTAGCTCCATCAGAATTCTTAGCTTCTGAGGTAGGCTTTTTCAGTGGAATATGTTTTTTTATAGCCTCTGTTACTAATCTGTAGCCTAGTCCAGGTTGATTCTCAATAGGTATTGCAGGTCCAAGCTTATGGCGGATTATGAAAATACGGTTTAGTAGATCTTGATCCGTACTAATAGAATTTGGTCCCCATGTTTGTGTAAGTAAGGTTTCATTTGGTACCCATCCTCCATCATGAACTACTAAGGTATTGAGTAGACGTCTGTCTAGCCGAGTTAGTTGCCAGACTATTTCCGGATCCAAAGCACTGTTTTTTATAAATTCATCTGCCTTGCCTACCAAAGCTCTTTCTAAAAGATTGCGTATATAAAGTCTGACACTATCTAAACCAAACGGTTTTTGAATATACCGGTCTGCTCCCTGATTGAAATATTCTTTCATAGCTTCGACCCTCCAATTGTGGGATAAAACTATTATGGGATAAAACTATTAATGGTATTTGAGGATCTATTTCACGGATACTTCTTACATTCAAATCCGCAAAGCCTGCCGGATCAATAATTACCAAATCAGGGCATGCTCCAGATTTTACTCCTGACAATAATCCAGTGGCATAAGACTCATTATCTGTACACCTAACATATAAAGCATCTTTAGACAATTCTCCTTTAAGTAATTCTCGAGTAGGTTTATCTCTATCTACAACTAAGACCATAGGATTAAATCCGGGATTTACTAATCTCTCCTCAGCCATATAGCCTATTTTAGATCAGCCATCTAAATAAGTCAAACTATAGGACCCTAACCTTCTGAGGCAAACTCTATTACTTTATATAACACTATCCCCAAACTTACCATAACATTTAGGCTCTTATTTATCCCAAACATAGGCAACTCCACAACTGCATCTGAGACTTTTAAGACCTCTTTGGATACCCCATCAGATTCATGTCCTACCACCAAAACTGTAGGTAATTTGTACTCAAAACTATTATAAGGGACTGATTTGGGTGTTTGTTCTATTGCTATTATTTGTAAAGATCTCCCACCTCCGAGGTGTAACTGCATTTTCTTCACCTCGGAGGTGAGTTTAGCAATTGCTTCTACCGCACTTTCGCAGTATTCCCAATCCACTACTTCTGTTGTATTAATGGATGCTTTTTTTATCCTGTGATTTGGTGGAGTTTCTGTCCCCCCACACAAATATATTTTTTTTGCAGCAACTGCATCTGCCAGTCTAAATACAGATCCAATATTATATGTATCAAGAACGTTGTCTAAAACAATATAGATATCGTTACGTTTTACTTTACGTTTCGCTGTACCCTGTAACCTGTCCCCTGTCAACTTCCTCAGCTGATCTGCATTTAAAATTATTTTTCTAGTATCTACCATAGCTTGGTATTGTATATTAGCTTGACACAAAGATCAAAAAAACTTAAGGTAAAGATAATGCCATTTGTATTAAACAGAAAACTACTTATCTTGGTTCTCTTGCTGATTTTGGTGCCTATTTTATCTTATAAATATAAAGATATCCAAAATTTCTTTAGTAAAGCACCTAACACTCAAGTGCAACAGCTAGCTTGCCCTGTAAATAATAACCTTTGTCAAAAGGGTAAGGATCTAATACAAAATGGTATTTATATGGGTTTTGCCCTGGAAGTACCAGCTGGAACACCAATTATGGCAGCTTTTGCTGGTAACACTACAATTTTTAAAACCATTCTGCCAAAAGAACAAAAAAGTGAAAAGTTAGTTACCATATATTTGGATAGCATTGATGGTAAAACTAGGGCAGTTTATTTTTATAAAGGTGAATGGTCCCCAGAAGGTAGTGTTAAAAGAGGTAATTTAATAGGTAAAAGCAGTGAGAAAATTGAGGCCTACAACACTTCCCTACTATTTCAAATTATCAAAGGAGATATTAAAAGCGGCATCATTTCTCATTTGACCTCTTTGGATTTTACAAATTAAAGATAATGCAATTGACAATCTGGCTGGGGTGTGGTCCAATGAATTAGATGCCCACTTCGACGTTGCTCAGTGTAAACAAAAATCAAAAAGGTTTCAGTGCGGGGCGCGAAGCTGGCTTCATTCACTTTCTTCCACTGTTTTTATTATTAGCAGGTTTAGCAGCTGGTGTATATCTGGTCCAACATCCACAAATTTTTAAGCCTAAGGCCACTGATCAAAATATTAATTTCACTGGTACCTGTGTTGCTAGTAAAGATGGTAACCCAATCATTACCTGTAATACTGTCCAAATTAAATTTACTTCTCCCCTGGAAACAGGCCAAACCTCTGACGGGGGATCTAACTTAAACATCAGTTTAGTAAAACCAGTTTATGCAGCAGAAGTCTGGGATCAGGGAAAATGTGATAGTAGCGATCCCTCCAAAATATTCAACAAATCCGCTTACATCCTTGCTCCAATAGCTGATTGTCCGCAGGGAACTCAATGTATTTCAACAAATGCAGGTGCTGCTTGTGGAAATAATGGAATCCCAGTTATAGAAGGTAATGGGTGGAGTTGTAACAATGAGGGGAAAATACATAAAGATGGAATAGGATTTGAAGTATTAGGTCAATCCGTTCGTGTTGGAGATACAAATATAGAATGTTCTAATGATACAAAATGTACAGATCTAGGTAATAATAAATTCACTTGTGGAGGAGGACAAACTTCAACCTCTCCTTCTGGAGGCAAGCCTTCTAATATTTCTCCAAAAGGTACTATAAATGTTAGTTTAGATTCTGAAGTTGTCCAGTTTTTCTGGTCAGGTCCTTCTGGAACACAAAAATATAGATTTTTCATAGATAAATTCAACGTTAATCAGTGTGGAACTGATGCAGGATCTTATGGTAGTTGTTTTAATCAGGACCGGGATGGGACAACTATAAATCACAGAAGTCTTACTCCTTTTGGTCAAAATGTTGATGGAGGGAAAATGACTTTTACTGCAGATAGATTTCGTTATGATACTTCCTATACCTGGTGGGTGGATGCTTTGGATGCGGATGGAAATAAAATTGGCACTAGTGATGGCACTTCTTTTACTGTTCATAAAACAACAACTACTGGTAGTACTGGTGAGAACTGTACTTTTTCTCAAACAAATGCTGACGGTAAAGTACACTGCTACTTTGGCAAAACAGAAAATGGTGTATGTAAATACAATAGTTCAGTAGGTACTCAGGAAGTAAATTGCCAAACAAAACAGCCAATTAGTGGTGCAGCTCCAGCTCCAGGTATTCCTAGCGGCGCTGTAACCCCAACTACTGCAGATCCTAGGGTTGGTGGGTCTGTTGTACCACCAGGCTCATCTGTACCAGGACCTGCTTCAGCTCCTGCTGATTGTAGGGATAATCCTATTAATCCCCCATCTTTGGATACAAAGTGGATAGCAAGCTGTAACGTTGCTTGCAGTAAACCTGATCATAGTGAATGTCCCAGAAATACTAGTGAACCTAATTTTATTGTTCCCGCCACCTCTAATTGGTGTTATGGATTTGGTCCAAATGGATCCCAAGCCAGATGTATGCAGCTTAAATATATTGGTGGACCAAATGGTAAAAATCCCTGTACTTCCCACACTGATGTAGGAACAATCACTTCCGCCCAGGCAAATTGTGTAATAGATGAAAAAAATAGAAGAATAGATGTTTTGGGTTATTATGATTCTCAAAAATGGTGTATTTCTTCTGATACTGATAGAAGAGCTGTTATTAATGATTGGTACAAAACAGGAGCAAATGCACAAGATAAGCAGCAGATTGCTAGCTGTGGTATAGGTGGAACGGTAGGTACTGATTCAGCTCCTGCTCCAGCCCCAGCCTCTGCAAGAGTAACTAAATCCTTTAGGTATGCAGAAACCTTAGAGGCTTTGAAAGCTGCAACTAATGCCTGGATCCCTTATGATGATGCCCATAGAACTGTGACCCATAACTTTGATACTAGCCTTGGTTTAAAGCATATGTATGTTCAATTTATGGATAACCAAAATACTGTTATTACCTTGGGAGGAGCAGATTTTATACATGCCCAAATAGAGCTGATGAATCCAATCCCTGCAAATACTAATCCTGCTGCAAATCCTGCAGGTCCTTCTAATACTTCTGCTACCCAGTGTACTACTGTAACAATGAACTCAGGTAATGGTAATCCTGGAGGGAATGCTTCCTTAACTCTTGCCTACTCTGGATCACCCTCAAGTGTGCAAGTTTGGATGGCTTCAAATGATGAAGTAGGCAAGAATCCTGCTCAAGTAACATCTTGGACTAATGTTTTAAATACCTCCCCTTCTACTTATTTATCATTTACCATTCCAGCTAATATGGCCATAGGCTCCCACGCAGTGATGGTATCACTCTATGATGCCAGTGGAAGTCTGCTGGATGGAAACCCAGGAAACCCACCAGTAGTAAATACCAAATGTACTAGTTTTTTAAATGTCCAAGTGCCTAGTGTTAGTACAACTGCTCCTACTGCCACACAACCAGAAGCAGTTTATGATGCCAAATGCAGCAGTGTCACAGCCGGTAGTGGTACTCCTGGAGGCGTAGGTACTGTAAATGTTAACTACACTGGCAGGGCTGCTTATCTAGAGGTTTGGATGTCAGAAGAGGTAGGAATAGGTGCTAGCCAGGTCCAAAATTGGAAACAGGTCAAAAGTCCATCGGCTGCCAGCATTGGTTCATTTTCTTTTAATATTCCCTCAGATACCCAAAAAGGATCTCATGCAATCATGGTAGCACTGCGTGATGTGAAGCTTAGCATGTTGGATGGTAATCCTAATAGTGTGGTAAATCCTGCCTGTGCTGCCTCTATTAACATTCAGTAGTTAATTTTGTATAATCCCCCTATGATAGATGTATTGAGAGAGGTTGATGAGGTTACTTCCCAAACAGTAGATCATCCTGTTAGACCTTACAGAGACGCTCTCATAAGAATAGGGATAGTTTCTTTATTTCTTGTTATATCAGGATTAAAACCAGCAGAGCCTAAACCAGTATTTATAAGTGCATTTTATAGAGCACCTTTACACCAACTGTACAGTCAATCTATATCTAATCCTTAAGTTGATACATGGCTTGTTTAATTTGATCTCTAGTATGCCGTAACTGCTGGAACTCTAAAGCTTAATTAGCCATTTCTCTAACTGTGGCATCTACTAAAATTTTCATAGTATCAAAGACTTTTATTTCTTGATGTTTGGGAGCTAATAATTGTAAATCCGTGCAAGCTAAAATAATTGCCTGAACATGTTTTTGGGCAATTTTATCAATTATATAATCTAAGGCTTCTTTCTCTGACTCAGAATAATTACCTATAGCCAAATTATAAATCAGCTGTCCTAACTTCTGCTGATCTTTATCGTCTGGAACTATCTCACCTATACCTGCATTATTTAATTCAGTTTCATAGATTTTACTATTAATTGTTATTCCCGTAGCTAAAATTCCTACTCTATCAATATTTTTACTCTTAAGAAAATTTACAGTCTCCTCAACGATATTTAGAACTGGGATCTTAACAGCAGCGCGGATCTCTTTAATAAACTTGTGCAGAGAATTGCAAGCCAAGACTATAAAATCTGCTCCTCCAGCTTCTAAATTTTTGGCTGCTTGCACCAGAAAAGATATGCATTTCTCCTCATTTTGAGCTTTTACGATACATTCCTTCTCCAACGCTCTGGGCAAAGGAATACTGTCTATTAAAATTGAAGGATAGCTATCCTCTCCTCTATTTGAAAAGGTAGCAACAATCTCCAAATAAAATTTGGTCGTGGTTTCTGGACCAAGACCACCTATAATTCCAACTGTTTTCATAATTTTTCCTTTTAAAAAACCCTTGTAAATCTCCTAAGTTGAACTTAAGAAACTTACAAGGGCCTTTAAGGCGGTGCCACCTTGTGTTTTAACTCATTCTACACATGCTCCACTTCGATTACACTCAGTGTTGTAAACGTTACGACACATGTTGCTAACTTTAACGGTTTTGCCTCCGTAGCATACTTTTGCTCTCCTCCCCAGTTCCAACCTTCTGGATCAATGGATTTGACAATATTTAACTACAAACACATTATATAACTTTATATTCTACAGATCAACTGTCCACTTTATAGAAATAGAAGTGATAAAATAATACGCAATATGCTGGAGCAGGAACAACATTCAGTACAACAAACTCCATATGAAGTACTCTTAACATATCTACAGTCGACTGGTGGACATGAATCATTGGGGGATATAATCGAAGGAGCCCAAATTGTCCATACGGTTATGGATGCAGTTGATGGTGCAACTTCTAATATTTTAATGACGATGGATTTAGCCGAAGAGGTTAATTCTCCTTTACCATCTGGTCCAACCTTACACGTAGTTCTCCAAGTTCGATTGGTCTCTCACCAGCCATAGTAAGCTGTAGACTAACAAAAACTGATAAGAAAATCAACTTTTAATTTCTCTCCATCAGAAAACTCCAGATTAAAGATCTTAACTACCTCTTTGTCCTCAGATGTAGTTTTAAAAGTGTACTTTGCTCCCCACTCATTTATTAAATTTAGGATTGGTAAAATATCAAATTTTTCCTGGGAAAAAAAATCTAAATCTTCTGATAATCTGTGATGTAAATAGACAGCAGAGAGAGCGGTTCCGCCGGTAAAATAGAAGTTTTGTTTTAAAAAAACGCTTTTTTTGACTTCATCAAATATAAGCTGCTGTTTTGGAGTAAGACTTATTTGCCCCATATGAGAAGCTCCATTAACCTTTTGTTAAGGGGATCAAGGTGAAGTTTATCCCAATTCTTTTTTACTTGGGATAGGCTAATCTTTTCTCCTTTGCTGGGACCATAGTTTATCATTCTTTCCAAGATCAAAAGCCTGCCTGATTTAGTTTTTTTCAGCTCGTTTATATCATAATCCCAAATAAATGGCATAACTACATTTTACCATAAATTTCCATAAATCTCCTCAAATATGGTATAAAATAAAGGTATGGACCCTACTACCCAGGAGCCACAAACTTACGTAAAAGAGAATAAATTAAAACCTTTTATAATTTTGGGGACTATTTTAATAATTATCTTAAGTTTGGGTATGTTTGTTTATTTTAAAAGTCCTAAAATTTATCAACTAGTTCAAAATACAATAAACAGTAACAAAATACAAACTACTAGTACAAATTCATCTGTCCAAACTCCTTCCCCTACCCCTACAGCCCAATTAAAACTCTCCTGTCCAGTACCAGAAGAATATTGCAAAACAGGCAAATTAACTACTTATAAAAAAGATCCTGCTCTGATTTATAACCTGCCAGCAGGTACAGATATTTTAAGTACTACAGAAGTCAAACAGCTTCCTGATATGTTAGTTCTCCAAAACCACATTACTAATATTAAAAGCTTGACTGTGGCAGCAAGAGACCAAAGTAGCTGCTATTTTCTAACTTACAGTATTCCAGGAGATACTGATTTTATTGTTGACAACAAAATAGATTTCCCTATAAAAATAGGTCAAAAGGTATCAAAAGTGAACAATAATACTATTGAAGCTGATAATCAAAAAGGTAATTTAATAATAATGGTTAGAAAGATGTTAGTTGGATCTGAAAATACCTGTGTTGTTTGGGATAATCCTTTCAGGGAATCCTCCCCCTACCAGTCTTTAGAAAATTTAACAAAAGGGTTGTTTTAAGGAGTTTTCTATTTAAGTTTACTAAATTGCTCAGGTGTAAAATTTAGCCCTTAAAATATCACACCCCCGAGGTGTGATATTGGATAGATCAAAATATAACTTAATGGATCACTACGTAGCTTGACAGTAATTCCGCGAAAGATTAAAATAAATTCAATATGCAAACAGTTACAGTGCCTGCAAAAACATTTGAAAAAATCCTTTCCAAATTAGATCAGCTAGCTAAAGATGTACAGACAATAAAATCTGCTCTTTCTGAAAAAGAGCCTCCCTATGGTTCAGATCAATGGTGGGAATGGTCAGACAAAAAAGCAAAAGAGGACATTAAGGCAGGCAGATATGTTACACTACATAGCGCTAAAGAAGCGCAGAAATATCTTGACTCATTAAAATCCACTTCATGACAGTCAAACTTACTAAAGCTGCTGAGAAAAGTTACGGTAAGCTTCCTCTAAATATCCAAAAGAAGATGGACAAACAGATTACTTTACTCATTTCAGATTACAGACATCCCTCATTACGGACTCGTAAAATGGGTGGCAGTGGAGATTTTGAAGCTAGAATTGATATTCATTACAGATTCAGCTTTCAAGTTGAGGGAGAAGACATCTATATTCTAACCATTGGCCTCCATGATGTGGGATTAGGTAAAAAATAACCATAAAAATGACCTAAATATGGTATAATGTGGATATGAATGCGGATAACATATTAGAGCTTCAAGGTGCCTCTGATGAGGATCTTTTGATGGCTGAAAGAGTTCAAAAAGAGGTACTTTCTGGCAAAATAACTCCATTAAGAGAAAAAGGTCACATAGCTGGTTGGAAAAAAGGAGTCATGGGTTTATTAACTTTTGCTACTAGTGCAATTGCTATAGCTTGTAGTACTCCACCAAGAAGTCCAGAAAGTACTCCAACCTTACCCGTACCCACAATTCCAGCTTCAGAACTAACTCCAGGTGCCAACTTTGTGGGCAAGGATGGTTCACTCCCCCCTAAAGAAACCCCTACTCCAGTGGAAGTCAAAAAATTAAATTGTGACATTCTCTCTCCTGAAGCCTGTGCTACAGGAAAGTATATTCAGTGGGCTCTTCCAAGTGGCCGAATTCTAAAAGGAATGGGATTTACATTAGAAGTAAATGAACCAATTAGAATCTCAGAGGATTTACAAGTGGCGGGTGAACAGCTTCCTCAGGATCATTTTTATAAAGGGTACAGTATTGCTGCAACACGAAAGGATGGTAAAAGATATTTATTTTGGGGTGCTGCTACACCTGCAGAAGACAGTAATGGCAAACCGGTAATAGGAGACGTAGGAAAAGATTTACCAGTAAAAACTGTAATAGCCACAATTACTGGGAAAGATCCAGTTTTTAAACAAAGTCCATATAATTTCGTAACAGTCTATCCCTCAGAGGAAGAACTCAATAATGTTTTTCCTGAGCAAACAAAAAAACAACCTGAAGTAATACCGAATCAATTAGTTACAGCAAATCAAACGAAGAATCCGGCAGAAGGTGGAGGATTAACATTCTTTGGCCCTAAACCACCTCAATAATATTAAGTAGGCTTTGACAATCGCAGTAGAACAGATGTAAATTTAAAGTAGGACTTAATTTGTAGTTCTATTTTAAAAATGAAATTAACTGCTCTTACTTATCTAAATCCTAAGAGAGGATTTTACCTTTTAAACTTAATAATTTCGTTACTTTTATTTTTATTTCTTTTCCCAAAATCTTCTTTCGCTTCAACTTTTTACGATACTGCTCCACCCTCAGGAACTGGTTATGTTATTGTTTCTGCTCAATTTTGCAATGCAGATGCTGAATGCGCAAATAGTCAGAATCCTGGTAACTGTGGTCTAGCTACCTGTAGTGGAGGGAAGGCTTGGACGAAATATGAATTAACTTGTATATATGACGAGGAACGACTTAGATATGATGGTTATTATCAACAAGGTGAGGCT
>Ga0080064_1001267_pt1 | contig 53305 bp, 54 predicted proteins | sample Subgrocontami54m_FD_69260 | JGI IMG/M metagenome (GOLD analysis project Ga0080064, IMG submission 69260) | Subsurface groundwater microbial communities from S. Glens Falls, New York, USA - GMW46 contaminated, 5.4 m (SPADES assembly) (version 2) ...
AAAACAGCAGCCTTCAGGTCCTCCTGAAGCAATCAACTGCGGCTATTGATAGGGTGGCGGAAACATTTTACTTGTCCGAAGGAGAAAAGCACCTCCTCCTTTCGGCAGACATCGGCGAGGGGCTCTTTTTTGCAGGACCCGCTCATGCAGCAATGCGCGTTATTGCAAGTCCTACTGAAAATGAACTGGTCACCACAAGCCCTAAAGAGATATTAGATCGGGCAAAAACGCCCTCCGGAAACGATGACCACCCGAGCTCAACGCTTCAACCCGCAGGGCGCACGCTCCCCGTGTCAAACAGGCCGATATTTACCGTAGAATCTGTCTTGTAACATGGCAACAAAACAAGCTGTTATCGCCGATATGAACCAAGGGTACGCGCGAGGGGGAGTCGTTGTCGAAATAAACCAGACAAAGGTTATACGGGCGCGCATTCTCCTGGCATACTTAGAAGCGTATCATCCAAAGGAGCATGCGTTGTTTATCGCCACTCTTGACGACATCATTCAATCATTTGAGGATGAGCAGTTTGTCGAGGCGGTTCTTCGATATACCGAGGGGTTCCTCCATGCCCACCCCGAAGATCAGGAGCGGCTCCAATCGATTTCTCCAAGAGAGATGGTTGAGGAGGTTAGCCGGCAACTAGTGGAGGACGCAAAAACAAGACGCGCGGACATTCGCCGCCGCGCCAGCGAGATCGTCAATAAATATGCTCGCGGCATAACCGAAAAACAGGAGCTTGAAGATAAACTTATTTTCTCCATCAACGCATCAATCAATAAAGCAGAAACTCCCCAGCAGCTACGCATAGCGATTGAAGAGGAAGTCGCGACGATGCCTCTCCCAACCAAAGAGGTGGTCCAGCAGTTCGTCGACGCTGATCCGCTTTCCGCTCAGCACCTTTTATTAACAAACCCAACAAGAGACAGTATTGTTGTTGGGCACATCACTACCCTTCCGGCGCCTGCTTGGCGCGGATACGTTGCTGCAGTAGAAAATCTCCAAATAGGGCCCACTGAAACCATCGAGGAGTTCACCAACCGAGCAAAAGAGATTGGACAAGCAACCGCGTTTTTGTCCACCGACCTTTCACAAACGCCGGTGGCCCGCGCAGAGCCAAGCGGTCTTATCTCCGCCATTCTTGAGGCAGGAGGAAATAAGGACGCGATTCGTGCGTTTAAAAAACTTACAGAAGAAGCAAAAAACGTGGTGTCTCTCGCTGTTGTATCAAGCTCCTGGAGGACGGCGGTGGAGGCAATTCGCCAACGCTCCGGGGGGGTAGCAACGGATGTGCTTGAAGAAATCATTAAACAAGGAAACGCACAGTGGGGCACCCACGCGGGAGAACCGCCCGGGAACGCCGGCTCTCTTGTTGGTGGTATACTACAAGAAATTCTTTCCCCTGCGTTTGTAAATTACATTGACGCCAAATCGCTTCTACAAAAACTTAGAGGTCAGGACGGTGACCGCGTAGCGGCCTTTATCAAGTCTCTCCCCGACGCACAACGCGATGGGGGCGCCGCCACAACCGCTCTTTTTCTAGCCATCACCACCACGTGGAGGCCAGGCGATGTACGATTTGAGTGGCAACAGGCGCAGGGTGGTGACGGGTTGGGGGCGTGGGCAATACAAATTGCAAAAGATAGCGCGCTAGAAAAATTGTTTTCTAAATTCGTAAAAAGCAAGGCGGTGGAAGCGGCGGGTGGAGTCGTAAAAAAGGGGGGCGCTTCTTTAGTTGCGGGCCTTCTTACAAAACTAGGATTGTCTGCTGCGGCAGACGTTGTGATAACAATGATTGGAACGCCGGTTGCTACGGCAATCAAGTGGGCAGCTCAAGCAGCCATTTGGCTTGGCGGATATATATGGAGGCCAATTTCTAATTTTTTAGGCAAACTTACCCGGGGTGAAATAGCACTATTTGGCGCTGCCCAGAACGCAATCAAGCAAACGCTTGACAGCTGGCTTGGCCCTCGCCCTCCGGCCGCACCAAAACAGTGGTACGAACGGGAATGGGTATTGATTGCGCTTGTTGTGGGGATAGCAGTATTCCTCCCTATGTTCGGTACTATGATGCTCATTACGTCCCGCGACTCCGCTCTTATTGAGGGGTTTTACAGCGAACCGGATCGTTTTATTGAAGACCCGCAGGTTTACCCGCCACCGGACTACCTGGATATTAATGCTCTACGAAGCAAGGAGTTCCCTTGTCTTTCGTTTGGCAATGGTGTTTCCACCCAATACGGAACAAGCCGGGCGCTCAATGGTTCTGAAAAAGCAATTATTGAAAACACTGTAGAGAACAACCCCGCAATAAAAGCGCTTTCGTGCGCTCTTGATTGCTCAAACAGAAATGTTAATATTTCTGCGTTTTCCGATGGTGAAACATACGTCGGGTATGCCCCTTCCGCGCTTGCGGGGAACATAGTCTTTTATCCGCGCATGTTTGGCGGTTTTTCCGAACAAAGCAGGGCGCGCTTATTGGCTCACGAGCTTGCTCACAACATAGATTGGTTTGGGGGCGGGCTTGCAGAAGGATACTATCCCTTAAGCTGCGGGCCAACAGGAAAATACCCATGGAAAGAAACGCCGGAGGAGGCATTTGCAACGGCTGTTGAACTCTACATCACGGGAAATCCGTACATACGTGATTTTTGCGGCGGGAAAGCATACGAGTATTTTGGAAAAACCGTCGCCCAGTGCAAATAACCCAAAAGCCGTCTACGCCTGCGACGTCCGCACCGGCATGATGATGTGGAGAAAAGAGGGGTCTTTAGGGGAAAGAAACGCGCCCGGATTTAGGGAGCCGGTCATTTCAAAAACCAATTCCTCGCCGGGAAAGTTAGACAAAAGCTCTAAAAGAAACCGGCTGTTGAATGCGATGTCCCCGTCTTCTCCTTCTGTTTTAGCGTCTACCTCAATAGTGTTCTCCCCGACCTGCGGGGTGTTGGCTGAAACAGTCAAAGAGCTCTTTGCCACATGAAGCCGTATGATGTTGGCGCTGTCGCGAGCAAAAATGCTTGCAGATTTGACTGCCTTAGTAAAAGACGCCACATCAAGGGCAACCCGCGCTGTGTGTTTGCTGGGAATAATTTTTTCAAAGTTGGGGTATTCTCCATCAATGCGGCGGGTCGTAATGGTCGTATCTCCCACGCGGACAACGAGCTGTCCGTCCGCGGCGTCGGACAGAAACACCTGCTTCTCCTCTTTTTCCTCCTGGCAAACACGCAAAACCTCCCCAAGGGCCCTGGCAGGGACCACAACGTCCGTATTTTTTGGAAGACCTACCCCCGAACGACACACAGAAAGCCTGTATCCGTCTGTCGCTGCAAAAAGAGCCCCTTCTTCTTTTTGAACAATCTTAATGCCTGTCAAAAGAGGCCTTCCCTCATCAGAGGAGGCGGCAAACAACACAAGAGACAAAAGAGACACAAGCGCCTCTTTTTCTATCGTTGTTTCCTTTTTCCCCAGCTCCTCTCCTGACGGGGGAAACTCCACCGCTGGAAGGCCTGGGACCGTAGCGCGAACTCCTCCGCAAGCCAACCGGAGAGACCCCTCTTTTTCCTCAAGCGTCACCGCGTCTTGAGGAAGCGAGGAGACAAGCTCTGAAAAAATTTTAGCGGCCACACATATTCCTCCTTCTTTTTCTACCTTTGCCCCAACAGACACGGCCACCGTGGTCTCCAAAGAAGAGGCGGTAACGACAATTCCCTCTTTTGTTGCTTTTATTAAGATGTTAGAGAGAACGGGAAGAGAAGGCTTGCTTGAAATAATTCTACTCGTTCTTATAACGGCTTTTACCAGGTTTTCTTGAAGAACCGAGATTTTCATGGTGTTTATATTTATTAGTCGTCGTAAATAGTAGTGAGTGTGGAAAAGTGTATTCTGTTTTCTTTAAGGTGTCAACACTAAAAGAGACCTGTGGATTTTACTGTGGATAAGTTGGTGGATAAGTTTGGGAAAATGTGGAAAAGTGGATAACCTGCCTGCCGGCAGGCAGGTCTACGCCCACAACTTTCTTTTTATCCCCTCTACGTCCCCACGAAGGCGCTCATTTACAGAGAGCTCTTTAGTGATTGTTTCCACGCCGTGCATAACAGTAGTGTGATCGCGCCCACCAAGGAGACCACCGACGTCCTCCAGGGTCAGGCCCAGTTCGGTTTTACAAAGATACATGATAATCTGGCGCGGACGGGCGATGGGGCGGTCGCGTTTCGGGCTTTTAATAGCCGTTGTTTTAATGCCGTAGTAGTTGGCCACCACCTCGAGAATTTCCTGCGGCGGCACGCGCTTGCCGTGTTTGGCAAGCCCGTCTCCAGCAACAACGGCTTTAGAGCCGAGCAAAGAAGAGACAAGTTCCGGCGTGGCCGCGCCAACGCCCGGGGCCGTGAGTTTACGAAGAAATCCCTCAATTGCCCGCGTGTCGGTAAGGTTAGCCGCGACAAGCTGGGCGGCTTCCGGAGGAACGCGTATTCCCATGGCTGCGGATTTAATATTGACGATGGCCACCCGGAGCTCAAAGTTGGGAGGAGCGATGTCTACGGTTAGGCCCCCTTCAAAACGACTCCTCAACCGGTCATCAAGTTTGGCAATTTCTGACGGCGGCCGGTCGCTTGTGAGAATAATCTGCGTCCCCTCGCGGTGGAGCACGTTAAAGGTGTGAAAAAATTCTTCCTGGGTTTGCGTTTTTCCGGCGATAAACTGGACGTCGTCGACTAAAAAAAGCTGCGACGAGCGGTATTTTTGGCGAAACTGGCGGTTTGTTTTTGTTTGTATGGCCTCAACGATTTCATTGGTAAACTCCTCGCCCATGCAATAGACGAGCCGGATCCCCGGTTTTTTTGCAAGGATGGTGTTTGCCACCGCGTGCATAAGGTGGGTCTTCCCCACCCCCACCCCGCCGTAGAGAAAGAGAGGGTTGTATGCACCCCCCGGGCTTTTGGCTACCGCAGTAGCTGCCGCATACGCGAGTTGGTTGGTGGTAGAGACAGCAAAATTATCAAAGGAGGCATCAACGCGAATATGGAGTCTTCTTGCTGTATCCTGGGGGGCCGTTGAAAGCGGAGCGCTTGGGGAGGAAAATAACGGGCCGGCGTCGTTATCTGTGAGGCGATCGCGTTTGACCGCAACCACAAACACCACGCTTATATTTTCGTTGGTGTGGTGGTCTAAGATGCTCTTAATAAGGCTGTAGTAGCGGCTCTCCACGAGCGTGCGTATGGGCGCATTGGGAAAGCCGACAGAAGCGACATTGTTTTCTAAAGAAACAAGAGACGAACCCTTAAATTGGGTGTGAAACGCAACGCGCGAGACCGAAAGCTCAATTTCCGCCAGGACTGTTTTCCAGAGTTTTTCTAAATCCATATTCGTTGTAGAATAGAAAGAAGACCATGGTGGGCAGGGGTGGATAAGTTATCCACATCCTAGAAAGATTTTATATGAATGTCAAGGGCCTTTTGCATAGAGCTTTCCAACGGGCTATTTTTATTACTTCAAAAAATATTGAGCTTGCGGTGTTTTTTTTCTTCCTAACAACCTCTCTTTTTTTAGGCGATGGTAAACAGGCGTTCGTGGATGTGTGGTGGGCTCTGGGGATACTTATAATGTATGGCGCTAGATATTATCAGCGTGGTAAATTTGACCTCCAACCTCTCCCCCGCCAGATTGGTCTTGCGTGGACTGCGCTTACCCTTTATTACATCATTCTTACACCATTTTCCGATAGTGCCGGATACTCCATCACCGCGACCATTCGGCTTATTGAGGCTTATTTGGCATATTTGATGTTTTATACGATTTCATCCGAGCGTGTGACCGCGCTGTTTGCTAAGGGAGTTCTATTTGTTGGTGTGGTGGCAACCATTGCTTCTTTTATGTTCTTCCTTTTTCCCACCACCTCCAGATTTTTGCCGCCGATGAACCTCCTCTACGCAACCTACGGCCATAATCACCTTGCCGACCTTCTCCTCTTTGTATTTCCGGTTGCGACTGGGAACATTGGTCTTCTCGCTTTGTTTACCATAGGTATGCTTCTTACGTTCGCCCGCGGCGCGTGGGTTCTCCTTATTTTTTACCTTTTATTTCTTGTGTGGAAAAGTAAACACGCAGGGATTAGGAGGATTGGTTTGTGTATCGCAGCAGTAATAATAGCAACATTTCTGCTCGTCTCACTTCGTGGTATGCCCACGCAAAAACCATCGCTTCTTGCGGACGGTCGGTGGGAGTATTGGCGGCAATCCATTGAGGCGATAAAAGAGCGCCCCTTTTTCGGCAGTGGCCCCGGGACGTTTTATCTCCAGTCCAAGCGCCTTCAGGTGGCCCCAAGCTCCTACTCCTGGTTTGCCCATAGTTTTCCCCTGCAAATCACGGTTGAGACGGGGTTGGTCGGTTTTTTGATGACCTTCGTTCTTTTATATCTTGTGTTCCGGAGAGTAAATGCGAATCCATTATTGTGGGGAACAATGTTGGTATTTATGTACAGCTTCTACGAGTTTACCCTCGACTATATATCAATGTGGCTTCTTGTGTGGGGCGCGCTAGGGGCATTAACAAAACATGGCGCCCAAACGCCAGTTCGATTGAAAATCAACACGATTGGCTCCGCAGCGGCGCTGGGCATCCTTGCCTTGTTTTACCTTTCCAGCGTTGGCAGCCTTGGGGTGTCTGTATTAGGCAACAAGACGCTCGCCTTTTTCCTCGCGTCGTACGACGCGAACACAACTAAGGGGTTATTAGGGGAACGAGAAGAGGGAGGGGTTGCTGTAAAGGCGGCCACAATTGTGATTATCAACTTTTTTCATAAGCGAGACTCAGAAATTTCTTTTGTTTTAGCGAAAGCACTTCCCGATGAAGAAGAAGGAAAACGACGCTATTTTTTAAATTCAATACAGCTCGATTCAATGAACACCGAGTATTACAAAGATACCATTGAATATTTAGAAAAGCAGGGAGACAGGAAGGAGATGGTTGGGCTTTTCGTAAAAATTATTAAAGCCTTATCACCAAACGCTATCCGCGACGACCCAGCACTATTAAATGTGATTACGGAAAACGACGTGGTTGACACAATTTTTTCCCGGCTTGGAGTTTGGAGGCAAACAAACAATCCCACGCTCGGATTATCGAAGCTCCTTTATTTTACGGGTTTAGATTTACTTGGGGTGGCTCCGGAGAATACAAAAAAATTATGGGTTTTAGCAAGAAATCTTTCTCCTGAATGGAGCTACTTTCACATCGAGCTTGCGAGTTTATACAAACACAAGGCCGCTAACGCACCAGAAGCAAAGAATATACTTAATCAGTGTATGCGTTTTGAAACTGCCAGGGAGCACTGTGAATCCATACTACAGAGCAATATTCCACAACCAGGGTCTCTTAAAAAGGTCATCGAAGACGCTCTCGGTTCTCGTTAACCTATAAGTCATGAAACAAGCGGAGTCACAAAAGGGGCGCGACATTATATATTTATTGGCGATATTCGCGCTATCAATTTTTTTACGCGTATACAATGTTGCCAATAGAATGCCATGGTGGGGAGATCATGCGCGAGATATTATGGTGGGAACCCACATTAGCCAATTTGGAGAACTGCCCACCGTCGGACATTCCTCGATTGGTCTTGGCGGAACACTGCATTACCCCCCATGGTACTTTTACCTTGTTTCGGCAGTTACTAGAATATCGCCTGACGCAGAGTTTATTGGCCAGTTTTTTGCGATTCTATCAGCAACAACCCTTTTTGGAGTTTTTTTTATTGCGCGCTCCCTTTTTTCTCGGACAACCGCGTTTATAGCAGCAGCACTTTTTTCTTTGAGCTCTTCTCTTGTTGGGAAATCGTATCTATGGTCTGCATACGTGGTGGTGCCGTTTGTATCCATAGGGGTAGCTTGTGTTTTGTCGGGGATTCATGGAAAGTATTTTTGGAAAATCGTTGGGTACCTACTACTGGTTTTTTCTTCAAGCATTCACCTCTCTGCACTTTTTGTTTTGGCGTTTGTGTTTATCATTGACAATATTTTTATTGACCGTCGTCGCGCCGTTATTACTTTGAGCGTAGTATTGCTTTCTGTGGGAATAACCTTTTATCCAACCTTCGTCCGATACCAGCCATCATATATTTTTGAAATACTTTTTGAATCTTTTAAGAAACCATTTTTTTATGAGCTTATTGTTCGTATGATCCAAATTGGCAAGATGGTATTTACGGATCTTTTTGACTACAACGCCCGGTTTCTACAAATAGGGATGGTTGCCGTTGGTGTAGCTTTTATTTTGGGGCTAAAAGGTTATAGGCGTAACCTTTGCGCGATATTTTGTTTGTCTTTTTTTGTGATTACCCTCTTTATTATTGGATCACTAATCAATAGTGGCGATCAATATGTGCATTTTTACATTGTGGCCCTTCCCGTTTTGACAATTTTACTTTCGGTTGTTGTAGCGGCCGCCATTGAGTCAGCAAACAACATTGATGCCAAGGTGATGGCGTGGATTACCACCGTATTATTATTTGTAGCGATGGTAAATGGCTTTTATCATACTTTATACTCTGGTTCGATGTATCGCCACGCCAAACAAGTCTCTTTGGTTATACAAGACACAGCTCAAGAGATGGGATTTGGCAACGCATATCTTATCGCCGCATCGAGTCAATCTTCTTCATGGAGCTGGGAGAGTCCAACGATTTTATACTTTTTGGAAAAACAAGGAAAACGAACGACACTTGTGGATTACGACAATAATTTGAGGCAATACAAGGAAGACGAGAGCACGCCCTGGTTTGTGGTGTGTCGTGATTATTCACCAGAATTACTGTCTGCGTGCATAGAAAAATTTACCAAAGGCTCTGGTAAGCCATTTCATTTAAGGGAGATTACCGTCTCTCTATCAGAATACAGATTATTTATTGCATCACCAAACAAAGAGCCATAAGTGGCCATGGCGATGAGTTGTAAAAGAAATGCAAAGCAATTTAAAAGTCACCATTAAAAAACTAGTCAAACTACTAGCTAGGCTGTTCCTGATTCTTTTGTCAGGGTTTTTATCTCTAGCGCTCTTGCTTGTGGGTACAAATTATTATCTACTTGTTTCCGGAAGAGCAAAAAGCCCAGTATTTATTGAATGGACGGTAGATGGAACTATATATTCTCAGAACTACATTTTTTGGGCAAAAAGTCTGTGTCAAAAACAAACAAGTGAGTGCAAACACAAAGAAGAGCGCTTCGTCACAGACAAAGTAATGACTTTTGATCCTTATGGTACAAAAGACAGCACCCAGTGCAAAAAGTTTTTGTTTTTAGGTGATTCGTTTACTGTTGCATCTTGGATGAGAGATGAAGATATGTATACGTCTCGGGTTGCAAAGGGATATGCAGAGCAGAAAAAAACGTGCACAATGCGGCTCATTCTTGCCACAGGAGGAGCTGGCAATGACCAAGAGCTGGTTAGGTTTATGGATGTTGTTCATGAAATAAAACCGGACGTGGTAATTTGGCAATTTTTTCAAAACGATGCTTTTGACAATGTAATCAACGCAATCTATTCTGTTGGTCATGACGGGTTAAAAAGAAAGACCGTATGGAAAAACACGCTCTTTTTTTCTGGATTTTTAAATCAGAAAATGCCATTTATCCAGGGGTCTGTTTTGGGTAAGCACCTGTTGGCTATAGGAGAAAAAAACGACATTTTTGGATATTGGGATGTTAACCCGTACGATCTCAGCTCACTTATTTCCTATAACGAAAAAAAAGTACCACTCTTACTTAAACGCATGGAAGAGGTTGCAAAAACACAAGGTTTTACTCTGTATCTTACAATGGCCCCGCTCGAGTGTGAGGAGGTATATGGTCAACAGTGCGATAGTTGGATCAAAAAAACAAACACAGCACTTCATAACATCTTAAAAAAATCAACAAAGCAATATGTAAGCATGGAACGCGACGATGTCATGCGGGAGGCTACGGCCGCGCCGCGCGAAACAATAAGCAAAGAACGATTTTTTGGTCCACCCCAAGACAAAAATTCTCCAGGGTGGCGCCACCTTACACCCGAAGGAAATGTTTACTATGGAGACATTCTATCCCAAAACATTTTATTAAGGGAGCGAGAATAAAGAGTAAACCATGGAAGGAATAAAAATAGTGCGCCTGGGTCGCCTACGCTTTGTGATTGGCGGATTTTCTGACGTCTGCAATTTTATTGTTTCTCGAATGATTCGCGGGACGCCAGGAGTGTACCTGCCGTGTTCACTGTATGATTTTGCCTTAATGTCTAAAGACGATAACTGGGTTCACGGATACGACACAATAGACTATTGCACAACCGATGGTATGCCACTAGTGTGGTTTGTGAGGAGGTTTTGCGCCGCGCCGTCTAATAGGATTTACGGACCAAATATGGTGGAATTTTTATTATCTACCCTGCCCCCCGCAGCAACCCATGTTTTTTTGGTTCCATCCCAAATAACAAAGAAACAATTGAATAAGTTGCTGTGTGATCGATTTTTGGAAGTCAAAATAACCCACACCCGTATCGTCCCAAAAAACCACACCTCTTTCAATTTTGCAAGAGGCCTTTCTTTTATTATGAAAAACGACGCCCAGGTTGTTTTTTGGATCGGGATAGGATCCCCGAATCAAGTGCTGCTTGCAAAAAGGTTGCGGGAGGCTTTTCCAAAAGCGACAATTTTTTGTGTTGGGGCGGCGCTAAATTTGCTTACCGGGGTAAAACCGATGGCACCAAAACTGCTTCAGCGCCTCGGACTTGAGTGGTTGTTTAGGTTAGTAGTAGAGCCGCGCCGCTTATGGCGCCGATACCTGATTGATATCCCACGGTTTCTCTTTCAAGCAGGATTTTTATTTTTGCGTCGCTTGTTTTGGAGTTGATGGTGAATCCATTGGTAGGTTTTGGTCAGTCCGTCTTCAAGTGATACGGACGGTTCCCAACCCAACACTTTTTTCGCAAGAGAATTATCTGAATTCCTTCCCCGTACACCCTGAGGCATTGATGTGTTGTGGTGTTTTCGGAGTTTTTTCTTTGCTACGTGCGAGATCATATCAGCAAGATCGTTAATTGAAACCAGCCGGTCACTCCCTATATTAAGTGGTTGATTACAACTTGATTGCATTAAGCGATACATTCCTTTGCAGCAGTCATCAATATAGCAGTAGGACCTCGTTTGTTTTCCATCCCCCCAAATTTCTATTACGCCACCGTCTGTTGCGAGTGCAATTTTTCTGCATAGAGCCGCAGGAGACTTCTCTCTCCCCCCTTGAAATGTGCTTTCCGGCCCATAAATGTTGTGAAACCGCGCAATTCTAACATTTATGTTGTGATCTATTCCGTAAGAAAGACAGAGGTTTTCGGTAAACAACTTTTCCCACCCATACATACTGTCTGGATGGGCGGGGTATGCGTCTTTTTCTTTGAGCCCGCTATTGGTAACATCCTGTTGGAGTTCAATAGGATAGATGCAGGCGGTCGATGAAAAAAATATTCGCGGAATACGTCGAAGCTTCGCGACTTCCAATGTGTTGGTGTTTATGAGGACGTTATCATGGGCAACTTCCGCGTGGACAGTGTGGATAAAGCCTACACCACCCATGTTGGCGGCAAGCATATACAATTCATCGGCTTTGACAACTGCCTTGCTTGCGGCGTTTTGATTTCGAAGATCCGCGATGACAAATTCATCAGCTGCCGTTTTGGAAAATTCAGGACGATTGATGTCTACACCACGGACGTAGTAGCCCTTTTTTTTAAGAAATCTCACCAAATGAGAACCTATGAACCCCCCCGCTCCGGTAACTACTGCTCGTTTCATATAAATCTATGAGTTTTGATTATATAATACTGCTCACTTATGAAACAACTATCGATACTTTACCTTACCTATGAAGAGATAGAGGGGGGAGGGAATTTTTTCAGATGTATTAGCCTTGCCAGGCAGCTTGCAAAAACCCACAGAGTGACGCTTCTCACAACACAAAATAAGGTTTCATTGTTGGTTGACTACAAAAAATACGGGAACCTGGAGCTTGTCGCGTTACCAGCACTTTTTCCACACCGCCTTCGTAACGGTGGATATGATCCGTTAAATATAATCGTTCGCATAATTTTTGTGTTGCTTCATTCATTTGATGTGGTTCATGGATTTGGCCATCGACCGGCAGTACTCCTTCCGTCGCTCGTTGCTCGAATACGAAGCAAGGCGCCGTACGTAGCTGATTGGGCGGATCTTTGGGGGAAGGGGGGAATTGCAGATAGGCGCTATGGATTTTTGGGACCCATAACCGCACGACTTGACGATATGTTAGAACAACACGTTTATCAGTGGGCTGATCACGTGACGGTAATATCTTCCTATCTCAAGCTCAAAGCAATTGCTTTGGGTGTTTCTGCTCAAAAGATTACTACGGTTGGAGTTGGGGCAGATGTTGAGCGTATCCATCCTCTTTCAAAAAAGAAAGCAAGAAAAAGCGTGGGAATGCCGGAGAATGCCCCTGTGGTTGTCTACGCGGGTATAGGAAACTACGATATTGCATTTCTTTTTTCCGCGATGAATGAGTTAATAAAGAAATATCCAGCAGTAGAGGTGTTGTTGATTTGCCCGCAATCAAGAGACATAGATCAATATGTACGGCGCCTTGAGTCGTCAGGTCACATACACCAAGTTGGTTTTGTTCCTCACGACAGATTGGCAACATATTTAGGCTGTGGCGACGTTTTGCTTTTGCCGTATTTAAATACGCCTATCAATTTGGGAAGGTTTCCCAGCAAATTTGGCGACTATCTTGCGGTCGGAAGACCTATCGTTTCCCACCCTACCGGAGATTTGAAAAAATATTTTGAAACATACAATATTGGCCGCTTGGCGCCGGAAGACCCCCGCGTGTTTGCCAACACAATCATGAGCATGTTGCAAGACAAAAAGAAGCTTGTGGTAATGGGGCGAAACGCGCGGCGCTTGGCCTGTAAAATTTCTTGGTCAGCAGTTGCCCGAAGTCTCGAGAAGGTTTACTTTAGGATAATTTTCGTGTAGGAAGGGATCTCTCATTCTTCCTTGAGTGTAGCACCACCGGCCGTGCTGCTTGGAGTAATAGACGCGTGGGAATAGTTGTAGTTTTGTACATATCCATCGTGCTATTCTCCATGGTGGTTGTATGAGTGCTCGGGTGATTGTGGGGTGGTGAACAGATAGTTCTTGATAATACTGTGCGTGATTGTCACGATTTTTTCTGCCCTGGTTAAGGCGATAGGATGCAAGAAGAGTGTCGACAGGAGTAAGGTAGGCATGGGCGGCAAACCGGCGCCACAGTTCAAAATCCAAACTGTATGTTTTTGTCGGTATCGAGTGGCCGGATTGTTCCCACAGCCGGCGTCGCCAGAACGTCCCCTCCTGCATGATAAATCCTAACGCACCGCCGTGGTAAAGACCGTGTTTAATTAATGAGCGAATATATATCTGTCTTGGGCCAACATATACGATATTGTTCGCTTCGTCGATTGTGTTGGGGATACCACTAATCCAATCAACCTCGGAAAACGACCGAAAAATATCACCAACAAGATGAAGGGACCCCGGCGTAAGGATGTCATCACTGTTTATCCATGTCATGATGTCTCCGTTGGTTTGAGAAAACCCTTTATTAAGCGCATCTGCCTGGCCCCGGTCTGGTTTACTAACCCAGCGTGTTAACCGATGAGAGTATTTTTTAAGAATATCAATCGTTTCATCCGTTGATCCCCCATCAATAACCACGTACTCAAGATTTGGATAATTTTGCGAAATGACAGACTGTATTGACCGTTCAATAAATTTTCCCTGATTATATGAAGGGGTGATAATAGAAATCTTAGGGTTCTTACTGTTTTGTCGTGTGTTCTTCATGGTAATATCCATTAAGAAGTGTGCGTTGGTAAAGCTTGATGAGAAACAATAATAGAAGCTTCTTTTGTACGCTATAGCCATCAACATCTCCAAAATAATTGTTCCATTCTTTCGGGAGGTGTACAAGCCGCATCATCCATCTGATCAAGGAGATCTCAGGGTAGAACACATAGTCGTGTTTTAACCCCCATTTTATTGTAAGTTTATACGCCATCCGGCCGCGCTGAAAAGCACGCGCTAAAAAGCGCTTTTTATCGACATTGTCGTTGTGAGTAACGATCATGGCGTGATCATATATTCCCGTAAGCCCGTTTCGTGTAAGTTGGTAGCCGAAGTCTGCGTCGGAAGAATCAAATGAATTCGCAAAAAACCGGCTGTCGAAATCAATAGTTTTTTTTGTTACCCGGACCCTGTCCAGAAAGAGGTTTTTTGTGTCGCAGTTGAGCGGATGAACGATGTTTCCCGGAGAGACTTTTTTCATAAACCAATACCGATCATGGTGGTGCTGTGCTAACGCAAAATTGTTTTGTATGTTACCCAGCAATGATTTTCCCAAGACGTAGGAAGCGTTGTTGTGTTTTGCTATTGCCCGTAGGCCTGCCTCTATCCATTTTGGCGAGAGTATGCAGTCGTCATCAGTGAAGCCAAGATAGCGAGTGCGCGCCGTTCTTAAAGCGGCGCTACGAGCTTGCGCAACATTGTATATTCCTGTGTGGTAGGAGATCGGCAGAATTTTTTTGAAAGATAAACACACAGAGGTCGCGGTAGTATGTTTGTCTGTGTCGAATATATAGACAACCATAGGTTTGATAGTTTGTCGAGAAATGCTTGCTAAACACGCAGTGAGTTGTGTGGGGCGGTTGTTGGTGAGGATTGCTATAGACGCTCTTGTAGTCATTATTGCTGTTCATCAAGCGGGCGGAACGAGATTATCGTGGGCCAGATGTGAATCCTATCGAAAGGAAAGTAGAGCGTTTGTCCGACCAGAAGTCGCCCCTCCTTTTGAAAGTAATACGCATCATTTATTTTTTCTGCTACAACGCGAAGCGTGAGGTCTACCCGAGTTCTTTCCGGATCGCTAATGAATGTTTGTGGCGCCAGAGGAGAAAAAAATTTTCCGGGGGTTTTCTTTACTTGTATGACTTCTGCTAAAACATTTCCTTGGATATCAACAACTTTCAAGCCCTCGCGTACCTGTTGGGCGATGTAGTTCTCGACGCCATCCCCGCGCGTTATGTTATCAGGATATGTCAAATAGTTTTGATGATTAATAGGGTCAAGATAGCCTTCGATTATAAAAGTTTTTTTCTCGCGGGCATCTTTTGTACGGGAAATATCTACGATGACACCGTTCACGATAATGCTTTGCAAGCGGAACGTACGGAATGAACCGATAAGGAGCGGCGTGCCGTTGTATGAGTATTGCCTTTTCCTTTTGTTATATGCAGCCTTTGTTTTTATCGTGACAAATGTGTCGATATACGTGTTGTTGCTGCGGTATCTATAGATGTCGACAATTTCAAGGAGATTTTCGCCAAATCCACCAGTTTCTTTTAACCCCGGCATGAGCTTTTCTACATAGAGATGGGTGGGGCGATTGAAATAAAAATCAGGAGCGTCGCGTTCAAAAAGCCGCATAGTAACAAAAATATACGTCGCCGGGCGCAGTATCAGGTATGCGGCAGAGGCGACAATGAACAAAAAGAGCGCAATGCTTGCTTTGTCTACCCAAGACAACGAAATGATTTTTTTCATCAAGAGTGGGCGTATGGGAAGTGCGTTAAGAAGTTTCATGTGAGTTTAAAACGACCAATAATGCACCTATAAGAATGCCGGTTGATAGAGTATTAACAAACGGCTGAAATGCCATCATAGTATAGCTCATAATGAATGCAATCCAAACAATGAGCCTACTTACACCGCGAAGAGTATCGTTTGCCCGTTTCAAAAGAATGATAATGCCCAGCATATAAACTGTTGTTGCGACTATTCCCCGTTCGGCCAGATACAACAGGAATCCGTTGTGTATTTCTTCAGGAAACCAGCGCATTACACCATTTGGGAACAAGCTGTACGAAGCAGGAATAAACATCCCTATGCCTACCCCGAAAATAGGGTATGCCTGAATGATTTGGAGGGCTTCCTCTGTTTGTTCTTTTCGTGTCGAAAAACCTCCGGCATCAGAAAACATGTTTGTGGAAAGCAATACCCTTTCCCCAATTATAAATATGAGATATCCCATAAGGAGAAAGAAAGGCAATCGGGTAAATATGCCTATCTTATTAAAACGCACAAAAACTCCTTGGACGATTCCTGGTAAGCGCTTCGCGTAGGCACCGAGAAGCATGATGCCCGCAACAATAAAACCCAAGTATGCAGATCTACTCAGCGTGAGAAAGATGGTGATCATGGATGATGCGAGCGTCGTGATAAGCAGGGAGTTAGGCTCGGTGGCGGGCACAACGGGTCTTACATACAACCAGAGCAGGATAAATGCGGGAAGTATGGTTACCTGCCAGTTTGCGAGACTGTTGGCGTGATACGAGAGGCCTATAGGGCGAAATTGTGATATATCCTCATCGGCTCCCATGCCAAACGATGGGATTGTGGCCGTCTTTTCAATGCTCAAGCCGAGAGTCGAGCGCTTCATCGTTTGGGTAACCGTAATGAACGCTTCAAAGATGATCATGGATGCAAAAATCAAGCATAAGACAGCCAACACACGTTTTCGCGTCTGGGGAGTGAGGCTTCTTAATGTGATTATTACAAGACAAAGCCATACGACAGGTAATAACTCCTGGGCGGTGAGCCACAAAGAAAGCCATTGATTGTAAGGAGATAGAATCGCTGAAAATAAGTGGAGCGCGTACGAGAGAAGTAAGAAGAGAAGAAACGCAGGGACACGAAATGCTTGTGGTCGACGGATAATCTCAAACAAAAGAACTACGATAGCAAGCACGCCTACGACGGTGTAGGGAGAAAATTCTAATCGAAGATATCTATCCTCTCCCCAGTATAAAGGATTCATGATCGCATACGAAGGGACGACAGAATACATAAGCTCCCGTCCAACATGAAGGAGACGAAGCGGAAAGAACGCGTACAGGATGGTTTTTTGTATGGATGACGTTGTGATAACAAGGGTTACAAAGTAAATTGTGCTTAGCGCGAAGAAGATCTTGTGCGAGCCAGATACAGCGGATAGCACAAAATATAGTGCCGTAATGAGGATCACCCACGCATCGGGCACCCGTTTTGCGAAGGCAGAAATTTTTTTCCTGATAAGCTCGAAGTTAATGATAGTGTTTTTGTATGATGCCCAACCCATAGCGTCCGGGAATTTCTAGCGACCCGGGATGTCGCTTTTTTAGTTCATTCCAGAATCGCTTGACTCCATACTGAAAGGAACCAAGCTCTTTCATCGTTTTTTCATTTGAGAATATATCATGGAGCAGTAAGTATCCGCCTTTTTCAAGTCGAGGCCAAAATAATTTATAATCCTTCTTTACTCCCTCATATGAATGGTCGCCATCAAGATGGATGTATTTCCATTGCCTGTTTTTGTGAGCATCAGCAAGCGTTTCAGTGGTTTGGACATGTGTCTGAATATAGTTACTAAGACTAAATTTTCCGAAATGTTTTTGTGGGTTAGTATGTTTCCAGAATCCTATTCCTCCCCAGTGGTTAACGTGTTTTGGATTTTTCTGATCATATCCGGCGTCGACGAAGTCCACGACGCCTTTTTTGTTATCTCTACAGGCCAGAGCACATATAGCCGGAACAAATCCGTATTTGCTTCCGATGCATAATACCCGAGAGGGTTTCAGTGTTTTAATGAGCGCGTAATGTATCCATCCATATCCTAAGTTGCCGGCTGTAACATCGAATTCATGCCAGTTATCAGCTCTGGCGTACGTTTTGATAAAATATGCAATACCTCGGTGGTTTATGATCGTTGGTGGCGATAACCAAGGAATAATGTTCATTGTGGTACCATAGTCTACTACAACGCGGGAGTATAAAAAACCATTATGATTCGACCATTGTTATCTTGGTTTGCACAAAAACATCAAGAACGATCACTATCAATGGATCAGTTTCCCGATGTGGAAGCACGAAGAGTGCAACTGCTATCAATTCTTAAGAAGAAGTCTACCCCAATGTTTTTTGTAGACACAGACATACTTGCTGATCGGTATCAGGGGTTGATCCAAGCGCTTGAGAGTTATTGGAAGAAGCATGTTGTCGCATACTCATTTAAAACAAACTACACTATAGCACAAACAAAAATCCTTCAAAAACTTGGTGCCCGGGCAGAGGTTGTTTCAGGGACAGAATACATGATGGCCCGTAAACTCGGTTATGAAGGCGAGCAGATAATTTTTAATGGACCCCTTAAAAGAGACGAAGAACTCATGTTGGCTTTTAGTGAAGGAGCGCTCGTTCATATAGACAATAAAGAAGAGCTTGAGCGCGCCGCGCTGATAAGTGAACGCTTAAAAAGGATTATTACATTGGGGCTTCGTATTAACGCGCATATTTCAGGGATTCCAGCAAGCCGATTCGGATTTTCTGTAGAGCGCGGCGAGGCGTATGAAGTAGTGCGGCGTATCAGCCGGAACAAATTGCTGCGGCTGGTGAGTCTTCACATGCATATCGGAACAGACGTTGATGATGTTATGTGCTACCATTTCGCAGCGCAACGCCTTGCGCAGTTTGCCCAAACAATTGAGGTCGTCAACCACGTTCGGTTGCGACATATTGATATGGGGGGCGGGTTTCCGGCTCATGGGCTCTCCCCGCTTGGGACAATCACATGGGACGCTCGACCGATTGGTGAGTACATTCGCAGCATCGCCGATGGCCTTGCAGCATTTCCGTTACGAAAAAAACCAATGTTGATTGTAGAACCGGGTCGTTACCTCGTGGACGATGCGGTCGTATTTGTGATATCTGCCGTTAGCATCAGAGCGTATAACGGCATGCAACGGGTAACGACGGATGGTGCAGTCACGATGCTTCCACTTCGGTTCTATAGACCACAAATAGTGAAAGCATTTTCTCCGTCATTATATGAGCTATCCGATAAAACTACAAAAACAATCATTCATGGTGCAACCTGCAGAGAGGACGATGTTCTATATCAGGGAGAGTTGCCAGAGGTTTCGGTTGGAGATCTCGTAGTTTTTTATTGCGTTGGAGCATACAATCAAAGCATGGGGAGCGAGTTTATTTTTGGATCCCCCCCCACTGTTTTTTTTGGATAGTGGTATACTGTACGCGGGTACTGCGATGAAAAAATTACAATTGCCCTCTATGTCTACCATATCGACGGAAGAATTTGTCGCTCGGCTTGCAAAGAAACCGTTGGAAAATTTTTCAGCAATTGAGCACATAGAGGAGTTTTTTTTGCGGGAAAGAGGCTATGTTTTTAAGCTTCCCAAGCCGGGGATGCCGGTGATTCATTTGGTTTCTGGCGGCGTAGAGTCCACGGTTCTGTGGGGATTGATGCTTGAGAAGTATCACCTTTGCGTCTATCCTCTCTTTCTCCGTCGTGGCACTAAGCGGTGGGAAAAAGAAAGGCGGGCAGTTGATTTTTTTTCCAAATTTTATCGCGCGCGATACCCCAAACTATTTCGCGAGCCATTTGACATGGGACTTCAGGTGGTTTCGCCCGAGGTCGAAGTCGCAATCCGTAAGCCGTACCAGTACTATCACCCGCAGCGAATTCTGGATGCTTATCGGCCAGAAACGGGAATAAGTACGCTTCTTTCCTTGGGAGGCTTCCCGATCGCCTACCCGTTTTACGGCCTCTCCTACGCAAGCTATTTATGGGATCACCATAATGTACGCGTGAACCACTTTTTTAGCGGCGTTGCGCCGGAAGATGGTGGGCTTGTCGCTAGTCAGACTATTACGGCGTTGCGCGTGACGATGCTTGTCATGAGCATCGCTTCGGCGAACGCTGTTTTGCAGTTTGGATCGCTTGCGTTTGAGAAAGAATACGGACTCTGGTTGGAAAAGAAGGATCTTATTATGTTGGGTGCTCGTATGGGTTTGCCTCTCGAATACACGTGGAGTTGCTACGGCGCAGGTTCCCAGCAATGCGGCGATCGGTGCCTCACTTGCTTGCATCGGAGAGGCGCTTTTGTTGCCGCCGGTATTGTTGATAAAACCCTTTATAGTTGTGATGCTTGGTTGGAAAAGGTGAAGCGTCGCGTAGTGAGTGCGTGGTATCGATTGACATCGTCGTCCCTGCGAGATCGAGGTACAGTAGAAGAAACGGAAACATGGAAACACGAGGAGGTGAAAACACCATGGAAACAAAACCAAAGACGAAAAAGCGATATCAGAAGCCAAGAGATAAAAAAGAACATTGAAGGTTAGCGTTGTCACTTCTATGAAGAACTTAAGCGGTTTCCGAAGTATGTTAAGATTGGTGCCACTGCTCGAGAATGGGAGTAGCATATCGAACATTTCTTTCCAATCCATGGCTTCAGCAATTCCAATCAGGAAGCGTTGGTTGGCGAGGGGAAAACAGTTGGGAGGGGAAGATTGAGGCAATCAGCCGAGTGATCGGTAGAGCGTCGGCGCATTTGCCGAAGTATATATACTACCTTAGATTACTATGGAAAATAGTATATCTCAGAAGATTGTTGACCATCTCTTTTTAGTAAGCGCAAGTAAATATTCCGATAATATATTACTCGTTATCGAGAAAGAATATCTGAAACACCTCCCCAGGTTTTTTTGGAGTTGTCTACAAGAAGAGATAGTAAAAAGATTTAGTAACGTTACCATCGTGCAATACAAAACTAATACTCATGCGCGCACGACCAGCTATTTTTCTATTACAGGTGACGAGCTCAATCGTAGGAAACTAAAAGTACTTTTTGAAAATAGCGATACGTGTTTTGACTTTTTAACTACGGGAGAATCTTTTTATAAAGAGTTATTACCATTTACTGATAAGCTGAAGAGAGTGATGGTAGTCTGTCTATCACCATTAAACTGGACTACATTTAGTTATAACCGGATGCAAATTAGAACCATTGGGTATTGCACAGAATACATTAAACGATATCTCCAATTACAGAAACTCTTCAAAATAAAAGGATTAACGATTTCTATTTTGAGTGATCTGTATTTATATACCAGTTGTAGTAAGCTTTCTAGTACGTTATACCCGGGAGGATTACGCATATTACCTCTAGAGATTGTGAGTCTTTTTACTTTCAAAAACAAGGTTATGGGGATAAAGCCAACCTTGTTGAGTACAGATGGCGCTCTTTACGTAGAAGATGCTTTAGTTGATATCATAACTGAGAGGAAAGGAAGTATCAGGGGAAGATTACTATTGGATTTTAGAAATAATACACTTACTAAACTTCAAGTAAATGGCAAGAGTTATATTCAGCATGATACGTATAAATTAGTTCACGTAACTTTTGGAACTAATCCTTTCATAAAAAATCACTACAGCAGGACTGAAATTGCGGAAAGGAAATATGGGTGGATGTGTTTTGGGTTTGAGAATTCTTCTCGTAGACATATTGATGTGTGTTTGCCACATGGGCTATTTGAGCCTATTTCTAATATATCTCATCATGGGAAGACTTTGCTTAGTATATTTTGGGATTGGTTGGCAAAATAATCTCATGTAGCAAAGAGTCATCATTATATGAAAATCAATCAAAGAAACCCCGCAATCATCGATTTTTTTATAAATCTTGAAGAAGGGTCGGAATTTTATACTGTGGTTATAGGTCGTAGCATGGAGCCAACAATTAAAGTTGATGAGTCTGTCCTTATTAGAAAAGTACAATTCGACAAATTAAACAATGGAGATATTATTGCTTTCACAAAACCAAACTATTACTTTCCAATCGTTCACAGGATAGTAAAAAAAATCGTTCATAACAATAAAATAAAATTTTGTACGAAAGGAGATAATGCGCGTACTACAGATAAATGGCAGGTTGAAGAAAAAGAATATATTGGTAAAGTATTAGATGATTCGGAAAGATATGAAGGTTCTTTGTTTGCAGAAAAACTATCGAGAGTACTCAGTTTGAAAAAATTATTGGCAACAAGTAATAGATTTATGCCGTCACTATTAAAAACCCTTCTTTTACGTAAGAATGAATAAAATCATCTAGATCTTTTGCAGCTATGCTAAACTCTACGTTATAGTTTTTTACTATCTTTTTTACGACTTGCTCTTTTGACAATGGTTTTTTTAATAGTTCCCAAATAAACCCTCCTGTCTCATTCAATACTCTAATATGTTTTTTATCTTTATCTAAGATAACCCATTGGTTTTTTATTTTTCTACAGTACGTTTGTCCACTTTTTTTTATAAGCATATAGAACTTAAAAGGTGAATTCAAGGTGCATAAGTCCTAGTGCACCTATCCTTAAAACCATTATCCAACCATAGATAATTTAGAAAATTTTTAAATCAAAATAGAATCTCCTTGCGCTTCTCATCTGCTTTATGCGGGATAACTATCATTTTCGTGCTAGGAATGGTAGAAATATTCTTATTTTTAATTTTTTCTCTGCTGGTTTTACATATATATTTTTTTTCATTACTCTCACCTCCGTTCCGTATATTTAAGATACTCCTAGTAATGCGTTTTGTCAAATCTATTTTGTAACCGTTCAGGGTTTAGCAAAACAGGCACGACGATTTTGTGACAAGTAAAAAAATTTGTGCCTAAAATTAATTTTCTTTGCTAATTCCTGAATGGTTACTCGTGAACATAGTGACAACCTCCTCTGTGACCACTATACTACGAATACAGTAGAATTTAAGACTGGCTTCAGTAGAGCAGCGGTTTATGGCTTATGAGAATAACCTCCTATGCGGAAAAGTATCGCAAAAATCACTCGAGACTAAATTTATGACTCAATCGACCGAAGTGCTGCATCAGTTTTTATGCCTCCTTTGACCTCAGGGTCATACCCTCCTTATTGTACGAGGGTTCTTAACCTCAAATTCGAACTGTGTAAGATGTCTTATATATTCAGTCATGACTGCCTTTCGTGGTTCGTTGTTCGGAGCTGAATACTATTCTATTTTCCTCAGTGTGAATGTTCATTGAAGTTATCCGTCTGCCAGCGGGATATTTCAAAGAAACTAATACTCTATTATTTCTGGAAACAACAGGTGTGGGTAATCTGATCGCATAACTTCCTCCTAGGAATATTGTTTTGTCTATTATAACCGGACTGTCTTCCTGGTCAGTAATATGAAATCTTGAGGATATTAATAGAGTATTAACTGGCGTATTATCTTCAACTTCAAGCGCTACCGTTGACTCTATAAAAGGCACGTCCATACCTCTATAAGATTCAACTCTGGCATATTGTAAATTTTTTGAAATCCTCATCAAATCGAAAAGACGGTTTGCAGCAACAACAAATTCTTGACTATCTTGCCAACTGGATAAACCTAGATTAACAAAATTAGTTCCTCTAAAAGGAATTATTTTTGCGTCCGGTCGTAGATATTTAGATAAGTGACCAATAATTTGATACTGAGGTTCGTCAAATAATCCTATAGATAGATTTTCTGAGACTAAAATATCGGCCCCTCCGGGCAGTAGGTCGCCTAAATCAACTCTTGTGGCATCACACTTTATCAGGTCTATCTTCTTGTTAAGCTTCAGTTCTTCTAATAGTCGTCTTGTAGTTTCGTAAGTTTCAGGGTTTATCTCTAAAGCGATTACTCTGTCACAACCCGCTGCAACTAGTCCCATAGAAAGTATACCCGTGCCTGCACCAGCATCTACTGCAGTTAATTTCCCACGAATATTATTTTTTAAGGAGTCTAAGGTGTGGAATATTCCTCGAATCAAAGTAGTAGTCCTTATACTGTCAACTAGACATCTGAATGCATCCATAATGGCCATACCTCCTACTTTTCCGGTTGGATCAGAGTAATCTGCTACACAGAAATCAGGATCGTGCAATCTGGAAAATATATCCCTTATCTCCTGTGGATTTTTACCAGACAACTCGAGATACCGTTTTCCCAGAGCATGGTATAGCGCAGATTGATCCAGGTTTCCTCTATCTCGTATTTTTTGCAATTCCGCTGTTAGTCTTTTCATTTTTTGGATGGCTTTGTTGCATAAATAGTAGCATGTCAAGGCAGAAGTTGATACGCTGGCGGGTATATGAAATACCCATCTACCCAATCACCAAAGAAGGCTCGTCATAAAGTACAGAAGAAGAAAAAAGTGGTGTATCGGGTGAAAAACTGGAACGAATACAATGAGAGTCTCGTTCGTCGTGGCTCTCTGGATTTCTGGGTTGAACAAGGAATCATCAAGAAATGGAACGTGAGGGTGGTGCGGCATATACCAAAGAAACGAGGGAAACCCATATCAAACGGTTGAAAACACGACAAAATCCAATGCTCGATGTTCTCAATACATTATAGGCAAAACTTACGTACTAAAAAATGAAGTCGGGGGGGGCACGTTAAGGTCTGGTTAAGAGTTTAATCAGAATTATGAAGGTTTTTCAAACCAGGCATTGTACTCCGGTTTTGATAAAATTTTTTCTTTCCACTGTTTTTTTTGATTCTTGATTAAATTCAAGATATCATTCGTGGATTGTTTTGTTATAACGCCACTATTTAATTGATAAAATGTTTTTGCAAGAGTTAAAATAAATTCAGGGATATGAGAGCACATCATAGTAGTTATGCTCCTATGTTTTTGAGTTTCTTTAATAAGCAATAAAGTTTTTTGTTGAAAATCAATATCTCCAGAGACGAACGCCTCGTCTATTATCAGCACGTCACAATTGCTAGCAATCGCGATAGAAAAGGCTAAACGGAATTTCATTCCCTCGGAATACGTAAAGAAGGGGGTATCAATAAATCTACCGATTCCTGAAAAATCAATAATTTCTGTTAATCGGGAAGAAGTCTCATTTTTTTTCATCCCTAAGAGCATACCGTTGAGATAGATATTCTGTTCGCCCGTAAGGTCCGGATGGAAGCCGGCCTCAAGGTCGATGAGGGACACAATTTTTCCATGAGTTTCTACCGTACCACTCGTCGGGGTGGTGATGCCGGCGATGATTTTAAGAAGTGTCGTTTTGCCCGATCCATTGGGCCCGATGATCCCCACCCGTTCCCCTTTTTTGATCGTCAGATTCACGTCTTTGAGCGCCCAGAATTCTTCATCTTTCCGCTTCGCAAGGCGTTCGATCAGCGTGGGTTTCTCGTGGTGGATGGTGTAGCGCTTGGAAATATTTGTGAGCTGTATGGCGATGGAATTATTATGTTGACTTTGTAATTGCTTCATGATAGTGTATGTATGGAGCTGGTAATAACATACTACTTTGTGCCTAAATGCTCACGAGTGGAACACTCGTTTTGAGTTTAGGAACACCACAGGTAGCACCGCCGCTCCTTTTTATTTTTTCCACACTTTTGTCCAATAATCAGAAAAAAGCTCTTTCGTTTTGACAATATTGTTCCGCATAATATCATGAAATTCATTTCCGAAAGATTTACGCTCGTGATATCGAGCCAGCGCACCGCAAAGCCAATCGGCAATTTGAATGGGAACACTTGTCGTAGAATCCATTGCCTGGATTTGGATGAGCGCTTTGGCAGGTAATTGAGGAAGCAGTTTCGTTTTCAGGAGGTCATTAAATTCATTGCGGGCAACGCCCTTGAGCATCCGTTGATCACGAAATACTCTAAATTCACCCTCAGTGAGAGGTAAATATAATGCGAGCGTTTCTCCAACGATCTCCGTGTAGAGTCTTCCTGTTTGTATCGTCCCTTTCTTTTTTCTATATTCTTTGGGAATGTTTGTTACTTTTAAGTACGTGTAAAAAATACGGACGTCCTGTTTTGTGAGAAATTTGAGCGTACGAATGCGAAGCGCATCGTCCAAGTGCGGATCGTTGAATTTTACCTCAGTTTGTACACGAAGTTTTTTCGGAAACTTGCTTCGTTGCCATTGTCTGAATGCGTTGGTAATGCGCCGCGGGTCTCCGACCGTGAATGATGCAACGATAAAATAATCGCCATTGCTTTTTGTGAGATTACCGCTTTCGTCAAGATAAATATGCATACGATGGCGTTATTGTAGAGAAAAACTTTTCAGTACACAACGGATGCCAGTGAGGTTCACATCTTTGAGCGCCCGGAATAAAAGTTTCGCATTTTTCTGGGTAAACCCAAAACTCCTCGTCCCTGCCGCGGGCGAGCCGCTCCACGAGCGTGGGCCCTGCCTGCCGGCAGGCAGGTTCTCGTGGTGGATGATGTAGCGTTTGGAGACGCCGGAAAGCTTGATAGCAATGTCATTAGATTTTAAGACGTGCCTTGACATATTAATACGGGTATACTATACTTTGTTTTAGTCGAGTGAAGCAGTCCCCCGCCGTAAACTCGGAGAGTGAGACTGATGTAGCCCGACTTTTTATTGTTTTATTCCCATCAGCTTGAGCACCTCTTCTTTTTTTAGTTGTCGTATCTTTCCTTTTTGTTTTGATCGATGGAGTGACCAGGCTATGATATGTGCCGGTGATGTTTTTCCAATTTTTTGAAATCTAATACTCCCTGACCACCGGTTGTTGTAATATTCTTGAAGAAGTTTTGAAAGAGTTTTTTCTATGATTTTTTCACGACCGGGATATTCTTTATCGATGATGAGAGTGGTATTTTTTGACAAATCTTTAACGAGCAGGAAGATCACAACAGCAAACCAGATCATGGAGGCGTCTCTCTGAGAGATAGGACTATATCGCATGATTTTGATAATCTGTTGCTTTATCGTTGATTTCACGATAAGAATACCCTTGTGACCATTGGAGTAAGCCATAATCGTATCCGTTTGACTTTGTTCAAGCTTCCCGCTTTGGTCGATTTCAACTTTCATAAGATGTCATCATATCGTGTTTTGAGGTGTATTATTTTCCCAAAATCCGTTCGGGCCGATGATGCCCCCCCGTTCTCCCTTGTTGATCGTAAGGTTCACGTCTTTGAGCGCCCGGAATAAAAGTTTCGCATTTTTCTGGGTAAACCCAGAACTCTTCATTTTTTTCTTTCGCAAGGCGTTCGACAAGTGTGGGCCCTGCCTGCCGGCAGGTTTTTGTGGTGGATCGTGTAGCGTTTACTGATATTGGTGAGCCGGATAGTGACATCATGATTGATTTTTTCTTATAGAGATACTACGGCCGTCAACAGTGTGCTGATCTATATGTTCGTGGATAGCAACCATTCATACACAGGGAGTACAATTATGGTTTTTCCTTCAATTTTTATAATGTCTTTTTCATCTTCAGTTATTATCATGCCGGTGCTTTTTTCCACCTCTTTCATGGCTTCCATGAGCGCTTGTACTTCTCTTTGGCGAGTATTCGGGTCAGCTACTGATTGAGACACCTGGATAAGAGATTTTTTCTTTGGCAGGTAAAAATCAACCTCTTTATCTTTTTTTGTTTTGTAATAGTAAATACCATCGGTATGGAGCCGCCGAAGATGTAAAAATACCGTATTTTCTAAAAACTTTCCTTTATCTTCAGAGAAGGAAAAGGCAACAGATTTGGTAAGTCCTGTATCGATACAGTATATTTTTTTGTTTGCGATTTGTTGTTTTTTTACAGAGAATGCGTATCGGTTCATGGCAAAAAGAAGCCAACTGGTTCCTAAATACTCTATATAACTTGACACAGTATTCACACTTCCTAGCTGCAACAGCTCCTTAAGTTTATTATAGGAAATCAAAGAAGAAATATTGCTAAGAAGATAGTAGGAAAGCTCCCTGAGCGGCTTTGTATCTGTTATTTTATACCGCGCGGCAACATCTCTGTTGAGAATGTCGTCATACATCGTTTTGTGTATGGGTAGTTCCGGGTATTGCAGCGCTTGAGGAATTCCGCCTTTTTTTAAGTAACCCAAGAAGGTGCGTTTTACTATCCCCCTCTCCACGGTTGTAAGCATCGTTATATTTGGGATTGGTGTTTTTTTAAACCGTAAGTATTCCTCAAAGGAGAAGGGGAAAAGCTCAATGGGCATATATCGTCCGGTCAGCTTTGTTCCCAGTTCGCTGCTTAAAAGCGAAGCGTTTGATCCGGTAATATAGAATTTATATCCACTGGTTATCATCCTACTCACAAACCGTTCCCATCCATCAATATTTTGTATCTCATCAAACAAAAAGATTTTCTGATTTCCAAAGAGCTCTATGAGGATTTCATGGAGTTTCGCAAAATCAGAAACCGTAAACGATAAAAACCGTTCATCTTCAAAGTTTACAAAAAAATATTCATTATTCGGATAGAAAGTATGTGCAAGTTGTGCGAGTAGCGTTGACTTTCCCGCTCTCCGTAGTCCTGAAATAACCACCGGAAATGGCGTATCTTTATACGCAGTTATTTCCATCAATTTTTGTCTTTTCGTACCCAAGTCCTTTTGGAGGAACTCTCTTTGTTGTTCAATTAGTAGGGTGCGTATGTCTTCAAAAGATTTCATTTATAGTGAAAGTATACACCTAATTGTTTTCATTGTCAATGAAAGGATTATGCCTTGTTAGCATGGATTATGGGGAAACAGTGATGGGCGTGGTGATGCCGGCGATGATTTTAAGGAGTGTCGTTTTTCCTGATCCGTTCGGACCGATGATGCCTGCCTGCCAGAGCGTGACTTTGAGCCTGTATTTGGGTTACTATGCGGCTATGACTACAAGAAAGTCAATTGGCGTGGCGCTTATCGGATATGGGTATTGGGGGCGAAAGCTGCTTCGGAGTTTTGAGGCACTTCCTACAGCTCGAGTAGAAATTGTTTGCGATAAAAACTCTTCATATCAAAAAGCGATTCTTGATGATCGTGTGCAGGCGGTGGTGATCGCCACTCCCCCATCAACGCATTATGAGATTGCTTCTTACGCGTTGACCCATGGAAAACACGTATTCGTCGAAAAACCGATGACAAAGACTACAGAGGAGGCCAGTAGACTTAAAAAACTGGCACGTCAGAAACGATTAACGCTTTTGGTGGACCATACTTACGTGTACGCCAAACCCATCCAAAAGATTCAAGAGCTCATTGCCGACGGCGCGTTGGGAAAGATTTTATTTATTGAGAGTACGCGAACAAATCTTGGGCGATTTTCTTTGGATAGCGATGTCCTCTGGGACCTCGCACCACATGATATATCCATCTGTAATTACATTTTACAGAAGACCCCGACTGCTGTATTCGCCCACGGGAGCGCCCATATCGTTTCCTGCCTACGAGACAGAGCGGACATGCGTCTGGTCTACGCAGGGGGCATTGACGCGTATATCAGGGTCAGCTGGCTCTCGCCAATGAAAGAGCGGCGGCTTACGATCGTCGGAGCTAAAAAAATGCTTGTCTACGATGACGTGGCCGCAAATGATGAAATTAAAATATACGACCGCAGCGTCTCGAAACAGACAAGCTTTCGTTATACAGATGGCGGCGTATCAGTTATCCGGGTGCCGCACAAAGAACCTCTTTTGGAAGCATGCGCTGATTTTATTGAGTGTATACAAACCGGCAAGAAACCGCGTGTAACAGGAGAGGATGGGAGACGGGTTGTTGAAATTCTCGAGTCTGCTGATACCAGTATCGTATGATTCCTTTCATTGATTTTTCACGACAAAACAGAACACTCAGGAAAAAACTTCTGCGCGCTGTTGAGGGCGTGATGGACAGCCAGGCGTACATTTTGGGGCCCGACGTGGATGCGTTTGAGCGGGAGTTTGCGTCGTATTGCGGCGTCAAGTACGCCATCGGTGTCGCTTCCGGGTTTGACGCCCTCCTTCTTTCTCTTCAAGCACTCGGCATAGGGAAAGGAGACGAAGTGATTACGGTTTCCAATACCTTTATCAGTACGGTTCTTCCTATTCTTGCAGTCGGAGCGCGGCCGGTGTTGGTGGATGTAGAGAAAACGACACTCCTTATACATGGAGCGCTTATAGAACAACACATTACACCCCGCACGAAAGCGATTATCCCCGTCCACTTATTTGGGTTGCCTGTGGATACGGATCCTCTCGTTCGATTGGCAAAAAAATACAAGCTCGTTATCATAGAAGATGCGTGTCAGGCCCACGGGGCGACGTATAAAGGAAAAAAGGCAGGAAGTCTTGGTGATGTGGGATGCTTTTCGTTTTACCCAAGTAAAAATCTCGGTGCGTTTGGGGATGCGGGTATGGTGACGACAAACAGGAGAGATATCGGAGAGAAATTGCGGATTTTACGAAACATCGGGCAAAAAGAAAAAAATGTTTATAGCATGCTTGGGTATAACAGCAGGCTCGATACGATGCAGGCAGCGATACTTCGCGTGAAACTCCCCTACCTCGATCAATGGGTACAGAAGAGGAGGCAACTTGCTCATAGGTACAATGCGTTACTCGTTGGCCTGCCTGTCGTATTACCATTTGAGTCCGAATTAAGTGAATCAAGTTATCATTTATATGTGATCCGAACTCCCAAAAGAGATGCGTTGAAGCGGTATTTAGAAGACAGAGGCGTTTTGTGCGGCATCCACTACCCTACTCCAATTCACCTGCAGCCATGCATGAAAGAGTTGGGATATACAAAAGGAGATTTTCCGGTCAGTGAACAAAGCGCCCGGGAGGTATTGTCGTTGCCGCTGTACCCGGAAATGAAGCTAGAAGAAGTGGATGTTGTGGCTCACACCATACGAAGTTTTTTTAGAGCCAGTCGTCGAAGTATTTGCTTTCCTGTTTAAATACCGTAATTCCCAGGATCGTTATAACCACAATAACGCCAATGTTGGAGGCAAGCATCCCCGGCCCCGGGCCGGGCAAACCCAGGATGGCCTGTTGCAGAAGTTGGAGGATAGATGTGAGCGGGTTTAATCTCCAAAGCCACAGAAGATGCTGCGGGATCATGGTGAGCGCGTACAGGACGGGAGTCGCGTAAAACCAAACGATGAGGAGTGCAGACACAAAAAAGTTGACGTCGCGGAACCGGACGTTGAGGGCGGCCGTCAATAGGCTTAACCCGACGGTAAACGCGAACAATAATACAAAGCTAAAGAGAACGAGTGGGGCAGAAAATATGGTCAGGGTTCCCAGAAATAGAACCGGAACGAGGTAGATGATAAATGCAAGGATAAAGTGGATGAAATTGGAAAGGATGATAGAGATCGGGATGACGGCGTGGGGAAACCGTGCTTTTTTGATAAGGCTCCGTTCGTAGACGATGGATGGTGTGGTTTTAGATAATGAAAGCGAGAAAAAATTCCAGACCAAAAGTCCGTTGAAGAGGAAGAAATAATAGTTTTTGACGGGCTGCTTCAGAAGAAAGGTGAAAATAAACCCGATGACGAGCATCTGCAAGATGGGGTTGGCTACGAGCCAGAAAAACCCGAAGACCGTGTGTTTGTAGCGTGCCCGCAGCTCCTTCTCCGTCATGGCAAAGAGAAGATCGAAAAATAATCGTGTGTTGTTCATAGCGGGAGTATTATACTACGAGGCAATCCAATTGACAGGATACGCAATCGTGTGTTATCTTTGATACATGAAACAGACACAACATCAGGGAACCGATTATACGCTGGTTGACCTGCTGTCAGCCCAACAACTCCTGAAGGAGAAAACACGTATCAATGTGTATATGCCAAAAGTGGTCGTGCGGGTTCTTGACGATATGACCGGGAAGCGCTCGCGCGGGGAAACGATCAGCGCGTTGGTTCTCAAGGAGGCACAGTCCGGCAAGAAGCTCCCCTGGGCCGTGTTTTCCGGTGTCGAGATTACCGATGAGGACATTGAAGCCGTGACGCATCAATGGGGAAAATCGTTCCCATGACATCATATTGCCTAGACACCCATGCAATCGTTTGGTACTTTACCGGACAGGCTACGCTTTCCCGTAGGGCCAAGGAAGCGATAGACGCCATATTTTCCGGGCGTGCGCATGGGTACATTTCTATCATCGTTCTCCTTGAACTTTTGCATTTGAGTTTTAAGCATGTGACGTTTTCGTTCCCCGTCATACTTCGGAAGCTTCGTCAAAGGAATATCTTTATCGTCCCCGTAGACAAACCCCTCCTGACTATTTGTTATCGGTTGCCCGTATCCCTGGAGATTCACGATCGCATCATTGCTGCCACAGCCAAGCGAAGCAGAAGCGTGCTCATCACCAAAGACGCTGCGTTTACTCGGGTGTCAGACCTTTCCATCCTTTGGTAAGCTTCGCTTTTATGGCTTGGGGGTCCAGAGGCCGCGGGTGGCCCCCTTTGCCCGATCCTCGGCGGCCTGGAGACGGGAGAGGTACTTGGGCTTGGCTTCGCCTTTGATGAGGAATACTTTCGCGAGTCCGTCGTCAACCAGCCGCTCATTGATCATGGTGTCCCCAATCCAGATGAACGCGAGAATCCGTCCGTATTGGTCGCGCGCAGGTCGGTCAATCTCGATCCGTACTGTCTTTCCCTCAACGAGATCACGGTTGGTTTTATACGCCACGGTGCCCCATTTTTCGTTATTTTCGGGTGCATCAATCGCGTGGTAGCGGACGCGCTCGCCGGAAGAAATTTCTATGGTGTCGCCGTCCAGGACGCGTGTGACTTTGTAATAATCGGGTTTGGGTGTGGGCGTGGGTGATGCCTTGGATACGGGTGATTGGGGGGATGGGGGGATCGCTTTACCAACCGAGAGGCCGAGGAGGAAGGCGGCGAATAAGAAAAAGAAAGGCACGAAGCGTTTCATATGCTTATTTGATAGTATCATGGTGGCAATGATGAACTTGAGACATATTATCTATTGGATATTTTTATTGACGATAGGAATTGGCACGCTACCAATTTTTGGAATAGTTGCACTTATTGTTGCGGTGGTTGAGGGATTTCCGATTTTTTATCTACAGAAACGAGTTGGAAAAAATGGAATACCATTTATGATGTATAAGTTCCGTACGATGACTGTCGGCGCTGATTGGCAGCAGAAGAAGTACGCGCGGATGAACGAAGCAGATGGCCCGGTGTTTAAGATCCGTAGCGATCCACGATTTACCCGAACGGGCAGATTCTTAAGCCACACAGGACTGGATGAGTTGCCGCAACTTGTTAATGTCGTTCGTGGCGAGATGGCTCTCTTTGGTCCGCGTCCCCTACCGGTTGCCGAGGCGGGCAAGCTTACAAAACAACAACAAGAACGGCATAGAATAAAGCCCGGCATTATGTCGCCGTGGGTCTTGGATGGGTATCATAGCAGGCCGTTTGATGAGTGGATGAAAAGCGACATTGCCTACGCAAACGAAAAGTCCGCGTGGGGCGACCTTGTGCTTTTTGGAAAAGCAATGGTTTTTGTGGGGAAGCTCTTCATGAGAGAGATTTATAGAGGAATTTAAAGGAGATTAAAGGAGATTAAAGGAATTTAGAGGAGAAAAAATGAACAAATTTTATCGTGTTTCTCGATTTTTGCAACGTATCAATACAGCCGTGTTTCTCCACGCGGCGTACGTCTTAGGTATAGGCGTAGTGAGTGTGATCGGCAGGGCAATGGGAGCGAAATTTCTTGATGAGACGGCGATAAAAACAAACTGGAAACCACAGACGGGAAGTACTGACGAGGAGAGGATGTATTAGGATGAAAATATTAGGCATCTCGTGCTATTACCATGATGCGGCGGCGTGCCTTGTGATCGACGGCGCTGTTGTCGCAGCAGCCGGTGAGGAGCGCTTTACGCGCATAAAGCACGACAATAATTTTCCTGAAAACGCCATCAGGTTTTGTTTGTCGTGGGCACATCTCACAGCCCGGGATCTTGACGTGGTGGTGTTTTATGAAAAGCCGATTGTGAAGTTTGATCGGACGCTGCGGCAACACTTCGCACACTTTCCCGCGAGCCGCAAGGTCTTTGTCGATACCATCGGATCATGGTTTGATATCAAGCTCCAGATCCCTAAAACCCTTCGTAAAACTATTGGGTATAAAGGACCCGTCCACTATCTCCCCCACCACTTTTCTCACGCCGCAAGCGCGTATTATTTGTCAGGATTTGATACGGCTGCGATTGTCACGATTGACGGCGTGGGCGAATGGGCGACGACGACGATGGGCATGGGCCGGGCGGGCAAGATTACGGTCGAAAAAGAGATCCGTTTCCCCCATTCGCTCGGACTCCTCTACAGCGCGATGACCTCGTATTTGGGTTTTGAAGTTAATGACGCCGAGTATAAAGTGATGGGACTGGCCGCTTACGGCGATCCCAAGCCTTTCCGGCGACAGATGAATGAACTTGTTAACGTGTTTTCTGACGGAAGCTACGCCCTAAATCTCAAATATTTTGATTATGTCCGGACGGACAGGATGTTTAATAAACACCTGGAGGAATTATTTGGCCTTTCGGCGCGAAACGCAGAGAGCCCGATGGAGCACAGTTACGAAAACATCGCGGCAAGCCTTCAAGAAAAACTGGAGACCACCGTGTTTCACCTCCTTATCACCGTTCACAAGCGATACAAAACAGATAATTTATGTCTCTCCGGCGGGGTAGCGCTCAATAGCGTCATGAACGGGAAAATTCTCAAACAAACCCCATTCAAAAAACTATTTATTCCTCCGGATCCAGGCGACGGAGGGGGCGCGATGGGGGCAGCACTGGCAATGAGTCATAAGAGGATGCAATTTTCTCCCTACTTGGGTCCGAGCTTTCCGGAGGAGCAGATAGAGGATGTACTCGCGCGATGCGGTCTTTTGTATACACGATTGGACCAAAAAGCGCTTGTGGAGCGCGTTGCCGACCTTCTCTCGCAAGAGAAAATAATCGGTTGGTTCCAGGGTAGGATGGAGTGGGGGCCACGGGCATTGGGCAACCGGAGTATTTTAGCAAGTGCGGCAAGGCTGGAGATGAGGGACATCATCAATAGCAAGGTCAAGCACCGCGAGCTGTTCCGGCCGTTTGCGCCGGTTGTTCTTGCCCAGCACGTCAAAGAATATTTTGTTACGGACTCCCCTGTCCCGGTTTCCGCTAAATACATGCTCTTCGTCTATCCCTTTCGACAAAAAGGCAAGCGTGAGGTGCCAGCGGTCGTCCACGTAGACGGCACGGGACGATTGCAGACATTGGAGCGAGCTGATAATCCGCTTTATTATGACCTCATAGAAACGTATGCCAAAAAAACCGGCGTCCCCATCATTATTAATACATCCTTTAACGTCCGCGGCGAGCCTATTGTGTGTACCCCGAAGGATGCGGTACACTGTTTTCTGAAAACGGATATAGACTATCTCGTTCTCGGACCGTTTTTGGTAAAGAAGTGACCCACCTACGCTTCCTATGCGCCTTACCTACTATTCGTAGCGCGGCTTATAGAGCGCGTGAGCGGCGGGTTTAAGAACTGCTAATCCCCTCAGCCGTACACGGCAGATGGGAAAGCATTTCTAAAATGATCAGAGACCTGGCTTCGTATTTATGGAAAAATAAATTGTGGTGGATGGTGCCGCCGATTATCGTGTTTCTCCTTTTTGGTGCACTCATCGCTTTTTCCACCGTCTCCCCCATAAGCCCCTTCGTGTATATGCTGTTTTAGGGTGGGGTCTTTTTTGAGGTGATTTTTGACACATCAGGAGAAAATTGGTATAACGATATCATATGAATAGTAAAACACTGACATCGGATACCGCCTACCTTTCGTTTCTTGATGACCTGACGCTGTTAAGTGAGGCGGCCGTTCGTGTGCGAGAAAAACTTTTATTGCTTGTTCCGGCCAAAACCGGATCCTATCTTCATCTCGTGCAGGAAACAGTGCTTGCCATGGAAGAGTCTAAAGCAGGCAAAGGCAAAGTGTTTGCAAGCGCGCAGGAAGCGGTAAAAGATCTTGAGGCGCTGTCGCAATCGTATGCAGGTAAAACGGCTGCCCAGGTTTGACGGTTCATACTGTAGGCTTTCGGCACCTATCCAAAAGAAAGTCCAGAAAACCATTCTCCTTCTTACTTCCAATCTCAAGCATCCATCTCTGCGAGTGAAGAAGATGCAAGGCATCGACGCATACGAAGCGCGGGTGGACATCCACTATCGTTTAACATTCGGCATGGTTGCCGACGTTCTGGAGCTCTATACCGTGGGCATGCATGATACGGGGTTGGGGAAGAAGTGAGTGGATGCTCCAGTGATGGGGTCTTTTTTGAGTCCGGTTATTGAGGAAAAACACATGAAACGGATCATATTTACAAAACACGCAGAAGAAATGTTAGCAGTGCGCCATGTTGAGAGAGACAAGGTCAAATTAGTACTCACGCAACCGGGCCGAAGTATCAAAGCAAGAGAAGGGAAGATTGCCTACCTCAAGAATTTCGGAATGAACGATCTTAACTGGTGGTTGTCACGCTCTATTGGGTTGCAAAACAGCGTATAAACCGATAAGATCATTGTATATGAACGTCACCTACGATTCCAAAGCCGATGCCATGTACATCTATTTTTCCGATAAAAAGAGCACGAACACCGTGGAGCTTCGTGAGGACCTTCTTGTGGACTACGCAGGAGAGGAAATGATCGGGATTGAAGTGTTGGACGTTTCCAAAAAAGCTGCCAATAAAGATATGACGTCGCTCACGCTGAGCGTCCCTACTCTTATGACGGCGTCCTAATTTCTATGGACGACTATCCGGCCATCCTTTTTGTTGTGTTTGAGATAATGGAGTTTGGAGCCCCCAGCCCGCCGCGGCGAGGGGTCTTTTTTTGAGGGAAATTGGCTAAGTCTTTTCAAAAGTATATAATGAGATTATGACTCAACAGGAAGTAGTGTCTTTTTGGAAAGAAACATCTGACAAGGATTGGGAATTTTCCCAGGAAATTTACGTTGGGGGAAAGAGGTATGATTATGTTTTATTTTTCGTGCATTTATCACTCGAGAAATTACTTAAAGCCCTTCATTATCATCGTAAAGACAGTCACCCGTTGGCCATTCATGACTTGGTGGAGTTGGCCAAGAGAGCAGAAATTGAAATGCCGGAATCTCAATTGGCCGATCTAAACGAAATATCCTCGTTTAATATCTCGGCGCGTTATGATGATTACAAGAAAAATTTTTACAAAAAAGCCAATAAAGAATATGCAGATTTGTGGATTCAAAAAGCGATAAAAATTAGAACATTACTCATTCCCTATTTTTCCTTATGAGCCAAACGGATGCAATAATGCTGTTGAAAAAATACGTCGCGTTGATATCCCGGAAATATCCGGTACAATCTGCGTACCTGTTTGGGTCGTTTGCTAAGGGATTTATCCATGAGGGAAGCGATATTGACGTATGCATCATATCTCCGGTGTTTGGGAAAGACTATTTTGATGAGGAAATGGATTTGCGCCGCGAAACATTAAAAGTGGATACCAGAATTGAGCCGGTAGCATTTAATCCTGCCGATTTTGACGATAAATATAATTTATTGGTGCACGAAATTAAAACCCATGGTGTTCAAATAATTTGATGAAAAACCACCCGGACATTCTTTTTATAGAGCTTTATACAACGGAGTTAAACGGCCCCAGCAATGGGGTCTTTTTTTGACTTGACCCAGCCCCAGTTTTCGTAAAACTGGAGCGGGGTTGACGGCCGGCAGGGAGAGTGATACTATAGGATCTATAGTATATGATAACAGCTGAAGCAATTCATCCGGGAGATTCCAGATCTTCACCGCTAGAGCACGCAAGAACCGCACTGGTTGATGCGCAGAAAGAAATTGCTTTTGCCTTCCTCGCAAATACTGATCAGCTCTCACGCGCGACTCTCCCCGTAGCTTCGTTATTATTGGAAGCTGGCGATTCGATACTTGAGGAAGAACAGAGCCGCTCTCTTCATGCCCACATCGATACGCTGGTTGCCTATGAGTTGGTGGCACAAGCATTGTGGGCTCGTACTGTGAAAACCGGCCCAAAAAGCATGGAGCAAACGACCAGCATGGTCCGTGAGCAGCTGGAACTCCTGCAACGAAGTTTCCCCTATACCGCTGAGGCTGTGTTTGAGAGCGCTTCAGTTGCGGCGGAGGAGCTTTTGGACCGACGCCTTTTCCCGTCGCGTGCCGGACTCAAAAACTCTGGTCCCTCTCCCGCATTAGAAGGTGCCGGTTTGTCTGCATACGAAAAATATATGTATAGCCAAAAATTCGTTGCAGCCGCAGTAGCCACACATAAGGAGCGGTTGATCCGGCTTGGTGAAGAACGTCCTGACCTGGTCCATGCAATAGATAAACTCGTAGCCAATATTGCAAATTCCGCTTTAGACAGTAGTGATTCTCATCCTGGTAAGCGCTTCAATAAGCTTGTCCAGGCTGTCCATAGCGTGGGGCTTGCGACACGCGGTAGCGGCGAGCTGGTATCCCGTGCGTTTGAGGCGGTAACAGCGGGTGATACGTCTATTAACAATGAAAAGTTTCTGGATCAATTGTCTAAGCATGTCCTTCCCGAGCAGGTTGATAAAATTGTATTGGCGATGGACAAGAAAGATGCAGCCACGAATGTATCAAAATGGGAACGTGCGCTTTCCGGATTATTCAAATCCAATTCGGAAGATCGTGAATTTTACCAATCGTTAAGTAGTAGAGATAAAGCGACGCTTGTCGTGCTTGCGATGCAAAATGACCTGGGGATGCAGGCAAAAGTAAAACGGCTCCTTGAGATGCCGGAAGCGACCCGGCTCCTTGCCGAACTTGCGACCACCAAAGCCGCGGATCGATTTGCCGGATGGGGGGAGGCGGCACGCGTCGCGGCTCTCGTCTATAACGAGTCAACAAGAACGACAGAGCAGCATATTTCATTGGCTAAGAAGTTAGCAGTGCAGGCGGCAAAAGTGTTTTATCCCCATGCCTCTCGTGAACCCGGTGCCGATGATGGAAGTCCACGCCCACCGCGCAAACCCAATTGGGGGTATATCATCCCCGCAGGGGGAGTTCTCATATCGCTTGCTTGCGGAATTATTGCTAAGGTTGCAGAAAATGGGGGCACGCTGCCTCCTCCGGGCGTGTCTACGCACGAGCCTACCATTGGTCCAACGCCGCAAACGAGTATCAGTCCCGACGTGATGACGGCAATAGCAAGCGCTACACCAAAGGTGGATACTCTGATTGGTCCTGCACCGTCTATGGTTATAGACGCGTTTCGGTATGCGCCGATAACCAATAGCGAGATTGGTATACCACCGACGACCCAACAGTGGCTCAAAGTGATTGCGGGAGGGGCGACTGATTCGGCGATACAAAACAGTCTTCAGGCAACAACTCTATGGACAGATGCGCGGGTGCACTGCAAGGATGCGAGCGCCTGTATGGTCGCCGCGGCTTCGTATACAGAACCGGGAAACCCCAATGCCTCACGGACCGCATATTTTCTCCGCGCTCCTGACGGATTTATTTTGGCCGCGTCGACAAATCCCGACGGGAGCATTAACGTGGAAAATTCCCGATGGTTGCCGCCGCTTGTCGCTCGTGACGGAACACGCCTCGTTCCATATGAGGTGTTTAATTACGGCGCTAGGACAGACGCATGTCAGATTTATCCTGCTCCTCCTGCCGATCAGCGGCGCGTGGTGTGGGCGTCGCCGGACGGACGGGTGGTCGCGCATCAGACATTATTCGGCAACGGTTTGGCAGAGTTTGTAGTAATAAATCACTCGGTACTGTTTGGAGACAACAATGCGTTTCGTGATGTGTGCGGTAAGGCGTTTGCCGCCCGGGCGCTTAATGACGGTAGGCTCGTCGGTGCGTTCTATCCGGTGGGAGTAGACGGAAATGTGATTTTTGCCAACCCAACGAACGCTGACGGCAAGATAAACACGTACGCTATCTTTGATCCAAAAATTGGGGAGTGGCTTTGGAAAGACGGCCTCCTTCCTACCCCCACCCCCGAGCCCAGCCCAACGCCGGACAGGGTTGCATCCTTTGAAATTCCTGCCGACCACGCCCCATTTTGGGGGTTTGATGGGAGAGTTGGTAAGCTTTTAACAACTCAAAATGAGAGAGATTTTGCTCTCTATGGTGCTTATTTTCAACCATACTTAGTAAATCAGCATATCGAAACAATTGGAGGTCAGGAGGTGGTTGTAGCCGAAGCAGTCTATCAAGGCCCTGATGGTGTAAAAAGGAACGTTGATGTCATATTTGATTCTCAAATGCTAGCTTTTGTCGATTGGAGTTCAATTGGCACGCCAAAACCAATTATGGGCGTAGGGGAAGAAGTAATAGCAATAAACAAAATTGAAGCGGAAGTTCAAGCATGGATTAACAATAAAATCCAAGTTCCTTTATACGTTGTGATAGGTTATGGGGGTATCCCTTCAAATATACACGATCGTAACTGTGATAATATATGTGGGGTTGTGGATGATGTTTTATTGCAAATGGATCCAGACGATTTACTAGAATTTTATAGAAATGGTGGAGTAGGTCTTCAAGATGCTGGTCGTGAAGTTCGTCTTTTAGTAGAGTTTGTGGCGAATGGTCAAGGAAACTTAAGGCAAGTAGGTGAGATTTCTAGTTGGCCGGCAGACCAGATCCGTCAGTTCCCCTTCAAGCCATAAGTTGCCTTCTCATATCTCTATCCCCTTTTGCCTTCATCTCGAGAACTGCCTAGTATGGAGATAGGGATATGAAACTGCTCACAAAAGCGATTGTTCTTCTTGGCCTTATCGTAGGTATTGTTGGAATCGTCGGTTTTTTTATTGTACGGAGTGCTCCGGCAGGAACTAGACAAGGACCCCTATCGTTATTAAAAATTATCTTCCCCCCCAATCGATACGAGGAGGAAATCCGTAATCTCACTGCTGCCGCTTCTCCTTCTTGCCATTCCGCTCCTCATCCTTATTGACTCCCGTTTGAGGTGGTTGATAGGAAGCATAAAGAGTGATATTATAGGATTATATTATGACTCGTCTAGCGGAATTTGGGCAAAAACCACAAGTAGATGAGCTCTTGGCAGGAGATACACGAATTTCCCCTCATTTAGATTATCCTCGTACATTTACCCGGAGGGAATTTTTAAAACTTAGTGCTGTAGGTTTTGGAGGATTGCTCGCCGGCTGTCAACCTCCTCCGGATATTACTCCCTCACCATCCTTACCATCAACTCCGACGTCAACTTTCCCAACTTATTCATCTAATACACCAAGCGCTGTAGCTTCCGAACGGGCATCTACCCCCGAGCCCAGCGCAACGCCGGACCGGGTTGCATCCTTTGAAATTCCCGCCGACCACGCCCCATTTTGGGCGTTTGATGGAAAAATTAGCAAGCTTCTAACAACTCAAGATGGAAGGGATTTTGCTTTATATGGAGCTTTTTTCCAGCCATACCTTATTAATCAACGAGTAGAAAAGATAGGTGCGCATGATGTTGTGGTAGCTACAGCAGTATATTTATCAACAGATGGTGTAAAAAGAGAAGTTGATGTTGTACTTGAGCCACAATTTTTAAAGTATTTTGATTGGGGCACAGGTATTCCTGCCCCGAGCCCCCTTGATAAAGGTATCGGGGAGGAAACAATACCACTGGATGAAATACAAAGAGACCTCAAAACATGGATAACTGAAAAAAGACAAATTCCGCTCTATGTTGAAATAGGTTATGGTGGTATACCATCAAACATTAAGAATCGTGATTGTGATGCAACTTGCGGTGTTGTAGACGATGTACTTTTGCAAATAAACCCAGATGATTTACTTGAGTTTTATCGTACCGGCGGCGCGACGCATGAAGGAGTAACCAACATCCGTATTTTGGTAAGTTTTGTGGCTGTTGGCGAAACCAATCTGAGACAAAAAGGGGAGATTTCTCCTTGGCCGGCAGACCAGATACGTCAGTTTCCCTTCAAGCCATAAGACGCCTTTTATATCCCTATCCCCCCCTTGCCTTCACTTAGAGAACTCCCTACTATGGAAGTAGGGATATGAAGCTGCTCACAAAAGCGATTGTTGTCCTTGCCCTTATTGTAGGTATTGTTGGATTCGTCGGTTTTTTTATTGTACGGAGTACGCCGATAGGAACTAGACAAGCACCCCTGTCGTTATTAAAAATTATCTTCCCTCCCAATCGATACGAGGAGGAAATCCGCAATCTCATTGCTACTGCAGCTACTCCAGAGGAAGCCTCCGGGGAGCTCTCTACGTTACTCGCGTCACTTGGGTCTACAGGATTTTCTCTCCCCGACTGCCTGTTTGATCTGAAGACTCCCTGTATCTCTCACTACCAACTGCGGAAAGAATTGGGTAAGACCATCCTCGTGGCACAGCGGGGAGGAACGCTTGATATCTCTGCATTCTACAGCTTCGCCTACGGGGACACCGAGCGGCTTCTCCTCTATGAGTCGATACCATCCCAAGACAGTACGGATACCCGGAAAGGTATTGATCATATCTGGCAGGCGTCGCAGGAGTATTCCATCAATCCTTTGGTTGTCTCCCTGTTCCTTAAACTCATCAATGCTGCTGACTACACCTTTGTAAAAGGGATGGCGTACGCCACCGCGGGAAGGCTTCGAGCGTACTATGATTTGTTTCGACGCGGTGATGAGGGACGCATGAAGAAGCTTCACAAGTCAGAGCAGGCTGTGGTGGGGACACTTCTTAAAAACAGCACGCTCTCCGCAGCAGAGAAAGCAGTGCTTACTTTTGGCGCGGTGTACTACGATGCTCATTTTTTGGAGCTGTTTGCCCCACGATGGAAGAGTTTGGCAAAATTATTCCGGCTTGACCGTAATGTCCCTCTCTACCCGTCCCTGTTTTCTCCCAAGCAAGAGACTTCTCTCTTTGAGAATGCAACCATAACTCCATCTTCTCCTACTGACTTTGCCTATTGTGCCGGCGGTAAACTCCAGCAATGCATGTTTGCCGGTGAGTTTATGCTCTGCCGCAACCGTGCAGAGCTTGATGCAGTGTGTTTGCGTACCACTACACCGATACGATTATGAACGGGAAAAGAATATTAATTTTTTGCACTCTTGTAATATTCGCTCTTATGTTTACCAAGGGAGTGTTTGCCCAGTGGCAGACGTGTCAAGATTGGGTGTTTCAACCCGGGATTGGGTATGGATGTTATAATCCAGTATCAGATACATCGAGTTGCTCCCAAACCTCCTGGTGTTGTGGTTGCGGGGTAGCTCAAGGCGAGCGCATTTGTAACGGCGTGTCGCAAGGGGTATCTGCTTGTTCAGCAACCAGCAATGCCAGTTGTGCGTGTGGTGGTTCAAGTCCGGGGAACGTATCGGAGACCTGCACCACAACCTGTAATCCCCCCGGGTGTGTCCAGGGCGGGCCGTATCCGTGCGACTGTACTACTTCCTGTACTCAAGCCCCGGCTGGTGGCGGTGGCGGCGGAGGAGGCGGCGGAGGAGGTGGTGCTCCGCCGCCTCCGTCGTGTAACCCGGATAACTGGGGTGTGTGGGGATCCTGCAGCGGATCTCCTGCTACGAGGTCCCGGCAGAACGCGTGTGGAAGCGTACAAACTGTGAGTTGTACCGGCACGATCAACGCCCGTGCGGTGGTGGTAGACTCGCCAAGCGCGACCTGCAGCACCGTGCGTGCCTCAACGAGCGGCATCAATGGCACGGTCCACCAGTTTACCCCTGGGTCAGCAAGCCAACCTAGTCCCCAGACCCAAAGCGGGGCTTCCTACGTAACATTTAGCAATATCGTGGGCGGCACGTATACCATTTCCCCTACCGTTTCTGCAAGTTATGTGTTGGCAAATCCGTGCTGGAGTAAGAGTACGGGTTCCTCCGGCGCCGGACTTACCCAGTCCCTTTCCGTTCCAACTGATGGGGAGACCCTTACCTGGGACCTGGGCTATAGGTTGGGGACTCCCTGGGTGCAAGCCCAAGGAGGCGATGTATATGGGGCGGGTATCGTGCGCTCCTATATCCCCAGCGGGACAAGTCCCAGGGAATTTGTAACCAGCGGCAGCGGCGGATATCCCGGGATCGTCTCTTACGGAACAAGCTATGACTTTGACAGTGACCCTGTGTTGAAAGGAGAGAATTATATTTCCAGCAAGAACTGGCTCGTGAACCAAACCCATACAAGCATCAACTACTACGAATACTTCTGGCGCAAGCTCGGCGGCGGGACGGCGGTAGATAGTTTTGTTGATTTAGGGGCGGTTGCCAAGCCCGCAAGTCGTACGACCCCCTACTACGTCGTAGGAGATATGACGACCACCGGCGATTGGAATATTCCTAACGGGGAAACGGTCATCTTCATCGTCAACGGTAGTCTGACGCTTGGAGGGAAAGTAACTCTCACGGGATCAGGGTTTGTTTCATTTATCGTCAACGGAAATATAACCGTTTCTTCATCCGTTGGTGGACTTTACACTTCAAGTACTCCCGTCATCGAAGGCATCTACATTACCAGTCCGATGGGGATATTAAAGACGGGGACGTCTTCCATCCCCAGTAAAGAACGGTTGGTCCTCCAGGGCATGTTTGTCGCCGGCAACTTCCTTCTTCAACGGGACCTAGATAGCGTGAGTGCTAACACCACCACTGCCGCCGAACTCTTCCTCTACAATCCGCGCCTGCTCATCTCCATGCCGGATAGTATGAGAGATGTCCCGATTACCTGGGCGGAAGTGGCACCGTGAGGATGCAAAGTTGTGATACAATCTTGTTGTTTTATGGTGAGACATCAAGAGCGACGGGGTATTTCTTTAGACATAGCTACTCAAGCGGGAAATACGTTTTCACCAAAGGATTTACAGACCCGTTTCTGAAGTAGGTACTAGTAAAGGGGCAAGCCCTAAAAAACCATCTGCCTCAGTTGGACGAATGGGAACGATTCTCAGGCCATCCTCATGGAAGCCCCCGATTGCAAGATTCGGATCTGTAGTAGTCGTAAAGCAATAATCATATTGCTCACCAAAGAGACTCTCACCGGTTGCATCTTTATGTAAAAAAGTAACATGAGAATAATCTGCAACATTCCCTGTGATCGCAGCTGCGCCTGGGAATTGTTTTCCGACTATTGCATTAAATATAGCAAGCATTTTTCTTTGTACGGAGTATTTTTTACTGTGGCTTTCTTCGAGAAAAAGCTGTCTTGGATGAATAGCGACCTGACACATTGATGAAGCAATTAATTCTAATTTATTACCTCTATGCCACTCCAAGAGGAAGGGATATCCTGCGCTACGAAGAGATGCAATTGTGCTACCGCTGGGATCAGGGTCGTATATGTGATATCCTTCACTCTCCATAACCGACTGCAGTTCAGGGGAAAAACGAGCATAACCATCAAAAATTCCTACTTCATCATGACTCCCATTTCCACCTAACTCCCTTCGTCTATATAAATCTCCTTCATCTCGTAATGTCATATGCGGTGATGATAGCATACTAACGGCCTTCATTCAATACATCTAGTATGTTTTGTGATTGGTATAATTTCTTTGATTTATTGTAATATATTGTTATAATCATCCGATTATCAATATAATTATGGCAATAGAAGCAAAATATTACAGCACAAGCATTCAAATGACTGAGGAATTACCCGATGGCCACCTTGACCCCGGGTTTCAAAGAATACTTAATCAAAGTACGGACTTGATTTTAAAAAGAGCGCTTCCATTGTCTATGGTTGATAACGAGATACCAGCTCATCAAGTATCATCTTCTTTAACTGCACAAATTTCCGATGTATTTTCATTAGCTCTGGTAGGAATAAGGGCTGATAGCGCTGAAGGAATGAGAGTCAGATCTGGAGTGCGCCCCATATTGGAATCTTTCTTGCAAGGCACCCTCCTTAGATCAGTTCAACATGATTCGTATTTAAATCTATTATATACTTCAATTTTTTTAGCACGCGACCCTTCGTTATTTCAAGAATTAACTATCAGTACAGGGTTCGGAGGAAGCAACGATAGAGATACAAATATTCGTGCATTATCGTATGTTATACCGAGCGTAAAAATATTAGAAAATCTAAAAAAATTAAAGGAGAGAGGTATTATTGAATTCGATCTTCCCAGATTCAGAATCTTTTTCGCCCCATATTCCGCTATTGCGGTAAATACGTCAGAAATGTCTTCGGAAGACGTATTGCAAAATATGGCAAGAACTAGGAGGTACATACTAGAATATATTGCCTATTTTCACAAAGACATTTTCCCCAACATATTTATTGAAGTAGAAAATCCGTGGGATCAACATGATCCCGTTACGCGGGTGGTTCTCGATTACTTTTCTCAACTTCTTGTTGATTCACAAGATGAAACAATTAAAAAATTAATTTCTATTTTACAACAACGGGGAGCCAACCATGGCAATGAACTCGGAGCGGAGCTCGCCCACGTTTATGCGGCGATTCATCCATTATTATTTAAAGATTCAGTTAATCATCCGCGGGTCAATGTTTTTGACTATTCGGAAAAAAACCTTTTTGCCTTATCAATAGGCGGAAGACCAGAACGGCTATTTAATTCTGTACGGGCATATATACGAAAAAAAACAGACCCGCGTCTCTTATCTGCTTTATTGGGAAATAATGGTATTTTCTTCGATCTAAGTCCAGTATCTGACGTTGGGCCATATACCGGTACCGTTTTTCCTGTCCGACCCGATTACTTATCATCTCCAATTGTAAGTACGTTGGCAATTACGACAATCGGAAGTACACCCGTGTATTATCGAACAAAGTATGATCTTGGAATACGAAGCCGGAACGACTTACCACTTTCATATCTCGCAAGCATGAAGGAAATTATTTCTAAACAATTATCAGGCGCCCAAAGAGCGCTCGAGCTAAATCGTCTAGCGGAAATTGAAAGGGACATACGTACCGTTATTGATGACGTGGGAAGCGAAGATGTATTAATGAATTTCCTGGACAATCTAGATAGTTGACCCGGGGTATACACTCTAGTATACTAAGTCCTTAGAAATGAATATCGTTGTTAATAGTTTGGCTCTCCTTCTCCTTACCTCTTAACGGGGAGCTTTTTTGTATATAAAAAAGTCCCCAATAAGGGGTCTTTTTTTTATGAAAAATATGAAAACAAAACAACTATTACGACAAGTTGAGAAATATATAGCAAAAGCCCAATATGCGGGTTTATACGGGATTATTCAAGAATCCGCCCGTGGCAACGTCATCACGGACGTTGAAGGGGAAAAATATCTAGATTTTTTTTCTGCCGCTTCATCAGTAACCGTAGGATATGGACGGGAAGACATTATTAATGCATACGCATATACCGCAAAAAAACTCACACAGTCCTGTTTTATATATTCTCCCAATATCGAAACCATAGAGTTAGCAAAAAAATTAATTTCGATAACCCCGGGAAATTTCAAAAAAAAAGTAATGTTTGGCATGTCTGCGTCCGATAGTATAGACGGTGCCATTAAAGCTGCCAGAAAATTTACTCAAAGGAAAGGGACTATCGCATTTCATGATGCATATCATGGGAATACCGGATTGTCAGCACAAGCCACTGGATTCCCGGGAATACGCAACGGGTTTTTGAGTTCAGATGATTTTTTCTTTCTGGATTTTCCGGTTACAGAAACCCAATCAGATACCTGTTTAGAAAACGCAGAAAAATATTTTCGAACCAACACAATTGCATGTTTCATAATTGAACCAATTCAAGGAGATGGAGGAAATCTTGTTCCACCCGAAGATTTTTATCTTAAACTGAAAAAATTGACCGATAAATACGGTGTTATCCTTATTGATGATGAAGCACAAAGCGGAATAGGTCGAACCGGAAAATGGTGGGGCATAGAGCATTTTCACATTGCTCCGGATATACTTGTTGCAGGTAAGGGTATCACCGGAGGTTATATTGCCCTCAGTGCCTGTATAGGCAGATCTGATGTTATAAATTCACTTGAAAAGGCACAGCATGTTTTTACATACTCAGGGCATCCACCTGCCTGCGCAGTTGCAAGCAAAATACTTTCAATCATCGAAGACGAACATATCATGAACTCGGTTCGAAAAAACGGACAGTTTCTCATTGATCAACTGATACATCTGACGAATACGTACAATGAAACACTCCATTGCCAAGTGCGAGGAATCGGTTTACAGATTGGTTTATCTATACGCTCAAATGATAATACACCGCTTGCCGTGCTTTTCGGCGTCCGATGTTTAGAAAAGGGATTGTATGTTGGATATTTCGGAAAGAATAATGACGTGCTGCGTTTACATCCTCCTTTAACTATCACCAAACAGGAAGTACAGCGAGCCATCAACATTTTTAGTGAAGTATTTGAGGAATGGAAAAGTAATAAATTTCCTACATCAACATTTCGCACGTACAAAACTCAGTGTCTGGGTTTGGGAAAAAGCTGAAGATGTGATTCACATCTCAAGATACAGTGTCAGAGGTCCTTCGTTTTTCGATTCCACGGTCATAAATGCGCCGAACGTTCCTGTTTCAACCTGAAGATTTTGAGAATTCAACTGAAAAACAAAGGAATCAAAAAGACCTTTTGCCTGTGAAGGAGGCGCTGCGTCCATAAATCCCGGTCTTCTGCCTGACGTATCTGCGTAGAGCGTAAACTGCGGTACTGCAAGTATCTTGCCGCCCAAGTCCGATATCGTTTTGTTCATTTTACCGTTCTCGTCGTCCATGATCCGGAAATTTGCTATTTTTTGTGCCATTTTAGCGGTAATTTCATCGGTATCGGCATGAGTGAACCCCACGAGAAGTAAATATCCAGATTCTATTTGACCCACAGTTTCTTTTCTGACTGTAACGGCTGCCACGGAAACTCTTTCCAACACGACTCTCATAGTATTGTTTGATTTATTATTAATCGGTTACAATCGAAACTATTCTTCCTGGTATATATCTCTGATTTTGAATATGTTTGTCCTTCAGTCTTTCTTGTATAACTGCTGTATTGTATATTGAAGCGAATACAAAATCTTCATCATGTAATGTATCCGCTGTAACGGTTACCGTGCCTCTTATCTTGCCATTGATTTGTATCGGAATCTCGTATTCTTGTTCTTTTGCAAGATCAGCATCAAATATCGGCCATGGTTGCAGATGAACCATAAAGTCCTGTTTTCTGCCCGTTTTTCCTTTTTCAGTTTCAACAAGATAATATAATTCTGACGCAAGAAACGGTGCGAAGGGGGACAGAATTTTTGTAAATGCTGCGGTTTCCTCAATGGAAAGTACTGAATTTGAAGTCTGATTTTCCCGCTGTTCTCTGGACCATTCATTCACAAAGGTCATCATGGCGGCAATTGCCGTATTGAATTTCAGTTTTTCGATATCTTCCGTAACTTTTCGGATAGTTTGATGCAATAATTTTTCAAGATTATTACCTCGTTGCGGTTGCGGAGTTTGTTCAAAAGATCCGACTAATCTCGATATTCGTGAAAGAAATTTATATACGCCGTTTACAGATTTTTCGTCCCATGGTTTAGCTATGTCAATCGGACCCATAAACATTTCGTATGTACGAAGCGTATCCGCTCCGAACTGCGCAACTACGTCATCAGGGTTTATAACATTGCCGACCGATTTACTCATCTTCTTTCCGTCTGGTCCGAGAATCATTCCCTGATGTCTCATTGTCTGAAATGGTTCATCAAATGTTACATATCCTTGGTCGCGAAGAAATTTGGTAAAAAAACGGGAATACAGAAGATGAAGAACGGTGTGCTCAGCACCGATCATATAGAAATCGACGGGTAACCATTTTTTGAGCCGTTCGGCCGATGCAAACTCCGTTGTATTGTGTGAGTCGACGTATCGAAGATAATACCAGCTTGAATCGACGAATGTATCCATCGTGTCATATTCAGGTTTCCAGCCTTTACCGTACAATCGTTCTGTCCTTTCTTTGAATTCTTTGGATGATTTTAATGGCGACTCTCCGGTAGGTTTAAAATCCACATCAGTCGGCAACAACCACGGAAGATGATCTTCTTTTACCAAGTGTGGATTACCCTGAGGGTCATAGACTATCGGAATCGGAGCGCCCCAATATCTTTGTCTGGAAATGAGCCAATCCCGAAGTTTATACGCAGTTGCCGGTTTTATCTGCTCGGAAAACTCCTGACTAATTTTTTCTCTCGCCTCCAGGGATGTCAGTCCCGTAAATTGACCGGAATTTATGAGGATACCTTCTGCGGCAGAAACGCCCTGTGGTTCGTTCTGATCATTTTCTAAGATAGAGCGAATAGGGAGACCGTATTTGATTGCAAATGCGTGATCTCTCTGGTCATGAGCGGGAACGCCCATCACGACGCCTGTTCCATAATTTGCTAAAACATAATCTGTAATGTATAAAGGCACTTCTTCCTGCGTCACTGGATTGATAACCATTAATCCCGTGTCTACGCCATTTTTGTCTTTCTCACCCTTTTTGCGTTGTTCCTCTGTTTTGTAATGTGCTTTTGCAAGATATTCTTCCACATGTGTGTTTCTTTCTTCACTCACAAGATTTTCTAAACCAAATTCCGTAAATTTTTCAGGTGCGATGACGACATACGTAACGCCACAAATTGTATCTACTCGCGTGGTAAAACACGTAAGATCCGTTTCCGTGCCTTTAACACGAAAAGCAACATTGGCTCCTTCCTGTTTTCCAATCCAATCTTTTTGTTGCTTTTTGGTGGACTCCGGCCAGTCCACAGTATCTAAACCATCTATCAATTCATCTTTATAATCAGTAATTCGGAAAAACCACTGTTTCATCTGTTTTTGGATAACATCGCTGTGACATCGAAAACATTTACCGTCTTCAACCTGCTCGTTCGCTAGAACCGTTTGATCTTGCGGACACCAATTTACGGGTCCATCGTCACGATAGGCTGATCCTTTTTTGTATAATTCACCAAACATCCATTGCGTCCATCTGTAATATTCAGGATCGCAGGTCGCTACCTCATTGCCCCAATCGTAGGAGATTCCCAAACGCTTTATTTGCCTTCGGAATGTATCAATTGCGTCTTTAGTGGTAATTGCGGGGGGGATACCCGTTTCTATGGCATAATTTTCAGCGGGCATACCGAAGGCATCCCATCCAACGGGAAAAAATACGCTTTTCCCCTGCATTCTTGAATACCTCGCTAAAATATCAAGCGCAGTTTTGGATTCGACATGTCCAACGTGAAGTCCTGAACCGGAGGGATAGGCGAAAGCAAAAAGAATATATAGCTTGTCACCTGTTAATTGTCCTATGTCTTTATCCGGTGTGTTTTGATCAAGTTCTAATTGATCCCAAACCTCCAACCATTTAGTCTCAATTTCTTCTTGTCCGTAACCTAGTCTCTCTCCATCTGACATAATTAGATATTGGAGTCTCTCTCGTCATCCGCTTGGGTTCGAACCACAAATTCATTGCATATCGCCTGCTCGGCAGAACCGTTTGAAACGGTGCACACTATTCCCTCTATTTGATGAGCTGGGGGACCCTCTATAACACCAGGAGAATCGATTTGTGCAACTCTTGCTAAAGTGGGAACTCGCGCTTCGTTTTTCCAACATGCAGCACTACAAGCTCTAGAAAATATATCGTAGTTTGCGCATCCAGGAATAGTGTCAGGACTTCCATTCATAGTGTTCTTTTTAAGAAGGAAACAATTAATTATACTATTGTAACAGGATAAATGCAAGGGGTGCTATATTGCCGATATCAAAAGGACTATCCGGTCTAAGGTGACTGTAAAGATTACCCATGTCAAAAGCAATTATATTAATAAGTTGTAGGTTGTGGATAGCAGGTTGTAAATGTAGTTTTGGGGCAGGGCATGTTCGTCGCCGGAGGCTTTTTGCTTCAAAGAGACCTGGATAGTGTCAATGCAAATCCGTCGACTTCATCAGAGCTCTTTATCTACAATCCCCGCCTGCAACGCGTTGCTTGCATTGCGGGCAGGCCCGGCTTCTCTTCTCAATGCCCGACTCCATGCGGGACGTGCCGATTACATGGGCGGAAGTGGCACCGTAGAGAAAACGCATGATCGCTTCGCTCGCTTGAATCGCTGGAACGCTTGTGTACAATGAAGCCATGAAGTTTCGATATGAAACGCTTGAAATATGGCAACTCGCGATGCAATTATGGGAGTGCTGGCAACAGATTCGAAAAACGACTCTCGCGTTTCAAGCAAATCCCGACGAACGGAGGGATGATCAGGCTTCATGAGGGAAGAAGTGGCTCCGTAATAAATACTACCAATCCGAAAAATACGACAAAAACGGAATTTGTTTCCCCTCCTAATCTCGTGTACAATGAGCACATGGATATACAACAGATTATCAATGCCGTCAAACAGTACCAGCCGCAGCGGATCATCGTATTTGGTTCAGCTTCGTCCGGTACGCTTAAGCCCGACAGCGATCTGGATATTGCCATCGTAAAGCAAACATCCAAGCCGTATCACGACCGCGTAATTGATGTGCGGCGCCTAGTGCGCAGCACGATACCGGTTGATTTTTTTGTATTTACTCCGGAGGAAATGGAACAAGAGAAGAAACACAATCCTTTTGTCCGTGAAATTGTTACGACGGGGCGGGTCGTGTATGAAACATCATAGCGAAAGCGCGTCATGGCTTGCGAAAGCCCAAGACGATCTCCGATGGACGGAAAGCAATCTTCGTGAAGAAGTCTATTATGGCGCCTGCTTTACCGCGCAGCAGGCAGTTGAAAAAGCGCTAAAAGCATACCTCCTTTCCCAGGGGAAAATTCTTCGCAAAGTCCACACGCTTGATGCGATTTTGGAGGAGTGCATCGTCTTTGATGCCTCGTTTGAGTCGATTCGGGAAATCATCCTGCCGCTCGTGGATTATTATATACAGACGCGCTATCCGGACGTAAGCGAGTTTATCGATTACACGAAGGAGAAGGCAGAAGATGCCTACGTGCGCGCAAGCGAAGCGTTGGCATTTATTACGCAGAAGCTTGCGGTGCCTTCGTGAACGCCAGGATGCCGTATGTCAGCGGACTTATACGACCACGGCAGCAGAATTGTTTCTTTATAATCCATAATCCACGACTGCTGTTCTCTATGCCGGACTCTCCTTCGACTCTCCCGCCTAAGGCGGGATCGCTCAGGACTAACGCATGCGTGATGTCCCGATTACATGGGAGGAAGTGGCACCGTAAAGGAGACGCTTGATCGCCCCGACGTTACGTCGGGACTCGCTTGAGGCGCATGAAACGTGAGAAAAATGCTTGAAACGCTTGATCGCTTCGCTCGCTTGAATCGCTGGAACGCTTGTGTACAATGAAGCCATGAAGTTTCGATATGAAACGCTTGAAATATGGCAACTCGCGATGCAATTATGGGAGCTATGGCAACAAATCCGAACAACGTATCCGAAGCAAGAACAATATAAAGTAGTCGATCAACTGGACAGAGCAATAGAAGGAATTATTGCTGTTATCGTCGAAGGCAGCGCAAAAAGTTCAGCTAGGGATTTTAGTCGTTATATCGATA
>Ga0080064_1001268_pt1 | contig 53301 bp, 57 predicted proteins | sample Subgrocontami54m_FD_69260 | JGI IMG/M metagenome (GOLD analysis project Ga0080064, IMG submission 69260) | Subsurface groundwater microbial communities from S. Glens Falls, New York, USA - GMW46 contaminated, 5.4 m (SPADES assembly) (version 2) ...
CGCTATCGCGCGGCATGCCGAACCCTGGCAGCGGCTGGAGGCCGCGGCGGTGGCGCATCTGCAGGCCCTGCTCAAGACCGGCGACTACGCCCTGGTGGTGATCCGCGTGTTGCCGCAGGATGTGCCCAAGGCGGCGGCGCGGCTGGTGAAACTGCGCGATGGCTACGACAGGCTGTTCGCCGAACTGGTGGCGGACCTGCCGCTGCCGCCCGAGACCGACCGCCAGAGCTTCCGCCTGCTGCTCCTGGGCGCGCTCAACTGGACCCAGCATTGGTTCCGCGAAGGCGGCAGGAACTCCCCGCGCAGCATTGCGCGCAGTTTTCTCAGGCTGCTGCGCGAGGCGCAGAAAACATGAAAATTCCGCAACCCCATCGAGACGTCGCAATATGACTTCGCCACCACCCAAGGTACTCGTCACCAAAATCGGCCTCGACGGCCACGACCGCGGCAGCCGCGTGGTCGCGTCCCACCTGCGCGATGCCGGCATGGAGGTGGTGTATACGCCACCGTGGCAGGACATCGCGGCGGTGGTCAAGCTGGCGATGGAGGAGGATGTCGATGTGATCGGCGTCTCCTCGCTTGCCACCGACCACCTGATCGTGCCCAAGCTGATGCGGGCGCTCTACGCGGCCGGCCTGAAGGATATCGCGGTCATCGTCGGCGGCATCGTGCCGGATGCGGACGAAGCGATGCTGCTCGAGGCCGGGGTGGCGAGAGTGTTCCACCCGGGCAGCGCGCTCGACGAAATTTCGGCGGAGATCAGCCGCCTCACCCGCGCGCGGCGCACAGTCGGTGTTTGAGCAGGAGGCTCAAGATGAACAAGCCAATGAAAGCGGGCAAACTCTCGGCGCAACAGACCGAAGCGGAGCAATGGCAGCGCGATTACGCCGTGGTCGCGGGCAGCGACAAGCCGGTGCGCAACCGCTCCGGCATCGAAGTCAGGCCGTTGTACACGCCGCGAGACTGGCACGGCGACTATGCCGCCGACCTCGGCTATCCGGGCCAGCCGCCCTACACCCGCGGCATCTATGCGAGCATGCATCGCGGCCGCACCTGGTCGCAGCGCCAACTGGTCGGTCTCGGCACGCCGCATGATTACAACGCGCGCCTGCTCGACATGATTGCCCACGGGACCACGGCAATATCGCTTATTCCGTGCAATTCGGTGTTTCGCGGCTACGACATGGACGAGGTCCACGCCGAGTTGCTCGGCACCTGCGGCGTGGTGGTGAACACGGCGGAGCACATGGAGCAGTGCCTCGCCGGCGTGGATCTGGCGCGCACCTCCTGCGCCATGAACGATCCTTCGCCGTTTACCCTGCTCGCCTTGATGCTTGCGACCGCGAAAAAGCGCGGCGTCGACTGGCGCGCCATCAGCGGAACTTCCAACCAGAGCGACTACCTCAGCCATTTCGTCGCCAACCACATGTTCTTCCGCATCGCGCTCCCCGGCGCGCGGCGCATCCTCATCGATCACATCGAATTCTGCAACCGGCAGGTGCCCGACTGGAACCCGATGTCCGTGGTGGGGCAGCACATGCAGCAGGCCGGCGCCACGCCGGCCGAAGCGATGGCCTTCACCCTCTCCTCGGCGATCCAGTACGCGGAGGACTGCCAGGCGCGCGGCATGGAGCCGGATGCCTTCCTGCCGCGGTTCACCTTTTTCTTCGACATCTCGGTCAGCCTGTTCGAGGAGATCGCCAAGTTCCGCGCCGGGCGGCGCATCTGGGCGCGCATCACGCGCGAGCGCTTCGGCGCGCGCGATCCGCGCTCCTGGCGCTTCAAGTTCCACGGCCAGACTTCGGGCGTCGATCTCACGCGGCAGCAGCCGCTCAACAACATCGCGCGCGTCACTGTGCAGGCCATGGCCGGCATCTTCGGCGGACTGCAGTCGCTGCATACCGACGCCTACGACGAGGCGCTGTCCTGCCCGACCGAGTTCGGCGCGCGCATCGCCGTCAACACGCAGAACATCCTGCGCGAGGAGGCGCACCTCACCGACGTGATCGATCCGCTGGGCGGCAGCTATTACATCGAGTCGCTCACCGACGAAATGGAACAGAAAATCCTCGGCGTCATGGCCGAGGTGGAGGCCGCCGGCGGCATGTACACAGCGGTGGAGCAGGGCCTGGTGCAGAAGATGATCGGCGCCTCGGCGCGCGGCTTCCAGGAAAAGATCGAGTCGGGCGAACAGACGGTGGTCGGGGTCAACGCCTACCAGGTGGAAGAGGGCAAGAGCGAACGCCAGGCGCTGCCCACGCCGGAGCCGGCGAAAATGCAGACGCATGTCGCCGCGTTCAAGGCATACAAGGAGCAGCGCTCGCAAGACGCGGTGCATACCGCGCGGGACCGCCTCGCGGCCGCAGCCGGCGATCCGCGACAGAACATTTTCGAGCGCGTGGTCGAGGCCGCCGAAGCCGGCTGCACCCATGGCGAGATCTGCGCGACGCTGCGGCGCGAACTCGGTTTCGGCCAGCCGCTGGTCATGGTCTGAAGGGGAGGACATGTCGGTGAGAACCGGGATTGAAACCTATCGAGGGGTCGTCTATCCCTGGCAGATGGACCACATGGATCACATGAACGTGCAGTTCTATACCGCGCGCTTCGACGAGGCCACCTGGCACCTGTTCGCCGCACTCGGCATGACGACCAGTTATTTCAAGACGAACCGGCGCGGTATGGCGGCCCTCGAGCAACGCACCTTCTATAAGAAAGAACTGCATGCGGGCGCGTTGATTCGCATCACCTCCGAATTGCTCGAGATGAAACCGAAGACCATCCGCTTCCTGCATCGCATGTACGACACCGAAAGCGGCGAGGAAGTCGCCACTACCGAACTCGTCGGAGCCCACATCGACACCGACGCGCGCAAGGCGGTGCCGTTTCCCGACGACATCGTCGAGCGGCAGCGGGGCTTCGTCGATGCGCGCGCAGGATCCGCGTGAAGGCTGAGCCCGCGGCGAACGCACTCGCCGCCATCCTCGCCGGCGAGCGCCGCGCGCTCGCTCGCGCCATGTCGGCGGTGGAGAACGAGACCGAGGCGGGCAAGGCCCTGCTGCATGAGCTGCACCCGCATCTCGGGCGCGCGCGCGTGCTCGGCGTCACCGGCCCTCCCGGCGCGGGCAAGTCCACGCTGGTGAACGCGCTGATCGGCGAATGGCTCAAGCGCGGCGCCCGCATCGGCGTGGTGGCGGTCGATCCCTCGAGCCCCTTCTCGGGCGGCGCGATCCTCGGCGACCGCATCCGCATGGGCGAGCACCAGGCGCATGAGCGCGTGTTCATCCGCTCGCTCGCCTCGCGCGGCCATGGCGGCGGCCTGTCGCGCACCACCGCGCGGGTGGTCGACCTGCTCGACGCCGCCGGCTACGAACACGTCGTCGTCGAGACCGTGGGCGCCGGGCAGTCCGAGGTCGAAGTGGCGGAGGTCGCCGACACGCGCATCGTGGTATGCCCGCCCGGCCTCGGCGACGAGGTGCAGGCGATCAAGGCCGGCATTCTCGAGATCGCCGATATTCTGGTGGTGAACAAGGCCGACCTGCCGCTCGCCGAGCGCACCGAACGCGAACTCCTGGGGATGCTGTCGCTGCACCATTACGACCGCTGGACGCCGCGGGTCGTGCGCACCGTCGCCACCAGCGGCGAAGGCGTGCCCGAACTCGCCGACCTGATAGCGCTGCATGCCCAGACCTGCGCCAGCCAGCGCCCGTCCCATGGGGGCCGCATGCGGCGCCTGATCGCCGCGAGCGCCGCGGACTGGGTGAAGCGGCGCGTCGAGAATCTCGAGACTGCGGAATTCGAGCGGTTGTGCGCGCTGGTGCAGCGCGGAGAGCTCGATTACGCCAGTGCCGACCTGCGCGCGGTCGAACTTGCCTTGCGCGCCGAGAAAGACACTTGAGCGAGCGCCACGGCTTTCCGGCTTCGATCCTGTGGGTGCTGGTGGCGCTGACGCTGGGATGGGGCTTCAACTGGCCCATGATCAAGCTGGCGCTGTCGGAGCTGCCGGTGTTCAGTTTTCGCAGCATTTGCCTGCTCGGCGGGGCGGCGGGCCTGTTCGCCATCGCCGCCTACGCGCGCCTGCCGCTGCGCGTGCCGCGCGGCCAGTGGGGCAGGCTGCTGCTGATCGCGCTGTTCAACGTCACCGTGTGGAACGTTTGCATCGCCTACGGCATCGGCTATATGTCTTCCGGCCGCGCCGCGATCCTCGCCTACACCATGCCGCTGTGGAGCGTGCCGCTTTCCGCCTGGTTGCTGAACGAGCGCATCACCGCGCGCCGCATCCTCGGCGTCGGCCTGGGCATGGGCGGCATGCTGCTACTGCTTTCAGTCGAATTGCAGGCGGTGCAGGCGGCCCCCAAGGGCACCTTGCTGATGGTGGCTGGAGCGGTCAGTTGGGCGATAGGCACGGTGATGATGAAGCGCTATCCGGTCGATCTGCCCGTCACCTCGCTCACCGCGTGGCAGTTGCTGCTCGGCGGTATTCCGATCTATGCCGGCGCGCTCGCGTTCGATATGGAAAGCCTGCAGCCGCTGACGCTGTGGCCGGCGGTAGCGCTCGCCTACAATGTCGTGGTCGCGTTCGTCTTCTGCCACTGGGCCTGGTACAAGATCGTCACAATGGTGCCCGTGGGTGTGTCCTCCCTGTCTTCGCTGATGACACCTGTGGTGGGCGTGTTCAGCGGCATGCTGGTGCTCGCCGAGCGGCCGCACTGGCAGGATTTTGCCGCGCTCGGACTGGTGATGATGGCACTCGCCACGGTGATGCTGCCGCCGGGCTCGATCGGTGCGCTGGTCTCCAGGCGCCGCTAAGCCGCTGCGAAACAAATGTCAGGACTTGGCTGCAAGCGCCAGAAACTGATCCCAGTGCAGTATTTCCAGTCCTTGACCTGGCGTGACAAGATTTGCGGCGATCGCCGCTCCCAATGTTTCCACGCGTATGCCTCTGTACTTGCGCCAGGAGCCAAGCAACGCCGGCGTTAACATCGGCCAAAACGTCAAGGTCAGCGCTTGGGAAAAGCCGAAACGGTTCGTCGGCGTAAGAATCATCGACGGTTGAAAAATACTCAAACGCTCAAAGTCCAGCGCCACCAGGCCGTCCCGCAACTCGCCTTTGGTCCTGAGATAGGGATACCTGGACTGCGCGTCCGCAGAAGCAGATCCCAAGAGCTCGAAGTGACGAATGCCGGCGGATTTGCATTCCGCAGCAAATGACAAGACGGCGTCCTTGTCGATCCTGATGAACTCTTCCTTGGTCATCTTTGACGGCTGGCTCACACCGAACGTGCACACGGCGCAATCATGACCAGCGAGTAGTTGCTTGTATGTCGAGGCGTCGAGCGGATCGACTATGTGCTGCGCAACGACAGAACTCGTCGCCTTGGCAACCGGCCGTCGTCCAATCAAGGTCAACCTCGTTATCGAGGGCATCGAGCAAAGCCTTGCAACAACTGCTCCGCCCGTTGCGCCACTGGCACCGAGCATAACGACTGACAAGGACTTGGTCATAAGGAATCAGAGAATTTATCGATCTGGTTCATTGTAAAGCTGGATGGAGGATTGTGAGCCCGTTGGTTGGCTCGCTCCATCCTTGACCTGCTGATCGATGAGTTAGGGGTGCGGGCTGGAATCGGCCACAACCGGACACTCGCGGTCTCACTCCATAGCGGACGCCCGCCATATACCCAGGTCGGGACGGATCATTTGGCTACCACTCTGACAGGGCGTTCTGGCGACACCTCGCCCCATGAAATGCGCCGATCTGACCACAAGGGGGGTTATCGGTGATACTTGGATACTTGCATTCCTGGCTCGGATAGTAGGCAATCCGATTTGGTCGCGATGATCTCTACTCATTGGCGACAATTTCCCGCGAATCATAGGTGAGCGAATGAGTGACAGCAAATGGTTGAAACCCGCCCTCGACTATATTCGCGGATGGGTCGAGTTCCAGATGCGGCAGCACGAACAACCGGGTTCGGTAATTGCGATTGCGCACCGGGGCCGGATCGTATTGGAGGAAGCGTTTGGCTATGCCGATCTCGTCAAAGGCGCGCCGCTGACGCCGCGACACCGTTTCCGGGCCGCGTCCCACTCCAAGAGCTTTACAGCCGCGGGGATCATGAAGCTTCGCGAGAACGACAAGCTTCATCTCGACGACCGCGTCGGGCACTACGTTCGGGACCTGCATCCCGCAATCGCAGATGCAACGATTGCCCAGTTGCTCTCCCATAGCGCTGGCATAATCCGCGACGGGTCCGACTGCGGCCAGTGGTACGATCGGCGGCCCTTCGTTGACGCCGACGAACTCAGACAAGCGCTCAAGGCGCCACCGGTCATCGCGGCGAACACGCGCCTGAAATACTCGAACTACGGTTACGGCCTTTCGGGATTAGTCATCGAAGCGGTAACAGGCGAGCCGTACCTGTCCTGGATCAAGCGCGAAATCGTGGATGCGGCTGGACTCGACGAGACACTTCCCGACATGCCTCTGCCTAGAGGCACGCCGTTCGCGCGCAGCCACACCTGCAAGCAGCCCTTGGGGCGGCGCCTAGTTATCCCGAGCGAGAAACCGACCTGTGCCGTGGCGCCGGCGGGCGGCTTTGTAAGCACGGCGCGCGACCTCGCACGCTACTTTGCTCAACTTTCGCCAACCGCGAGGAGGAGCGTGCTGTCGGTCGCAAGCAGACGCGAGATGACTCGGCGGCATTGGCGCGATCCATTTTCGAGCGTAGAGCGTTATTACGGTCTTGGCATTATCAGTGGGTCGCTGGACGGCTGGGATTGGTTCGGCCATAGCGGGGCGTTCCAGGGCACTATTACGCGAACCTGCGTGCTGCCGGAGAAGCAATTGACATTGTCGGTGCTGACCAATGCCCGCGATGGCTGCGCGGAACCCTGGGTCGACGGGTCAATTCGAATATTGCAAGCTTTCGCCCGGAATGGTGCTCCGTCGCGTAAGGTTAGCGGCTGGACCGGTCGGTGGTGGACATTTTGGAATCCCATCGATCTCGTGCCCATGGGAGAAAAGGTGATCGTCGCGCGTCCAGACGACTTCAATCCGTTCACGGACGCATGCGAGCTTGCGGTGCGCAGCCGTAACGAAGGATGGATCAAACGCGCGGGTGGCTTTGACAACCAGGGCGAGCCTGCTCGCCTCGTCCGAAACAGCCGTGGCGCCATCATTGAATTCTGGCTCGGCGGTGCACAATTCCTTTCCGAGACTAAGGTCGCGAACGAGATGACGGAGCGGTACGAGAAGGGCCGCTGAAAGTTGCCGGGATATAGCAACATGCCCTAAACGATCGTCCGGATTTACGTGGAGCGAGTGACTGCAACGGATCGCGTCCCGCCGCCGGCATTTTGGGGAAGCGGACTTTGGCTGGGTTTTCGGTGGAATGATGGTGTGAGAGGCGGTAGCCGGCCAGAAATAGTTACGGACGAAGCCGAAATTCTCCGCTTTTGAATTTCGGCTTCAAGCCAGGCGGCAGTCATCGGCGTCAACGCGGCAGCCTTTGGCCCGCGCGAGCGGTTCCTCAACTACATCAGCATCAGTTCCTGGGCCAGTACCTCTTTTCCGGCGAAACCGTATCGAGACCACGCGTAGCTGTTTCGACCAGAAAGAACCATGTGACCAACGCGCCGATCGGCACCGTAATTAGCAGCAGCACAATTGCCTGGGCATGCCCACCGACCAGCGGGAAAAGCGCAGACTCGCAGAAAAGTCCGGCTGCCGCCGAGAGCGCCAGGACGATCGCCCTTGCCGCCGAGGAGGTGGAACGATATGAGGTGGGAAACAGTTCTGCACCCAACGCGCCAATCAGTACGTCCATGCCGAAGACGGCAAACATTGTCAGCAGCAAGCCCGCGATGGTCAGCCATGACGAAGTAGCGGTGTAAAGAACCAGCGCACCGAGGCCCGCAGTCACAAAGCCCGACACCAGCATCTTGCGCCGACCGATTAAATCGGAGTACGACCCGGCGAGAAAATTTCCCATCAACGGTATTCCGGCTGGCAGTAGGTATGTCATCGCCACTTCAGCAGGGCTGAAGCCATGCGCCTCCTGGAGGAACTTAGGCACGTAGAACAATGAGGTGGACAATGCAAAGCCATATGGCCTCGCAATTGCCGCCAGCACAACCAATCGGCCTGGGTAGTCGCGGAACAACGCAATCAAAGGCCGCCACGCGTCAATGGCTCGTGGTGGGCGTCGCCCGGAGCCCTGCGCGGCGAACTTCCGCGTTTCCGGAAGCGAACGCCGGAACCACGCGATCCAGATCATCGGCACCACGCCAAGCACATAAAGAGTGCGCCAACTTCCGGGAATGGAGTCTATGAATGCAAACAGTACCGCCGCCATGCCCCCACCGAAGGCTCCCATCGCACCAAATGTGCCAAGTCCCCAGCCGCGTAACTCTGGCCGTAACTCTTCAACCAGCACAACGATCGAAAGAAAGTCCTCCGCGACCGCAAACATGCGCGCAAAGAACTGCGCCGTCACAAAGCCCTCGGGGGTGGTGACGAATGCAGTGGCAACGCTTGAAAGCATTACGCCGATGATTGTGATCATCAGGAAACGTCGCCGGCCGTAGAGATCACTACCCATCGCCAACAGCACCGCTGGCAGAACGCCAAGTCGGATGAAAGCCACATAGCGTCCAACATCGCTATCGTGCATGCCGATTGAATTCTGGATGTGTTTCAGGGCGAGGCCATCGAGCATTGAGTCAAAAACGCCAACGAACATCGCGGCAGAAAGCAAAAGCACAAGCTTGAGCTCTGCGGCTTTGATCCGCACCGGCGGCAATAACATCGAAATCACCGCGCGAAATGCTTGATTGAATAAACCTATAGGAAATCCTCCCCCGACATGAGTATCGCCGATGCCGCAGGCCGGCGCAAGTACGCATATAGCGGGATACGCGCTGCTTCTTGATATCAATTTCAACTGATCGATTTCTACTGGCGGAGCAATCGATTCGTATTGCCGCGATCGCTGCTATGGCGTCATCTCAGCGGGAAGATCGAATCCTGCGCAACAAACGTCCGCTTCGGTTCCTCTGACGTTCGCGGTCAATATCAGCTTCGTAATCTCTGGAATGACTGCAAAGAGTCTACTTCGGTCCCCTGCAGCCCCGTAAAGCAGACTCTGGCCGGGCTGCTGACCTTGGCCTAGCCATTTATAATGGTCCAGTGCGGGCGGTCCGCAGAACTGGAGACTCACCATGACAACAAGTGCATCGGCATCGCACACGGCGGTGCAGGACCGGAGTTCATATTTCTATTTCTGGTCTGCGCTTGCCTGCGCGGTGGTGGCGTTCCTCGGCTTCACTCCGACCTATTTCGCCCCTTTAGCGCAAGGTTCATTCAGCGCGAAGCCCATCGTGCATATCCACGGAATCGTGTTTTTCTCATGGACGCTGTTCTTCGCCTATCAGGCTTGGTTGGTCGCGAACGGCCGAACGATGCGCCATCGCGATGTCGGCCTCATCGGAATTGCGTTTGCCACGGCAATGACGTTTCTCGGTCTGATTGTGGCGGTAGCGAGTGCCGCGCGCGTTGGAGCACTCGGCTTCTTGAACGAGGCGAAGCTCTTCATGGTGGTACCGGTTGCGGGGATCGTTACCTTCGCGGTATTGTTCGCGTCAGCCATCGCAAACGTCAAGAATAAGGAGGTGCACAAGAGGCTGATGCTGGTGGCGACAGCGTCAATTCTCGACGCGGCGGTTGCGCGCTGGTTCTTGACCTTTCTCGCGCCACCGTTGGCGCCCGGCGCGTCCCCAGTACCGACCGTCAATCTCGCACTAGCGCCGGCTTTGTTGGTCGATCTGTTCATCATCGCCGGGATCATTCACGATTGGCGCACGCGCGGGCGTCCACATCCGACTTATCTGATTGCGGGTGGTGCGGTGTTGGTCCAGCAACTTTTGCGCGCTCCGGTCTCAACGACCGCAGTTTGGGACGGGATCGCGGTTTGGTTGATGCACGTCACCGGTTAGACGAGAGGCCCGATGCCAGTCGGCACTGTATCGTCGGACGGCGGCGGCGAGCCTCGACAACATTCGGCGCTGCGGTGACTGCCAGACCTCGTGCCGCAACGAAATTTAGACTGCGGGCAGACTACGCCGGCGCGGGATGCGCTCCGCCTTCCATTTCGAAACAGCCCAGTCCCAGAACTCGGCAAGTGTTGCTCGCCGCAATTGCGCCGGTGGGGACTGGCCCAGGAACTCCAACACTTGCGCAAGAACCGACACCGGATCGCACGCGTCCACCGGCGGCGCCAGCGTCTGTTTGGAGAGTTTTTCTCCGGCGGCGTTGACCGCCGCCGGCAGGTGCAGGTAACGCGGAGTGCCAAGGCCAAGCAGGCGCTGCAGATAAATCTGCCGCGGCGTCGAATCGAGCAGGTCGGCGCCGCGCACCACGTCGGTGATCCCCTGTTCGGCATCATCGACCACCACCGCCAACTGATAGGCATACAGGCCATCGGCGCGCAGCAGCACGAAGTCGCCGACTTCGGCGGCGAGATCCTGGCTGCGCTTTCCCTGGACGGCATCTTCGAATTCAATCGGCTCGTGGTTCGCGCGTACGCGAAACGCGCGCGGTGTTTTCCCCCGCGCAAGGCCATTGCGGCAGGTGCCGGGGTAGATCAACGCGCCATCGTGAGCACCCTCACCCCCAGCCCCTCTCCCGCTTGCGCGGGTGAGGGGAGCGTTGTGCGCGTCGCGAGTCGGCGCGAAGGTCTGGTGGGAGTCCGCAATCTCACGCCGCGTGCAGGCGCAGGGATAGACCAAGCCCTGCTGTTGCAGCCGGTCCAGCGCGGCGCGATAGGCTTCTTCGCGCCGGCTCTGGTACATCGGTTCGCCGTCCCAAAACATGCCGCAGGCTTCGAGCGTGCGCAGTATCCGCTCGGCCGCGCCTGGCTGCTCGCGCGGCGGATCGAGGTCTTCCATGCGCACCAGCCATTCGCCGCCGTGGGTCTTTGCTTCCAGGTAACTCCCAACCGCGGCGACGAGCGAACCGAAGTGCAGCGGCCCGGTGGGCGAGGGGGCGAAGCGGCCACGATAATGGTCCATGGAACGATTGTAAGCAACAATCAGGTGGCGGTGGCTACAGTGTCGCCGATAGAATAGGCTGGTCATCAATCGATTCGGGGTCGCATTGCAAGCCAAGACCAAAGCCAAGCTGCTCGACTGGCTCAAGCTCGCCGGCTGCGTCGTGCTGGGTTTTCCGGTGCTGATCTATTTTCTGCAGGAACGGATGATTTTCTTTCCGCAGCCGCTGAGCGGAGATCCGCTGAAAGCCAATACCGGCGCGGCGATCGAGGAAGTCAGCCTGGTCACTGCGGACCAGATCAGATTGCACGGCTGGCTGGTGAAGGCGGCGCCGGCGCAGACCGCAACTCAAACCCCGGCGCCACTGCTGATCTATTTCGGCGGCAACGCGGAGGAGGTGTCCTGGCTCGTTGCCAGCGCAGGCCAATACGCCGGCTGGTCGCTGCTGCTCGTCAATTACCGCGGTTATGGCAGGAGTGAAGGCAAGCCGGGCGAGGCCGAACTGTTTGCCGATGCCCTGCAGATTTACGACTATGCCGCCGGCCGTGCGCAAGGCGGCCGTGTTGCGGTAATGGGGCGCAGCCTGGGCAGCGGCGTCGCCGTTTACCTCGCCGCGCAGCGGCCGGTGGCGGGGGTGATCCTGGTTTCGCCCTACGACAGCGTCGAGAGCGTGGCCAAGGGCATCTATCCTTTCCTGCCGATCGGACTGATGCTCAAGCACCGCTTCGATTCGCAGTCGCGCGCACCGGGCATGACGGTGCCGTTGCTGTGCCTGGTCGCGAGCGCGGATCGAGTCATTCCGCGGGCGCACTCGGAGCGCTTGTACGCGGCGTGGGGCGGGCCCAGGCAATGGCGCGAAATCCGCCCCGCCGACCACGACAGCCTCGCCGGCGCGCCGGACTATTGGCAGGCCATCGCCGCCTTTTTGCATGGCCTGCGCTGAACCGGCGGGCCGCGCCATCCTGATATACTTGCGCCGAAAATTTTGGAGAAGCGCATGGCAACCGTAGACCTTACCAAGGACAATTTCCAGCAGGTCGTCACCGGCAACGACGTGGTGATCGTCGATTTCTGGGCGCCCTGGTGCGCGCCCTGTCGCGCGTTCGCGCCGACCTTCGAACACGCCTCGGAACAGCACGCCGACGTGGTGTTCGCCAAGGTCAACACCGAGGAGGAGCGGGAGGTCGCGGGCGCGTTCAACATCCGCTCGATCCCCACGCTGATGGTGTTTCGCGAGAAAGTGATTCTCTACGCCGAAGCGGGCTCGCTGCCGGCTCAGGCGCTGGAGCAGGTGATCGCACAGGCGAAAAGCGTCGACATGGCTGCCGTGCATGCCGAGATCGCCGGGCGCGGCGCCGAAGCTTGACGCGTTCTCTCACCTAGACAGGGATCCCGCGTGCCCCTCCCCAGCACCGAATGGCGCGAAACCGTCGCCCCTGACGAGGCGTCGCGCTTCGCCGGCTACGCCGAGCGATTCATGGAAATGCAAAAGCGCAAGTCGGCAAAATACGGCAACGGCCGCGCCTTGCACCGCAAGCAGTTGCTCGCGCTGCGCGCCACGCTCGAAGTGCTGCCCGGTCTGCCCGCGTACGCCGCGCACGGTCTGTTCGCCGCTCCCGGCACTTACGAGGCCTGGGTGCGCCTGTCCAACGGCGGCACCGATCGCGCGCGCGATGCGACCCCGGACATTCGCGGCTTCGCCATCAAGGTGCGCGGCGTGCGCGGCGCGGGCGCGCTCGGCAAGACCACGGACGCGCAGGATTTCCTGCTGATCAACCAGGAGAAGTTCGCTTTTCCCAAGAGCGACGAGTTCGTCGGACTGGTGATGGCGGCGGTGAGGGGCAACCGACCGCTGCTCAAGTACCTGGCCGGCCGCTACGGCGTGTTCGGCGCGTTGAAGCTGATGGCGCAGTTCGCCGCGAACATGGGAAAGAAATTCACCGGCTTTGCCACGGAGCGGATGTTTTCCGCTACGCCGATCGCCTGCGGGCCCTACGCTGCGCGGGTGCGGTTGTTGCCCGCGCGGGACAAGCCCCTGGCGGACGCATCGAACGACTGGGCGGCCGACTTCGGCAAGCAACTGGCCGCGGGGCCGCTGGTGCACGAACTGCAACTGCAGTTCTTCGTCGATGAGCGGCGCACGCCGATCGAGGACGCCTCGGTCAATTGGACCGAGGACGTGGCGCCCTATGTGACGGTCGCGCGCCTCACCATCCCGAAACAGCCGCTGGACGATGCGGCCGCGGCCGCTTTCGCGAAGGACGTGGAACAAGCCGTGTTCGATCCCTGGGAGGCGCTGGCCGAGCACCGGCCGCTGGGTGATGTCATGCGGGCGCGCAAGGTCGTCTATTTCGCCAGCGAAAAGACGCGCGGGGCGCTCTGAGCCGCGCGCCCGGCGCTTTGAGAAAATTTCTGCGCGTTGCAGCCGCAGTCGTCGCGCTCATTGCGCTAACCATCGCCATCGGAGCACCCATGGGATTATTCAGCGGACCATTCAGCGGAACCCGGCCGGACAATCTGGGGGTGCGCGACGGTCGCCTGGCGCCGCCCAAGCGCACACCCAACAACGTCAACAGCCAGATCGACAGTAACGCCGATCCCGGGCATTACATCGAGCCCTTGCGCTACCGGGGCGACGCGCGCAAGGCGTGGGAGACGCTGCAGCGCATCGTTCTCGGCATGCAGGGTGTGAAGGTGGTGAGATCGGAACCGAACTATCTCTATGCCGAGTTCACCAGCAAGCTGATGGGCTTTGTCGACGATACCGAGTTCTACCTGGACGAGAAAGCCGGCGTGATCCAGGCGCGCTCTGCTTCGCGACTGGGGAATGGTGATCATGGCGTCAACCGCGCGCGCATCGAATCCATCCGCGCCAAGCTGGCGCGGGCAAAACCTTAGGCTTTCGTTCTAGTAGCGCAGCAGCGATGCGCGCACGTCCTGATCTTCCAGGCGCTTGAGAAACCAGCGCAGCGCCTTGCCTTTCTCGCGCGAGCGCCAGGCGTAGTAGAGATTGCCCACGGGTGTGACTTCCTCCACCGCTTTGACCACCAGGCGCTTGGCCGTGATCAGCGGCGCGGCGGCGTGCGTGGGCAAATAGCCGCAGCCCAGGCCCGCGACTTGCGCCGCCACCTTGGACTCCAGGTCGGGGACGGTGAGCACGTCCTGGCCGGTCAGGAGACCCACTGAGCGCGGCGGCAGGTTGCGCGAACTGTCGCCGATGGCGACGGCGCGGTGCGCGAGTATCTGTTCGTGCTTGAGCGGTTCGGGCATTGCTGCGAGGGGATGGGACGGCGCGACGGCGAACACGAAATCCTTGTAGCCGAGCATGCGGATGGCATAGCCGCCGCCGGCCGGCACCTCACCCGAAACGCCCAAGGCCAGTTCGGCCCGCCCCGATACCAGCGCATCCCAGGTGCCGGCGAGCACCTCGTGCGCGAGGCGCACGCGGGTGCCGGATTCCTCGGCGTAGAAATCCGCGATCAGCGGGAACAACTGCGGCGCCGGGATCATGATGTCGAGCGCGATGCGCAGCTCCGTCTCCCAGCCGGTGGCGACGCGCTTCACGCGGCATTCGAGTTCGCCGGCGGCGCGCAGCAAAGCCCTGCCTTCCTGCATCAGTTCCTGCCCGGCGGGCGTCAAGCGTGCGCGATGGCCGCTGCGATCGAAAACAGCCACGTCCAGATCCTGCTCCAGCTTCTGCACCGTATAGGTCAGGGCGGAGGGCACGCGGTGCAGTTCCGCTGCCGCCGCGGCAAAGCTGCCCTGGCGCTCGATCGCGTCCATGACCTGAAGGGCGTCCAGGGTCAGTTTCATGTTCAGGTTCAATATTCAAATAATATGAATGATTAAGTGAAAATTATCCGCTTTTATTTAAATTACTGCAAGTCTATCATCCGATTCATAGGTTCAAAATATCAGATCTAAAAGATAGGAGATTGGCATGTTACAGGTCCGGAAGAGCACTGAGCGCGGATACGCCGACCACGGCTGGCTGAAGTCTTTCCACACTTTTTCGTTCGCCGGTTACCACGATCCCGCGCACATGGGATTCGGCAGCCTGCGCGTGATCAACGAGGACCGCATCCTCCCGGGCAGCGGTTTCGGCACCCACGGCCACCGCGACATGGAAATCATCAGCTATGTGCTCGAGGGCGCGCTGGCGCATGAGGACAACATGGGCAACGGTTCCAGCATCGTTCCCGGGGACGTGCAGCGCATGAGCGCGGGCAAGGGGGTGCTGCATTCGGAATACAACCATTCCAAGGACGCAGTCACGCACTTCCTGCAGATCTGGATCGAACCCAATGTCACCGGCATCCGGCCGAGCTACGAGCAGAAGCATTTCGATGCCGCATCCAGGCGCGGCCGCCTGCGGCTGATCGCCTCCGGCGATGCGCGCGAAGCTTCGGTGCTGATCCATCAGGATGCGTCCGTGTACGCGGCGCTGCTCAATGGTCCAGAGCGCATCGAGCACAAGCTCGATCCCGCGCGCAAAGCGTATGTGCATGTGGCGCGCGGCAGGTTGACGGTGAATGGCCAGACGCTGGAAGCGGGCGATGCGCTCAAGGCGAGCGGCGTGGCCGGGATCGCGTTGGAAAAAGGCGAGCAGGCTGAGGTGCTCCTGTTCGATTTGGCTTGAACAACGAAACGGAAAGGAAAGAACACATGAACACCAAACTGCAAGACTCTGCCGCCCTGGCCGGTCGCATCCTGCTGGCGCTGATCTTCATCATCTCGGGCTACGGCAAAATCGGCGGCTATGCCGGCACGGCGGGCTATATGGCGAGCAAGGGCGTGCCCTTTGTCGACGTATTGCTGCCACTCACCATACTGATCGAGCTGGGCGGCGGCTTGCTCATCGCGATAGGCTGGAAAGCGCGCTGGACCGCGGCGGTGATTTTCCTGTTCCTGATTCCGGTCACACTGGTGTTCCACAATCCCGCGGGCCTCGATCCGGCGGCGGCGCAGCAGCAGATGATCCAGCTGCTCAAGAACCTGTCGATCATGGGCGGCATGTTGGGCCTGTTCGCGTTCGGCCCGGGCCGCTTCGGCCTTGACGCAAGGAAACGCGCATAACCGGGTCAACCGGAGGGGCATGCTGGCATAAGCTCCGCGGCAGGACATCGCCTACGGTCCTGCAAGCGGGGAGTGGGCGTAGCGCCCGGCTAAGCCGCGGGATCGCAGAACGCCAGGCCGATTTTGCCTAGCCTGCGATTGGGATCCAAGTACGCTAATATTCACTCCCGGCCGCCGCGCACGCAACAAGAACAAAGCGGCGACGTACAATTCCAGGAGGGAATGCGATGAAGCTCTATTATCACCCGGCATCAACGACCAGCCGTCCGCTCATGCTGTTCGCCGCAGAGAACGGGCTGGAGATCGAATTTCAGCTTGTCGACCTGTTCACCGGCGAGCACATGCAGCCGCCCTACGAAGAAATCAATCCGAATCGCCTTGTCCCCGTGCTGGAGGACGGTGATTTCCGGCTGACCGAGAGTTCGGCGATCCTCAAGTACCTCGCCGACAAAGCCGGCTCGCCTGCGTATCCGAAGGATCTGCGCGCGCGCGCGCGGGTCAACGAGATGATGGATTGGGTCAACACGCAGCTTTGCCGAGACCTCGCCTACGGGCTGGTCTACCCGCAGATGTTCCCGCACCATAAGCGGCCGACCGACGAAGTGCAACAGGCAACGCTCGTCTGGGCGAAGGAGCGCGCCAAGGCCTGGATGAAGGTGCTGGACGAAAGATTGATCGGCCCGAAGAACGCCTATCTGTGCGGCGACAAGATCACCATTGCCGACTATTACGCTGCCGCCTTCGTCTGTCTTGCCGAGGCGATCCGCTCCGACCTGTCGGCCTACCCAAACGTCAAGCGCTGGCTCGGCAACATGAAGGCGCTGAAGAACTGGAATAAGGTGAACGAGGTCTTTGACGGCTTCGCCGGTTCGATGAAGGACGTCCCGTTCGAGACCGTGTGAGCTCAAGCATCGATGCCACCCGAGGAGGTGCGACCGTGATCAGGAAACTCCATCACAACGCCTATCGCTGCCGCGATTCGGAACAGACGCGGCAATTCTACGAAGACTTTCTCGGGTTGCGCCTGGCCGGCACGCTCGAGATCAACGAGACGAAAAGCGGCCGCAAGACCAATACGCTGCATACATTCTACGAACTCGGCGACGGCTCGTACCTGGCGTTCTTCGAGGCACCGGACATGGCGTTCGAGTTCAAACACCAGCACGACTACGATCTTCACATCGCCCTCGAGGTCGAGGAGCCCGTGCTGGAGCAGATGATGGCCAAGGGAAAGGCGCGGGGAATCGAAACCCGCGGGATCTCCGACCATGGGTTCATTCACTCGATCTACTTCCGCGATCCGAATGGCTACGTCATCGAGCTGGCGGCGAAGATGCCGGGCCATGCGCGCGCAATGGATCCCGCGACCAACGGTGCACGCGCCAGGCTCGACCAGTGGAGTGCGCGCATGCGGCATGAGGCCACGGCGCCGACCTAAGACAAACAGTGACGCGCTAGCCGAGACCGGGTACCGGAAAAGCGGCTTGCCGCAGCGGCTGGACTCGCCATTCATGCGATACACACTTCGATCCGCGCTGGCCGGGACGGCGGCGATTTTGCTGTCGGGTTTGCTCGCCGGAAATGCAGAACGGATTCACGCGGCCGAGGCGAAGCCGGCAAAGGCGCAGGCGCCGTTCAGCCGCGGCCTGCTCTGGCGCGTGTCCAGGCCGGGCGTTGCGGCCAGCCACATATTCGGCACCATTCATATCGCCGATCCGCGCGTGCTGCTGGTCCCGGATCCGGTGAAGCAGGCACTGGCGCAGGCAAAGAGCTACGCCATGGAGATCCAGTTCAATCCGGCCGTGGAGGCGCGTTTTTTCGAAGCCGCGCAGTTCGAGGACGGCCGCCGGCTCGAGCCGATGATCGGGGCCGAGGCCTACGCGCAGGTGCGCGCCAGCCTGCGCCTGCGCGAGGTGCCGGAGGAGGTGATCGCGCGCATGAAGCCCTGGGCTGCGCTCGCCAATATCATCGTCACACCCGACGATTACGATCAGTTCACGCTCGATCAGAAGCTGTACGCGATGGCGCGGGCGCGCCGCCTCGAGACCTTCGGACTGGAGGGCATCGAGGAGCAGATCGCCGTGTTCGACGGCATTCCGCAGGATACCCAGGTGGCGCTGCTCAGGCACGGCCTGGCCGAGCGCGAGCATTTCGTCGGCCTGATCGAACCCACCATCCAGGCGTGGCTGAAGCGCGATCTGGCGTTGCTGGATGCGGTGCACGCGCGCACCATCACGCGCTATCCGCAGATGGCGGAGCACTATCGTGCGCTGACCAGGCATATCGTCGACAACCGCAGCGTGGTCATGGCGCATCGTCTGTTCATGCCCCTGCGCAAGGGGCGCGTCTTTGTCGCCATCGGCGCCGACCATCTTTACGGCGAGAAAGGCGTGCTCCGGCTGCTGCAAAAGCAGGGCTACCGGGTCACCCGCGTGTACTAGCGGCGGGAAAAGACGACAGCGCCATCGCCATCGCGCGTCGTCGCATGCGTCTTTTGGCCGTAAAATGACGGCATGAAGCGTCTCGTCATCCTGATCTCGGGCCGCGGCAGCAACATGCAGGCCATGGTCGAAGCCGGCTTGCCGGTGGCGGCGGTGATCAGCAACCGCGCCGACGCTGCCGGGCTCGCCTATGCCGCCGGCCGCGGCATCGCCACGGCCATCGTCTCCCACCGCGACTACGCCACGCGCGAGGCATTCGACGCGGCGCTGGCGCAGGCGATCGATGCTTTTCGCCCCGACCTGGTCGCGCTGGCCGGCTTCATGCGCATACTCAACGGGGGCTTTGTGCTGCACTACCAGGGCCGCTTGCTCAACATCCATCCGTCGCTGCTGCCGGCGTTTCCGGGACTGGATACCCACGCACGCGCGCTCGCCGCGGGGGTGAAGCTGCATGGCTGCAGCGTGCACTTCGTCACGGCCGAGCTCGATCACGGACCGATCGTCATTCAGGCGGCGGTGCCGGTGCTGCCTCACGATGATGAAGCCAGGCTCGCCGCGCGCGTGCTGGCCGAGGAGCATCGCATTTATCCGCAGGCCGCGCGCTGGTTCCTCGACGGGAAACTGGTCATCGACGGCGGGGTGGTGCGCGTTAAGGGGGATCATCCCCAACAGTTGTACGCATCGTGATCAAGCAATTTGTTCTTTTCGCCGCCTGCGTGTTCGCCGGCGCGTGCGCGGCGCAGCCGCCGCACAAATTGAGTCTGACCTACGACCTGAGCTACAACGGCGTGGTCGCAGCGGAGTTGACCGAGGTGCTCGAACATGACGGCAAGAGTTTTTCGCTGACGTCCGAAGGCCGCGGCAAAGGCATAGGCGCGCTGCTCTATCGCGGGGCGGCCAAGCGCTGGTGCCGCGGCGAGGTCACCGGCGCCGGCCTGCGCCCGCTGGAATTCCGCGACCAGCGCGGCGACAAGCCGGCTGCCGTGGCCCGATTCGACTGGGCCAGGAAAACCCTGACGCTGGAGCACGACGGCAAGAACGAGACCACGAACATGGTGCCGCCGCTGCAGGACCGGCTGAGCTTCCTCTACAACTATGGCTTCCAATCCTCGCCCGATTTGACGCCGGGCAAGGAGATAAAGATCACCCTGACCGATGGCAAGGGCCTGACGCAATTTCACTACCATGTGGCCGGAAGGGAAATGCTGAATACCCCGGCAGGCGAGCTGGAAACCGTGCGCCTGGTGAAGCAGCGCGACGGCAAAGACGACAAAGGCACCGAGATCTGGTTTGCGAGCGGCCGTGACTATCTGCCCGTGCGCATTCTGGTCATCGAAAACGACGGCGTGCGCATCGACCAGGTGCTTACGCGCATCGGTAACTGAACCTCGCTCTGCGCGCCCCCAGCCATGCCCTTGCCCCGCCCCCTGCTGGATCACACTGTCACCGCGCTTGCCGCCGTGCTTGAATTCAGGCATCCGGCCGATACGGTCGTGTCGCGCTATTTGCGCGCTCACCCCATACTCGGGCAGCAGGACCGCGCCTTCGTCGCCGAGACGGTGTTCGCGATCCTGCGCCGCTTGCGCCTGCTGGAGGCGCTTACCGCGGGGCGCGATCCGCGCCGCCTGGTGCTGGCGGCGCTGACGCGCCTGCGCGGCCTGAGCCTGCGCGAGTTGGATGCCGCGCTGAAGCCGAAGGAGCGCGACTGGCTCGCCGATCTCAAGGCGCGAGCGGAGGACAATTCGCTCGCCGTGCGCTACGACTTTCCCGATTGGCTGCTGGCGAAGCTGCAACGGCAATACGGCGAGGAGGAACTGCTGGCGCTGGCGCAGAGCCTGCAGAGCAGCGCTCCCCTCGATCTGCGCGTCAACCTGCAGAAGACCGAGCGCGAGGCAGTGCTCGCGCGCCTGGCCGCGGACAGCATCGCGGCGCGGGCGACGCCTTATTCGCCGGTCGGCGTACGCCTGGAGGGCAAGCCGCAGATCAACCGGCACCCGCTGTTTCTCGAGGGGGCGATCGAAATTCAGGACGAGGGCAGCCAGCTCCTGTGCCAGCTGCTCGCGCCCCGCCGCGGTGAAATGGTGGCGGATTTCTGCGCCGGTGCCGGCGGCAAGACTCTGGCGCTGGGAGCGCTGATGCGTTCCAGCGGCAGGCTGTATGCCTTCGATATCTCGGAAAAGCGCCTTGCCGGTCTGAAACCGCGCCTGGCGCGCTCCGGCCTGTCCAATGTTCATCCGCAGTGGATCGCGAGCGAAAACGACGCGCGCCTGAAGCGCCTCGCAGGCAAGCTCGACCGCGTGCTGGTGGACGCGCCCTGCACCGGCCTGGGGACCTTGCGGCGCAATCCCGATCTGAAATGGCGCCAGGACGAATACACACTGGCGGAGCGCCGCGCGAAGCAGGATGTCATCCTGGCTGCTGCGGCGAGGCTGGTGAAGCCGGGCGGCCTGTTGCTGTACGCGACCTGCAGCCTGCTGGACGAAGAGAACGCGGAGGTGGTGGAGTCCTTTCTGGCGGCGCAGGCGCAGTTCGAGCTGCGGCCGGCCGACGCCGCGCTGGCGCAGCAACGCATCGGGCTCGACACCGGGAAATACCTGCGCCTCGCGCCGCACCTGCATGGCACCGACGGTTTCTTCGCCGCGTTGCTAGGAAGAAAAGCATGAGGCGGGCGTTACTCGGGTTCGCGCTATTGCTCGCTTGCGCGGCCGAGGCGCAGATTCCGGTGTTGCCGGCGCGGGGCACGGTGCAAGTGGCGTTCACGCCCTGGGACAATGCCGAGGCCATGATCGTCGACAGCATTCGCCGGGCAAAACAGCAGATTCTGGTGCAAGCGTTCAGTTTCACCAGCCGCTCGCTGGCGAACGCATTGACGGCAGCCAAGCGGCGCGGCGTGGACGTGCAAGTCATGGCAGACCGCGAACAAACCTTCAGCGGCACGGCCAGCCGCATCCCGGATCTGGTCCATGCGGGCATCCCGGTGATGCTGGAAGTGCGCTTTCAGAGTGCGCACAGCAAGGTGATGGTCATCGACGCCGGCACGGCGGATGCGGCGGTCATTACCGGGAGTTACAATTGGACTTACGCCGCGCAATACAAGAATGCCGAGAACGTGCTGATCCTGCGCCACAACCCTGATATCGCGAACGCCTACGCCGCCAACTGGAGGCGGCACTTCGCCGAAGCCTTGCCCTACGCCGAGCAATGAAAGAACCTTTTGCCACCCTGCTGGAAAAGGCCTGGATCGATCTGCACGACCCGCTGGTCGCATGGCAGATCGCGATCCTGCTGTCCTGCTTCGTGGTGGCCTGGGCCGCGGGCCGGGCATTGCGCCTCGACCGCGTCGAGGCCGACGGCATCTGGAAGTTCGGCGTCGGCGGCCTGAGGCGAATCCTGTTTCCCGCCGTCGCGCTGATACCGCTGGCGCTGAGCATCAGCCTGCTCAAGCGCTGGATCGAGGTCGATCTGCTGCGCTTGTTCGTGCCGCTGCTCGCGTCGCTTTTGCTGGTGCGCGTTTTCTTCTATTTGCTGCGCCACGTGTTTGCGCGTGGCAGTATCGTGCGCACGTTCGAGAGAACCATCGCCGTTCTGGTATGGGGAGCATTGGTGCTGCACGTTTCCGGGCTGCTGCCGGAAGTGATCGATCATCTCGACGGCATTGTTTTTCATTTTGGCAAGCAGAAACTCACCCTGTGGCTGGGTTTGCAGGGATTGTTCTGGGTAGTGATCACGTTGCTTGCGGCACTGTGGCTCTCCGGCGCCATCGAGGCACGGCTGATGCGGGCCGATTCGCTGCACTCCAGCCTGCGCGTGGTATTCGCGCGCCTGGCGAAGTCGGTGCTGGTCCTGTTCGCGGTGCTCATGGTCCTGCCGCTGGTGGGCATGGACCTCACCGTGCTGTCGGTGTTCGGCGGGGCCATCGGCGTGGGCCTCGGTTTCGGCCTGCAGAAAATCGCCAGTAACTACGTCAGCGGTTTCATCATCCTGCTCGATCGCTCGATCCGCATCGGCGACTTGATTACCGCGGACAACTTCTATGGCGAAGTAAAAAACATCACCACGCGTTATGTGGTGGTGCGCGCGCTCGACGGGCGCGAGGCGATCATCCCCAACGAGATGATGATCACGACGACGGTGCTCAACCATTCGTATTCAAACCGGCAGATTCGGCTGGCGCTCCTGGTCCAGGTCGGTTACAAGGACGATCCGGAGCGGGCCATGCGGCTGCTGGTGGAGGCGGCGAGCAAGCACCCGCGCGTGCTCGCCGACCCGCCGCCGAAGGCGTTCCTCGCGCGCTTTGCCGACAGCGGCATCGAACTCGAGCTGGGTGTATGGATTGACGATCCCGAGACCGGCATGCTCAACATCCGCTCGGAGCTCAACCTCGCGATCTGGCGCGCTTTTGTCGAAGCCGGCATCGAGATTCCGTACCCGCAGCGGGAAGTGAGGCTCCTGCCCGGTGCGAACGCCGTTTCCGGCTTAACCGGCTGAATCGCCATTGGCGTTTGCGGAATTGACGTAGAATCCTGAGCCGGATTGAAAGACGAATGGAGATTTGATGCTTTTTTCGGGGGTGCTGGATTTACCCTGGTGGGGACTGGTGATCGTGACCCTGGCCCTGACCCATGTCAGTATCGCCGCGGTAACCATTTACCTGCACCGCCACCAGGCCCACCGCGCACTGGACCTGCACCCGCTGGCCAGCCATTTCTTCCGTCTCTGGCTGTGCATGACTACCGGCATGGTGACCAGGGAGTGGGCGGCCGTCCACCGCAAGCACCACGCCAAATGCGAGACGGCGGACGATCCGCACAGCCCGCAGATCCTGGGCATCAACCGGGTGCTCTGGGGCGGCGTGTTTCTCTACGTCAAGGAAGCCCATGACAAACAGACGCTGGAACGTTACGGCCACGGCACACCGGACGACTGGCTCGAGCGCAATGTCTATAGCAGCCCGGCCAAGCTCGGCGTGATCGCCATGGGCCTGATCGACGTCGCGCTGTTCGGCATCGTGCCGGGCTTGCTGGTGCTGGCGGTGCAGATTGCGTGGATCCCGTTCTGGGCGGCGGGCGTGATCAACGGCATTGGCCACTATTGGGGTTACCGTAACTGGTCGACCACCGACGCCAGCACCAATATTTTCCCGCTGGGCATACTGATCGGCGGGGAGGAGTTGCACAACAACCACCACGCCTTCGGTTCATCGGCCAGGCTCTCCAACCGATGGTACGAGCTCGACATCGGCTGGGTATATATCCGTATCCTCGACCTGCTGGGACTGGCGGAAATCAAGAAGATCGCGCCCAGGCCGCGATTCACCCAGGCGAAGCCGGTCGCCGATTTGGATACGCTGCAGGCGGTGATTACCTGCCGCTATGACGTTCTGGCGAAGTACGCCAAGTCGCTCAAGAAGACCTACGCCGAGGAATTGCGCGTCCTGCGCCGCTTCGCGCCCCAGGACGCGCAATCGCTGAAGGGATTGAAGCGCTGGCTCGATCGCGACGAGAAGCAACTGTGCCGCGAACAACGCGCCAGGCTGGCAGAGGCCCTTGCCAAGAGCGAGAAGCTGTCGACGGTCTATACCATGCGCCAGGAACTCGCGGCACTGTGGGAGCGCTCCAACGCCTCGCGCGAGCAGTTACTGAAGCAGTTGCAGGACTGGTGCCGGCGCGCCGAGGCGAGCGGCATCCGCCAGCTGGAGGAGTTTTCTTTAAGGCTGCGCTGCTACGCATAGCGGGTTTTTTGTTCGCAGTCCCAAAGTGGGACTGGTGCCGGCGCGCCGAGGCGAGCGGCATCCGCGAGCTGGAGGAGTTTTCTTTAAGGCTGCGCTGTTACGCGTAGTTTGTCCCATTATGAGACCCAATGAAAAAGGCCGCATCTGCGGCCTTTTTGTTGGAACCCCGGTATGGTCACTTCAGCTTGGTCTCTTTGTAGATCACATGCCTGCGCACCTTGGGATCGAATTTGATGATTTCCATCTTGTCCGGCATGGTGCGCTTGTTCTTGGTAGTGGTGTAAAAATGGCCGGTGCCGGCCGTCGATTCGAGTTTGATCTTGTCGCGCATGACTAAATCTCCCCTTTGGCGCGCAGCTCTTTCAGAACCGCGTCTATGCCTTTCTTGTCGATGGTGCGCAGCCCGTTGGCGGACACACGCAGGCTGATCCAGCGGTTCTCGCTCTCGACCCAGAAACGGCGATAGTGCAAATTGGGCAGAAAGCGGCGATTGGTCCGGTTGTTGGCATGCGACACGTTGTGTCCAGACATTGGCTTCTTGCCGGTTACTTGGCATACACGTGCCATGGCGGTACTCCGAATTCGGAAAAGGGCGAATTATACGCCACTATCCCGCGGAATTTCAAGCGTAAATATCAGATCAGCCCGCGTTCGGCGAAGGAAAGGGCCGAATTGCCTGCGACGATGAAATGATCCAGGACCTTGATGTCCACCAGGGCCAGGGCCTGCTTGAGCGATTGCGTCAGCACCTGATCGGCGTGGCTGGGCTCGGCTACGCCGGAGGGATGGTTGTGCGCGAAAATCACCGCGGCCGCGTTCCGCTTGAGGGCGTATTTGACCACTTCGCGTGGATAGACGCTGGTTTGGGTCAGCGTGCCGCAGAACATTTCCTCGCAGGCGAGCACCCGGTTCTGCGCGTCCAGCATCACGGCTATGAATACCTCGCGCTCGCGGTTGGCCAGCGTGAGGCGCAGAAAATCGCGCACGGCTCCGGGGGAGCTGAGAGCGTCGCTGGATCGCAGCGTTTCGGCAAGCGCGCGGCGGGCCATTTCCAGCACTGCCTGCAATTGAGAGAACTTGGCGTCGCCCAGGCCGGGCAAGCCGGCCAGATCAGCGCGCTTGGCTGCGAACAACGCGCCGAGGCTGCCGCAGCGGACGAGCAGTTCACGCGCCAGGTCGACTGCACTCTTGCCGCGCACGCCGGTGCGAAGAAAAATCGCCAGCAACTCGGCGTCGGACAAGCTTGCAGGCCCAAGCTGGAGCAACTTTTCTCTCGGCCGTTCCATCTCCGGCCAGTCGGCGATCGCCATTCACTAGCTCCTCAATTGGCGTAAAATTGATTCTCCTATTTAACGCCTAGTCGCCGATTTCGATGACCGATATCAAGGGCAAGCGCATTCTGCTGGGGCTGACGGGTGGGATCGCCGCCTACAAAGCGGCCGAGTTGACCCGGTTGCTTACACAGGCGGGCGCGGAAGTCCGGGTGGTGATGACCGAGGCGGCCTGCCGCTTCATTACGCCGGTAACCATGCAGGCGCTTTCCGGCAATCCGGTGCACACCGACCTGTGGGACGCGAGCGTGCCCAACAACATGGCCCATATCGAACTGTCGCGCGGCTGTGACGCCATCGTCATCGCGCCGGCGAGCGCCGACTTCCTCGCCAAGCTCGCGCTGGGACTGTGCGATGACCTGCTCTCCACTCTATGCCTGGCGCGCGAGTGCCCGTTGCTGGCGGCGCCGGCGATGAACCTGCAGATGTGGGCCAATCCGGCGACGCAGCGCAATCTGCAGCAGTTGCGCGCCGACGGCATTGCCATCCTTGGGCCCGCCAGCGGCGATCAGGCCTGCGGCGAAGTCGGCATGGGGCGCATGCTCGAGGCGGAAGAAATTCTCGAGGAGATCGACGCCTGCTTCCAGCCCAAACTGCTCGCCGGCAAGCGCGTTCTGGTCACCGCCGGGCCGACCTTCGAGCCCATCGACACGGTGCGCGGTATCACCAATTTCAGCTCCGGAAAAATGGGCTATGCGGTGGCACGCGCGGCGCGTGACGCAGGCGCCGCAGTTACGCTGGTGAGCGGACCCACGGCCCTGGCGCCGCCGCGAGGCCTGGAACGCGTCGATGTTTCCAGCGCGCAAGAGATGTACGACGCGGTCATGGCGCGGGTGGCGAAGACCGACGTGTTCATCGGCGTGGCCGCGGTCGCCGATTACCGGCCCAAGGAAACAAAGCGCCACAAGTTGAAAAAAGGCACCGTCGAAATGACGCTCCAGTTGCAGCCCAATCCCGATATCCTCGGCACCGTGGCGACGCGCAAGAAGGCGCCGTTCTGCGTCGGCTTCGCCGCCGAGACGGAGAACCTGGAAGCCTATGCCGACGCCAAACGCCGGCGCAAGAAAGTGCCGCTGCTCGCCGCCAATCTCGCCCAGCACGCCTTCGGCGCCGACGACAATCAACTGATCCTGTTCGACGACCAGGGCAGGCACGAACTTCCGCGCGCGCCCAAGATGGCGCTTGCACGGATCCTCATCGCCCATATCGCCAGGCTGCTGCCGAAGAAATAATAAGCTGTTGGCCGTCAGCAAGGACAAGGACAAGGACCCTTACTCTTGTCTTTTCCCAGCTTCCCAGGCGCTACACTCAAGATACCAACCATGCACGAACTCGACGTCAAGATTCTCGATCCACGCCTCAAGGACAATCTGCCGCACTACGCCACTGCGGGTGCCGCCGGGCTGGACCTGCGCGCCTGCATCGACCAGCCGATCGTACTCAAGCCCGGCGCGACCGAACTCGTCCCCAGCGGCATTGCCATCCATCTCACCGACCCGGCGCTCGCGGCCATGGTTCTGCCGCGCTCCGGGCTGGGACACAAACACGGCATCGTGCTCGGCAATCTGGTCGGCCTGATCGATTCCGACTACCAGGGGCAGATATTCGTCTCGCTGTGGAATCGCGGCGGCAGCGCGTTCACCCTCAAGCCGATGGAGCGGATCGCCCAGCTGGTGGTGGTGCCGGTGGTGCAGGTGAAGCTCAACGTGGTCGATGATTTTGCCGCGAGCGAGCGCGGCGCCGGCGGTTTCGGCAGCACCGGCAAGGGCTAGGGTTGTTTACTGCGTATTGAATACGCCGACATGCGACGAGCGGACTTGCGCGCTTTGCGCGCCAACCGTGTTTTCTGCACGGATGAAAAGCACCTCCGTGCAGAAAACACGGTTATGGTTAACACCAGACACGGTTTGGGGTTTTATACAAGATCGTCGATTGCGCGCGGATGGCATTTCATCCGTGAGCAATCAACGATCCGCGCGGACGGTTTTTCGTCCGCGCAAAATCGCAACTCTGAAACGAAGGCTCAGCCAAGCATGTCGGCCCAGATGTTCTGCGCCCAGAGCCAGCCATACGTTCCTTCGACTTCAGTGGCAGCAGACGACAGTCCGCCCGCACCCGGCACCGTCTTGAGCGTCTTGTCCTTGGCGTCATAGCTGTGCACCGAGGCGACATGCACCGCTTCCTTGTCACTGACGAAGCTGTAGCAGGTATTGATCATCATCGGCGCCTGGTTTACCGGTTGGCCTGTCATGAGGGCAACGACGCCCGCGGCGCATACCTTGGCATGCTGGTTGGCCATGGCGCCCGACTTGGGCATGGCTGGCGCCGACAGCGTCGCATCGCCAAGCACATGGATGTCCGGGTTGGCGGTGGACTGTGTGGTGAGCCAGTCCACGCTGCACCAGCGGTTGTTGGCGTTGACGATCCCGGCCTTAACGGCGATGTCGGCCGCCTTTTGCGGCGGTATCACGTTGAGCACGTCGCCCTTGAAGGAGTCGAAATCCGTCTTCACCGCCATGTCGCGCAGATCGATGTCCTTGGCTTCCTGATTGTTGCGGTACTCGATGATGCCCTTGTAGCGGTCGCCCCAGGCCTTCAGGAACAAGCCCTTCTTCGATACGATGTCCTCGTTGCCGTCCAGGATCAGCACCTTGGATTTCGGTTTGGCCTGTTTGAAGTAGAGCGCCACCTGGCAGGCCCGCTCGTAGGGTCCGGGCGGGCAGCGGTAGGGCGCTTTCGGGATCGACAGGATATAGGTGCCGCCATCGCGCATCGCCTCGAGCTGCTTTCTCAGCGCCACGGTTTCCGCGCCGGCTTTCCACGCGTGCAGGATCGACTTCTGGGCAGCGGCATTGTTGAGGCCCGGGATCTGGTTGTACATGAAATCGACTCCGGGCGAGAGCACCAGCCGGTCATACGGCAGATCCTCGATCCGGGTCAGTTTGACCTTTTTCTTGGCGGTATCGATGCCGGTGACTTCGTCGCGTATCACCTGCACGCCGTAGTCGCGCAGCTTGGTGTAGCCGAGGGTGATGTCTTCGATTTTCTTGCTGCCGCCCAGCACCAGGTTGGACATCGGGCAGGAGACGTACTGGCTGCTGCGGTCGATCATGATCACTTCGATGCGGCCGCCCGACCACATGCGAATATATTTTGCGGCGGCGGCACCGCCGTAGCCGCCGCCGATCACTATCACTCGGCCGATCGGCCTCTGCACTTCGGATGTGGTGGCGCAGCCAGCAAGGGTGCCGGTCGCGGCGCCGGCGGCAAGGAGCTTGATGAAATCGCGTCGATTGTATGCTTGAGCCATGATTTTCCCCTACTTGGCTTTCTGTTTCGAAAAATACTCCCCGATCAACTCCATCTGCTGTTCGGTGTAGCCCTTGGATAACTGATGCATGAGCGTTGCCGGTCTGGCGCCGGATTTGAAATCTTTCATCGTCTGCATCAGCTGGGCTTTCGGCATGCCATCCAGGGTTCCGGTGCCGGTCGCGCCTTTGCCGTGACAAGTGACGCAGGTTGCCGCGAGATTGCGGCCGAGGTTGGCATCCTGGGCAGTTGCGGGCAGTGCCAATGCACTGCCAATAAACGCGGCAGTCAATAAGCTAACGCGCGATTTCTTCATCGGGGGATCTCCTGTGAGTGTATTGCGATTCTTATATTCTTTTTTTGCAGTTTCCCCTTGAGACTTGTGGATGTCAAGTGCGGATCCCGGTTTATCGGGGCATATGCACAATCTCGGAGGGCCAAGAAAAAGGCCGCTCGCGGCGGCCTTGTTTCAGTTTGGCGGGTGCGTCAAGTTGCCTGCACCACCGGCGGCGGTTCGACCGGCGTGTCGTCGGCGAAGACCAGATGCACCTTGTCCGCGGCGTCGATGTCGATGGTGACTTTGCCGCCGCTCGCCAGGCGGCCGAATAGCAGCTCGTCCGCCAGGGCGCGGCGCACCGTGTCCTGGATCAGGCGCGCCATCGGGCGCGCTCCCATCATCGGATCGAAGCCATGCTCGGCGAGGTGTGCCTTCAGCGCATCGGTGAAGACGGTCTCGACTTTCTTTTCGTGCAACTGTTCCTCCAGCTGCATCAGGAATTTGTCGACCACGCGCAGGATGATGTCGTGGTCGAGCGCGGCAAACGAAATGATGGCGTCCAGGCGGTTCCTGAATTCGGGCGTGAACATACGCTTGATTTCGGCCATCTCGTCGCCGGTGGTGCGCGAACGGTTGAAGCCGATGCCCGTCTTGTTCAGCGCCTCGGCCCCGGCATTGGTGGTCATGATGATGACCACATTGCGGAAATCGGCCTTGCGCCCGTTGTTGTCGGTGAGCGTGCCGTGGTCCATCACCTGCAGCAGGATGTTGAAGACATCCGGATGGGCTTTCTCGATCTCATCGAGCAACAGCACGCAATGGGGTTTCTTGGTGATCGCCTCGGTCAGCAGGCCGCCCTGGTCGAAGCCGACGTAGCCGGGCGGGGCGCCGATCAGACGCGACACGGCATGGCGTTCCATGTACTCGGACATGTCGAAGCGCACCAATTCGATGCCCATGCAATAGGCGAGCTGCCGCGCCACTTCGGTCTTGCCGACGCCGGTGGGCCCGGAAAAGAGAAACGAGCCGATCGGCTTGGTCGGATGCCCGAGGCCGCTCCTCGCCATTTTGATCGAAGCGGCAAGCGCGTCGATCGCCTTGTCCTGGCCAAATACGACTGCCTTCAAGTCCCGGTCGAGATTCCTCAGCGACTCGCGATCGTCGGAGGACACGCTCCTGGGCGGTATGCGCGCGATCTTGGCGATGATCTCCTCGATCTCGAGCTTGCCGACGACCTTCTTCTGTCTGGTCTTGGGCAGGATGCGCTGCGCCGCGCCGGCTTCGTCGATGACGTCGATGGCCTTGTCGGGCAGGTGCCGGTCATTGATGAAGCGCGCCGACAGTTCGGCTGCCGTGGTGAGGGCGGCCGCCGAATACTTGATGCCGTGGTGCGCCTCGAAGCGGCTTTTCAGGCCGCGCAGGATGGCCACGGTCTCCTCGACCGAGGGCTCCTCGACGTCGATCTTCTGGAAGCGGCGCGACAGGGCATGGTCTTTTTCGAACACGCCGCGGTATTCCTTGTAGGTGGTTGCGCCGATGCACTTCAACTGCCCGGAGGAGAGCGCGGGTTTGAGCAGATTGGAGGCGTCCAGGGTCCCGCCGGATGCGGCGCCGGCGCCGATCAGGGTGTGGATCTCGTCGATGAACAGGATCGCGTTGCAGTTGTCCAGCAGTTGCTTCAGTACCGCCTTCAGGCGCTGTTCGAAGTCGCCGCGGTACTTGGTGCCCGCGAGCAATGCGCCCATGTCCAGCGCATACACCTGGCAGCGCGCCAGCACCTCGGGCACCGCGCCCTCGACGATGCGCCGCGCCAGGCCTTCGGCGATGGCGGTTTTGCCCACTCCCGCCTCGCCCACCAGCAGCGGATTGTTCTTGCGCCGCCGGCACAGTGTCTGGATCACGCGCTCGAGCTCGCGTTCGCGGCCGATGAGCGGGTCGATCTTGCCCACCAGGGCCTGGGCGTTGAGATTGAGGGTGTAGGTTTCGAGCGCTCCGTGGCTGCCCTGCTCGTCCTGCTGTTCCTCGCTGGTCTCCGGCTTGCCGCCCTGGGTCTGCGGCGTCTTGGTAATGCCGTGGGAGATGAAGTTGACCACGTCCAGCCGCGTGATGCCTTGCTGGTGCAGGAAGTAGACGGCGTGCGAATCCTTTTCGCCGAATATCGCCACCAGCACGTTGGCCCCGGTCACTTCCTTTTTGCCGGAGGACTGGACGTGCAGGATGGCACGCTGGATCACGCGCTGGAAGCCCAGCGTCGGCTGTGTGTCGATCTCCTCGGTCCCGGCCACGGTCGGAGTGTGCTCGGCGACGAAGCCGCCCAGGCTCTTGCGCAATTCGTCGATGTTGGCGGCGCAGGCGCGCAGAACCTCGGCAGCGGTGGGATTATCCAGCAGGGCGAGCAACAGGTGTTCGACCGTGATGAACTCATGGCGCTTCTGCCGCGCTTCGACAAAGGCCATGTGCAAGCTGACTTCGAGTTCCTGCGCAATCATTCAGTTTCCTCCATCACGCATTGAAGCGGATGTTGATGCTGGCGGGCGAAACTGCCCACTTGCTCTACCTTGGTTGTGGCAACGTCCTTCGGATAAACGCCGCACACCCCCATGCCTTCCCGGTGCACCTTCAGCATGATCTGAGTCGCTTGCTCGCGGCTCAGGCTGAAGAACGTTTGCAGCACCACGACCACGAACTCCATCGGCGTATAGTCGTCGTTCAACAACATAACCTTGAACAGCGGCGGCGGCTTGAGCTTGGCCTTTTTCGCCTCTAAAACGGTGCCTTCGCGCGCGCGGTTCGCCATACTCGCCCACCCACCTGAACACTATGCCAGATTCCTTGCCCAGTCAATTTGCTTTGAACTATAACGCGCGGTGCGGAATTTCGCCGACCCTGCATTATCGCCCGAAAATCGTCCGAGAAAGCGTTCGTTCAGTGTAATCCTAATCGCTGTCGAGATGCGGCGCAATGCTCCCGCTTGCGCTGTGCTCGACCGTCCTGTACTTGCCTGCCGCCACTTGACTTGCGCCCGCAAAATTAGTAAAAAAGCGGTTCGTGTTTGGCTTCAAGCGGTATGCGGATGCCTTCCTTCTGCTTCATTGATGTCGGACATGGCGAGTCCGGGGATGTTCCCGATCAGTAAATTTTCTGCGGAAGTTTCTATGCCAACAGGTACGGTAAAGTGGTTCAACGACGCCAAGGGCTATGGATTCATAACGCCCGACGATGGCAGCGAGGATTTGTTCGCGCACTTCTCCGCGATCCAGATGGACGGATTCAAGACCCTCAAAGAGGGCCAGAAGGTGAAGTTTGAAGTGACTCAGGGCCCAAAGGGCAAGCAGGCCTCGGCTATCCAGTCGGCGACCTGAACCCGGCGCCATCGCCGCGGATCGGGTTCGCGATAGCAGTGGAGCCGTCTTCAGCCCCGCGTCGGGGGCGGGGAGTTTTCTTGCCGCACCCCAAATGAGAAAAACGGCCGCGGGCTTCGTGCCTGCGGCCGTTTTCTTTTGGTGCCGGGACGAGTGGAGCCGCGCCGGCGTCGAAACGCGCTTTGCTAGCGCATGTGCGCGATCATCGCCGCGCCGAAGGCGGAGCAGGAAAGCTGCTTGGCGCCGGTCATGAGGCGCGCGAAGTCGTAGGTCACGGTCTTGGCGTTGATCGCTTCACCCATCGCTTTGATGATCAAATCCGCAGCCTCGGTCCAGCCCATGTGGCGCAGCATCATCTCGGCGGAAAGGATCTCCGATCCCGGGTTGACATAGTCCTTGCCCGCATACTTCGGCGCGGTTCCGTGGGTGGCCTCGAACATGGCAATCGTGTCCGACATGTTCGCGCCGGGGGCGATGCCGATGCCGCCAACCTGCGCCGCCAAGGCGTCGGAAATGTAGTCGCCGTTCAGGTTGAGCGTGGCGATCACGTCATATTCCGCCGGGCGCAGCAGGATCTGCTGCAGGAAGGCGTCGGTAATCATGTCCTTGACCACGATATCCCGGCCCGTCTTCGGGTTCTTGTAGCTGGACCATGGCCCGCCGTCGACGAGTTTGGCGCCAAATTCGCGCTGCGCCAGCGCATAGCCCCAATCGCGAAACGCGCCTTCGGTGAACTTCTGGATGTTGCCTTTGTGCACCAGGGTGACCGACCTGCGGTCATTGTCGATCGCATACTGGAAGGCTTTGCGGATCAGCCGTTCGCTGCCTTCGCTCGAGACCGGTTTGATGCCGATGGCCGAGGTGGCGGGGAAGCGGATCTTGGTTACCTTCATCTCCTTGAGCAGGAAGTCGATCACTTTCTTCACTTCCGGCGTGCCGGCGGCCCACTCGATGCCGGCGTAGATGTCCTCCGCGTTCTCGCGGAAAATCACCATGTCGGTTTTCTCCGGCTCTTTCAGCGGGCTGGGCACGCCGGGGAAGTAGCGCACCGGCCGCAGACAGACATACAGGTCGAGTTGCTGGCGTATGGCCACGTTGATCGAACGGATGCCGCCGCCGATGGGCGTGGTGAGCGGCCCCTTGATCGACACCGCGTATTCCTTTGAAATCTCCAGGGTTTCGTCCGGCAGCCAGACGTTCTCGCCGTACACCTTGCACGATTTTTCGCCGGCGTACATTTCCATCCACGAGATCTTGCGCTTGCCGCCATAGGCCTTGGCCACCGCCGCATCGACCACCTTGATCATGACCGGCGTGATATCGACGCCGGTGCCGTCGCCCTCGATGAAGGGAATGATCGGCTGATCAGGCACCTCCAGTGAATGGTCGGGCCGGACGCGGATTTTTTCGCCTACGCTGGGGACCTTGACGTGTTTGTAGCTGACCATGGAAGTTCCTCTTACGGATGGGATTGGAAAAAAAGGGGGTTGACAACTCTTATGTCTTATATATGATACACAATATGTGTGGAACCAAGGTGCGCATTTTACTCTGGTTCGCAAGCCGATTTGGTTGATGCAGCGCAAACCTTGACCAGAGAACGCGCTGATGCGCCGCACCAATTCTATGAAATGATATTTCACATAGTAAAAGATTGGCTTTATTTCATTTGCTAACACATTGTTTTTTAGATTAACTTCGATAATCTTGTTTTTGTTGCGAAGCACCAACAACATTGATATGCTGACGAAGTCAAATGCACGGGATGGCATGTGCCCGTGTTGGAACCGGGCCGACGCCAACCGCGTCGATGGCCTGGCAGGCGGCCGGCGGCGATCCCGTGCCGTCAGGTGTGGCGCGCCCAAACAGGGCGACGCATGGCGGGAAGGCGCGAGACTCTCACCCGATCGGGTCTCTTCGTCCGCCGATATGAGCCAGGCGCATGGTGCGCTTTGCCGATAAATTTCTTTGGAGAGGAAATCATGGGTCGTCGTGAAGAGGAAATCGCAAAGATCAAGAAAGATTGGGCCGAGAATCCGCGCTGGAAGGGTGTCAAGCGCGGCTACAGCGCGGAGGACGTGTACCGTCTGCGCGGTTCGGTGCAGATCGAACACACGCTCGCCAAACGCGGCGCGGAGAAGCTGTGGAAGATGACGCAGGAGATGCCCTTCGTCAACTCGCTCGGCGCGGTCACCGGCAACCAGGCGATGCAGCAGGTGAAGGCCGGGGTTCCGGCAATCTACCTGTCGGGCTGGCAGGTGGCGGCGGATGCGAACGACAGCCTGTCCATGTACCCGGACCAGTCGCTGTACGCCGTGACCAGTGTGCCGACGGTGGTGAAGCGGATCAACAATGCGCTCGCGCGCGCCGATCAGATCCAGCACATGGAGGGCAAGGGCGATACCGATTTCTTCGCGCCAATTGTCGCCGACGCCGAAGCGGGCTTCGGCGGAGTGCTCAATGCCCATGAACTCATGCGCGCGATGATCGAAGCGGGCGCCGCCGGCGTGCACTTCGAGGACCAGCTCGCCTCGGTGAAAAAATGCGGCCACATGGGCGGCAAGGTGCTGGTGCCGACGCAGGACGCGGTGCAGAAACTGATCGCTGCCCGGCTCGCCGCGGATACCATGGGCGTGCCCACGATAGTGCTGGCGCGCACCGATGCCGAAGCGGCCAACCTGGTTACCACCGATGTCGACGAAAACGACAAGCCGTTCCTCACCGGTGAGCGTACTTCCGAGGGTTTTTACCGCGTCAAGAACGGCTTCGACCAGGCCTTGTCGCGCGGCATTGCCTATGCCGAGTATGCCGACATGGTTTGGTGCGAAACCGGTACGCCGGACCTGGATTTCGCCAGGAAATTCGCCGAAGGCGTGCAGCGGAAATTCCCTGGCAAGATGCTTGCCTACAACTGCTCGCCCTCGTTCAACTGGAAACGCAACCTCGACGATGCCACCATCGCCAAGTTCCAGCGCGAACTCGGCGCCATGGGTTACAAGTTCCAGTTCATTACCCTGGCGGGTTTCCATGCGCTCAATTACTCCATGTTCGAGCTCGCATACGGGTACGCGCGCAACAACATGACCGCCTTCGTCGAGCTGCAGCAGAAGGAATTCGCGGCGGCCGACAAGGGCTTCACCGCGGTCAAGCACCAGCGTGAAGTCGGCACCAGTTATTTCGACGATTTAACGCAGGTGGTGCAGGGGGGCAAGTCATCGACGACAGCCCTGCACGGCTCGACCGAAGACGAACAATTCTTCGACATCGCCAAACAAATCAAGGCCGCCTGAGCGCGGTCATTTCCCGCTTTACGCCGCAGCGTTGTATGCTGCGGCGTTTTTCGTTGCACGGCGCAAGCGGCGCAAAGAGTTCGAGGGCGGACCGGCGGGGGGGCACGACGATGGCGACAGTGATCCTTTTCAACAAGCCCTGCGGGGTGCTGTGCCAGTTCACCTCTGCGGCAGGGCGGCCGTGCCTGAAGGATTACCTCCCCGTCCCGGGCGTGTATCCGGCGGGTCGGCTCGATACGGACAGCGAGGGGCTGCTGGTGCTCACCGGCGATGGCGCATTGCAGGCGCGCATCAGCGAACCGCGGCGCAAGCTCGCCAAGACTTACTGGGCGCAGGTTGAAGGCTTGCCGGCTGCGGCGGCGCTGCGGGCGCTCGGCGGCGCGCTGGATCTGGGTGACTTCGTCAGCCAGCCATGCAAGGCGCGGCGCATGGATGAGCCTCCTGGCTTGTGGCCGCGCGATCCGCCGATCCGGGCGCGACTGCATATTCCGACGGCGTGGCTCGAACTGAAGCTGGAGGAAGGCAAGAATCGTCAAGTACGGCGGATGACTGCCAAAATCGGCCACCCAAGCTTGCGTCTAATACGCTGGGCGGTCGGCCCCTGGACTCTGGAGGGCCTCGCCCCCGGGCAATGGCGCGAAGCCGACATTCCGGAAAAATGGGTCTAAGCTGTCAACCATCCAGCCGCAGGGGGCGTTATTCCGGGTGACATCGCATTTTCGCCTGTCATCAAACTACAACTACTGAGAGGAACGTCCATGAACAAGCTGATCTCCGCCCTGGTTGCCACGGTGTTCGCCGCGGCGAGCACCACCGCTTTTGCACAAGCTAAACCCGCGACGCCCGCGACGCCCGCAACCCCGGCGACCCCGACAACTTCGAAAGCGACTCCGGCGACCCCCGCGACCCCGGCTTTAGCACCTGCTACACCGGCGGCCAAAGCTGAAGCGCCCAAAGCCGAAGCCAAGGCCAAGGCCAAGAAAGCCAAGACCAAGAAAACCAAGAAATCCAAGAAAGCCGCTCAGTAGAACTAGCTGATTGGCAAGCAATGGCAGGGTTCGTCCCTGCCGTTTTCGTTTCCGGAATGTGTATTCGCGTATGGCTCAGCAACCTCGATTCAATTGGCCGTGTTCTTCCGGCATCCACGACGCGGCCTTTGCCGGCCTGATCCTTTCGATCGCCTCGGCTTGGGCGCAGCAGCCCGGCTTGCCAACGACCAAACTCAACGCCGGCATCCACGTGATTCAGGCCGAGGTGGCGAGCACCCCCGGGACGCGCGCGCAGGGGCTGATGCAGCGCAAGTCCATGGCTCAGGGCGCCGGCATGCTGTTCCTGTTCGACGAACCCGCCGCGCACTGCATGTGGATGAAAAACACGCTCATTCCCTTGAGCGTCGCCTTCGTCGACGAGCGCGGCCAGGTCGTCAACATCGCCGACATGCAGCCGCTGGACGAGGCCACGCATTGTGCCTCGCGCCCGGTGCGCTACGCTCTGGAAATGAATCAGGGCTGGTTCACTAGGCGCGGTATCGGGCCGGGCACGTACATCGATGGAATTCCGACAACGCGGCGCGCGCAATAAGACCGCCTCGCGCGCATCCAGACAAGGAAACAAGAAAGGGGCCCGACTGGGCCCCTCTTGTTAGGGACCGCCCGCGGGTAGCCCTACCGCGGGCTGTCTAAAGGCTCGTGCCTCGCGATGCGCCGGGTGCCAAGGAAATTGGCTTTGTGTTGCCAGGCGCGCGGATTACAAGCCGCCGTTTTGCTGTGCCACCATGCAGTAGAGCATCGGAATCGAGAGCATCGTGTTGAAGCGCGAGGTGAGCATTGCCAGGCGCGCGGCCTTGGCCTTTTCCGCCGGCTCAACCGTCACGATTCCGAGCGCTTTCTTCTGGTTGGGCCAGATAATGAACCAGACGTTGAACGCCATGATCGCTCCGAGCCACATGCCGATCGCGATGGCGGTGAACGGGCGCGCGAAGGTGAGCAGCGAGCCGATATAGCCGTTCATCCCCGCGAGCAGCAAGCCGGTGACGAGGGTGGATAGCGCGGCCCAACGGAACCAGAACAACGCGGCTGGCGCGATGACCTTGCCTATGGCCGGCTTCTGCTCGTCCGGTATTTTCGGCATGGAAGGAATCTGCACGAAATTGAAGTACCAGAGCAGGCCGACCCACATCACGCCCGAGAGCACGTGCAGCCAGCGCATGACAAACGCGCCCCAGGCATGGTCGTAATTGATGCCCTTGCCGGCAGCGAGTATGAGGACGATGACGAGGACTACACCCGCGGCGACACTGCGTCCCAGCGACTGGAAGATTGCGCCCATTTGAAGACCTCCATTTACGTTGATTTGGATTGACCGCCGAGCAGCGGCCTCCTGATGAACGCCTAAAGTCTAGCACACGCCGCCGCCACCCGGCATCGGGGCGGCACTCTACCGGCGCGTGCGCAGAATGCGCGACTCCGCGCCGCCGTGCGAGAAGGTGACGTCGATCACGTCGCCCGCCGAGAGTGTGCTGGCGCTGCGCAGGATGGCGCCAGAACTATCACGCACCACGCTGAAGCCGCGCTGCAGCACCGCGCGAGGGTCGAGGTGAGCGAGGTGCGCGCCGAGAGCGGTTATCCCGGCTTCGGCGCGCTCGCTGCGATTGCGCCATGCCAGTGCCAGGCGCGCGCGCGCCGCGGCGACGCGCCGGTTCCATTCGGGCAGAGGCGGTAAGGCGGCGCGCTGGCGCTGGTGTAGATCGAGCAGATGCCAGCGCTGCCGCTCGAGCATACGCGCGCCGGCGGTACGCAGCCGCTGCGCGAGCTGCGCCAGCAGGTCGCGCTGGTGTTGCAGACTCTGCCCCGGATGCACCATGCGCCGAAGCAGCTGGTCGACCTGTTGCATGCGGTCTTCGATCTTGCGCGCAACGCGGCTGCTCAGCCCCGCGCGCAGAGCGGCGATGCGGGCAATCAGTTCGGCGCGCGCCGGGCTCGCGAGTTCGGCCGCGGCAGTCGGCGTGGCGGCACGCCGGTCGGCGACGAACTCTGCAATCGTAAAGTCGGTTTCATGGCCGATCCCGGACACAAGCGGAATGGGACAGGCGTGGATCGCGCGCGCCAGGCCTTCGTCGTTGAACGCCCACAGGTCCTCGATCGAGCCGCCGCCGCGGCAGAGGATCAGGACGTCGCATTCATTGCGCTTTGCCGCGGCGGCAATTGCCGCCGCGAGCTGCTGTGCCGCGCCTTCGCCCTGCACCGGCGCCGGATAGACGACGACGGGAATGGAAGGATTGCGGCGCGCAAGCGTCGTCAGCACGTCGCGCAATGCCGCGGCCTGCAGCGAGGTCACGATGCCGATGCGTCGCGGATAGAGGGGCAGCTGCTTTTTGTGCAAAGCATCAAACAGCCCTTCCTTCTCCAGTTTGTCGCGCAGTCTTACAAATGCTTCGAACAGCGCGCCCTGTCCGGCGCGCCGCATCGACTCCACGTTGAGCTGGAAGTCGCCGCGCGCCTCGTACAAGGTGACCAGCGCGCGCGCTTCTACCCTGAGTCCCTCGCGCGGTTCCCAGTCCAGATATTGGCCACGGTTGCGGAACATCACGCAGCGCACCTGCGCCAGTTCGTCCTTGAGGGAGAAATAAAGATGCCCGGATTTGGCGCGAACACAATTGGATATTTCGCCCGCCACCCACAATAGCGGATAGCGATGCTCGAGCAGCTCGCGCACGCTTCGCGCCAAAGCGGAAACGGTAAGAATCTCCGCAGGGAGGGGGCTGGAAACCCGCGTCAATTCTGGCTCTGAAGGCATATCGTGATATTACACTATCCACAGCAAGGGCTTGCGCGCGGCCTGCTCGTTTATTGGGCAAAGCGCTTCCCTCTGAGGCGTCTGTAACACCCTGTTTTAACGATGTAAAAAAGTCAGTTTAAATTGTGGGCAGCAGAAGAAAAGCCTTTTGCGCAGTCCACTTAAGTTCATTTTGCGCAAACTATGCACAACTTTATCCACACAAATTGTGGATAAGATTCGAGTCCGTTCCAAGTGCGTGGCGCAAGCCGGCAAACAGCGTCGAGCGATGTCCTCCAGATGCAACCGCGAGTGTGTCGCGGCGTCACGACGATGCGACCCAATCGGCATTTGAACGGAGCGCGAGCCTCGGTGTAATCCTTGCTCAAAAGCCCCACAAAAGCTAAAGTGACGGCGGCAAAAAATTTCAGGAGAGTTAATTGTTCGCGCTCATCACCGCCGCAGGTTGGCCGGTTTATCCATTGTTGATCGCCTCGATCATCGCGGTAGCCTTGATCATCGAGCGCGTGATGATGCTGCGCAAAGAAAAAATCGTACCAGGCAATTTGCTCGGCAAGGTGGTCAACGCTTACCGGCAGCAGGGCGTGAATCCGCAGATGCTGGAGCAGCTCGCCAAGGATTCGCCGCTTGGGCAGGTGCTGGCGGCCGGTCTGAGAAACCACAAGAGCTCGCGCTACGTCATGAAGGAGGCGATCGAAGAGGCGGGGCATGCCGTGTCGCACGAGTTGGAGCGTTTTCTCACCACGCTGGGCACCATCGCAACGATCGCCCCGCTGATGGGTTTGTTCGGCACGGTGGTGGGCATGATCGAAATCTTCGGATCGCAGTCGCCCTCCGGCACGAACCCGCAGGTGCTGGCGCACGGCATCTCGGTCGCGCTCTATAACACCGCGCTCGGCCTGGTGGTCGCGATTCCTGCGATGATCTTCTACCGCCATTTTCGCGCCAAGGTCGAGACCTTCCTGGTCGATATGGAGCAACAGGCAAGCAAGCTGGTGGATCTGGTGCACGGGGAGCGCCTCGATTTCGACGCCAAGGCGCAGCAATCCCCCAACAAATCATGAATTTTCAGCGCTTCCATGCCAGGGAAACCCTGGAGATCAATCTGATCCCGCTGATCGACGTGCTGCTGGTGATCCTGATCTTCCTGATGATCACCACCACCTACTCCAAGTTTGCCGAATTGCAGATCAACCTGCCCACCGCCGATGCGCAGAAACAGCTGGAGCGGCCCAACGAGATCAATATCACGGTCAGCGCCGACGGGCACTACACCGTCAACCGCAGGTCGGTGGCGTTTCACGACGCAGCCGGCATGTCCGACGAGATGCGCCGCGCCGCGGGCGAGCTCAAGGATCCGGTCGTGGTGATCAGCGCCGATTCCAAGGCCACCCACCAGTCCGTGATCCACATCATGGAAGCGGCGCGGCTGGCCGGCTACGGCCATATTTCCTTCGCCACCCAGACCCAAACCAGGTAAGCCTCGGCTACGCGTTTCACTCTGTTAGAGGCTCCAAATGGGGGGCAGTTTTCCCGAACAGCACTGGTATCGCCTGAGCGCGCTGTCGCTGGTGTTGTGGCCGGCTAGCTTGCTCTACCGCCTGTTGGTGGCGCTGCGCCGGCTTGCCTATCGTAGCGGCGCCCTTCAGGCCGTGCGCTTGCGCGTACCGGTGATCGTCGTCGGCAATATCGTGGCAGGCGGGACCGGCAAGACACCGCTGGTTCTGTGGCTGGCGGCGATGCTAAAAGAAAACGGCTGGAAACCCGGCATTCTCTGCCGCGGGTATCGCGGCAGCGCCACGGCAGCCATGGAGGTTGGCGCCGCCAGCGCTGCGGACATGGTGGGCGACGAGCCGCTATTGCTGGCGCGCCACGGCGGCTGCCCGGTCTGGATCGGGCGCGAACGCGTCAGGGCCGCCTCGGGCCTGCTCGCCGCCCATCCTGAATGCGACGTGCTGATACTCGACGATGGTTTGCAGCACTACCGCCTCGCGCGCGACATCGAGATCGTGGTCGAGGACGAACGTGGCGCCGGCAACGGTTTTCTGCTGCCTGCAGGTCCATTGCGCGAGCCGGCCTCTCGCCGGGTCGATGCCTGGGTCGCCAACACGGCGCCCTGCGGGACGCGTATGCCATGTTTTCGCATGGATCTGCGCGGCGATGCCTTCCGCAGTGTGGCGGCACCGCAAACAAGCGCGCCCGCCGCGGCGTTTGCGGGCAAGAACGTGCACGCCGTTGCCGGCATCGGCAATCCACAGCGCTTCTTTGATCACCTGGCGCGTTTGGGCTTGGCGACGGTCAATCACGCTTTTCCCGATCACCACGCGTATGCGCCAGGCGACCTGGACTTCGGCGACTGCGAAGCCTTGCTTATGACGGAGAAGGATGCGGTAAAATGCGAGGCGTTCGCGCGCGCGCATTGGTACGCGCTGCAGGTCGAGGCCGAGCTGGCCCCGGCGTTTTCCGATTTCATCCTGGCGAAGCTAAATGGACTCAAGACTGCTTGACATCCTGGTGTGCCCGGTCTGCAAAGGGCCGCTGCGGTACCGCAAAGCCGAGCAGGAACTCATCTGCAAGGCCGACCGGCTGGCATTCCGGATCCGCGACGGCATTCCGGTGATGCTGGAAGACGAAGCGCGGAAACTGGATCCCGCCGAGGAAATTCAGTAGCAGGCCCTAGGGGTGAGGCGCCAGCGCGTGCGGCTGCCGACGAATAACCGGCCTTTCGACCGCAGACAACGCGCAGCATGCGGCGGAATCGCGCAATGGAACGGCGGCCCCGTTCTCGGCAGTAATCATTCCGGCCTCAAATGATCACACTCCGTCAACTTACGCTTGCGCGCGGCAGCAAGCTGCTGCTCGAAGGCATCGACCTGACTCTGCACGCCGGCCAGAAGATCGGCGTCGTCGGGCCGAACGGCTGCGGCAAGTCGAGCCTGTTCGCGCTGTTGCTGGGGGATTTGCACCAGGAAGCGGGTGATCTGGAACTCCCCGGGCGGCTGACCATCGCCCATGTGGCCCAGGACATCCCGGCGAGCGAGCAGGCGGCGATCGATTTCGTCATCGACGGCGATGCGCCCCTGCGCGCCCTCGAGCGGGAGCTCGCGCACGCGCACGAACAGGACGACGGCGAGCGCCTCGCCGCGCTGTACGAAGCGTTCGAGCATGCCGGCGGCTATGCCGCGCGCAGCCGCGCCGCCAGCCTGATGCACGGACTGGGTTTTGCCGCGGGCGAACTGGAGCAAGTCGTGGACGCCTTCTCCGGCGGCTGGCGCATGCGCCTGAAGCTCGCGCGCGCGCTCATGTGCCGCTCGGACCTGCTGCTGCTGGACGAACCCACCAATCACCTCGATCTGGATGCGGTCATCTGGCTGGAGCAATGGCTGCGCGATTACCCCGGCACGCTGCTCGCAATTTCGCACGATCGGGATTTTCTCGACGGCATCGTCGGGCACATCCTCGCGATCGAGCAATGCCGGCTGAAGCTGTACACGGGCAACTACTCCGCGTTCGAGGAGCAGCGCGCGATGCAGCTCGCGCAGCAGCAGGCGGCCTACCAGAAACAGCAGCGCGAGATTGCGCACCTGCACTCCTATGTCGAACGCTTTCGCGCCAAAGCCACCAAGGCGCGCCAGGCACAGAGCCGGCTGAAGGCGCTGGCGCGCATGGAAATCATCTCGTCCGCGCACGTCGACACGCCGTTCGACTTTCGCATGCGCGAACCGCTGGCCGGCCCCGATCCCCTGCTCACGCTCGAGGATGCCGCGGCGGGCTATGATGCGCGCACCGTGCTTGCCGGCATCAAGCTCAGCATCGGCGCGGGCGCGCGCGTCGGGCTTCTCGGCCGCAACGGGGCGGGCAAGTCGACCCTGATCAAACTCCTGGCGGGCGCGCTTGCGCCGCTCGCCGGCTCGCGCCATGAAGGCAAGGGTCTCGCGATCGGCTACTTCGCGCAGCATCAGATCGAGGTGCTGCGGCCGGACGAATCGCCGCTGCGTCATCTGGCGCGGCTCGACCCGCGCACGCGCGAACAGGAACTGCGCGATTTTCTGGGCGGTTTCGATTTTAGGGGCGACATGGCGCTGGCTCCGATTGCGCCGTTTTCCGGCGGCGAGAAAGCGCGGCTCGCCCTTGCCCTGCTCGTGTGGCAACGGCCCAATCTGCTCCTGCTGGATGAGCCGACCAATCACCTGGATCTGGAAATGCGCCATGCGCTCACGCTTGCGCTGCAGGAATACGAAGGCGCGATCGTTCTGGTATCGCACGACCGGCATCTACTGCGCACCACCGCCGACAGTCTGTGGCTGGTGGCCAACGGCGGGGTGCGGCCCTTCGACGGCGATCTGGATGACTACCGCGACTGGCTGCGCCTGCGCGAAGCCGGCGCCGCTGCATTCGAACCGCCGGGAATCACGCGCAAACAGCAAAAGCGCGACGAAGCCGCGGCGCGCAACCAGCGCTATGCGCAGAAACGTCCGCTGGCGCAGCGCCTGGCCAAGCTGGAGCGGCGCATGGCTGAACTGGAGCGCGAGCGCGCGCTGCTGGGAAAATGGCTGGCCGATCCGGAAAGCTACGCCGATGCGAACAAGTTCAAGGCCGAACTCGTGCGTGAAGGCAAACTCGCCGCCGAATTGGGGAAGGCGGAAGAGGAGTGGATGGCGCTGCAGGCCGAGTTGGAGACGCTGGGTGACTAGCTGACGGTTTTCTGAGCGGTTGTTTCATCGCCAGAGGGCTGAGCCGTGAGACTGGGCAGCTCCAGCACCACATCCCAATCGGACTTGGCGAAATCGCCGCGTCAAATGCCGTGGCGGCGCATGGCCCAGGCGACGTGCTCGCGTACCAGCGGCGACGCATCATCGGCGCGGGATCGCAGTGCGCCGATCACGGCTGCGCTGGTGGGCGCATTGCCCAGGCCCACGGCGAGGTTGCGCGACCAGCGCTCGAAGCCGATGCGGTGTATGGCGCTGCCGGCCATGCGCTCGTGGAAGCGGGCCTCGCTCCAGCAGAACAACTGCGTCAGCTGCACATCGTCCAGGCCGTGGCGCACGCGGAAATCGGGTTCGCCGCTCACTTCGGCGTAGCGGTTCCAGGGGCAGGCGAGCTGGCAGTCGTCGCAGCCATAGACGCGATTGCCGATCAGGGGGCGCAATTCCAGCGGAATAGCGCCTTTCAGCTCGATCGTGAGATAGGATATGCAGCGCCTTGCGTCGACCCGGTAGGGGGCGACGATGGCGCCGGTAGGGCAGATGTCGAGGCACTTGCTGCAGGTGCCGCAATGCTCCGCGACCGGGGTGTCGGCCGGCAGCGGCAGGTCGGTGTAGATTTCGCCCAGAAAGAAATACGAGCCCGCATCGCGTGAAAGCAGCAGCGTGTGCTTGCCGCGCCAGCCCACGCCGCTTTTTGCCGCCAGCTCCACCTCCATCACCGGTGCCGAATCGGTGCAGACGCGGTGGCCGAAGGAACCGATTTCACGCTCGATGCGCCGGGCAAGCTGGCGCAGCCAGCGACGCAGCACCTTGTGGTAATCGCGCCCGGTGGCGTAACGCGCGATATAGGCTTTTTCGGGGGCGCCGATCACCGACCAGGCGTCGGCGGCCTGCGGCAGGTAGTTCATGCGCGCGCTGATCACCCGTAGCGTGCCCGGGCGGAACTCGGCCGGACGCGCGCGTTTCAGACCGTGCCTTGCCATATAATCCATCTCGCCATGAAATCCGGCCGCGAGCCAAGCGGCGAGGCGGCCCTCGGCGGCCCCGACGTCGGTGTCGGCGATGCCCACCGCCTGGAAACCGAGTTCGCGCCCCCAGGCCTTGATGGCACGGGCGAGTGAGGCGTAATCACAATTCGGTGCTATCTCGGACATGCCTAATCATAACCACAGCATGCTCAAAATGCATTTGCCCGACGAGGCCGCGACGCGGGCGGTGGGCGCGCGCCTGGCACATGTGATCGAACCGGGCCTGTTCGTTTATTTGCGCGGCGACCTCGGCAGCGGCAAGACCACGCTCGCGCGCGGCCTGCTGCGTGGCCTGGGCTATTACGGCCGGGTAAAGAGCCCGACGTTTGCACTGGTTGAACTTTATACGATTTCTAGGTTAAACTTGTACCACTTTGATTTTTATCGATTCCGCGACCCAAAGGAATGGCGCGATGCCGGCTTCAGCGAATACTTCATCGATGCCTCAGTGTGCCTGGTCGAATGGCCGGAAAAGGCGGCCGGGCTGTTGCCCGCCGCCGACCTCGATATTGCGCTCGAGTTCTCCGGCGACGGGCGTGACCTAGAAATCCGCGCCGGAACCAAAAGTGGCAAAGCATGTTTATCCCGACTGATGCAAACGCCGCTCTGAATCATCCCGCTTGCGGCGGCGAAGCGCCGCTCACTCGTTGCTTCAATCGATTGTTTCCGGCGGCGCTTGCGCTGATGGCAATTGCCGCGAGCGCCGGCGCGGCAGATCGCGTCAGCGCAGTGCGCGTCTGGCCAGCCCAGGATTACACCCGCGTTACCATCGAAGCCGACAAGCCGATCCAGCACGAGTTGCTGCTGGTAAAGAACCCGGAGCGCTTGGTACTCGACCTGGAAAATGTCGATCTGCCCAGCGTGCAGCAGGAGATCGCCGGCAAAGTCCTGCCCAACGATCCCTACATCGGCCAGATGCGGGCCGGCCGCTACAAGCCGGGCGTAGTGCGCTTGGTGTTCGATCTCAAGACCGAGGTCAAGCCGCAGATTTTCCTGCTCAAACCCGTAGGCGAGTACGGCCACCGCCTGGTACTGGACGTCTATCCGTTGGTGCCGGCCGATCCACTCATGGCCTTGCTGCAAAAATCCGAATCCAAGACCCTGCCGGGCGAAGCGGGATTCGAGCCCGTGCCACCTGTTATGCCGGGGTTGCCCGGAACCGACGCCCGGCCGGAACCCGCGCCCAGAACCGAGCAAACGCCAACAGCCAAACCGGTGGTGGCGCGCATGGTGACCATCGTCATCGACGCCGGGCATGGCGGCGAGGACCCGGGTGCGACAGGCCGCGGGGGCAGCCGCGAGAAAAACGTCACCCTCACCATCGCGAAGAAGCTCAAATCCATCATCGACGCAGAGCCAAACATGCGCGCCGTGCTCACGCGCGACGGCGATTTTTTCATCCCGCTGCAGGTGCGCGTGCAAAAGGCGCGCAGGGTACAGGCCGACCTGTTCGTGTCGGTGCATGCCGACGCCTTCATCAAGTCGCATGCGCGCGGCTCCTCCGTTTTCGCCCTGTCCGAGCGCGGCGCCACCAGCACGGCGGCAAAATGGCTGGCCAAACGCGAGAACGATGCCGACTTGATCGGCGGGGTCAACCTCGATGTGAAAGACCGCTATCTGGCGATGACGCTCGCCGACCTGAGCCTGACGGCACAGATCAACGACAGCCTGAAGCTGGGCAAGGCGGTGCTGGCAGAACTGGGCGGCGTCAACGCCTTGCACAAGCGCGCGGTCGAGCAGGCCGGCTTTGCCGTGTTGAGGGCGCCTGATGTTCCCTCTATCCTGGTCGAAACCGCATTCATCAGCAATCCGGACGAGGAACGCAGGCTCAACGACGAAGGCTACCAGGAGAAAATGGCGCAGGCGATCTTCAAGGGTATCCGACGCTATTTCGCCAAGAATCCGCCGCTGGCCAAATCCACGCTGGCGGCGATCCGGCCTACGGACTAGCGCCGCGAAGGTCGGCCGGACCCTAGCCGGGCAGGCGCGCGCGGCGTTGCTCGTGCCAGGTCCGCAGCGCCACGATCAGCGCCGGCAGTCCGGGAATGATGATCAACGCGAGAATGATAAGAGTGAGATTGTCTTTCACCCACGGGATATTGCCGAACAGGTAGCCGCCAAGCGTCAGCGAAACGACCCAGAGCACCGCGCCGGTGACGTTGTAGAACTGAAAGCGCGCGTGCGTCATCTGTGCCACCCCCGCAACGAAAGGCGCGAAGGTGCGCAGTATCGGCAGGAAGCGGCTGATGACTATGGTCTTGCCGCCGTGGCGTTCGTAAAAGGTATGGGCCTTGTCGAACGCGCGGCGGTTGAACAAGCGCGAATCCTCCCAGCTGAATACCTTTGGCCCGAAGTAGCGGCCGATCCAGTAATTGGTGCTGTTGCCGAGGATCGCCGCCGCGATCAGCATGACGTTCAGCATGACGAGATCAAGTTGGCCGGCGTCGCCCGCCGTGGCGGTCAGGGCCCCGGCGATGAACAGCAGCGAATCGCCGGGCAGGAAAGGCGTCACTACCAGACCGGTCTCGCAGAATATGATCAGAAAGAGAATCAGGTACACCCAGATGCCGTACTGCGCGAGCAGGCCGGCGAGGTGTTTGTCCAGATGGACCATGAGGTCCCAGAAAGTTAGCAGCAGTTCCATCAATGCCTTTCGTAAACAGGCGCCATCTTACCGCAGCTTGGTCCTGTTCCCGGTATACTTGGGCGCCCAAAAACGACGCGCCGCCATGCCCTCGATTCGCCTCCTTTCAGACACCCTTGTCAGCCAGATCGCCGCCGGCGAAGTGGTGGAACGCCCGGCCTCGGTGCTGAAGGAATTGCTGGAGAACAGCCTCGATGCCGGTGCCGCCGAAATCAGCGTCAGCCTGGCGCAAGGCGGCATCAAGCAGTTGAAGGTCACGGATAACGGCGGCGGCATGGATGCGATCGACCTGCCGCTGGCGTTCGCGCGCCATGCGACCAGCAAGATCGCAAGCCTCGATGACCTCGAACAAGTGCGTTCGCTCGGTTTTCGCGGAGAGGCGCTGGCCTCGATCGCGTCCGTCGCCCGCGTCGCGCTGATCACCCGCGCCGAGGGAGCGGCACATGCGTGGATCTTGTGCGCGGAGGGCGGAGCGCAGGGCGCGGCGCAGCCGGCGGCGCACCCGGGCGGCACCAGCATCGAAGTGAACGATCTGTATTTCAACACCCCGGCGCGGCGAAAGTTCCTGCGCACCGAGGCGACCGAATTCGGCCACTGCGAGGACGTGTACAAGCGCATTGCGCTGTCGCGGCCCGACGTCGCATTCACGCTGAAGCACAACGGCCGGGTGATCTCGCATCTGCCGGCGGGCGATGCCGCACGGCGCATTGCCGCGGTGGCGGGCGCGGAGTTCGCCGGCGCGGCGCGCACGCTCGACGAGAGTTCTTCCGGTCTGCGGCTTACCGGCTTTGCCGGCTCGCCCGCATTCTCGCGCGCTACGCGCGATGCCCAGTTTCTGTTCGTCAACGGCCGCTTCGTGCGCGACAAGCTGCTCGCGCATGCGCTGCGCCAGGCTTACCAGGACATGCTGCACGGCGATCGCCACGCGGCCTACGTGCTGTTCCTCGAGCTCGATCCCCTCGGCGTGGACGTAAATGTCCATCCGGCCAAGACCGAGGTCCGGTTTCGCGATTCACGCGCGATCCACCAGTTCGTGTTCCACGCGGTGAGCAAAGCGCTCTCGGGCAGTGCCGCGCAGACGAGCGCGGCCGCGGTTCAGCCCCTGCCCGCTGCAGGCGGAATGAATTTCCGGCGAATGCCCTATCAGTCCAGCCTGGGCGTGGCGCAGCCGGCGGCCGCGTATCAGGCCATGTTTTCCCTGCCGCCCGGACCCGCCGCGGCGCCGGCCGGCGGCGCGGCGCGGGCTGCATACGCGGCCATCGCTGCCGGCGCGCCCGCCCCAGTCGACACCGACGCGCCGCTCGGCTATGCCATAGCGCAATTGCATGGCATCTATATCCTGGCGCAAAACCGTCAGGGCCTGGTACTGGTGGACATGCACGCGGCGCACGAGCGCATCCTGTACGAGAAGCTCAAGAGCGCGCTCGATGCGCAGGGCATGAGCGCGCAGAAATTGCTCATACCGGTGACCTTCAATGCCGACCGGCTGGAAGTGGCGACGGTGGAAGAGTACGCCGGCGTGCTGCAACAGCTGGGTTTCGATATGGCGCCGCTCTCCCCGACCGCGCTGGCGGTGCGCGCCGTGCCGTCCATGCTTGTTGCGGCCGACGTCGCCGCATTGGCGCATGCGCTGCTGGCGGAGGTGCGCCAGTTCGGCGGCAGCCGGGTGCTCACCGAGCACCAGCACCAACTGCTCTCGACCATGGCCTGCCACGGCGCGGTGCGCGCGCATCGGCCGCTGAGCGTGACGGAAATGAATGCGCTGCTGCGCGAAATGGAAGTGACCGAGCGCTCCGGCCAGTGCAATCATGGCCGGCCGACCTGGTACCAGATGAGCCTGGCTGATCTGGACAGGCTGTTCATGCGCGGACGATAAGCATTACAACGGGGGGGTGGTAATGAAAGTACTGATACTCGGCGCCGGCGCGGTCGGCGGCTATTTCGGCGGCCGCCTGGTGCAGGCCGGCGCCGACCTGACTTTTCTGGTGCGGCCGCAGCGCGCGCAACGGCTGGCGCAGACTGGCCTGGTGCTCAAAAGTCCGCTGGGCGATGCAGAGATTGCCGTGCGCACGGTACTGCAGGAGGCGGTGCGGCCCGACTACGACCTGGCGGTACTCTCGTGCAAGGCCTACGATCTCGATGCATCGATTGCCTCCATCGGTCCTGCTATGGGACCGAATACCCTGATCCTGCCCCTGCTCAACGGCATGGCGCATCTGGCCAGGCTGGAGCAGGCCTTCGGCAGCGCGCGCGTGCTGGGTGGAACCTGCTACATCGCCTCGACCATGGACGCGGACGGCAGCATTTTGCACCTGGGCAAGTTCCAGGGCATCACCTGCGGCCCGCGCGCCGGCAACCACGCGCACGCCGGCGCCCTGCTGCAGGAGCTGGCGCAGGCCTATGCGCGCGTCTCGCTGGAGTGCAAGGTCAGCGCGGACATCGAGCAGGACATGTGGGAGAAGTTCGTATTGCTGGCGAGCCTGGCCGCGATGACCTGCCTGATGCGCGCCAGCGTCGGCGAGATTCTCGCCGCGGCGGACGGGGAGGCCTTGATGCGCGAAGCGCTTTCGACCTGCGTCGCAACGGCAGCGGCCGCCGGCCATGCGCCGCGCGCCGAATCGCTGCAGCGCACCGAAGGCATGCTGTTCGCGCGCGGTTCGGCGTTCACCGCCTCGATGCTGCGCGACATCGACGGCGGCGGGCGCGTCGAGGCTGATCATATCGTCGGCGACATGCTGCGGCGCGCGCGCGCCGCCGGCGCCGACGCGCGCCTGCTCGCCGCCGCCTTCTGCCATCTGCAGGCGTACGAGGCGCGTCGCCGGCGCGCCGCGGCGTCGTAGTATCGTGTCGATTACATGACCCGTTCATCACCGGCAAGATTGCCGCCGGCAATTTTGCTGATGGGGCCAACGGCCAGCGGCAAGACCGCGGTGGCGCTACAGATCGCCAAGCGTTTTCCGGTCGAGATCATAAGCGTGGATTCGGCGCAGGTGTATCGCGGCATGGACGTGGGCACCGCCAAGCCCACGAATGCCGAGCGTGCCGCCGTAGCGCACCATCTGATCGACGTCATCGATCCGAGCGAGAGTTATTCCGCCGCACGGTTCCGCGCCGACGCGACCCGTCTGATGCAGGAAATCGCCGGCCGCGGCCGCATCCCGCTGTTAACCGGCGGCACCATGCTTTACTTCAAGGCGCTGCGCGAAGGTCTGTCGAATCTACCGTCGGCCGACGCCGTGGTGCGCGCCGCGATCGAAGCCGAGGCCGGAGAAAAGGGTTGGCCCGCATTGCACGCCGAACTCGCGCGCATCGACGCGCCTGCGGCTGCCCAGCTGAAGCCCGGCGACGCCCAGCGCATCCAGCGCGCGCTAGAAGTGTTCCGCATCACGGGCAAGCCGATGTCGGCGCTGCAAGGCGCGCGCATTGCCGACTCGTTGCCATTCCGCTTCATGCCGGTAGCATTGATTCCGTCGGACCGCGCGGTGCTGCACCAGCGCATCGAGCAGCGCTTCGCAACCATGCTCGCCGCAGGCTTGGTGGATGAACTCGCGGCACTGCGGCGAAAATACCTGCTGCATCCGGGCCTTCCGTCGATGCGCTGCGTAGGCTACCGCCAGGCCTGGGAACACCTCGAAGGCGCATATGACCGCGCAGCGCTGCGCGACAAGGGCATCTACGCCACGCGGCAACTGGCCAAGCGCCAGCTCACCTGGCTGCGGTCGATGTCTGACCCGAAGATTTTCGATTGCCTCGCGCCTGACCTGGGTGTGCAGGTGGTCGGCTACCTGGCGCGGCAAATTTCCGCAGTGATCGGCGGATTCGGCAACGGTACGCCGTAGCAAGGAAAACGTCGGGCAAAAATGCCTGAACCCCAATAGGAACGGGTGTCTTCGACCGATCTGCGTGTCGGTGGCCCTTGTGGCCGATCCCCAGTAGTTCCATGCTGGCGCTCCTTTTAGCAGGGCGGGGCGCGATCGCGCGGTGGTCGATACCTAGCGCCGAGAGAGGTAGGTCTGGCTGGGAGCGCAACCAGAAACCCAACAACGGCGGCGCGGCTAATTCCCCATTATTCACTCGCGGTACAAACCGACTCGCCTTTCATGCGGAAACTTCCGTGCAGAATGCTCGAAGCGACTAACCGATTAGGTTATTCTACTAAAGGTAGTGTCGTCATTCAATTCAAGGAAAAATGAGATGAAGCACTTGTGCCTGAATTGCGAAGAGGCCGACATGATACGCGGCAGGAAGGACAAGGTGGTCGAATACCGTGGTGAGAGAATCACGGTTGCCACGGTGGATGGATGGCATTGCCCTCGGTGTGGTGAAATCGAATTTGCCAGGGGTGAAGGCAAGCGCTATGGGCGAGCGGTGGAGAAACTGCGCGAGGCAACCGACAAGAAAGAATCGGCGGAACTCGCGCGCATACGCAAGAAGCTCAAATTGACGCAAAGACAAGCGGCGGCGATCGCGGGAGGCGGCGTGAATGCTTTCTCGCGTTACGAAACCGGCAGGGCCAGGCCGGTAGCGGCGGTCGTCAATCTGTTCCGAATCCTGGACAAACATCCGGAATTGGTGGATGAAATCGGTTGAGGATTGTGCCGAGTCGTCCGATTCATCGCTTCAGCTTCTTGCGGAGCTTGCACCATGAGCGTAGAAATTCGCCCCTTATCGGAAATCAATCAACAAGCCACGGCGATTCTCGCTCGGGAAATGGGCATAGCCGATACGCTGCGATTCCTGAACCAGTTCAGCAGCGGTTCGGGTGACTACACGAACGAGCGCGATCAGTGGCTTGGCAATTTGTCTCTAGAGCAGATCACGTCGGAGATCAAGGCCAAAAGGGACAGACACGCATAACCAGACAGGGAAGCGCGCTTTCATAGGACAAACGTAAAGCGCATCAGTCCTCAAGCTGCTCGGCAAGTTTCGCAGTCGCTTTCAGATCCGGCGGGGTCTTCGTGACCTTGCCCTTGCGGGCTTGCTCAAGTCCACGCCGCACCGATGCCAAGGCTTTCGGGTTCTCGTAGAGCCATACTTCGCGCTCCGGGATCACACGCGCAAGCCGGACGATACCAGTATGGTGTGACAGCGGTAAGCATTTTACGTATAATGCTTACTACTCTGCAACAAGGGAAATACCATGCATACCGTCATCTCGACCAAAGGTCAAATCGTCATTCCGAAACGGCTGCGCGATCAGTGGGGCCTCGCCAGCGGCTCACGGGTAAAGATCGAAAACACCTCTACGGGTATTCAAATCACCCC
>Ga0080064_1001269_pt1 | contig 53282 bp, 45 predicted proteins | sample Subgrocontami54m_FD_69260 | JGI IMG/M metagenome (GOLD analysis project Ga0080064, IMG submission 69260) | Subsurface groundwater microbial communities from S. Glens Falls, New York, USA - GMW46 contaminated, 5.4 m (SPADES assembly) (version 2) ...
CTGCGCGCCGCATAGACGGGGCGGTCGCTGCCGAGCGCCTGGCCGTGCACGTAGAAGCGCAGCGGCTGCATCAGCACCAGGTCGTCGCGCGCGCGGGTCATGGCCACGTAGAGGAGCCTTCGCTCCTCCTCGGTTTCCTCCGGGCTCCCGGTCGCGAGGTCCGACGGGATGCAGCCGTCGACCACGTTGAGGACGGTGACCGCGCGCCACTCCTGGCCTTTGGCGGAGTGGATGGTGGAGAGCACCAGCCAATCCTCGTCCTTCAGCGGCGGCCCCGCTTCGTCCCCCGAGGCCTCCGGCGGGTCGAGCGTGAGATCGGTGAGGAAAGAGGCGCGCGAGGCATGCTGCGCGGCCATGCGCTCGAGCTGGTCGAGGTCGCCCCGGCGCATGCGCGCGCCGTCGTGGAGGAGATCCAGCATCGGGTCGTACCAAAGCCTCGCCCGGCCGACCTGGCCCCCCCACGGCACCGGGCCCGACAGGTCCTTCATCGCTTGAGCGAGGCCCGCCCAGGGCTCGGCCGCCGCCGCGGGCGGCCGGAAGCCTTCGAGCGCGAGCAGGCTGTGGCCCGCGCGCTCCACGGCCTCGAGCGCGCGCCGCGCGGTCGCCGGCCCGAAGCCCGGCAGGAGCTTGAGCACGCGGAAACCCGCGACGCGGTCGCGCGGATTCTCCGCCCAGCGCAGGATCGCGAGCAGGTCCTTGACGTGCGAGGCCTCGAGGAACTTCAGCCCGCCGAACTTCACGAACGGGATGTTGCGCCGCGCGAGCTCGACCTCAAGCGGCCCCGAGTGGTGCGCGGCGCGGAACAGCACCGCCTGCTCGCGCAGCTCCATTTCCGCCTCGCGGTTCGCCAGGACGCGATCGATGACGAACTCGACCTGCGCGGTCTCGTCCGCGACCATGGCGATGACCGGCCGGCTGCCGCCCGAGCGCCGCGTGAACAGGTTCTTGGTGTAGCGCTCGGCCGCGTGGCCGATCACCCGGTTGCACGCCTCCAGGATCGGCTGGGTCGAGCGGTAGTTCTGCTCGAGCGCGATCACCTCCGCCCTCGGCTGGAACCGGTCGGGCAGCTCGAGGATGTTCCGCACCCTCGCCGAACGGAACGAGTAGATCGATTGCGCGTCGTCGCCGACGACGGTCAGGCCGGCGCCGTCGGGCTTAAGCCCGAGCAGGATCGAGGCCTGCAGCGCGTTGGTGTCCTGGTACTCGTCGACGAGCACGTGGTCGAAGCGCGAGGCGACCCGACGCGCGAGCGCCTCGACCCCCATCATCTGCTCCCAGTAGAGCAGCAGGTCGTCGTAGTCGAGCACCGACTGGGATTGCTTCGCCTCGACGTAGGCGCCGAACAGGCGCTGCAGCGGCTCCTCCCACTCGGCGCACCAGGGGAAGGCGCGTTCGAGCGCCTCGCGCACCGGCATGCGGCCGTTGACCGCGTAGGAGTAGATCGCGAGGCAGGTGGCCTTCTTCGGGAAGCGGCCCTTCGCCGCGGAGAGGCCCAGGTCGTCGCGCACCAGGTCCATGAGGTCCGCAGCATCGCCGCGATCGAGGATAGAGAACGCGGGATCCAGGCCGATGCTCTCCGCGTGCAGCCGCAGCAGCTTTGCGCCGACCGCGTGGAAGGTTCCCGACCACTCGATGGATGCCGCGGGAACGCCCGCGCGAGCGGCGAGCGAGCGCGCGCACAGGGCCTCGACGCGCCGCGTCATCTCCAGCGCCATGCGCCGCGCGAAGGTCAGCAGCAGGATGCGCCCGGGATGCGCGCCGTTCAGGATCAGGTGGGCGACGCGGTGCGCGAGGGTCTTGGTCTTGCCGGTGCCGGCGCCCGCGATCACGAGCAGCGGCGGCGCCGGCGCCGCGCCCGCGATGCCGAAGGTCACCGCGGCGGCCTGCGCCGGGTTCAGTTCGTCCAGGTGCGAGGATGCGGTGTCGTTGGAGCTCGATGCGATCGGGACTGCGCTCAACTGCCCTCTCCTGCGCGCGCAAAAAAATGGGAACGGGTGGCTACTGTATAGCCATACAGTTACGCTGACAAGCTTACACTGAGAAGCGGGCGGTCCGCCGGAGAATCACTGCGCGGGTCCGGGCCTCGCCCTTGCGCCCGCCACGCCCGAGAAGCCCGCCGCGGTCGGCAGCGCGGTGGCCAGGCGCGCGTCGGCGAGCGATTGCTGCTCGGGGGTGAGCCGCGCGTACAGTGCCTTGGCCGCCGAGGCGATCTCCTCCATCGCCGTCAGGCGGTTGCGCGCAACGTCGACGGCCTCGTCGATGCGCTGGAGCGACTTGAGCGCGAGCGTGGCCTTGAGCCTGCCGCGCTCGCGGGAGATGTCCGCGGCGAGCGCGCTCACCTTGTCGGCATACGACTTCCAGGCCGGCTCCTGCTCGCCGTAGAGCTTGAGGTCCTCGTGCAATTCCTCCAGCCGGTACCCGGACTGGGCAACCGGGTCCTCCTGCGCGGCAGGGCGCTGCTCGCCCGCCGGACGGCGGTCCCGGTTGAATTCTCCCTGTCCGCCGCGTCCGCCGCGCATCCCGCCGCCGATCTGCGCCGGCGCCTGCGCGGCGGACAATGCGATTCCGGCCGCCGCGAGGAATACGATCACCCTTCCCGCTGTTTTCATCACTGGATCCCCTTCAGGCGAAGGCGCCATTGGATCACGCGCCGGTAAGACCGTGCGCGCCGTAATTCCATGTAACTCCGCCGATTGCGCCTAGAATGAAATCGAGCGCGTACGGGCACATGCCCGGAAAGGATGGCGAAATGAAATCGTGGATGGCTGGAACCTCGACTTCGCTGGCGGGCGCCCTGCTGCTCGCCGGATGCGCCTCGTACAGCGGCTACGGGCTGGTGCCCGGAACCGCCACCGCCTCGGACGTGCGCCGGACCATGGGCGAGCCAGCGCAGGTCTGCCCGCTCGAGGGCGGCGGGCAGAACTGGGTCTATCCGCGGGGACCCGGGGGCTTGAAGACCTTCGACGTGCAACTGGACAAGGAGGGCGTACTGCGCAATATCGAGAACGTGCTCGAGGAGCGCGGCTTCGCCCGCGTCCGGCTCGGCAAGACGACCAAGCAGGACATCCTGTGCATCTTCGGCCCGCCTTACATCGAGACCTACTTTCCCAGGCGCAAGGAGCTGGTGTGGGACTACCGCTTCCGGGACGAGTGGGGCTATCCGTCGCGGTTCCACGTGCTCTACGACGACGCCGGCATCGTGACCATGACCATGCAGATCCGCGAGGACTACGGCAAGGACGACCACAACTAGCGATTCGAACTCCGTTCAGCCCACCTGCCCGATGAAGTCCCGCTTGCCCACGCCCACGCCGCAGTGGCGCAGGATGTCGTAGGCCGTGGTGACGTGGAAGAAGAAGTTCGGCATCGCGTAGTGCAGCAGGTAGGCCTGTCCCTTGTAGGTGCGCACGTTGGGCCCGACCTTCAGCGTGATATCGCGCTGCTCCGAACCGTCGATCTGCGCGGGCGCGAGCGTCCCGAGGTAAGCGAGGGTCTTGTCGATGCGCGCCTTCAGCTCGGCGAAGCTGGTTTCGCCGTCCTCGTAGGCCGGCGGCTCGAGGCCGGCGAGCCGCGCGGCTGCGCCCTTGGCGTGATCGCTGGCGATCTGCACCTGGCGGATGAAGCTCAGCATGTCGGGTGCGAGCCGGTAGCCGAACAGCACCGACGGGTCGACCTTCTTCTCGGCGGCGAATGCCGCGGCCTTGTCGAGGATCGCGGCGAGATTGCCGAGGGTCTTGACGAACACGGGGACTGAAGCCTGGTACATCGAGAGCGGCATGGCATTACCTCCATCGGTTCAGGAGCGGGTGCGTAGCATACCGCAGCCCGTGGCCTACAACATCTTCAGCCGCGGCAGCAGCCGCAGCGCGTTGTCGCGCTCGATCGCCCACTGGTCGCGCGGCTTGAAGCGGAACGCGGTCAGCCCCTCGACCGCCTCCTCGCCGGGACGGAACGGGAAGTTGGAGCCGAAAAGCAACTGCGATACCGGGACGAGCCGCACCATCGCCGCGAGCGCCGCCGCGTGGTTCGCCTGCGCGGTGTCGTAGTTGAACTTCTTCAGCTCGTGGAGGACGCCGTGCGGCAGCCGCTGCTCGCGTTCCTTCATAGTCGACTCCTCGCGCGTGAAGCGGCTGAGCAGGAACGGCATCGTGCCGCCGCCGTGCGAGAAGATCCACTGGATGTCCGGATAGCGCGCGGCCGTGCCCGAGAACACGAGGCTCGCGATGGCGCGCGTCGTGTCGGTGGCGTATTCGATCGTCGAGGTGGAGACGTCGTGCACAAGGTTCCTGCAGCAGTCGGGCGCGAGCGGGTGGGTGTAGACCACGGCCTTGCGCCGGTTGAGCTCCTCCCACACCGGCGCGAACGCGGCATCGCCCAGCCACTTGTTGCCGTAGCTCGTCATCAGGCCTATGCCGTCGGTCTTGAGCACGTCCAGGCCGTATTCGATCTCCTTCAGGCTGCCCTCGGAATCGGGGAGCGGCAGCGTCGCGAACAGGCCGAAGCGGCCCGGGAAATCCTTCACCTGGTTCGCGCCATAGTCGTTCGCCTCGCGCGCCAGGCGCCGCGCCTGCGCCGCGTCGCCCAGCCACACCCCGGGCTGGATGAGCGACACGATGGACGTGGCGATGCCGCTCTTGTCCATGTCCTCGATCGACTTGGCCGGGGTCCACTGGACCGACGAGCCGATCCGCCGCGAGGCGATCTCGCCCATGTAGGCGGGCGGCAGGATGTGGTGATGGATGTCGATCCGGTGGGGTCGCCTGCGCGTGGTGATGGCGGCCTTGCGCTTCTGCGCGAGCGCTTCCGCCGGGGGCAGCATCGCCGCCGCGCCGAGCGCGGCCAGCTTGCCCAGGAAGCCGCGCCGTGGAACGCAGCATGCGCACGCCGCCTCCGCGACGCCCGCCTCTTCAGTGACCCGTGCCATGGGACCCCCTCCAGGAAGAAGAAAGACTGCTCGCGCCGGGTTCCCGCCGCGTGCCGGTGCGGATAATCCTCGCACAAATCAAGCGAGGGCGCCGGCCGATACCATTGTCATAGGCGCTTCGGATGCGTTAGGCTAGCTGCAAGGTCCATTCGGGGGGCAGGCCATGGCAACGCGCAAGGCGTCGGGCAAGAAGACGAAGCGGAGTTCGGCCGCGAAGCCGCGTCCGGCTCCCGCGCCGCGTTCATCGCGCGCGGCGCCCGCGCGCAAGGCGGCGCGCAGGGCCGCGCCGGCGATCGCGCCCGCCGCTGCCGCGGCGCTCTTTGCCGCGCGCGTGGTGACCCTGTCCGACGTCCAGTCGGGCGATCCCGGCACCCAGCCCGACAATCCGCAATACGCCAAGCGCTTCCTGGCCGAGGGCGATTCCTGGTTCTCCTACAATGCGATGCCGGCGTCGGCGAATCTGCTCCAGCAGATCCACCTTCCGGTGAGCGCAATCGTGCTGACGCTCGCCCAGCCCGGCGACACGATCCGGCACATGGCCGCCATCGCGCAGAACCCCTTGCTCGCGCGCTACCTCGCCAACCGCAACTTCGCCTCCAACTGGGACGCGATCCTGCTCTCCGGCGGCGGCAACGACCTGATCGACGCCGTGGGCCGGATCATCGTCGCGGGCGCGGGCACCACTCCGCAGGCCTGGATCGACGCCGCGGCGCTCGCGGAAACGCTCGACACGATCGTGAACGGCTACGCCGCCGTCGTCGCGACTCGCGACGCTCCGGGGAGCGCGAGCGCGGGCAAGCCGATCGTCGTGCACACCTACGACTATCCGACGCCGAACAACGCGCCAGCGGCTTTCATGGGAATGCCCGCAGCGGGCCCGTGGTTCTGGCGCAGGTTCGAGGACCTCCGGCTCGCCGACCCGGCGCTGCGCGCGGTGATCACCGACCACGTCCTCGACCGGCTGGCCGAGTCCCTGCTCGGCCTCGCCTCGCGCTTTCCGCACTTCCAGGTCGTGAACACGCGCCGCACGCTGGTGCGCGCGGCGCCCGGCGCGACGGGCAACAGCAACGACTGGCTGAACGAGATCCATCCGAACTCCGGCGGCTATCGCAAGATCGCCGACCGGATCTGCAGGGTCATCTGACGAGCGTCGTATGAGTGGCTGTAGCCCAACGCACGATGTTGGGCTACGCTTCGCTCAGCCCAACCTACGACGACTTGACTTCGCAGACTTGCGCATGCGCCACAAGCTCATTTCCCGCGCCGAGCGGCGCGCGACCTGAGGGCCTTCGCGCGCTCCATTGCCGGCGCCGGGAAACCGGGCATGGCGCCGCGAAACCCCTGCTTCTTGGTTGCGTCGATGAAGAGCTTGCCCGTGACTCCCCCGCTGGACGGATCGAGCCATGAAGTCATGGTGCCATTCACCAACTGGATGTCGGACTTCGGGTCGCAGCGGGTGCAGACGGCCCATATGACTTCGGTGAGGTTGTAGAGATCGATGTCGTCGTCCACCGCGATGACATATTTCAGCCTCGGCATGACCGCCGCCGAAGCGAGCAGCAGCGTCATTGTCATGCCGTCGCGGTGACGCGTCGGGTCGATCTGGAGCACGCCCCAGAAATCGCGACCGACCTGCGGCGGGCGATGCACCGCCTTCAGCATCGGAAACTTCCTGCGCAGGACCGAGTAGGCCTCGGCCTCCTCGAGCTCCCGCCAAAGCGTGTTCGTTTCGCAAGGTGGGACCCCGGCGAACACGCCGTGGAACATCGGCGAGCGGCGATGCGTGATCGCGGTGACCTTGAACACGGGGCTCGTGATGATGGGGGTCTGGTAGCCGGTGAACTCCACGAACGGGCCCTCGGAGCGCTGGGTACCGTCGAAGTAGCCCTCGATGACGATTTCGCTGTCGCAGGGAACCTCGATATCGACGCTGCGGCACTTGACCACCCGGATCGGCTGTCCCTCGAGCGCTCCCGCCACGTCGACTTCGTAGTCTCCATGCGCAAAATCAGCCGAGGCCGCGATGGTGAGCGAAGGTCGGGCGCCGATGATGAGGGCGGCTTCGACGCGCGCACCCTTGGCCCTCGCCTCGTCGGTTGCAAGCCTCAGATGATGGTCCGGCGCGACGCAGACGCCGATCTCGCGCGGGCCGTAGATCTGGCCGCGATGGTGCGCGATGTTCAAGCCGAACTCCGGATGCCTGGCGATCCACAGCCCCGAAGTGATGTAGGGGCCGCCGTCGCCTTCGTTCCACAGCGGTATCGGCCACGCCGTCAGGTCGATCTGGTCGCCGACGAGCACCACCTCCTGGCAAGGGGCGGCGCCTTGATCGACCCGCACGGGCGGCACGCGCTCGCGTATTCGCTGCGCGACATATCCGAGCAGGCCGTTCTCGTCGGTCCCGAGGGCGAGCGCGATCCGCCGCCGCGGGCCGTACAGATTCACCACCACCGACTGGCACGGCGAGCGATTGCCCGCAACCGAATGGAGCATCGCCGCGGGACCGTCCTCGTCCGACAGGACGCGGCACAGCGCGCCGATCTCGTGCACGAGGGAGATGGGTTCGTCGATGTCGATGATCTCTCCGGCCTCGCGCAGCCGGGCGATGAACTCGCGAAAGCCGATTGCCGCGGTCATGGTCATGGAAGCGCGCCGCTATTGGCCGTGGGGAACGCCGATCGCGACCGGGCGCACCGAAGAACCGGCGCCGCCGCGGATCCTCAGCGGCAGGATGATGGTGCAGGAGGTCCAGACCCTGTCCTTCGCGATTTCGGTCAGGTTGGCGTTCTGGATCTGGTGTATTCCCGCCTGCGTCAGCAGGTGATGATGGATCGCGAACGGCAGTCCTTTCGGATAATCCTTTGCGGGAGGGGCCTCGCCTTTCAACTGGCCCTCGTTCACGGCATCGGTGAACGGGTTGTCGAGGGCGACCAGCACCACCGCCTTCTGCTCCAGGTACTTCGCGGCGTCGTAGGCCAGTCCCGGCCCCTTGGTGTAGTAGTTCTTGTCGGCATCGGGGTCCTGCCAGTTGTCGCCCCAGCCGGTGTAGATGTAGAGGACATCGCCGGGCAGGATCCCGCGGTACTGCAGTCCCTGCGCGCGCAACATCGCCTCGATGTCGGCCGCGGTGACCGTCCTTCCGGGTTCCAGGGTCCTGCCGCCGCCGAGCAAGGACTTGGCATCGAGCAGAACTGCCGTCGTGATGATGGGCGGGACCTTGTCGATGCCCAATTTTAGGAGCAGCGATTCCGGCGTCGGCTTCACCTCGCTTTGCTTGTGGCCTGCATAGTAGAGAACTTCATCGACGGGAAATGCGCTCTCGCCGTCCCAGATCCTCGCTATCGCCCCGAAGTGGCCGAGCGCATCGATGTGGGTTCCCTGTCCGCCCGGTTCGCCGCTCAACTCCTCCATGTTCGAGGCGTGCATGGCGTTGCGCATCCCCCGGGTCGGACGCGGCTGGAACTTGAGCTGCTTCGAGAACTGGGTGGAAGGCATGGTGTTCGACAACTCGTGCGAGAGCTCGTAGCACCGCGCATTCGGCGCGGCAAGATACGGCGCGCAGCGCTGCCAGGTTCCCGGCCCCAGGGTGTTCGCCATGCCCCGCTCGTCGCCCTTGGGCCAGGGCGGCAGCGGAATCTGCGGGTGGGCGGAGGATGGAAGCGTTTCGTTCTTGGTCATGATTTTCCGGATCGAGTGTTTCGTTGCGGGCGTTGCGCGGCGAGGTTCATTGTAGCCGCGCGGCGGGCGACGCCCAACCGGGCCGGATCGCCGGCCCGGCGAGTCCGCTCGCGTTCACGCGACGAAGGGCATAGCCCTGGTTGTAACCCGCGCGGGTGATCAGCACAAATTTCATCGCCCAGCCCGAGGCGAGCGCGGCCAACCCCGCGAGGGCGAGGAGCGGCTCCCTGACCTGCGGCACGACGAGGGACAGGCCGGCAAGCGCGAGCGGGATGGCGATACCCCAGGTGAGAAAATGGCGGCCGAAGCGGCCGAGCACTTCCAGAGTCCGCAGCGGTGCGCCATCGGATTCGAGTCCGCCCAGATAGCGGCGCCAGGCGAGCCACCTGATCGCGGTCAGAGCGATGAGCGCCACTGCCGGCTCATAGACGAGCGGGCCGAGCGAGCCGACGAAGGCCGCGAACACGGCGAGCAGACCCGCGCCTTCGGCCAGGCCCGTCGTCACCAAGAGGGCGACGATGCGCGGCGAGCGCCAGGCCGGGATGCCCCTGGACGCCTGCACGAGCATGGCCTGGGAGATCAGAAACAAGAGCGCGAGCAGCGCGACGCCGCCCGCCATGCGCGCCGAGTCGAGCCAGAGCGAGACCAGCGCAAGCGGAAAGAGGAGCGCGGCGATCCAGGCCTCGCGCGACATCCACGATCGCTGCGGTTGCCGGAACACGAACAGGAAGCGAAGCGGGCGCCCGATCTTGAACATGAGGATCGACAGGCCGAGGGCGATCAAGGCGAGCGAGGCGAGGGCGAGCGCGACGAACGGCCCGCGCGCGGGAACCGTGGCCGTGGCGAGCACGAGCAGTCCGGACCCGGCCCCGCCGCACAGGAAATTGGCCGCGGCCTTCCAGTCCCAGTGCTGCTGGTGCCAGGGCTCCACGCCCTTGCTGCGCACGTCCCCGGCGCCGGCGTCCGGGCCGGCGCCGGCCTGCGGCGCGGCGGCGGGGCGCTGGGTGTGCTTGTCGTAGAGGTAATGGAAGTTCGGCGCGGTCCCGAGCTCTTCGTGCATCCGGAAATGCAGATGATCGCGCAGCAGGTGCGACACCTTGCTGTCCGGATCGTCGGTGTCGCCGAAACTCAAGGCATCGGCGATGCACGAATTGACGCACGCCGGCGTCGCCGCGGGATGCACGCCCGGAACGAGGCCGCTCGCGAGCCCGGCGTCGATGCGATCGGCGCAGAAGGTGCACTTCTGCGCGACTCCGATGCGCCGCGGATCGTCGCGCAGCGCCTCGCTCTGCATGGGGGACCCGCCGTAGGCGAAGCGGGGCGCCGAGACCTTGAATCGCGCCTGATAGGGGCAGGCCACGTCGCAGTAGGCGCAGCCGATGCAGATGTCGTAATCGATGGTGACGATGCCGTCTGCGCGCTTGCGCGTCGCCGTCGTCGGGCAGACATGCATGCACGGCGGGTCTTCGCAATGCTGGCAGCCGACCGGAACGAAAATCCGGCTCACCTCCGGATACGAGCCGAGTTCGACGTCGAGGACCTTGCGCCATTGCACCGCGGGCGAGGTCGCGTTGGCGTGCCTGCACGCGGCGGTGCACGTCTGGCAGCCGACGCAGCGGTCGAGGTCGGCGACCATGGCGTAGCGCGTCATGACTTCACTTTCCGAGCCGCCGGATGTTGACCTTGGTGCCGTCGATGGTGCCGCCGCTTCCGTCCAGGAAGTCCATGTGCATGGGCACCAGGCTGTTCGCGCTCGGCATGTTGAAGTCCTTCGCGTAAGGCGTTTTCCAGTGGCCGAACTGGCCCATGATGAGGACCACGTCAGGACGCACGCCCTGGCGGAGGATCGCCTTGCCGGTAACCTTCGCGATCGGCGAAATCACCTCGATGAGCTCCCCGTCGGCGATGCCCAGTTCCCTCGCCTTGCCGGCATTGATCTGGATGCCGTCGTGGCCCACCACGTTGCCCGCCACTTCCTTCATGAGTTGGATGGAGACGTTTCCGCCCCAGGAATACTGCATGCTCCGGGAGGTCAGGACCCACAGCGGAAAATCGCCTGCGCGAACGCCGTAGTTCTTCTCCAGGGCGTCGTCCCAGAGCCGGTTGAGGTCCTTGAAATGGGGCAGCGGCTCGTATTCCTCGAGCTGCTTGTCCCACCAATGGATGCCACCCTCGTGCATGCGGTTGGCAAGCTGCCGGCCGACTCGGAGCAGGCGTTCCTGGTAGGGCAGCTCGAAGCGAAGCGCCAGGTCCTCCATCCTCGGATACAGGTACCAGTGGATCCGGGGGAAGGGCCTGAGGCGGAAACCGTGGTCCTTGTAATACTCCAGGCCTTCGCTCGCCTGCCCCCCGGTGAGCTCGAAGCTCGCCGCCCGGCAGACGGCGTCCCATATCTCTTCGGAACCGTGCTCCTTGCCGGGGTCCAGCGAGAAGTCGTATTGGTCCGCCTTCAGCGCGATCCCGCAGGCCCCGGAATTGATCGCGGCGTTCAACTCCTGCAGCCGTCCGACCCGCCTGGCGAGCTCGGTCGCGATCCAGTCGAAGTCACGGGCCTCACCCTGCGGCTCGACCACCGGCTGGCGCAGTGCCCAGCCCTCGGCTTCCCAGAACTGCTCGAAGGATTCGGTCCCGCCGATGCGCAGGAGCTGGGTACTCTCCAGGTCGGTGCAGTCCGGCAGCACGATGTCGGCGAAGTGGCTCGTTTCGTCGTGCGTATAGGCGAAGGAGACCTGGAAGGGAAACTGCGCGATCGTGTCGGCCAGCCGCCCGATGTCGGAATTGGAGATCAGCGGATTGCACCGGTACACGATCCAGACGTCCGGCGGGCGCGGCCGGGCCCAGGACTCGGCGGCGCGCCCCTGCAGCCGCATCCAGGCCAGATTGCTGCTGCCGAGCCACTGCGCCAGAGGGCCGCTGCCCACGAGCGGAGTGAGGGTGCTGTGGGCGTGGCGGGCTTCGGGCTGGGCCTTCCAGCCATCCTTGTCCGTCGCAAGGAAGGGATAGGCCATGAAGCCGTCCTCTCCCGCCGTGCACGACGCCATGCGGTCGAAACCGGGACCCACGATGCGCGACACCGATCCCAGCATGCCGCCCGGGACCTCGAGCGCGCCCACCAGCGTCTGCAGCAGGGTCTGCGCCCAGACGCATTCATAGGCGCCCCAGCCGTTGTTCACGGACTTTCCGAGCATGATGGCAACCGGACGATAGGGCAGCGTTCGTCCCGCCACCTCGGTCGTGCGGCCGACGCAGGCTTCGCCGAGGAATTCGTTCGCGACGCGCCGTATCGTGTCGGCCGGCACGTCGCAGATCGCCGCGGCCCACTCGGGCGTGCAGGGTGCGACATGCTCCACGGCCGCCTGGTGGGCGGTCCGGACGGCCACGGAATGGTGCATCCACACCTGCCCGTCGGCGCCACGCTCCGCACCGCTTGCAGTGAAGCTGCCCGAGAGCGCGGGGTCCGCGCCGGGCGCATCGTAGAGGACCGCTTGATTGCTCCCGAGATCCCAGAGCAGCGGTTTGAGGCTGACGGGATCGCGCAGGTAGTATCCGTTCGGCGCCACCAGATAGGGCGCGGCGGTTCGCTGCTTGAGGAAGGCGGCGTCCAGCTCTTCGGCACTATGCTCGTGCAGCAGCACGTGCAGCATCGCGTACAGAAAAGCCGAATCGGTCTTCGGCCTGATCGGGATCCATTCCGCGGAAGTCGCCCCGGTGACCGAGAGATGGGGCTCTATCTGCACGCGCCGCATGCCGCGCGCCCTTGCGTCGGCGTGCCGGCGCACGCTGGGGACGCCTCCGGACGCATTCACGTTGTTGCCGAAGGAAACGACGTAGTTGCAGCAGGGCGTATCCGGCAGCACGGTGAACGCGCGGTGCCAGAGCTCGCCGTAGATGTGCTCCGAGTGATAGCACGAGACCGTGGTGCCGGACCCGAGGCTCAAGTCGACCGGCCCGCCCCAGGCGGTGAAGAACGCCGGAAAGGCTCCCATGTAGTGCTTGGGCGTCCCGGCGCCGCCGGTGGTGAATGCAAGCCTCGGATTTCCATCCTCGTCGGTGAAGCTGGCGCCGATCGCGCGCAACTTCCCGGCCACCGCATCCAATGCCTCTTCCCAGCCGATCTCGACCCAACCCGGATCCTCGTCGCGCCCCTTCCTGGGATTGGTCCGCTTGAGGGGCTTGAGTATGCGATGGGGATTGTAGAGCTTCTGGATCAGCCCATAGGGCTTCACGCAGATCTTGCCGTCGGCGGGATGAAGGCCCCGCACGGCGAAGTTGGGCTCGATCTCGGTGGCGATCCCGTCGACGACGTCGACCGCCAGAAGGTCCGGCCCGTTCACGCATTGATAGCAATACGTGGAGACCTGTCTTCGATTACCGGCCTTCGGATCGCTACCGGATGCGGAGGACATGGGAGTGCTTCCCGGATGTGCCAGCTATGCCTGGCGTAATGCGATTACGGTACTGAGAATGCCGTTGCAAGTCAAACGGTATCATCAACCCCGAGTCCCGCAGATCGACTAGACGCCGAGGTAGCGGATTCTCAGGTCCTCGGTGTTCGTCAGCTCGGCGATGGGGCCGCTCCACACGACGCGCCCCTTTTCCATGATGTAGGTCCTGTCGGTCAGCGGCGCGAGCTCGTCGAGGTTCTTGTCGATGAGCAGGATCGAATGGCCCAGCCCCTTCAACTGGCGAAGACAGCCCCAGATCTCCTCGCGGATCAACGGCGCCAGTCCCTCCGTCGCCTCGTCCAGGATGAGCAGCCTCGGGCAGAGCATCAGCGCGCGGCCGATGGCGAGCATCTGCTGCTCGCCCCCGGAGAGCGTGCCGCCCAACTGGTTCAGTCTCGGCCGCAACTGCGGAAAAAGCTCGAGCACGCGCTCGACGTTCCACGGACGGGACAGCCGGCCGTAGTTGGCGGCGGTCGCGACCAGGTTCTCCCGCACGGTGAGCGTCGGAAAGACCTGCCGCCCCTCGGGCACGACGCCGATGCCGAGCTTGGCGATCCGATGCGGCGGAAGGCCGCCTATTGGCAAGCCGCCGAAGTGGATCGACCCGACACGCGGGCGCAGTATGCCGATCACGGTGTTGACGGTGGTCGTCTTCCCCATGCCGTTGCGGCCCATGAGGGCGACCAGCTCGCCTTCGCGAACCTCGAGGCTGGCGCCGAACAGAACCTGCTTCTTGCCATAGCAGGTCTCGATCGAATCAACCCGAAGCATAACGCTCACCCAGGTAGGCTCGCTTCACTTCGATACTTGCGCGGATAGCGCCGGGCGAACCGCTGGCGATCGTCTTTCCGTACACCAGGACGGTGATTCGATCGGCCAATGCGAACACGACGTCCATGTCGTGCTCGACCAGTACGACGGTGAAGCGCCCCTTGAGCGACGCGAGCAGCCTGATCATGGATTCGGATTCCAGTCCTCCCATTCCGGCCATCGGTTCGTCGAGCAGCAGGACTTTCGGCCTGGAGACCAGCGCCATCGCCAGCTCGAGCTGCCTGTGTTCCCCGTGCGCGAGCTCGGCCGCGCACGCATCCTTCTTCGCCGACAGGCCGACCTCCTCGAGGGCCGCGAGCGCCGGCCGGACCAGCCGTTCTTCCCGGGATACCGGCCGCCAGGACCCGAAGCTGTGCCCATCGTGCGCCTGGGCCGCCAGGGCGACATTTTCGAGCGCCGTGAAGTCGGGAAACACGGACGTGATCTGGTAGGAGCGCGAAATCCCGAGCAAGGAACGCCGATAGGTCGGAAGCGCCGTGATGTCCCGGCCTTCGAACTCGATCGTCCCCGCGTCGGGAGCCAGCTCGCCGATGAGCTGGTTGATGAGCGTCGTCTTCCCGGCGCCGTTCGGGCCGATCACCGCGTGGAGTTCCCCTGGGATCACGTCGAAATCGAGGCAGTCGCTGACCAGCAGTCCGCCGAACCTCTTGGTCAATCCGCGCGTGCTGAGTATCGGAGCGCTCATGGCGCGCTGTTCCCGGGGTCCGACGACTCCCTGGCCAGAAGCAGACCGTACAGGCCCCGGTTCGCCAACAGCGCGATCAACACGATGACCGGGCCGAGAATGACCATCCAGTGCTGGGTATAGGCCGAGAGCACGGTTTCCAGGATGACGTAGACGGCCGCGCCGACCAGCGGCCCCATGATGGTTGCTATCCCGCCCAGGATCACCATGACGATCAGATCGCCCGATACCGTCCAGTACATGTAGGCCGGAGAGGCGAAATTGGTGAAGTTGGCGAGCAACAGCCCGGCCACGCCGCAGATGCATCCGGATATCACGTATGCCGCCACCTGATAACGCAGTACCGGAAAGCCGAGCGCCCGCATGCGGCGGAGATTCGATTTCGTGCCCAGCAACAGCCGCCCGAAGCGCGCGTGGACGAAGCGCCAGGACAAGTAGAGCGTCGCCGCCACCAGGCCGAGGGCGAGGTAATACAGGCCCGTGTTGCCGTGGATGGAAAACAGCGGGCCGAAGTCGCTGCGCTGCGCGATCGTCAGGCCGTCGTCGCCGCCGTACTGCTTTAGGCTGACGCCGAGAAAATAGAACATCTGCGCGAAGGCGAGCGTGATCATGATGAACGCGATGCCGCTGGTACGCATGCACACCAGTCCGGTCAGGAAAGACACCAGCGCGGAGAGCGCCAGGGTGACCACGAGATGGATCCAGCCGTTCGAGACACCGTGGAAGGACAGGATGCCCACCGAGTAGGCGCCGATCCCGAGATAGAGCGCGTGCCCGAAGCTCACCAGTCCGCCGTAACCGAGCACCAGGTTGAGGCTCGCCGCGGCCAGGCCGAAGATCAGGATGCGCGTGACCAGCGTGACGTAGTACGACTGGCCGATCGCGCCCGAGATCAGCGGCACCGCTGCCAGCAGGAGCATGAACACCGCCACGGCGATGACGCGGGGCGAACGCGCGGACAATGCTTCCGGGAGCATGCTATCGGCGCGCCGGAAACAGCCCCTGGGGCCGCACCGCAAGCACCACCGCCATGAAAAGATAGATGAGCATCGAAGCGAGCGCCGGTCCTGCCGCATCGGCGACCGTGCGCTCGGCCACCTGGCGCAACAGCAGAGGCAGGTAGATGCGTCCCACGGTATCGACGACCCCGACGATCAGCGCTCCGTAGAACGCTCCGCGGACCGACCCGATGCCCCCGATGACGATGACCACGATGACCGCGATGAGCACGTTGTCCCCCATGCCGGGCTGCACCGAGAAGATCGGCCCGGCCATCAGGCCGGACAGCCCCGCCATCGCCGCGCCGAGCCCGAAAAGGAGGGTATTGACCAGGAGGATATTCACGCCGAGCACCGACACCATCTGGGCGTTCGTCGCGCCGGCCCTGATCAGCATACCGACCCGGGTATGGTGGATCAGCAGGTACAGCCCGCCCGCCATCATCAGTCCCACCACGATCACCAGGATGCGATAGGACGGGTAGGTGAATCCCAGCAGGTCGATGGTGCCCGAAAACGCGTCGGGGGGGCGCATGTAGACCGGCGATGCGCCCCAGATGATGCGCACCGCTTCGTTGAAGAACAGGATCAGCCCGAAGGTGGCGAGAACCTGATCCAGGTGGCCGCGCGCGTAGAACGTGCGCAGCGTCGTCCTTTCGACGACGACGCCGATCAACAGCGTCCCCAGTACGGCCGCCACTCCCGCAACGATGAAGGAGTCCGATCTTGCGTAAGCCGCGGCTGCAATGTAGGCCCCCAGCATGTAGAGCGAGCCATGGGCGAGATTGACGAAATTCATGACGCCGAGGACCAGCGTCAGGCCGGCCGCCAGCAGGAACAGGACCACGCCGAACTGAAGGCCGTTCAGCGCCTGGGTAACGAGCAGGTTCCAGGTCATCGGTTCGTCATATGAAAAACGCCGGAGCGGTCCGGCGTTCTTCGATGCGGGGAGGCCGGGCGCGCTACTTCATCGGACACTGCGTATGGTACGCGTCCTGCGCAGCCGTCATCACCTTCGTCACGGTCTTCAGGTTGTAACGCCCCTTGCTGTCCTTGATGACCTCGAGCCGGTAGAAGTCCTGGATGGCAAAATTGTTGTTGTTGAACTTGAAGGGGCCGCGCACCGACCGGAAATCCGCTGCCTTCAGCGCGGCCATGAACGCCTTCTTGTCGGCGACGTTGCCCTTCACCTTCGCGATCGCGGAATCGAGCAGCTGGGCCGAATCGTAGGCCGCCGCGGCGTACTGCGAGGGGATGCGATTGTACTTCTTCTCGAATTCCTCGACGAATTGCTTGCTTGCCGGATTGTTGAAATCGGGCGCCCAGAACGAGCCGTCGCCGACGCCGATGGCGGCGTCCTGCAGCGCGGGAAGGTTGATTCCGTCGACGGTCGAAGTGCTGAGCAGCGGAATCTTGCCGCTCAACCCCGCCTGCTTCCACTGGCGCACGAACTGCACTCCCCAGCTGCCCGGGTAGAAGATGTAGACCGCGTCCGGCTTGGCCGCGACCAGCTGGGCCAATTCCGCCTGGAAATCGAGCTGGCTGAGCGGCGTGTAGACCTCGTCGAGAAGCTTCTGCTTGTAGTAGCGCTTGAATCCGGCGACCGTATCGGTGCCTGCCTGGAAGTTCGGGCCCATGGCGTACACCCGCTTGTAACCCTGGTCCGCCGCGTACTGGCCGATGGCCTCCGCGCGCTGGCCGTTCTCCGTCGCGGTGTGGAAATAGTAAGGCGAGCATTGCGGCCCCAGGATCGGCGACGGGCCGGCGTTCGAGCCGATTAGGAACACCTGCTTGTCGACCACCTTCTTGTGGATCGCCATCATGATGTTCGAGCCCGTGATGCCGGTGATGATCGGCACCTTCTCCTTCTCGATGAGCTTGTCGACGATCTGCGTCGCGACCTCGGGCTTGAGCTGATCGTCTTCGACCAGGATCTGGACCGGGACACCGCCCAATCGGCCCTTGTTGCGCTCCACCACCAGCATGAAGGCGTCGTGCATGTCCTGGCCCAACGCGCCCAGCGAGCTGGACAGCGAGACCAGCAAACCGATCTTGATGGGTTGCTGCGCCGGCGCGGAGACGGCGAACCCGATTCCGAGCGCGAGCCCGAGTAGCCTAAGCGTGTTTCCCATGATGCCCTCCCCTCCTTCCAGGTCGAAACGGATTCGCCTTCCCCACTGCGGCGACCGGGCCCTGCGGCACCGATGCGCAGGGCGGGCGCGGACTTACATTATTCGTAATGAATTTACGGTACACGGAACCGTGGTGAGATGTCAACGGACCGCGTCACCGTCTCCGGAGCCGGAACTGAACAGACTGCCGTGACTTGCCATCCCAAATCTCCCGATTTTGCGCAGTTGCAACTTCGCAACTGCGCAAAATCGGGAGACTTAATTAAACCCAAGATCTTCAGTAATTCTGTCAACACGTGAGTGATAAGAGACTAAGAGCCGGTTGCAAAATGACGACGCCTAACAATGTCATTCCGAGCGCAGCGAGGAATCTGCTTTCGAATCGGCGAACAAGCAGATTCCTCGGCCTTCAGCCTCGGAATGACAGCCCATTTTGAAATAGACTCTAGCAATGGCCCTGATGGCGTTGCTTGCATATCGTCAGGACCTCGTCCGGGTCGCGCCGCCACCAGTTTCGCTCGGAAAAGATTTCCACTTCGTGATACCCGTCGAATCCGCTCGCCTCCATGAGGCCCCGGATGCGGGGAATGTCGATGATGCCGTCGCCCATCATTCCCCGGTCGAGGGCGACATCGGTCGTGGGGACCAGCCAGTCCGACAGGTGCAGCGCGAGCAGGCGCGCCTTGCCGGCCCGTTCGATCTCGGCCTCGAGGTCGGGGTCCCACCATACGTGATAGACGTCGACGGCGATCCCGAGACCTTCGCCGAGCTCGTCGCACAGGTCGTTCGCTTCGCGGAGGGTGCTGACGCAGGACCGGTCCGCGCAGTACATCGGATGAAACGGCTCGAGCGCCAGCGGAACTCCGGAACGGCGCGCATGGTCGAGAGCCTCGCCGATGCCGTCGCGCACCATGCGCCGCGCGCCGGGCAGGTCCTTCGAACCGGCCGCAAGGCCGCCCACCACGAGTATCAGGCAACGCGCGCGGAGCGCCGCAGCCTCGTCGATGGCCCGGCGCATTTCCTCGATCGCGGCCTGCCTGGTTCGCGCATCCGTCCACGGAAACGGGCCTCCCCTGGCAAGGCCGGTCACCACCAGCCCGCTGCCCTGGAGCAGGCGCGCGGCCGCGGACAGGCCCAGCTCGGCGACTTCGTGCCGCCACACCGTGATTCCGCCGATGCCATGGCGAAGGCAGCCTTCCACGGCCTGCACGAGCTTCCAGCGCTCGCGCACAGTGACGGTATTCAGGGCGATCGCCGCGGGACGGGGGCGCGTCATTTGCATCGCGGTGCGCCGTGACGCCCGCCCGGCCGCTGCCCCGTGAAGCCGAGCTTCCTGGACAGTTCCGTGGCGTGGAGCTTCATGGCATGGGCGATGGGCCCGTCCCAGTTCGAGTCGAATGCGCCGCTGGGCCCGATGGCGGTGATGACGGTCGCAGGGTATCCACGATTGTCGAATACGGGTGCGCCAAGGGCGCTGATCCCGGGCGTGATATCGCCCGCGATGCGCGACAGGCCCCGGGCTCTCACTTGCTCGAGCAATCGCTCGGCCTGCGCCATCGACCGGATGAGGCGCCCGGCAACGCGGCACCGACGCGTGCGTATCTCGTGCGCAAGCAGCGGCTCGATCGTCGCGCGGGGCAGGAAGGCCGCGAAGAGCTGCCCGGCGGCGGAAGCGAGGAGCGGCAGGGACTTTCCGATCCGGAACCCGACCGTCATCAGGCGGTCGGCTTCTTCGACGCGAACGATGACCGGACTGCTGGATCCCCAGACGGTCAGCGCCATCGTGTGGTCGAGCTCGTCGTGAAGCTTGACCATCTCCTCCCCGGACAGCGCGACCGCATCGATGGATCCAAGCGCGGATACGCCGACTTGAACCGCCTTGGGGCCGAGGCGATAGTGCCCGGTCGCCGGGTCGCGATCGACGAATCCCGTCCGGATCAGGCTCACCAGATAGCGGTGCGCCTTGCTCGAGGGCATGCGCGCGGCTTCGGCGAGGACCTTGAGCATGTGACCTCGCCCGCCGAGCTCGACGAAAGCGAGCAGGAGCCGCATGCCGGTGTCCATCGATTCGACGCCGGTCTGTGCGCCGCTTGTCGAGGGCCTGAAGCCTGTGTCACCGCTGCCGTGACGAACGCTTTTCGGCATGTTGGAGTTTCCGTTTCCTACTCTGGCTCGGCGTGGCCGAAACGATGATACCCCAAGCCGGCATGGCCGGAACCGTTACCGTGATTTGCCATCCCAAATCTCCCTATTTTGCGCAGTTGCAACTTCGCAACTGCGCAAAATAGGGAGACCTATGTAAACCCAAAATCTTCGCTAGTTCTGTCAACATCCGCGCGATAGGAGACTGGCGCCGGCGCGCCTTGACACCGATAGTCGGGCACGGCACAGTGATTCCGCGCGCATCGCGCGCATCGGGATGGCGCAATCCACGCGGGAGAGGGTTCCATCAAGAAGATCGATATATTCAGCCACGTTCTCCCGACGCAATACCTGGACGCCATCAAGCGCCATGCGGACGCAAGCCTCCAGCCGATGGTGCGGCGCTTCGCCGATATCCGCGCGCTCTGGGACATCGACGCGCGAATATCGATGATGGCCCGATGGCCGGACCTGCAGCAGGTGCTGACGCTCTCCCTGCCTGCGCCGGAGCTGGTCGCCGGACCCGAGCTCTCGCCGGAGCTGGCGCGCATCGCCAACGACGGCATGGCCGAAATCCGGGACCGCAGGCCGAACAAGTTTCCCGCCTTCGTGGCGTCGCTTCCCATGAACAACGTGCCGGCGGCCCTGGAGGAAATGGACCGCGCGGTGACCAGGCTCGGGGCGCGCGGCATCCAGCTCCTCACCAGCGTCGGAGGCCGGCCGCTCGACGATCCGGAATTCCTCCCGGTGTTCGAGCGCATCACCCGCGAGTACGCCTTGCCGGTCTGGCTGCACCCGTTCCGCGGGGCGGGCGTCGCGGACTATGCCGGCGAGACGCAATCGAAGTACGAAGTCTTCGTGGTGCTGGGCTGGCCGCACGAATCGAGCGTCGCCATGGCGCGCATCGTGTTCTCCGAGCTGTTCGAACGCGTGCCCGGATTGGAGATCATCACCCATCATTGCGGGGCCACGATCCCCTACCTGCTCGGACGCGTCGGGCCGATGTGGGACGAGTTCGGGCTGCGCAGCGGGAACGCGGACTACGTCGCCATCCGGGCCCGCATGTCGAAGAGCCCCCTGGAATACTTCCGCCAGTTCCATGCGGATACCGCGATCGGCGGCTCGACCGCCGCATTGCGCTGCGGCCTGGACTTCTTCGGGGCGTCGCACGTGCTCTTCGGGACCGACTGTCCGTTCGGACCCGAGGGCGGAATGTGGTTCCTGCGCGAGAACATCCGGGCCCTCGACGCGATCGACATCCCGGCCGGGGAGAGGCAGGACATCTACTTCCGCAACGCCTTGAAGCTCATGCGCCTCGAGTGACATCGACTCCCGCGGCGAACGATCCAGGCTAGAATGTCCGCAGCGCGCGATTGCCATGATCGAGGAGACTGCGTAATGTCCGCCGCTCTCAAGCCGAAATCGAAGCTCATCGTCTGCGACGGGAACGAAGCCGCGGCCTGGGCCGTCGCAGCCGCGCGCGTCGAGCTGGTGGCGGTGTATCCGATCACCCCGCAGTCTTCCCTCGCCGAGAACCTGGCGAAGTTCGTCGCCGACGGGCGGCTCGCCGCCGAGCTGGTCGATGCCGAGGGCGAGCACTCGGTGCTCTCGGTGCTGCACGGCGCATGTCTGGCGGGCGCCCGCACCTACACCGCGAGCTGCGGCCAGGGGCTCGCCTTCATGTTCGAGCCCTACGTTCGCACACCGGGCCTGCGCCTGCCCCTGGTGATGGGGATCGTCACGCGGGATTTCCTCTCTCCCCAGAGCGTCTGGGGGGGCCAGCAGGATGCGATGTCGGTGCGCGAGGCGGGCTGGATCCAGGTGTACTGCGAGTCGGTGCAGGAGGTGCTCGACACGACCATCATGGCCTACAGGATCGCCGAGCACCGCGAGGTGATGCTGCCGGTCAATGTCTGCCACGACGGCAACTATCTCTCCTTCGGCGCGGCAAGAGTCGAGCTGCCCGATCAGGACGAAGTGGATGCCTTCCTCGGCGAGAAGAACGTCAACTGGCACGCCGCGCTCGATCCGCAGCGGCCGATGGCGGTGGACCCGCTCACCGGCGGCGCCGGGGGCGCCGGCCCCGCGACGTTCGTGCGCTATCGCAAGGGGCATTGCCGCGGGGCGCAGAATGCGCTCTCGGTCATCACCGAGGTGCACGAGGACTGGGGCCGGCGTTTCGGCCGCCACCATGCGCCCCTGGTCGAATGCTACCGGATGGACGACGCCGAGTACGCCATCATGACCATAGGCAGCATGACCGGGGCCGGCAAGGACGCCGTGGACGCCGCGCGCGAGCGCGGCGAAAGAGCAGGCCTGGTGAAGGTGAAGACCTACCGCCCCTTCCCCGTGCAGGCGGTCGTGGATGCACTCGCGACGGTCGAGGCGGTGGGAGTGGTCGACCGCTCGGTGTCCTTCGGCTGGAACTGCGGACCGCTGTTCCAGGACGTGATCGGCGCACTCTACTACGCGCCGCGGCGCATCCCCGCGATGAGCTTCATCGGCGGGCTTTCCGGTGCCGACCTGACCATCGGGCACTTCGATCAGGTCATCCGCCGCACCGCCGAACTCGCCCGCGGCGCGGCGCCGGGCGTTACGGTCTGGATCAACGAGAAGGACTGAGGGCGCGGCCTTCCGTTATTCGGCCTTCATTCCCGTTTCCCTGACGAGCGCGCCCATGTGCTCGTTGATCCTGCGCAGCCGGGCGGCGTAGGCCGCGGGCGCGAGATACAGAGGCTCGGCGCCGAGCGAGGCGATGCGCTGCGTCATCTCGGAGGTCTGCATGATGCGCGCGATTTCCGCATTCAGCCGCGCCGTCACCGCCCTGGGCGTTCCCGCGGGCACGAGCACGCCGAACACGGTGCCGGCGTCGAACTCCTTGCCGATGACTTCGCTTACCGTCGGAGTGTCGGGAAAGGCCGCGTGACGCCTCGGGCTGCCCACGGCGAGCAGGCGCAGCTTCCCGCTCCTGATATGGGGAAGCGCGACGCCGGGGTCGAACATGAAATCGAGTTGCCCGCCGAGGAGGTCGGTAAGCGCGGGCGCTGCGCCCTTGTAAGGGATGTGCATCGCGTCCAACTTCGCCTCGCGCTTGAGCAGCTCGGCGGCGAGGTGCGGCGAGCTGCCGCTGCCCGGGGTGCCGTAGTTGAGCTTGCCCGGATGGGCGCGCAGGTAGGCGAGGAGTTCCTGCAGTGTGGACACCGGCAGCCCGGGTTTCACGACGAGGAACACCGTGACGACGGCCAGGGAGGCCAGCGGCTCCAGATCCTTCATCGGATCGAAGGGCAAGGTCGGGTAGAGCAGCCCGTTCACCGCGATAACACCGCTCGGCGACATGAGCAGGCTGTAGCCGTCAGCGGGTGCCCTGGCCACTTCCGCCGCGCCGATATTGCCGTTGCCGCCGGAGCGGTTGTCCACGATGAAGGGCTGGCCCAGCGCCTGCTGCAGATGCACTCCCAGGACGCGGGCGAGCTGGTCCGCCACGCCGCCCGGCGGGAAATTCACCACCATGCGCACCGGCCTCGCCGGATAGTCCTGCGCGCACGCCGGCGCGGCGCCGAAGCAGGAAATCGCCGTCGCGAGCAGCGCGCTGAGCACGCGCCGGGACCATCGAAGCCCCATTGCGCCCGCACCGCCACGCGCGCCGGGCTTGCCCTGCATCTTCCCGGTCCAGTCCGTCTGGATCAGCACCGCCTGCATCACCCCGCCCTCCGGCCGCTTGCTGCACTCTACGAAATCCCAGTGTATATGAGAAGCCGTTCCGGCCAGGGAGATTGCGTCAGGTGCGGCCGGTCCGCTGACCGGACCGGGATCCGGGAAAAGAGTAACGCAGAAACAGGTGGCTGCCGCCTTGCCGCGCGTCGATCAAGGTCCCCCACGGGGCATCGCGCGGCGCGAACGCCTTTCCCATGACAAGGCTGAGCCGCCGGCCGCCCGCGTCGCGGCCGGCAATCTGCGGCGCGAGGGTCAGGAACTGCTCGTCGACGAGGCGCTCCGCGTAAAAATCGCCCAGCAATCGCGGTCCTCCCTCGACCAGGATCAGCTTGCCGGGGCTCACCCGGCACACCTCGCCCAGGATGGCGCTCGCCGGAATCGCGCCCGCGCCGCGACCGATCGCGCGGATCCCGACCGAGCCGGGCGCACTTTGCCTGCGCAAGCGTTTCGCGCCCGCGGCCGTCGTAAGGATCAGCGCCGGTACCTTGCCGGATGCGAACACCGGCAGGCGCAGATCGATCCCGCCGCTGCCGCTGACGATCACGTTCAGCGGAGCCGCGCGCTTGCCCAGCGCTTCGCTCAGCCGCCGATATTCGCCCGCGAGTTCGGGAAAAATGGCTGCCGCGGTCCAGACGTGCCGACGGTCGGCGCCCAGCGTACCCGAGCCGATGATCACCACGTCGGCAATGGCGCGCAACAGTCCCATCACCATGCGATCCTGGGCGCTGAAGCCGCTGATGTCCCCGCCGCTGGCGTGTCCCTTCGCGTTGAGCGAGACGACGCCGTCCAGCGTGGTCACGAAATTGCTGATGACGTGGGGATGCGAGCGCGGCAGCGGCATGCGCAGGCTTCCGTACAGGCGCGCCAGCTTGGAAGGCAGCGGCAGCACCTTGCCGCGCTTCGCTTCGAGAAGCGTCTTAAGCGATGCGAGACTCGCAGGACCGCGCCGGGGCAAAGTGCCAGTTCCCGTGACTTTGGGATCGAACTATTCTAGCGGGTATCGGCGGGGCCTCGCGGCCTTCGTCGCTGGCGGCCTTACTTGCCGGGGCGGTATTGCCTGCGCAGTTGAAACGCGGTCTCGAACAGGCTCTGGTTCGCGGCCTCGCCGATATCCGCGGCGATGATCCTGTGCAGCCACGCCGAAGTGTCGTGCTCCGGCCACTTCCAGGCGAGATCGTGACGCAAGGCGGCAATGCGGTGGGAAAGCTGCACCCATCGACCCGGCACGGCCCGCTTCAGGTAGAGCACCGAGGCGATGTCCGCCAGGGCTTCGCCCCAAGTCACCAGCGCGCCGCTTTTCACCACCGACAGGTAGCCCTGGATGGTCACGTTGTCGCGTTTGAAATCCGGCGGCAATACCTTGTCGAAGCGCTTGCGAACGTAGGCTTCACGTTGTTCGATGCAGTGCGTTGCCTCATGCACCGCAAGCGCAACCAGCGTGACAGGCAGGTCTTTGCGGTCGATGGCGTCGAAGAACTGGGTCAGCCCGTCCTCGGGCTCGGTGTTGAAGAAGACCAGGCAGACGCCAGTGGACAGGCTCAGCCCCGCGGCCATCAGGGGTCGCGTCAGCCCTTCCTTCCGGGCGTCGAGTACCTCCAGTTCGAGGCCTTCGGATTTCAGCATCCCCGCGACTTCTCCGATCGCCGTGCGGAACTGGTTTTCGCTCGGGTAAGGTGCCGCGCGGCCGCCGATGCACCAAAGCAGGGCAAGCGCTGCGGCTGCATACCTGCACGCTGACTTCATGAGCGCCTCCCGACGAATGGCCGGCCGCTTCGGACGGACCGGAGTATTTGCGGATCGGACCAGGACCCGGTTTTTCCGCAGCGGTCGGCGCAACATTGCCGCAAAGCGACCGTTTCACCTCTTATCGACGCGCCGCGCCCGAACTTGAGCGGGACTGGAAAGCAATAGGCATGCCTATACTGTGGCGGTGCGCGCGGTGGGGACGGGGACCTGCGGATACAAGAACGTCCGAGTATTTCCCCCATGGCGTTCGCTTGGCACGTCATGGGCCGGCTGAAGCCGGTTCGAGGCAAGGACCTAGGCCCTCACGTGCGTCTTCTCGAGTCTCGAAACGATCCGTTCACAGCGCTGCTGATCGAGCGTGCCGGGAATGCCCGGCCGGGCGCACCACGCAAGCAGGAGCTCGCCCGGCGTGTCGCTGCCGGCTGTCGCCCCGCCCTTGAATCGTTCCTTCAACTGCTTGACCTGCAGCGCAAGCCGGTATTGCTGAAACTCCGCCGGGCTGTCCAGACCCAGCAGCAACTCGATCTCGACCAGCCTCCTGCGCTGCGTATCCGAGTCTCCTTCGATCCGTGCAAGGTATTCGCCGGCCGCGGCGGCGTCGGACAGGGCGCGCAGCGCGCCATCGCGTCGCGCTGTCATCTTCTGTTCCCATGCGGCCGGCAACGCCGGCAATGCCAGCCACTTTTCCTGCGCCGCCGATGACGCGGATTCGGCCGCGCCGGGGCCCGGCTGCACCAGGCCATCGAGCTCGCGGCACAAGCGTTCTTTCGCCAACAGCGTTTCCCACACCGCCGCCTCCCGGGATCGGACTCGCCCCGACAGCATCGCCTCGACCGCGGTGCCCGCCTTGTTGAAGCGGGACTCCAGGTCACGCAACGCAGGACCGGCCCCGGCGGACTGCCGGTTCCATTGTTCCCGCAAATCGCGCACAGCCTGGCGGATGACCTGATCGTCCCGTTCCGGTGTCCCCGCGAGTTGCTCGAGCTGCGCGCAGGTGTCCTCCAGCGCGCGGCGAATTTCCTGCTTGAGGACGTCCTCCTGCTTGCGTTTGGCCTGGCGCGCATTGAACAGCGCGTCGCACGCGGCCCGAAACTCCTCCCAGAGGACGCGCTCATCACGCCGCCCGAGCGGCAGCGTCTTGGCCTGCTCCTGCCATCGGGCCTGTATGGCCTTGACTTGCGTAAGGGTCTCCCGCTCGGTCGACTTGGCCGCCAGCGCCCTGGCCTCCTCGATCAACGCCCGGCGGCCCGCCTTCGCCTGATCGCAGGCAGCAGACAAGGCATCGCGCAGCGTGGCGAGCGCCGCCCTGAGCCGCTCATCGAGCTTTTTCCATGCGTCCGGACGGACGCTGCCAAGATCGCCCTGGCGCCATACCCGATCGGTGTCGCGCAGCCAGCGTTCGATCTCGCGCCAGTCGCGGGCACCTTCCAGCAGAACGGCGGCGTGCGCCGCCGCTGCCGCGATGAATTCCTCGCGCCGCCTCCGCGCTTCCTTGTTCCGCGCGGTCAGCTCCGAGAAGTACTTGGCAGCCGGTGCGTAGGCCTTTTCGCAGGCGCCATCGAAGCGTGTCCACAACGCCTTGGGAACGCCCGCGTGCTGCTGATCGAGCGCCTTCCACTCGTTGCGCAGTGCCTGGACTTCAAGCGCGAGTTTCGGCGCAGCCAGCGTCTGGGCCGCGATTGCCTCGGCACGCTCGCACAAACGGATGCGGGCGTCGTGCTGGCCGAACAATTCCCAGCGTTCGAGCTCCGCCAGTTGCTGCAGCATGCGGGCGAGCCTCTGCGCCGTGGGTTTCGGCAGTTCCCCGGCGCCGGCCTTGAGCGACTTCGCCTCGTCGGCAGCCGCGCGCGCGGCCTGCAATTGTCCTGCGGCAAGCGCCTGCTCCGCGGCATGCAGCAGGCCGTGGAGGCGGTGCCGCTGCGCGACCCTCTCCTGCTTTGCGGATTCGACCTGCTCGAGCCGTCGCTTCTCGATGGTCAATAGCGCGGCCTCGAAGCGCCGCGTCAAGGCCGGCGTACGGACAACCCTGTCGAGCTCCTGCCATCGCGTGAGCAGTTCCGCGCTCGCGCCGGATGCGCCCGCGGCAAGCTGCTCGACCTCGATGACGAGCGATTCCGCGCCGGCGAGCGCCCGGTGCTCCTGCTCCCACAGCGTGATGCGCTGCTCCGCCCCATCGAGCTGCGCGAGCGCGGAAACGTCGCCGCGCTGCTGCGCCTCTTCGCGCAGTTCGGCGAGTGCGCTGCGCAGCGCGGCGAGCGCCTCCGGCCCGCCCGGCCCGAGCGACCCGATCCAGGCGCGCAGCCTGCGCTCGAAATGCAGCCGCGCCCGCTGTGCCTCCTGCTCGCGATCGAAGCGTGCCTGGATGGTCTGACGGGCCGTGCCGAGGCGCCCGCTGCGGGCGGCGTCGCCCGCCATGTCCAGCGCCTGCCAGCGGCGATCGAGTTCGACCACCGCGGAGAGTATCGGTCCGGGCTCGACGGCCAGCGCCTCCAGTTGGGCCGCGATTGCGTCCGCCTCCGCCTCCTGCCACAGACGATCGTTCAACGCATCGATCCTTTGCCGGGCCAACCGGGCGACGCCCCTGTCCCTGTTCTTCGCCGCGTCGGCGAGTTTGTGCAGGCCCGCCGATGTCCGGACGCGCTCCGCAGCCGCCATGCGGGTCTCGACATGCTCGGCGCCGAGCGCAAGCGCGACCAGCATGGCTTCATCGCGTATCGCGGCTATCGCGAAGCGGCGACGCTCCGGATCCTGTGCGCGGCGCGCCACGTCGGCGCGAATCGCGTCGGTGCAGAGATCGGCCTCGAGCACCGCATTCGCGCGCGCGCCGTCCTGCGTCAGGGAAAGCGCGCTCCCCAGCGCCGCGGGAATGACATCCCGCACCGCGGGATCCGTCTCCGCTTCCCAGACAGCGGCAAGTGCGGCGACATCTGCACAGCGCTGCGCGGCGGCGACGCGGACCTCCGGGACGGGGTCGGCAGCCAGCAGATGCGCGAGGTCCTCCGAGTCGGGTGGCAGCTGCTCCACGCCCAGGAGCCGCTGCGCGGGCTCCGCGTGCTTGTGCAAAGCGGAACGAGAAAGGAATCGGGTAATCATGACCTGGGCGAGCGCCCGTCTAGCGGGCGCGCCGGCGCGGAACAGGTGCTCGTCATTCGTGCGGCGTCGTTTTTTGCTGGCTAGCCCCGGACTTTACCCGAAGGCGCTGCCCGGCGCGAGCGCCGGATGGCCCTGTATGGCCCCGCATGGCCATCCGGTGCGGCGCATGTTCAAAGCTGCCCGATATCCGGCTGTATACTGGCGAGCAAAGGCGTGGACATGAAAATTGCGGACCTCAGGACCCGACTGTACCTCGGCAGCGCCGTCATCCTGCTGGTTGGCCTGTGCAGCGCGATCACGATCTATCTGACGGCGGCGGAGGATACGAACAGTGCGCAGGCCTATGTACTGGTCAACGGCGTCGTCTATCCCGTGGACCTGGGCCACACCAAGGCGTACGTACATCAATTGCGGCACTTCGGCGGCAAGGCTGCCGTGCTCTTCGACGAGTTCAATCGCTGGTTCGAGGGCTTGTGGCAGGGAAAATCGCTCGCGGTCACGGTGGCCTGGATCAGCTTTCTCGCCTCCCTTGGAGTTTTCCTGTTTGCCAGCTACCTGCCATCCGGGTCCGGACCCGACAATCGAGTCGAAGACGATCGCGACGAACCTGCCCTATGAACGCGCAGGTTCTAGGTTCGGTCGGGCCCGGACGCGCGCGAGGCGCCTCATATCGCACTGATTTGTGACGATAATAGGGCATGTCCTCGATTTCCATTCCTCCTTCGACCGCCGGTTCGAGCGCGCCGGCTGCGCAAGTCGCGGAAAGCGACGACCTCCATTACCAGGTGCGGCGCGAGCTGCTGCAGACCGCGGCGATGCAGGCGCGCGACGGCGGTGCGCCGCTGGTGTTCATCAACGCCATCATCGGGTGGATAGGCTGGTCGCGCGGCGAGGAGGTGGCGGGCGCGGTGGTGGCCATCCTGTCCGTCGCCATCGCCGCATGGCGCTACATGCTGGCGCGGCGCCTGGGCGCAGGCGCGCTCGGCCCCGGGGACTTCGTGCGCGCGGAGCGCGAGTTCGAGGGCAGTGCGCTGCTCACCTCGGTGATGTGCGTCGTCACCTCGACCTTCATCTATCCGGTCGCGCCCATACGGGGCGCGATCCTGATCATGGCGGCGCTGGGCGCCATGCTGACCGTGGCGACGCTGTTCGTGTCGCTGGTGGGGCGCGCTTTCCCCTTGTATGCCCTGCCGCAACTGCTGGCGCTGTTCGCGGTGAGCGTGTTCGATGCGCGCGTGCATTCGCTGCTGTTCGCGTGCGCGATCCCGGTGTTCTATCTGACCTTGTGGCGCACCGCCCGCCGCTACCGGTCGATCACCGAGATGGCCATCGGGCGGCGCATCGATTCCGACGCCGCGAACGTCCGGCTGCGCTTGGCGAAAGAGCAGGCCGAGGCGGGCAACGTCGCCAAGGCGCAGTTCCTCGCGAACATGAGCCACGAGATCCGAACGCCGATGAACGGCGTACTCGGAGCGCTCGACCTGCTGGGGCATTCCGAGCTTACGCCCGAGCAGCGCAGGCTGCTCGATACGGCAACCTCCTCCAGCGAAGCGCTGCTCACGGTGCTGAACGAGGTGCTCGACTTCTCCAAGATCGAAGCGGGCAGGCTCGAGCTGGTCGACGAACCGCTCGCGCTTCGCCCCGTGCTCACCTCGGTGGTTGATCTGCTCTCGCCGATGGCGCAGCGCAAGGGCCTCGCACTCACCGCGGAATTCGACCCGTCCCTTCCGGCGCGAGTGAGGGGCGATGCCGGACGCATCCGCCAGGTGCTGTTGAACCTGATCGGCAACGCGCTCAAGTTCACCGACCGCGGCCGCGTTATCGTGCGTGCGCGGCGCGCGCCCGGTGACAGCGGCGCACGGCCGGTGCTCCGGTTGGAAGTCGAAGATACCGGCATCGGGATCTCCCCCGAGGCGATGTCGCGCTTGTTCACGCCTTTCTTCCAGGCCGACCAATCGAACCACCGGCGCTTCGGCGGCACGGGGCTGGGCCTGGTGATCAGCAAGCGGCTTGCCGAGGCGATGGGCGGCGAGCTCAGCGTGGAAAGCGCATCCGGACGAGGCTCCACGTTCCGCATGAGCCTGCCCCTCGAGGCACTCGCCGACGCGCCCGCGGCGACGGCCGTCGCCGTGCCACGGGTGCCGCTCGCCGGGCAGGTGCTGCTCGTCGAGGACAACCTCGTCAATCGCATGCTGGCCGTCGCCATGCTCAACAACCTCGGCATCGAGGTGACCGAAGCCGAGAACGGACAAGCCGCCCTTGAGCGCATGCAAGGGTCGCGCTTCGACCTGGTGCTGATGGACTGCCAGATGCCGGTGATGGACGGCTTCGAGGCGACCCGCGAAATCCGCGCGCGCGAACGCGCCGCGCTCGCCCCGCGCATCCCGATCATCGCGGTCACGGCGAACGCCATGAGCGGGGACGCGGAGCGCTGCCTGCAGGCCGGCATGGACTCCTATCTCGCCAAGCCCTATACGCTCGAGACCCTGCGCGGGGCGCTCGCGCCCTGGCTCGGGGATGCCGCGCAGCGATCCTAGGCTTCCCCGAATTCCTGCATTCGATCGGTCGAAACGGAGAGCGCGAGCCTATCGAAGCGACGGTGAGCTAGGAATGCCGGGAGCCTCGAACCGAGAGCGGGTCTTCAAGAGATGGACCCGCGGCAGACGATAGGACCGTCGGCCTACGCCCCGCAAAGGCGCGGCTTCGGCCCCGCGACGGCGTTCACTCCGCGCGGATGCGGTTGACTACCGCGCCCACGCCCTCGATCTCGCATTTCACGACATCGCCCGGCTTGAGGAAGCCCGGCGGCTTCATGAAAAACGCCACGCCTGCGGGCGAGCCCGTCGCGATCACGTCGCCGGGGAACAGGGTCATCACCTGGCTGATGTAGGAAACCAGGGCCTCGATGCCGAAATACAAGTCCGAGGTGTCGCTGTCCTGTCGCAGCTTGCCGTTCACCTCGGTGCGCATCTTGAGCGGCCTGCCCCACTCGAACTCGTCGAGCGTGACCAGCGCGGGCCCCGCCGGGCAGAAGGTGTCGAAGCTCTTGCCCAGGTAGTGCACGCGATAGAAGGGATTGGATTCGTGCTCGGCGAGCTGGATGTCGCGCGCCGACATCTCGTTCAGCGTGGTAAAGCCCGCGACGTGGTCCTTGACTTCGGATTCCCCGATGCGCCGCGCGCGCTTGCCCATGATCACGCCCAGCTCGACTTCGTAATCGAGCTTGTTGGTTTCCGGCGGATGGATCACGTCGTCGTAGGGGCCGCACAGGCAGGAGGTGGCCTTGGCGAGGATCATGGGCTGGCGTGGCGGGCTGATGTCCTTCAGCACCGGGCCGGCTTCGGCGAGGTGCGATCGGGTGTTGGCCCCGGCGATGATGAGGGAGCGCGGCACGGGCACCGGAGCCCCCAGCCGCACCGACTTGTCTTCCACCGCCCGCACCGAGGCGCGCGCGGCATAGGCCTTGTCGGCCAGCGCGCGCCAATCCGCCTGCTCGAGAAACAGGCGCATGTCGGACACGGGCAGGCCCGCGCCGGAGGCCTTCATGGCCTGCTCCAGGTCGATGATCGCGTGGCCGTCCAGGATGCCGGCGCGTTCTTCCCACTTGGGGCCGTAGCTGACGAGCCTCATGTCAATCCAGGCTGATGTTGCTTTCGCGGATCACCTTCTCCCACTTGGCGATTTCACTTTTCATGTAGGAGGAGAACTGCTCGGGTGTGCTTACCTGCGGCTCGAAGCCGCTTTCGGACAGCCGCTGCTGGACGGTGGGATCGGCCATCACCTTGACGAACTCGGTATGCAGCCGCGCAATCACCGGGCGCGGGGTGCCCGCGGGTGCGACGAAGCCCTGCCAGGCCCAGGCCTCGAATCCGGGATAGCCCTGCTCGCCCACCGTGGGCACATCGGGCAGCGCGGCCACGCGCTTTTCGCTCGCCACTGCGATGGGCCTCACCTTGCCGCCCTTGATCTGCGGCAGGCCCGAGGCGATGTCGAGGAACATGGTCGGGATGCGCCCGCCGATGACATCGGCCATGGCGTCAGCGCCGCCCTTGTAGGGAATCGGCGTCATGTTGAGGTCCGCGGTCTTGCGGAACAGTTCCATGGCAAGATGCAGCGGCGCCCCTGGCCCCGGCGCGCCGTAGTCGATCTTGCCCGGATTGCGCTTGACCATGTCGACGAATTCCTTCAATGACTTGACGGGCATTGTCGCCGGGTTCACGGCGAGGATCAGCGCAAACCGCCCGGTGAGGCTGACCGGCGCGAAGTCCTTTACCGGATCGTAGGAGAGCTTCTTGTACAGCGTCGGGTTGAACGCAAAGGTTCCAGCATCGCCCAGGAGCAGCGTATATCCGTCGTGCGCCGCGCGCGCCACTTCGCTCGCGCCGATGGCGGTGCCCGCGCCGGGGCGGTTCTCCACCAGCACCTGCTGGCCGAGGCCCTCGGACATCCGGGTGAACACGGTGCGCGCAAAGAAATCGGTGGCGCCACCTGCCGGGTAGGGCACGATGACGCGCACGGGTTTGGCGGGATAGCCCTGAGCCTGGGCGGCGGCGCCGCCGAACAGCGCGCCTGCGCAAAGCGCGAACGTCACGAACCACCAATGGATAGCGTTCTTCATGTGTCCTCCTCTGGAAACGGGCCAGCGCATTCTTCGCCGCATCGCTGCCGGCGTCAATCGAAATTCTATCTTCCCGGAAACCGAACAGGGACGGGCATCTTCGCTGGTTTCCCCTCTGCCGCGCCTCAGCGCGCACCGGGGACGTTGCGCGTCTTGAGAAATTCCTCGAGCGATTCGCCGCGCATGTGCGCGACCATCGCGGGGTTGGAGACGCCGCTCACGCGGCCGAGTTTCTCCAGCGTGAAGAAGCTCGCGCCGTAGCGGATGAGCGCGCGCCAGTCGAGCTTGCGCACCATCGTGCGCTCTTCCTCGGTGAGGCCGGCCTGCGCGAACGCGGCCTCGGGGTCGGACTTGAAGAGGGCGCGCTTCTCGGGGATGACGAGATCGTGCAGGAAGCGGTTCAGGCGCAGGGCCTTGGCGCTGCGCTCCAGGTCGAAGAGGTAGGTCCCGGGCAGGGCCTCGATGCCTTCAAGTTGCGGACTCATGCGGGTCTCCGGATCAGGCGGGAACGCGTGCAGCCTTCGCGGCGGCGCGCCTGGCCGGCGCCGCCGCGGGCTCCTCGAACAGGGCCACGGCCATCGCGGTGGTCATCGGCAGGTAGTAGCTCTGGTGGATCTTTCTCACGCGATCGGAGAGCGCGCCGCGCATCGCGAGCCACATGATCACCTCCGCGCCCTCGGTGCCGCCCAGGCGCGCGTAGTCCGCGAGCCGCATCGCCGTCAGCGTCCGCGGGTCGCGCTCGATCAGGTCGAGGAACTTCATGTCCCACTCGGTGTTGTTGAATCCGGCGCGCTCGCCGTTCATCTGGTGCGACAGGCCGCCGGTGCCGACCACGACCACCTTCAGGTCCTCGGGATAGGACTCCACCGCGCGCCTCACCGCCTGCCCGAGCTTGAAGCAGCGCAGCGGCGTGGGCACCGGGTGCTGGAGCACGTTGACTTCGATCGGCACCAGCGCCCCGGGCCACTCCCCGGCCTCGATCGCCTTCGGCCAGAGCATGGTGAGGGGCGAGTTGCAGCCGTGGTCGATGGGCAGCTCCTGGAACACCGAGATGTCGAACTCGTCGTTCACGAGCGAGTGGGCCATGTGGCGCGCCAGGCCCGGGTGCCCCTTGATCGGCGGCACGGGCCGCACGCCGAGCCCCTCGTCGGCGGTCGGGAACTGCGCGCTCACCCCGATCGCGAAGGTCGGGTAGTGGTCGAAGAAGAACGTGGTCGCGTGGTCGTTGTAGAAGAACACGAGCACGTCGGGCTTCTTTTCGGCGAGCCATTTCGCCACGGGCTCGTAGCCCTTGAACAGCGGCGCCCAGTCCGGGTCGTCGTGCTTCTTCCTGTCGAAGGCCATGCCTATGGTGGGCACGTGCGAGGTGCCGATACCGCCGATGATAGTTGCCATGCCGTCCTCCGCGCTCCTGGGTCTTGGTGCGACGTTCGCCGGCGCATAGTATGCATCAGCCTGACGCCTGACCGGAAGCCGCGAAACGCCCCGAGACGAGCTACACGCCCGGCCCGGGCGCCTGCCGCCGCGGCCGCTGAGCGGCGCCCGGCATCATTCGCCGACGCGTGCCCGCAGCGCCTTGAGCCTTCCGCGCTTCACCTTGCTGTCGACGCGCGCCCGCCGTGCGCTGCGGGTCGGGCGGGTGGGCTTGCGCTTCTTCGGCAGGACGGCGACGCGCTTCACCAGTTCCCGCAGCCGCCCGAGCGCCTCCTCGCGGTTCTTCTCCAGGCTGCGGTATTGCTGCGACTTGATGACGACCACGCCCTCGCTCGTGATGCGCTGATCGCTCAGCGCGAGCAGGCGCTCCTTGATCGGCTCGGGAAGCGACGAGGCGCGGATGTCGAAGCGCAGGTGCACCGCGTTCGACACCTTGTTGATGTTCTGGCCTCCCGCGCCCTGGGCGCGGATGGCGCTGATCCCGATCTCGGCGATCGGGATGGTGACGCCGTTGGAGATACGCAGCATGCTCGACTTTTCGCCTGGCACGCTGCGATTATCCTCCGGAATCGATCGCGGCAGGCGGATCCTAGTTGCGCACCGTGTTCACAGCGACCGGCGTTGGCACGGGGCCGCGATACGGCGGCAGGTCGCCCAGACCGCTGTCGAGCTTTTCGCCGTGAACCGGGTTGATGCGGCCCACGATCCGGGGCGCCGGCGCCTTCATCGAGGCCGGCCAGTCGCGGTAGTGAGGCAGTTGCCCCAGTCCGCTGTCGATCTTTTCCCCTGGCACGGCGTGAATCCGGGCGTTCTTCGCCGAGTCCTGCGCCATCGCGGGCGCGGCCACGATGGTCAATGCGCCGAACGCGGCGATGAGCGCCGCGGACAGCATGCTGCGAGCAAGCATTGTTGACTCCTTTCCCATGAACGATCCGCGGCTCTCCGATGCCGCCAGACCCGTATATCGTGTATCGGCCGTGTTCCGCCGAACTTGAGGGTGCACGCGCCGCCGCCGCGCGACGCCGCCGGCCCGGGGTACACTGGCGGCCCTGGCAGACATTCCAGCTTCGCGCCGACGGCACGCGCCTCAAGCTGCAATAGCGAGGCCATCACGCCGACTGGTGGCTGCATAAGCAGAATTCAGCGCGGCTTCGCGGGACCCTCTGTTAGATTCAGTCGCTGCAATCCGATCGCCGGTCGCGCTCGACCGGAATCCTGCGTCGAATTCACACCACAGTGCAAAGGGGGACCCGAGAATGAACAAGCTGATTGCGGGCACGGCGATGTGCGCCGTGGCACTCGCCGCGCTGCCGGCCATCGCCGCGCCCATCCTGATGTCCGCGGAATGGGCCGCAGAAGCATGCAAGGCGTGGAACAAGGACCCGGTGCTCACCGAGGGATTGGTGAAGTCCGAGTGGGTCAAGAACGACAACGGCCGCGGCTTCAAGGTGATGCAGATCTACCGCAGCGACTGCGCGGGAAGCCCGCGCGTCGAGATGCGCATCGCCTCCAGGGACGGCAGGGCGGCCTGCGTCTACGGGGGCAAGGCCGAGACCGCCAAGCTCGCGCCCGACGCGGACTACGTGATGTACGCCGAGACCCGGCGCTGGAAGGAAATGGGCGCGGGCGAATACGGCCCGATGAAGGCGATGATGTTCGCGCGGCTGCAGTTCGAGGGCCCGATGGTCGAGGCGATGGGCAACATGGGGCCGTTCGAGAATTTCCTCTTGCTCACGGGCAAGGTGCCCGGCGACGCGGCGCAGTGCCCGGCGAAGTAGTCCGCTCGTCCTGATCGATGGCCGCCCCGGGGCGCTCGCCCCGGGCGCCGCGGCGGGATACAATCCGGCTCGCACCATGCACGCGGAGCCGGAATGGGATTATCGACCAGACTCGCCAGTTTGCTCCTTCTCGCCGTCCTGCCGCTCGCCGCTCTCGCGCAGGTCTTTCCAAGCAAGCCGATACGCATCGTCATTCCGTTCGGGCCCGGCGGCGGCACCGAAGTCGTCGCGCGCTCGCTCGGCGATCTGATGCACAAGACCTTCGGCCAGCCGGTGGTGGTGGAGAACCGGCCCGGGGGCAATTCGGTCATCGCCTCGGAGATCGTAGCGAAGAGCGCGCCCGACGGGCACACGCTGCTGATGACCACCGACTTCCACGCCATCAACGCGGCCTTCGGCATCCCGCTGCCCTACGATTCGCTCAAGGACTTCGCCTTCGTCGCGCAGCTCACGACCTCGCCGCTCATGCTGGTGGCGCATCCGTCCACGGGCGTGAAGTCGATCGCCGAGCTGATCGCCGCCGCCAAGGCGTATCCGGACCGGCTCTCCTTCGCCTCGCTCGGCTCCTCGAGCCCGCATTACCTCGCGTTCGAATGGCTGAAGAAGCTCGCCGGCATCCGCCTGATCGACGTGCCCTACAAGGGCGGCGGGCAGGCGGCCGCGGACGTGCTCGGCGGCCAGGTGAACCTGATGCTCATCGTCGCCGGCAACGGCATCCGCCAGGCGCGCGCCGGGAAGTTCGTCGCGCTCGCGGTGACGAGCGAGAAGCGGGTCGCGGTCGCCCCCGAGGTGCCCACCGTCGCCGAGTCGGGCTTCACCGGCTATTCGCTGGTGAACTGGTACGCGATGCTCGCCCCCGCCGGAACGCCGAAGGAGGTCGTGGCAAAGCTCAATGCCGAGATCGTGCGCGATCTGCGCGTGCCCGCGGTCATCGAGCGCCTGCACGGTGCGGGCCTCGACCCCGCGCCCTCGTCGCCGGAGGAGCTGGAAGCCCACGTGCGGCGCGAGACAGAAAAGTACCGGCGCATCATCGCGCTCACCGGGGCGAAGCCCGAAGGCCGTTGACGTGACCGCGCGCGGGCCGCGTGGAATCGCATGCATGAAACCGTCGCGACGCAGGGCCCTTGCGCTGCTGGCCGCGCTGCCCGCGGCGATCTCCATGCGCGCTAGCGGGGCCGCGGAACCGCTGCTGCTGCGGCCCATCCCCGTCTCGGGCGAGATGCTGCCGGCGGTGGGCCTGGGCACCTGGCAGGTGTTCGACGTCGCGGGCCGCGCCGAAGAACTCGCGCAGGCGCGCGCCGCGCTCGCGCGCTTCGTCGAGCTGGGCGGCACAGTGGTGGACAGCTCGCCGATGTACGGCTCCTCCGAATCCGTGCTCGGCGAACTCGCCGCGGGGCTGGGCGTGCACAAGCGCCTGTTCTTCGCCACCAAGGTATGGACGAGCGGGCGCGAGGCGGGCATGCGGCAGATGGAGGAATCGATGCGGCGCATGCGCACGAGCTTGAAGGGCCCGCTCGACCTCATGCAGGTGCACAACCTGCAGGACGCGAGAACGCATCTCGCGACGCTGCGCGAATGGAAGGCCGCGGGCCGGGTGCGCTATCTCGGCGTGACCCACTACCACGAAGGCGCCTACGCCGAGCTCGAGCGCGTCGTGCGCGCGGGCGGCATCGATTTCGTGCAGCTCAACTATTCGCTCGCCGAGCGCTCGGCCGACCGGCGCCTGCTCGGCGCCGCCGCCGACGCGGGCATCGCAGTGATCGTCAACCGCCCGTTCGCCGAAGGCGCGCTCTTTCCCCGCACCGCGGGCAGGCCGCTGCCGGGCTGGGCCGCGGAACTGGGCTGCGCGAGCTGGGCGCAGTTCTTCCTGAAGTGGATCCTCGGCCACCCGGCCGTGAACTGCGCGATTCCGGGCACGCGCAATCCGAAGTACATCGACGACAACCTGGGCGCGGCCCGCGGCGCGCTGCCCGATGCAGCCACGCGCAGGAAGATGGCCGCGCTCATCGATTCGCTGTAGTCCGCCGCGCAGCCCGGGGCGATATCCCGGATAATCGCGTAGCCGCGCATGACGCGGCGCGCCCTGCCGTGAACTTCTACGCCCTGATCTTCTTCAACGTCCTCAACCATTCGGTGTTCGTCGGCAGCCGCGTGGCCGTAACGCTCTACGCGATCCACCTGCATGCCACGCCCTTCACCGTCGGGACCCTCATGTCGGTGTATGGCGTGGTGCCGATGCTCTTCGCGGTGAGCGCCGGCCGGCTCACCGATCGCGTCAGCCCCCGCCTGCCCCTGCTCGTCGGCTCGGTCCTGGTCGCAGCCGGCGCGCTGGCGCCCTACCTGTTCCCCGGGCTGCCCGCGCTCTACGCCGCCGCCGCGATCATCGGCTCGGGCTTCATGCTCTACCAGGTGACGGTGCAGAACACCGTGGGCTTCATCGGCAGACGCGAGGACAGGCCCGCCAAGTTCAGCGTGCTCGCGCTGGGATTCTCGCTCTCGGCCTTTATCGGGCCGATGTTCACCGGGCTCGCGATCGACTGGTCCGGCCATGAATCCGCGTTCCTGCTGCTCGCCTTCCTGCCGCTCGCCGGGATCGCGGTGCTCGCGGCAGACAAGCTGCCGCTGCCGCGGCCGCCCGTGCAAGCCGCGCGCAGCGGCGAGCGCCGCCTCGCCGACCTGTTCGCGCACCGGGACCTGCGCGGCATATTCATCATCAGCGGCGTGCAGTCGATGGCCTGGGAGCTGTTCTCCTTCATGACGCCGATCTACGGCTCGCGCATCGGCCTGTCGGCCTCGGTGATCGGCGTGGTCATGGCCTCGTTCGCCGTCGCGACCTTCTCGGTCCGGCTGGCGCTGCCCTTCCTCACCCGGCGCATCACGGCGTGGCGGCTGCTGAATATCGCGCTGCTCGGCTCGGGCGTCACCTACCTGCTGTTTCCGCTGGTGACCAACGTGGCGATGCTGATGGCGCTCGCGTTCGTCCTGGGCATCGGCCTGGGAGGTTCGCAGCCCATGGTGATGGCCCTGCTGCACGACGCGGTACCGGAGGGCCGCACCGGCGAGGCGGTGGGCCTACGCGCCACGGTGGTGACGACCAGCCAGACCACGATGCCGCTGCTGTTCGGCGCGCTCGGTTCGACGCTCGGCGTCGCGCCCGCGTTCTGGGCCGTGGCAATCGCCCTCGCCGCGGGCAGCCGCGTCGCGAGAAAGCGGCGCGCGCGCTGATGCGGGCGCGTTTTCCGGAGCAAGAACCGGATAGCGGGTCGCGGCGCGCGTTGCCATCATCGGAGCTAGGCATGGTTTCTCGTCACTCGCGTGTTGACGGAATCGAGAGGTTTTGGGTTTTATTTCGTCTCCCGATTTTTTCAGTTGCGAAATCGCAACTGAAAAAATCGGGAGATATGGGATGGCAAATCACGGCAACCTGCCTGTTCGGACCGTGCCATGCCGGCTTAGGATTTTCCCATGCGCCCCGCTGATCTGCTCCGCTTGATCGCGCTCGCCGCCATCTGGGGCGCGTCCTTCCTGTTCGTGCGCCTCGCGGTGCCGGCGCTGGGCGCCGCCTGGCTCACCGAGCTTCGCGTCGCGCTGGGTGCCGTCGCGATGGTGCTGTTCGCGCGCGCCTCGGGACTGCGCTTCGAGCCGCGCCGCCACTGGCGCCACTACCTGGTCATGGGCGGCCTGAACACGGCGCTGCCCTGGACGCTGTACGCCTACGCGGGAAATTACATCGGCGCGAGCACCATGGCGATCCTGAACGCCGCCACGCCGTGGTTCGCCGCGGTGTGCGGCGCAATCTGGCTCGGCGAGCGCTTCAGCGCCCGCAAGGCGATCGGGCTCGTCCTCGGCCTCGCGGGCGTGGCGCTGGTGGTGGGTTTCGGCCCGATGGAGGTGAATGCGAACGTCGTCCTCGCCTCGCTCGCGTGCATCGGCGCGACCGCCTGCTATGCGCTGTGCGGCACCTACATGAAAAGGCGCGTCACCGGCATGTCTCCGCTGGTGATGGCCGCCGGCAGCCTCGTGGTCGCCTCGCTGGCCGTGCTGCCCGGCCTGCCCGGGCCCTTGCCCGTGCAGGCGCTGCTCGCCTGGCCGGTCGCCGTGGCGGTGCTCGGCATCTCGCTCCTGTGCAGCGCCGTCGCCTACGTCCTGTACTTCCGGCTGATCGCGAACGTCGGGCCGACGAAGTCGCTGACGGTCACCTTCCTCATCCCGGTGTTCGGCGTGCTCTGGGGAGCGGTGTTCCTCGGCGAGCCCATCGGCGCGAGCACGCTGATCGGCGGCGGAGTGATCCTGCTCTCCATCGCGCTGGTGCTGGAGATCGGGCGGGGCGGCCGCGCGCGGTACAATCCCATCCTGTCCGAGCGAGGCAAGTCGGAATCACCGTGACCACCCCCGATCTGCGCCACAAGTTCATGCACGCCGGCCTCGACGAGGCGAGCGTCGCGGCCGATCCCTTCAAGCAGTTCGAGCGCTGGTTCCACGCGGCCACCGCCGCCGGCGTGCACCTGCCCAATGCGATGAGCCTCGCGACCGCAGACGCGGCGGGCAGGCCCTCGGTGCGCGCGGTGCTGCTCAAGGGCTACGACACGGTAGGCTTCGTGTTCTTCACCAATTATTCGAGCCGCAAGGGGCGCGAACTCGCCGCCAATCCGCATGCCTGCCTGCTGTTCTCCTGGGTGGAGCTGGAACGCCAGGTGCGCATCGAAGGCAGGGTCGAAAAAGTCTCGGCTGCGGAATCCGACGAATACTTCGCGAGCCGCCCGCTCGGCAGCCGGCTGGGCGCCTGGGCCTCGCCGCAAAGCGAGGTCGTTCCCGACCGCGCCGCCATCGAAGCGCGCCTCGCGGAGGCGAAGGAGCGCTACGGAGATGCGGTCCCGCGCCCGCCGCATTGGGGCGGATATCGCGTCGTGCCCGAGGCGATCGAATTCTGGCAGGGACGCGAGAACCGCCTGCACGACCGCATCCGCTACCGGCGCGGCGCGGATGCGCAGTGGACCATCGACCGTCTCGCGCCCTGAGCGCGCCGCGCCATTTGATCCAACGCAAGACGCCGTCCCGCCCTCGGAATATCTTGTCCTGAGGGTATTCGTGCCGCGACGCGCGCGAGATGTCGCGGCACGTCTGCTCCAGCATGTCCGGGGAGTGCCGCAGCGTGGACTTCGAGACGATCGTCAAGTCAACGGACGCCTCCGGCGTCGCGCCGAACCTAGTGGATTACGATACGGCGCGCGCTTCCTTTTCCTGGGACGCCGCCCGCGCGGAGCTGCAGGGCCTGCCCGGCGGCGGCATCAACATCGCTCACGAAGCCGTCGAGCGCCACGCGCGCGGCGAGCGCGCCGGGCGCGTGGCCATTCGCTGGCTGGGCAAGGACGGTTCGTCGCGGGAATTCACTTACGCCGAGCTCTCGCGCCTGTCCAACCGCTTCGCCAATGTGCTGCGCGGCCTGGGCGTGAAAAAGGGCGAGCGGGTCTTCGCCCTCACCGGCAGGATACCGGAGCTGTATTTCGTGGCCCTCGGCAGCTGGAAAGCCCAGGCGGTGTTCTGCACGCTGTTCTCCGCGTTCGGGCCGGAACCGATCCGCGCACGCATGGCGATCGGGGATGCGCGCGTGCTCGTCACCACCGAGTCGCTCTACCGCAAGAAGGTGGCGCCCATCCGCGCCTCGCTCGCCGGCCTGGAGCACGTTCTGATCGTGGGCGAAGCGGGCGCGCCGGCCCCGGAGGCCGGAGCGCTCGACTTCCGCGCGCTCCTCGAAGCGGCGCGCGAGGACTTCGAGATCCCGCCGACCGATCCGGAGGACATGGCGCTGCTGCATTTCACCAGCGGCACCACCGGCACGCCCAAGGGCGCCGTGCACGTCCACGGCGCAGTTCTCGCCCATCACGTCACCGGCAAGCTCGCGCTCGACCTGCACCCCGAGGACATCTTCTGGTGCACCGCCGATCCGGGCTGGGTGACGGGCACCTCCTACGGGATCATCGCGCCGATGAGCATCGGCGTCACCAGCATCGTCGACGAAGCGGACTTCGACGCCGAACGCTGGTACGACATCCTCGAGCGCGAGCGCGTGAGCGTCTGGTACACCGCGCCCACCGCGATCCGCATGATGATGAAGGCGGGGTTCGACGCGGCGCGCGCGCGCTCTCGCCCCGCGCTGCGCTTCCTCGCGAGCGTCGGCGAGCCGCTCAACCCCGAGGCGGTGCGCTGGGGCGTCGAGGCGTTCGGGCTGCCCTTCCACGACAACTGGTGGCAGACCGAAACCGGCGGCATCATGATCGCCAATTTCGCCTCGATGGACATCCGCCCCGGCTCGATGGGGCACCCGGTGCCCGGTGTCGAGGCGGCGCTGGTGCGCGCCGCCGCGGGCGGCGTCGAAGTCATCGAGGAAGCCGGCGTGCAGGGCGAGCTTGCGCTGAAACCGGGCTGGCCTTCGATGTTCCGCGCCTACCTGAACGAGCCCGAGCGCTACGCCAAGTGCTTCGCCGGCGGCTGGTACCTCACGGGCGACCTCGCCCGCCGCGACGCCGAAGGGTACTACTGGTTCGTCGGGCGCAAGGACGATGTCATCAAGACCTCCGGCCACTTGATCGGCCCGTTCGAGGTCGAGAGCGTGCTGATGGAGCATCCCGCGGTCGCCGAGGCCGGCGTCATCGGCAAACCCGATCCGGTGGCATTGGAAGTGGTGAAGTGCTTCGTCTCGCTCAAGCGCGGGTTCGAACCGGGCGAGGCGCTGAAGAAGGCGATCCTCGCGCACGCGCGCAAGCGCCTCGGCGCGGTGGTCGCGCCCAAGGAGCTCGAATTCCAGGCCAGTCTCCCCAAGACGCGCAGCGGCAAGGTCATGCGGCGCCTGCTCAAGGCGAGGGAGCTCGGCCTTCCCGAAGGCGACACCTCCACGCTGGAGGACACCTGATGTCCATCGAAGCGAAGGCGCACGGCGAGCTGTACGACAAGGTGCACGCGCACGCGCTGCTCAAGCAGATGCTGCTCATCCGCCGCTTCGAGGAGAAATCCGCCGAGCTCTACAGCGCGGGCAGGATCCGCGGCTTCCTGCACCTGTATATCGGCGAAGAGGCGGTGGCCGTGGGCGCGATGCAGGCGCTCACCGCGGAGGACGCGATCGTGGCCACCTACCGCGAGCACGGCCATGCGCTCGCGCGCGGAATGCCGGCGGGCGCGGTGATGGCCGAGATGTACGGCAAGGCGAACGGCTGCTCGCGCGGCCGCGGCGGCTCGATGCACATGTTCGACGCCAGGCGCCGCTTCTACGGCGGCTACGCGATCGTCGCGGGCGGCCTGCCCATCGCGGTCGGCCTCGCGCTCGCCGACAAGATGCAGGGCAGGCGGCGCGTGACTGCGTGCTTCTTCGGCGAGGGCGCCGCGGCGGAAGGCGAGTTCCACGAGTCGCTCAACCTCGCCGCGCTTTGGAAATTGCCGGTGCTGTTCCTGTGCGAGAACAACCTCTACGCGATGGGAACGGCGCTCTCGCGCTCGGAGTCCGAGACCGATATGCACCTCAAGGCTCAGAGCTATCGCGTGCCCGCCGAGCCGGTCGACGGCATGGACGTGCTCGCGGTCGAGGAGGCGACCCGGCGCGCGGCGGCGCAGGTGCGGCGCGGCGACGGGCCGTACTTCCTCGAGATCCGCACCTACCGGTTCCGCGCGCACTCGATGGCCGACCCGGACCTGTACCGCGCCAAGGCCGAGATACAGGAGTGGAAGACGCGCGATCCGATCGCGCTGTTCACCGCGCGCCTCAAGGCCGAGGGCCTGCTCGGCGGCGCGGAACTCGAGGCGATGGAGGCCGAGGTCGCCAACGACATCGGCTGGGCGGTCGAAGAAGCCGAAGCCGGTCCCTGGGAGCCGGTCGAGGACCTGTGCCGCGACGTCTATACGCCCGCGGCTGCGGCGAGTGGTCCGGCGGGCGAGTAGAGCATGGCGCGGATGACCTACAGGGAAGCGGTGCGCGCGGCGATGAGCGCGGCGATGAGCGCCGATCCGCGCGTGTTCCTCATGGGCGAGGACGTCGGGCGCTACGGCGGCGCCTTCGCGGTGAGCCTGGGGATGCTCGAGGAATTCGGGCCCGAGCGCATCCGCGACACGCCGCTCTCGGAGTCCACCTTCGTCGGCGCGGGCATCGGCGCGGCGCTCGGCGGGATGCGGCCCATCGTCGAAGTGATGACCATCAACTTCAGCCTGCTCGCCCTGGACCAGGTGCTCAACAACGCCGCGGCCTTGCGGCACATGTCGGGCGGGCAGTTCAGCGTGCCGCTGGTGGTTCGCATGGCAACGGGCGGCGGGCGCGGCCTCGCCGCGCAGCATTCGCACAGCCTGGAGGGCTGGTACGCGCACATCCCCGGCATCAAGGTCCTCACCCCCGCGACCGTCGCCGACGCGCGCGGGCTGCTGCTCGCGGCGCTCGCCGAGCCCGACCCGGTGTTCGTTTTCGAGCACGCGGCCCTCTATTCCCTGGAAGGCGAGAGCGAGGACGGGACGCCGATGGAAATCGGCCGCGCCGCGTGCCGCCGCGCCGGGCGCGACGTGTCGCTGCTCACCTACGGGGGCTCGCTCGGCAAATGCCTCGCCGCCGCCGAGCAGTTGGCGGGCGAAGGCGTCGAGGCCGAGGTGATCGACCTGCGCACCCTGCGGCCGCTGGACACCGGCGCGATCGTCGAGTCGGTCTCGAAAACGCGGCACGCGGTCGTCGTCGACGAAGCCTGGCGCACCGGGAGCTTCGCCGCCGAGGTGAGCGCGGTCATCATGGAGCAGGCCTTCGACGAGCTGGACGCCCCGGTCGCGCGCGTGTGCAGCGCCGAGGTGCCCATGCCCTACGCCAAGCACCTCGAAGACGCCGCGCTGCCCCAGCCCGAGTCGATCGTCAACGCGGCGCGGGGGCTCCTGTGAATGTCATCCCGAGCAGAGTTAAATGTCATCCCGAGCGAAACCTGCTGTCATCCCGAGGGCGCAGCCCGAGGGATCTGCTTTTCCAATCGTCGAAAAGCAGATCCCTCGCTTCGCTCGGGATGACAAGTACCTATGGCTGAATTCCGCATGCCCAAGCTGGGCGCCGACATGAGCGCAGGCAAGCTTGTCGCCTGGCGCAAGAAGCCGGGCGAGCGCATCGAGCGCGGCGAGATCATCGCGGTGGTCGAGACCGACAAGACCGCCATCGAGGTCGAATCCTTCGTCACCGGAGTGCTGGAGAAGGTCCTGGTCGAGCCGGGCGACTCGAGAATTCCGGTCGGCACGCCGCTTGCGATCATGACCGTGGAGGCGGGAACCCTCCCGCCGATCGAGGCGCCGCGCACCGAAGTCGCTGCGCCACGCGCCGCAGAGTCTGCGCCGCTGCGCGCGGCGGCGCGCGGCGGTCCCGAGGTGGCGCGGCCCGCACCGGAGGGCGCTCGCGCGAAAGCGTCGCCCGCCGCGCGCAGGCGCGCGCTCGAGTTGGGGATCCAGCTCGGGACCGTGCCGGGCACCGGGCCCGAGGGCCGCATCACCCTCGAGGACGTGGAGCAGGCGGCGAGCGCGCGTCCCGCACCCGCGCCGGCTGCGCCGGAGTCACGGCAGCAGCGCATGCGCTACGCCATCGCCGCGGCCATGGCGCGCTCCAAGCGCGAGATCCCGCATTACTATCTCGCGACGACGATCGACATGAGCAGGCTCGAGACGTGGCTCGAGACGGCGAACCGGGAGCGGCCGATCGCCGAGCGCCTCGTCTACGGCGTGCTGCTCGTCAAGGCGGTCGCGCTCGCGCTGCGCGAGGTGCCGGAACTGAACGGCTTCTGGATCGAAGGCCGCGCGGCGCAAAGCGAGGCTATCCATCCCGGCGTCGCCATCTCGCTTCGCGGCGGGGGCCTGGTCGCGCCGGCGCTTCACGACGCCGATCGGCGCACGCTCGATGACCTCATGGCGGCCTTCAGCGACCTGGTGAAGCGCGCGCGCGCCGGATCGCTGAAGAGCTCGGAGGTGACCGCCCCGACGATCACCATCACGAGCCTGGGGGAGCGGGGCGTGGAATCCCTGTTCGGCATCATCTATCCGCCGCAACTCGCGCTGGTGGGCTTCGGCAAGCCGGTGGAGCGGCCCTGGGTCGCCGAAGGCCGGGTCTGCGCACGCAGGGTCATCACGGCCACGCTCTCGGGCGATCACCGCGCGACCGACGGCCATCGCGGCGCGCTGTTCCTCGATGCGCTCGGACGCCTGCTTCAGGAACCGGAGAAATTATGAGCACCACCCGAGACAGAATCCTGCGTGTGCTGGGCGACATCGTTCCCGAGCTGGAGCCCTCCGAGCTCAAGCCCGGCGTCAACCTGCGCGACCAGCTCGACCTGGACTCCATGGATTTCCTCAATTTCATGATCGCGCTCCACAAGGAATTCGGCGTGGACGTCCCGGAGGCGGAGTACCGCAAGCTCCTCACCCTGGACGGGTGCGTGCAGTACATCGAGGCGGAGAAGCCCGCGGGTTGAGAGGGCGCTTGTCCTAGATCAAAGCCTCCCTGGCACGATTGCGGTCTGCTTACAGTAGATACCACGGGTACGCGGCGGCAAGGGGACGCCAGCCATGTTGACCTTCGAAGACTGTCTTGGACTGTCGGAACTGACAGAGGAAGAGATCCTCGCGATCGCGGAGCACGAGCACATTCCGGAGCTGGCGGCGCTGGAACTCGGCAACTACCTGGTTCACGCGCCCAAGGGCGAGGAGCAGATCAAGCGCATGCTCCGCGAGGACATCGAGGCCGCGCGCAAGCTGCACGACGTGCATCACTCCGCGGCGCTCAAGCTGGTGCTCAAGCACTTCTGCGCCGAACACCGAGTCTAAGCCTGTCAGCACGCACTCCGCTCCTCTCATGAGGAGGGGAGCTATCATGCGCGCTTTGCTCAGGCAGCCGCATTCCCATGGACGAATTCCGGGCGTTCCTGTTCGGGGCGACGATCGCCGCGGCGGTCGGACCCATCGCGCTGCTCGTCATCCACAGCGGCATGCGGCACGGCCTTCGCGCCGCGCTGGCCGCGGCGACCGGCGTCGCGGCGGCGGACTTCGTTTACGCCCTCGCGGCGTTCGCTGCCGGAACGGGGCTCGCCGCGCTGCTCGCGCGCGGCAGCCAGGGATACACGCTGGCCGCCGGCGCGGTCCTCCTCGGCTTCGGCCTGTGGCTCGCGCGAAGCGCGCTTCGCGGGCAAGGCGGCGAGCGCCGGACCCGCGAGCCGCGGCGCATAGGCTTCGCCGCAGGCTTCCTGCTCACGCTCGCCAACCCGCTCACGATCGTGCTGTTCGCGGGATTTTCCGGGCAGCTCGCCCTGTCGGCGAGCCTTCCGCATGCGCTCTACTTCGCCGCGTTCATCTTCGCCGGCAGCCTGCCCGTGCAGGTGTGCTACGCGCTCCTGGGCGCCTTTGTGCGCGGGTTTGCGGCCGAGCCGCGCCTGATCCGCGCGCTCAACGTCGCGAGCGGCGCCGGGGTCGCGCTGTTCGGGCTCTACGGGATGCTGCGCGTGCTCTAGGGCCGCCGGCCGTAGAGGTGGGAGCGCGTCCAGGGCACCGCGTTGCTCGCCTTGCGGGCGAACAGCACCTGGAAGAGCTGCAGGGCGCCGGTGTTGAACGCCGCGATCGATCCGGCGAGGTACAGCCGCCAGGCGCGAACGAAGCGCTCGTCGTACATCTCGCCCACGCGCTCGCGCGCGTCCTCGAAGCGCCGCATCCAGTGCTCGAGCGTCAGCGCGTAGTGCGGCCGCAGGTTCTCGACGTCCAGGACCGAGAGCTCCCACGGCTCGACGATCGCCAGCATCTGGCGCAGGGTCGGCGGGTACGCACCCGGGAAGATCCGCTTCTCGATCCACGGGTTCAATTCGGCCGGCCGGTCCCGGCCGATGCTGTGCAGGAGCCCCCGGCCGTCGCTCTCGAGGCAGGCGTCGATGACGCGGCCCAGCCGCTCGTGGTTGTCGAGCCCGACGTGCTCCAGCATGCCCACGGATACGAAGGCGTCGCAGCGCCCGGCGATGTTGCGGTAGTCGTCCTCGATGAAATCCACGCGACCTTCGACCCCCAGCGCCCGGGCGCGCTCGCGGGCGTAGGCGAGCTGTTCGCGCGAAATGTTGAAGGCCCTGACGCGCACGCCGTAGCGCCTTGCCATGTGGATAGCGAGCGCGCCCCAGCCGCAGCCGGCCTCGATCACGGTCTCCTCCGGCTTCAGCCCGAGCTTGCGGCAGACGTGGTCCATCTTGGCGATCTGGGCCTCCTCCAGCGTCGCCTCCGGCACCGGAAAATAGGCGCAGGTGTAGACCATCTCCGGGTCGAGCCACAGGCGGTAGAACGCGTTGCCCAGGTCGTAGTGATGGTGGATGTTCGCGCGCGACGCGGACAGCGTATTGGTCCGCCTGCGGCCGGCCCGCCCGCCCAGGCGCAGCAGCGACTCCGAGTAGGAGGCGCGCGCCATGCCGCGGTAGACGACTTCCATCAGCTTCACCAGGTCGCCGTCGACCTCGATCGATCCTTCGGTGTAGCCGTCGCCGAATTGCAGTTCCGGGTTGACCAGCAGCTTCAGCAGCGTGACACGGCTTGCGATCCTGATCTCGGCCACCGGCTCGACCGCGCCCGTGGCCATCGATTCGCCGTTCCAGAGCGTCACCCGAAGCGGTGGGTCGCCCAGCGAAGCGAGCAGGCGCCGCATCAGGCTGGCCTCGAGGCCGTATCGTTCCGGCCGGGCGCCTTCGTGTGCATCGCGCTCAACCGGCGCAAGGCCGATACCCTCGGTCTTCGCGCCGGCCTCTACCAGTCGCGGGTCATCGCGTTTCATGGCGGCGGGCTCCTCAGCGTAGTTACTTTGAAGGGCAGTGAAAAGACTACCGCAACGGTGGAGATTTTCAAAGGGGCACCACCGCAATATCGGGCACAGGGCTGCGGCAATATGTGACAATCACGCGACACGGGCCCTCATGCCGTGACCAGGCTCCCCCACCCCCCGGAAACCGCCTTCCAGGCCGGGGGGCACCAATCCTCGCCTGGCGCATCGACCTTGGGGCCCTGGAGCGCCGCGCACCCACCCCCTTGGGCATCGAAGCGCCGACAGCAGCCGCCAGGGGCGGCGGGGCCGCCGCGCCACCACGGCGTGGTCCTCCGCCGAGGATGAACGCGCGCCGATTCTCGCTTAAACTCCGGCATCGCCGCCGCGGCGGGTCGATCCCCCGGCGCCCGCAAACAGGGAGAACACCATGAAGTTCCGCTTTCCCGTCGTCATCATCGACGAGGATTTCCGTTCGGAGAACGTGAGCGGCTCCGGCATACGCGCCCTCGCCAAAGCCATGGAGGACGAGGGCATGGAGGTGCTCGGGGCCACCAGCTACGGCGACTTGTCGCAGTTCGCGCAGCAGCAGAGCCGCGCCTCGGCGTTCATCCTGTCGATCGACGACGAGGAATTCACCCCCGGCCCCGAAATCGACCCGGCGGTGGTGAACCTGCGCGCGTTCATCAAGGAGATCCGCTTCAGGAACGCCGAGATCCCCATCTACCTGTACGGCGAAACGCGCACCTCGCGCCACATCCCGAACGACATCCTGCGCGAGCTGCACGGATTCATCCACATGTTCGAGGAGACCCCGGAATTCCTGGCGCGCCACGTCATCCGCGAAGCCAGGGCGTATCTGGATTCCCTGTCGCCGCCGTTCTTCCGCGCGCTGGTGCACTACGCGCAGGACGGTTCGTACTCCTGGCACTGCCCGGGGCATTCGGGCGGCGTCGCGTTCCTCAAGTCGCCGATCGGCCAGATGTTCCACCAGTTCTTCGGCGAGAACATGCTGCGCGCCGACGTCTGCAACGCGGTGGAGGAGCTCGGCCAGCTGCTCGACCACACCGGGCCGGTGGCGGCCTCCGAGCGCAACGCCGCGCGCATCTTCAGCGCCGACCACTGCTTCTTCGTCACCAACGGCACCAGCACCAGCAACAAGATCGTGTGGCACGCCAACGTCGCGCCCGACGACATCGTCGTGGTGGACCGCAACTGCCACAAGTCGATCCTGCACGCGATCACCATGACCGGTGCGATCCCGGTGTTCCTCACGCCCAAGCGCAACCACCTGGGCATCATCGGTCCGATCCCGCTGGAGGAGTTCCGGCCGGAGAACATCCAGAAGAAGATCGAGGCCAACCCTTTCGCCCGGAACGCGAAGAACAAGCGGCCCCGCATCCTCACCATCACCCAGAGCACCTATGACGGCGTGGTCTACAACGTGGAGATGCTGAAGGAGGTCCTGAACTCCTCGATCGACACGCTGCATTTCGACGAGGCCTGGCTGCCGCACGCGGCGTTCCACGACTACTACCGGGACATGCACGCGATCGGCCGCGACCGGCCGCGCGGCAAGTCGGCGATGATCTTCGCCACGCACTCCACGCACAAGCTGCTCGCCGGCATCTCGCAGGCCTCGCAGATCCTGGTGCAGGACAGCGAGACGTGCAAGCTCGACCGCCATATTTTCAACGAGGCCTACCTGATGCACACCTCGACCTCGCCCCAGTACGCGATCATCGCCTCCTGCGACATCGCCGCCGCGATGATGGAGCCGCCCGGCGGGACCGCGCTGGTCGAGGAGTCGATCGCCGAGGCCCTGGACTTCCGCCGCGCGATGCGCAAGGTCGACGCCGAATGGGGCAAGGACTGGTGGTTCAAGGTCTGGGGCCCCGACCGGCTCTCGGAAGACGGGATCGGTTCGCGCGAACAATGGATGCTCAAGACGAACGACAAGTGGCACGGTTTCGGCGACCTGGCCGCGGGCTTCAACATGCTCGATCCGATCAAGGCCACCGTCGTCACGCCCGGGCTGGACGTATCGGGCAAGTTCGCCAAGACCGGCATCCCAGCCTCGATCGTCACCAAGTTCCTGGCCGAGCACGGGGTCATCGTCGAGAAGACGGGCCTGTACTCGTTCTTCATCATGTTCACGATCGGCATCACCAAGGGGCGCTGGAACACGCTGGTGACGGCGCTGCAGCAGTTCAAGGACGACTACGACAAGAACCAGCCGATGTGGCGCATCCTGCCCGAGTTCTGCGCCAAGTACCCGCGCTACGAACGCGTCGGCCTGCGCGACCTGTGCCAGCAGATCCACGACATGTACAAGGCAAACGACGTGGCGCGCGTCACCACCGAGATGTACCTCTCCGACATGGAACCGGCGATGAAGCCCTCGGACGCGTTCGCCAGGATGGCGCACCGCGAGATCGACCGCGTCGAGATCGACCGGCTGGAGGGCCGCATCACCTGCGTGCTGCTCACGCCCTATCCACCGGGAATTCCGCTGCTGATCCCCGGCGAGCGATTCAACCGGACCATCGTGCAATACCTGCAGTTCGCGCGCACCTTCAACGAGAAGTTCCCCGGCTTCGAGACCGACATCCACGGCCTGGTGGAGGAGGAGGCCGAGGGCCGGATGCGCTACTATGTGGACTGCGTGAGGCCCGCCTGAACCGCACGGCGGGGCCCCCGCCATGAAGAAGAAGTTCCCTCCCGACCATTTCCTCAACCGCGAGCTCGCCATCCTGAAGTTCAACGAGCGCGTGCTGGCCCAGGCCGAAGACCCCGCGGTGCCGCCGCTCGAGAGACTGCGCTTCATCTGCATCCTCTCCTCGAACCTGGACGAGTTCTTCGAAATCCGCGTCGCGGGACTCAAGGAGCAGATCCGCTTCAACGCCCATGCCACCGGCCCCGACGGTATCGACCCGCGGGACGCCTTCGCCCGGGTCGCGCAGGCGGCGCACGAACTGGTCAGGCGGCAATACCAGCTCCTCAACCAGACCCTGCTCCCCGAGCTCGAGGGGGCCGGCGTGCGATTCGTGCGCCGCAACTTCTGGACGCAGGCCCAGCGCGACTGGATCCGCGACTATTTCTTTCGCGAGTTGATGCCGCTCCTGACGCCGATCGGGCTCGACCCGGTGCACCCGTTCCCGAGGGTGCTCAACAAGAGCCTTAATTTCGCCGTCGAGCTGGAAGGGCGCGACGCGTTCGGCCGCAGCTCGCGCGCGGCGATCGTGCAGGCGCCGCGGGCCCTGCCGCGCATCATCCGCCTGCCGCAGCAGATCGCCGGCGCGGACCACGGGTTCGTATTCCTCTCCTCGATCCTGCACGCGCACGTGGGGGAGCTGTTCTCCGGCATGAACGTCCTCGGCTGCTACCAGTTTCGCGTGACGCGGAACAGCGATCTCTTCGTCGACGAGGAGGAGGTCACGAACCTGAGCGTGGCGCTGAAAGGCGAGCTCCTGCACAGGCACTTCGGCGACGCGGTGCGGCTCGAGGTGGCGGACAACTGCTCCGCCGGGATGACCGGATTCCTGCTCGAGCAGTTCAATCTGGGCGAGGAAGATCTGTACCGCGTCGACGGTCCGGTCAACCTCTACCGGCTCCGGGAAGTTCCCGACTCGGTTGCGCGCCCCGAGCTGACGTACCCGCCGTTTCACCCCGGGCTGCCTGCTGCGCTCGCCAGGCGGAGCGATATTTTCGCGATCGTCCGCAAGCAGGACGTGCTCCTGCACCATCCGTTCCAGTCGTTCGCGCCGGTGGTCGACTTCGTCCGATCCGCGGCCGTCGATCCCGACGTGATCGCGATCAAGCAGACGGTCTACCGCACGGGAACCGACTCGGTGCTCATGGATACCCTGATCGAAGCCGCGCGGCGCGGCAAGGAAGTCACGGTCATCCTCGAGCTGATGGCGCGCTTCGACGAGGAGGCGAACCTCAACTGGGCCGCGCGGCTCGAGGAGGCCGGCGCACACGTCGTCTACGGCGTGGTCGGCCACAAGACGCACGCGAAGATGGTGCTGATCGTCCGGCGCGAAAACGGCAAGCTGCGCCGGTACGTGCACCTCTCGACCGGGAACTACCACCCGCGCACCGCGCTGCTGTACACCGATTTCGGGCTGTTCACCGCGAACGGGGAGATCTGCGACGACGTGAACGAAGTGTTCCTGCAGCTCACCAGCCTGGGCAGGGCGTCCAAGCTCAGGCACGTCTGGCAATCGCCGTTCACGCTCCACCGCCGGATCGTCCGGGCGATACGCGAGGAAACCAAGCTCGCGAAG